>Ga0208684_1001898_pt1 | contig 10502 bp, 12 predicted proteins | sample MalvireepMed_b05_FD_184245 | JGI IMG/M metagenome (GOLD analysis project Ga0208684, IMG submission 184245) | Marine viral communities from the Global Malaspina Expedition - Malaspina viral metaG DeepMed_b05 (SPAdes) (version 2) | ecosystem: Environmental > Aquatic > Marine > Oceanic | place... | reverse complement strand
GCTCTTCGTCATCCCGTCGGTGCTGGTCTCCATCGCGTTTGCGCCGATTCTGCTCTCGATCAGCCCGACCCCCGCCTTCGCGACCACGAAGCGGATGAGCCTTCGTGAGCTTTACGGCGTGTCGCCGCTGGGCTTCATCGGCATCTTCCTGCTGGGCGGTGTGTTTGCCGCGCAGTTCGGCATGGCGGCGGTGTTCGCCGCCGAGGCGGGGTTGCGGCTGGGCCAGATCTCGATGTTCGTGGCCTCGTTCTACGTCGGTGCGCTGGTCACGCAGTATCCGCTGGGCTGGCTCTCGGATCGGATGGATCGCCGCCGTCTGGTCGCCATCGTGGCGCTTCTGGGGGGCATCGCCGCGGTGTTCGCCACCGCGATGACCGGCCAGTTCATGGTGCTTCTGGGCGCGGCCTTCGTGATCGGCGGCGCATCCAACCCGCTCTATTCGCTGCTGATTGCCTACACCAACGACTATCTCGAGCATGACGACATGGCGGCTGCCTCGGCCGGTCTGCTTTTCGTCAACGGGGTGGGCGCGATCGCCGGCCCGATCATCACCGGCTACGCCATGCAGGTCTTCGGGCCGGGTGCCTACTTTGCCCTGATCGCGGTGCTGCTGCTGAGCCTCACGGGCTATGCCTTCTTCCGCATGACCGTGCGCGCGGCGCCTTCGGTGGACGACACCAGCGCCTATACCGCGGTTTCGCCGAGCTCGTCCCCGGTGGCCGTCGCGGTGGCGCAGGAAGTGGCGATCGAGACCGCAGAGGCCGAGGCCGAGGCGGAAGCCGACGCGCTGCGCGAGGCCTCCTGACCGGCGGCGCGCTGGCGGAATGTCGTAATTGACAGAATATTTTACTTTTGCTCCGTCCAAAGTCGAATGTAACCTTTACATGAAGCTCGGACAGGGGCGAGGCGAGAAGGAGCATGTGGCCATGAAGGGGCCCGAGGAGATACTGACATTCTGGCTCGACGAGGTCGGAGAAGAGCGCTGGTATGCGCAGGACGAGGCGCTCGACGCCCGCGTGCGCGCCAATTTCGAAGAGACCTGGGAGGCGGCGATGGAGGGCCGCTTCGGCCTTTGGTTGACCTACCCGAGCGGGGCGCTGGCCTATATCATCCTGCTCGACCAGTTTCCGCGGAACATGTTCCGCGGTGATGGACGTGCCTTTGCCTCCGACGAGATCGCGATGGCGGCGGCCAAGCAGGCGATCTGGCGCGGCTGGGATCTCAGGATCGATGAGCCGGCGCGGCAGTTCTTTTACCTGCCGCTGATGCATTCCGAGAACCTGTGCGATCAGGACCGCTGCATCCGCCTGATGAAGGAGCGCATGCCCGAGACCGGGGCCTCGAACCTGCTGCATGCCCGCGCCCATCGCGAGGTGATCCGCGATTTCGGCCGCTTCCCGACCCGCAACGCGGCGCTCGAGCGTGCCTCGACCGCGGCGGAGCAGGCCTATGTCGAGGCCGGCGGATACGGCGCGACCATCCGCAAGCTGCAGGCCGAGGCGGCCTGAACCGCACCGCCGTTCGCGGCCGCCAATCAAGGCTTTTCATTTCGGGAGGGCCCGTGCGAAGGTGATCGCGCGGGCCCTTTCGCTTTGCCCGATCCGGGGCGATGCCGGGCCGGAAAAGAGGAAACCCGCTGCCCGAGATTGCTTTGCGTTGAAGCATTCCGGGAAATGGTTTAATGCCAAACTAATTTGACACGGACGGAGAGAGCCATGGCTTCGCAAAGCTTCGACATGATCGTGATTGGCGCGGGACCGGGCGGCTATGTCGCCGCGATCCGCGGCGCCCAGCTCGGGCTCAAGGTGGCCTGCGTGGAGCGCGAGCATATGGGGGGCATCTGCCTCAACTGGGGCTGCATCCCGACGAAGGCGCTGCTGCGGTCTTCCGAGATCTTCCACTACATGCACCGCGCCAAGGAATACGGCCTTTCGGCCGAGAAGATCGGCTTCGATCTCGACGCGGTGGTCAAGCGCTCGCGCGGCGTGGCCAAGCAGCTCAACTCGGGCGTCACCCATCTTCTGAAGAAGAACAAGGTGACCTCGATCATGGGGGATGCCACGATCACCGCCAAGGACAAGGTCTCGGTGAAGACCGAGAAGGGCACTGAAGAGCTCACCGCCAAGAACATCGTCGTGGCCACCGGCGCGCGGGCGCGCGAGCTGCCGGGCCTCGAGGCGGATGGCGATCTGGTCTGGACCTACAAGGCGGCGCTGCAGCCCAAGCGCATGCCCAAGAAGCTCCTGGTGATCGGCTCGGGCGCCATCGGCATCGAGTTCGCCAGCTTCTACCACACGCTCGGCGCCGACACGACGGTGGTCGAGGTGATGGACCGAATCCTGCCGGTGGAGGACGAGGAAATCTCGAAATTCGCCAAGAAGCAGTTCGAGAAGCAGGGCATGAAGATCCGCGAGAAGACCATGGTCAAGAAGCTCGACCGGGGGCAGGGCAAGGTGACCGCCCATATCGAGCAGAACGGCAAGACCACGACCGAGGAGTTCGACACGGTGATCTCGGCGGTCGGCATCGTCGGCAATGTCGAGGGGCTGGGGCTCGAGGAACTGGGCGCGAAGGTCGAGAAGACCCACGTGGTGACCGACAAGCACTGCCGCACCGGCGTCGAGGGGGTCTATGCGATCGGTGACGTGGCTGGCGCGCCGTGGCTGGCCCACAAGGCAAGCCACGAGGGTGTCATGGTGGCGGAGCTGATCGCCGGCGGTCATCCCCACGCGGTCGATCCCGACAGCATCGCGGGCTGCACCTACTGCCACCCGCAGGTGGCCAGCGTGGGCCTGACCGAGGCGCAGGCCAAGGAGGCCGGCTACAAGATCAAGGTCGGTCGCTTCCCGTTCATCGGCAACGGCAAGGCGATCGCGCTCGGTGAGTCCGAGGGCATGGTCAAGACCGTGTTCGACGAGAAGACCGGCGCGCTGCTGGGCGCCCACATGGTCGGCGCGGAAGTCACCGAGCTGATCCAGGGCTACGTGGTGGGCCGCCAGCTCGAGACCACCGAGGAAGACCTGATGAACACCGTCTTCCCGCACCCGACCCTGTCGGAGATGATGCACGAGAGCGTGCTCGACGCGTGGGGGCGTGCGATCCACTACTGATCCGGCGCGAAGATTTTTCGGAAGAAAAATCTTCGCCTATCCCAGAACATCGCGGGCCAAGACTTTTCGGACGAAAAGTCTTGGCCTTTTTCCGTGATGGATCAGCGGGCGGAGAAGAAGGCGGCCACGCGCGGGGCCAGCCAGTCCCAGAGCGCCGGAGCGCCGCGGCGGATCTTCGGAGCCATGCGGGCCTCGAACACGTCATGGGTGACGTTGTAATCGTCCCAGCTGCCGCCGCCGGAGGCGAGGTTGAGGTTGGGCGGCTGGAAGCGGTCGAGCGACTTGGCGAAACGGGCGTCCGGTGTCTCGTTGGCTTCGAACTCGTGCCAGAGCGCCAGAAGCTCGGCGCCCTGAGCCTGCGGCAGCATCCCAAAGAGCCGCTCCGCCGCGGCGGTTTCCTCCGCGTCTTTCGCCGCCTCGTCGACCTCGCCGAAGAACGGCGCGTCGCCGGCGTCGATCTCGACCAGATCGTGGATCAGCAGCATCCGGATCACCCGTTCGACCGAGATCCCCTCGGGCGCGTGCTCGCCCAGCACCAGCGCGAAGAGCGCGAGGTGCCAGCTGTGCTCGGCCGAATTCTCGAAACGGCCGTCATGGATGCGGGTGGCGCGGGTGATGCTCTTGAGCCGGTCGGCCTCCATCAGGAAGGCCATCTGGGCGTCGAGGCGGGCGGATTCGGTCGGGGTCTGGGTCATCGGGCCGGTCTCCGTCGGTCTGGGAAGAGGGGAGCAACCGGCGCGCCCGTTCAGGCGCCGTTTTCGCGGGCGATCTCGGAGAGCCGGTCGGTGATGAAGCGGCGCGCGCGCTGCTCGGCGAGTCGCACGCGCACGGAGGTGAGAAACGCCTCCTCGAGGGTCGTCGAGGAGGCGCCGATGACCTTGGCCACTTCCATGTAGAAGCGCTCGTCGCCGGTGGCCTTCATCACCTTGAAGGTGTCCTCGGCCAGCTTGTCGGCAAGCTCCTGGGTCAGGGACATCGGCAGGGCCTTTTCAGCGGGTGCTTTCGGTCAGGCGGCGCTTCACGTAACCGGTCACGCCGTCGATCATGGTCTCCATGTGCGGCTCTTCGAAGAAGTGCCCCGAGCCCTCGATCTCGTCGTGGGTGATGGTGATGCCCTTCTGCTCCTTGAGCTTGCCGACCAGCGACGTGGTGTCGGCGGGCGGCGCCACGCGGTCGGCGGTGCCGTTGATGATCAGGCCCGAAGCCGGGCAGGGCGCGAGGAACGAGAAATCGTACATGTTGGCCGGCGGCGAGACCGAGACGAAGCCGGTGATCTCGGGACGGCGCATCAGCAGCTGCATGCCGATCCAGGCGCCGAAGGAGAAGCCCGCGACCCAGCAATGCTTGGAATTGTTGTTCATCGACTGCAGGTAGTCGAGCGCCGAGGCGGCGTCGGACAGTTCGCCCACGCCCTGGTCATACTCGCCCTGGCTGCGGCCGACGCCCCGGAAGTTGAAGCGCAGCACCGTGAAGCCCATGTTGTAGAAGGCATAGTGCAGGTTGTAGACGACCTTGTTGTTCATCGTCCCGCCGAACTGCGGATGCGGATGCAGCACGATGGCAATCGGCGCATCGTTTTCCTTCTGCGGGTGGTAGCGGCCTTCGAGACGGCCTTCGGGTCCGGGAAAAATCACCTCGGGCATAGGTGCAATCTGCTCCTCAACACGCACCCGGCTTTCTTGACGAAACTGCTCAGGCACCTTAGAACGGTTCTAACTCCGGAGCGACCTCCGGGTTGTCTTCGTTTGCAGATATGCAATTGGTCTGGCAAGGTCAATCTTTGCCGGTATGATGCGGGGTTGGCGCCGGATGCGTGAAAAACTTGATAGGGAGGCCGTGGCGTGAAGCTGAGTACCAAGGGGCGCTACGCGATGGTCGCGCTGACCGACATCGCGATGCAGTCGGACGGCGTTCTCGTGACGTTGGGGGATATCTCGAAACGGCAGGACGTGTCGCTGCCCTATCTCGAGCAGCTCTTCGTCAAGCTGCGGCGGGCGGGGCTGGTCGAGTCGGTGCGCGGCCCGGGCGGCGGCTACCGGCTGGCGCGCCCCGCCTCGGAGATCCGCGTCGTCGATATCCTCGGCGCGGTGGACGAGACGGTGGACGCCATGCACAAGGGGGCGGGCGCGTCGGGCGCGACCTCTGGCAGCCGGGCGCAATCGCTCAACAACCGGCTGTGGCAGAGCCTCTCGGCGCATGTCTATGTCTTCCTGCACCAGACCCGGCTGTCGGACGTGGTCGGCAACTCGCTGGCGCCGTGCCCGGCGGTGCCCTCGCTGTTTGCGGTGGTGGACGAGGTCTGATCGCAACGCATCCCAGGGGCCAGGGGGCGCTGCCCCCGTCCGCGCCAGCGCGGACTCCCCCGAGGTATTTTTCAACCAGAGAAGATCATGGGGCCGGACACGCGCCCCGGCAAGGAGCTTGACGTGACGCGCGCCTATCTCGACTGGAATGCCACCGCCCCGCTGCGGGCCGAGGCGCGCGCGGCGATGGTTGCCGCCATGGACGTGGTGGGAAATCCGTCCTCGGTCCATGCGGAGGGCCGTGCGGCCAAGGGGCTGATGGAGCGCGCCCGCGGGCAGGTCGCGGCGGCCTTCGGGGCCGACGGGGCGGACGTGATCTTTGTCTCCGGCGCCACCGAGGCGGCGGCGCTGGCCTGTGCGGGCCGGGCGCTCGTCGGTGCCCCGGTGGAGCATGACGCGGTGGCGGCGTGGATCGAACCGGTGCTGGCGGTCGACGGGCGCGGGCAGGTGCAGGTGGACGAGGCCGGGCGCACCGCGCTGCAGGCGGCGAATTCCGAGACCGGCGTGGTGCAGGATTTGCCGCAGGGGCTGGCGGTGGTGGATGCCACGCAGGTCTTCGGCAAGATCCCCTTTGCCTTCAACTGGGCGGGCTGTACCGCGGCGCTGGTCTCGGCCCACAAACTCGGCGGGCCGAAGGGCATCGGCGCGCTTGTGCTGCGGCGTGGCACCGATCTGGAGGCGCAGCTCAGGGGCGGCGGGCAGGAGATGGGCCGGCGCGCCGGTACCGAGAACCTGCTCGGCGTGGCCGGCTTCGGGGCCGCTGCCGAGGCGGCGGCGCGGGATCTCGAGCAGGGCGTCTGGGCGCAGGTCGAGAAACTTAGAAACATTCTAGAGAATGTGATTGCAGATGGCGCCGAAGAGACTATTTTTGTCGGAAATGATGCGCCGCGCCTGCCCAATACCTCCTGCTTCGCGATGCCGGGCTGGAAGGGGGAGACGCAGGTGATGCAGATGGATCTTGCGGGCTACGCGGTCAGCGCCGGTTCGGCCTGTTCCAGTGGCAAGCTGCGTCCGAGCCACGTGCTGCAGGCCATGGGTCATGACGAGGATGTGGCGCGCTGCGCCATCCGCGTCAGCCTCGGGCCGCAGTCGACCGAGGAAGAGGTGTTGGGCTTTGCCGACGCCTGGCTGAAACACCACCGGCGGCGGACCGGCTGAGCGCCGCGAAAGTGGCGCGCCGGGCTGCAGACGGGGCGATGAGGCCCTATATGTGGCGCAAGGCCGGACGAGACCGCGCCGTCGGGCGCAGGACATAGACCGCGCCGGTCGGCGCGAGACGAGAACAGGCGGCGCCCGCAGCGCCGGTGGAAGCACGAGACGCGCGCAAGTCGCGCGATGACAGGAGAGAACGCATGGCAGCCTTTGACAACGTGACGGTCAAGGAAGGTGTCGAGAAGGAGACCGTGGACGCGGTCGAAGCCGTCTCGACCTACAAGTACGGCTGGGAAACCGAGATCGAGATGGAATACGCCCCGATGGGCCTCGACGAGGACATTGTGCGGCTGATCTCGAGCAAGAACGGCGAGCCGGAATGGATGACCGAATGGCGCCTCGAGGCCTATCGCCGCTGGCTGACCAAGAAAGAGCCCGACTGGGCGATGGTCGAATACCCGGAAATCGACTTCCAGAAGCAGTACTACTATGCCCGCCCCAAGAGCATGGAGACCAAGCCCAAATCGCTGGACGAGGTCGATCCCAAGCTTCTGGCGACCTATGAAAAGCTCGGCATCCCGCTCAAGGAGCAGATGGTGCTGGCAGGGGTCGAGGGCGCCGAGGATGCTCCCGCCGACGCCAACGCGCCCGAGCGCAAGGTGGCCGTAGACGCCGTCTTCGACAGCGTCTCGGTGGGCACCACCTTCCAGAAGGAACTCGAGAAGGCCGGCGTGATCTTCTGCTCGATCTCCGAGGCGATCGAAAAGCACCCCGAGCTGGTGAGGAAGTATCTCGGCTCGGTCGTGCCGGTGTCGGACAACTTCTATGCGACGCTCAACAGCGCCGTGTTCTCGGACGGCTCGTTCGTCTACGTGCCGCCGGGCGTGCGCTGCCCGATGGAGCTGTCGACCTATTTCCGCATCAACGCCGAGAACACCGGCCAGTTCGAGCGCACGCTGATCATCGCCGACAAGGGCTCGTACGTGAGCTACCTCGAAGGCTGCACCGCGCCGAAGCGCGACACCGCGCAGCTGCACGCGGCCGTGGTCGAGATCATCGTCGAGGAAGACGCCGAGGTGAAATACTCCACGGTGCAGAACTGGTTCCCCGGCGACGAAGAGGGCAAGGGCGGCATCTACAACTTCGTGACCAAGCGCGCGGATTGCCGCGGCGACCGGGCGAAGGTGATGTGGACCCAGGTCGAGACCGGCTCGGCGGTGACGTGGAAATACCCGTCCTGCATCCTGCGCGGCAATGAAAGCCAGGGCGAGTTCTACTCGATCGCCATCGCCAACAACCACCAGCAGGCCGACACCGGCACCAAGATGATCCACCTCGGCAAGGACACCAAGAGCCGGATCGTCTCGAAGGGCATCTCGGCGGGCGTGGCGCAGAACACCTATCGCGGTCTCGTGTCGATGCACCCAAAGGCCAAGAACTCGCGCAACTACACCCAGTGCGACAGCCTGCTCATCGGCGACAAGTGCGGCGCCCACACGGTTCCGTATATCGAGGTGAAGAACAACTCCTCGCGCTGCGAGCACGAGGCGACGACCTCGAAGGTCGATGACGACCAGCTGTTCTACTGCCGCCAGCGCGGCATGGACGAGGAAGAAGCCGTGGCGCTGGTGGTGAACGGCTTCTGCAAGGAAGTGCTGCAGGCGCTGCCGATGGAGTTCGCCATGGAAGCGCAGGCGCTGGTCGCCATCTCGCTCGAAGGCTCGGTGGGCTGACGTACGGCACGGGTGGGCGGCACGCCCACCCCCTCGGGAGAGACCGGAGATGATCCAGCAACTTGCCATCCAGTCGCTCGGCGCCGGCATCGGCGTCTTCCTTGGCGTGCTGATCGGGCTTGGCATCCGCAGGCGCAAGGGCAAGACCGAAGGGTTGCTTGGCGGGTCTGTCGTGCTCACCGCCAGTGCTGCGGCGGGGCTCGCCATGCTCGTGATGATGACGATGAAGTATTTCACCGCCGTCTGAGGTTCGTCCCGTAAGGGCTTGGAGGAAAAAGATGATCGTGACCACGACCAACAGCATCGAGGGCCATCGCATCACCGCCTACAAGGGCGTGGTGGTCGGCGAGGCGATCATGGGCGCCAACGTGGTGCGCGATCTCTTCGCGCAGGTCACCGACATCGTTGGTGGCCGCTCGGGGGCCTATGAGCGCAAGCTTCAGGATGCCCGCGAGGTCGCCTTCAGCGAGCTCGAACAGCGCGCTGAGGCGGCCGGTGGCAATGCCGTGGTGGGCGTGGATATCGACTACGAGGTGGTCGGAAACTCGATGCTCATGGTTTCGGCCTCCGGCACGGCGGTGGTGATCGAGTGACCGCAGCCGCGCCCATAACGCGTCCGGAGCTGACCATGCCGGAGGCCGAGTCCGCGCTGCTGCGCGAGACCTATGGCCGCGCCGGTGTGATCCTCGAATACGGCACCGGCGGCTCGACCGTGGTGGCCTCGGAACTGCCGGGGCGCACCGTCTTCGCGGTCGAGAGTGACCGGGACTGGGCGCAGATGATGCGTGGCTGGTTCAATCAGAACCCGCCCGCCGAGGGCACCCAGGTCGACGTGATCTGGTCCGATATCGGCGCCACCAAGGAGTGGGGCCACCCGGTCGACGATGGCGAGTGGCGGCGCTGGCCGCGCTACCCGCTCGAGGTCTGGGAGCTGCCCGAGTTCCGCCACCCCGACGTGGTGCTGGTGGACGGGCGCTTTCGCGAGGGCTGCGCGCTTGCGGCGGCCTTCCTTGCCGAGAAACCGCTGACGCTGCTGTTCGACGATTACGCGCAGCGCAAGCAATACCACAAGGTCGAGGCGTTCCTCGGCCAACCCGAAATGACCGGCCGCATGGCCCGGTTCGAGATCACCCCGCAGCCGGTCCCGGCGAAGCACCTGCTGCGGATCATGCAATTGACGATGCGGCCCTGAGGCCGGAAAGAGGAAGATCGGCCCGCGGCCGACAGGAGAAAAACATGCTGGAAATCAAAAACCTGCAAGTGAAACTTGAAGAAGAGGACAAGCAGATCCTCAAGGGCGTCGACCTCACTGTCGAGGCCGGCAAGGTGCACGCGATCATGGGCCCGAACGGCTCGGGCAAGTCGACCCTGTCCTACGTGCTTTCGGGCAAGGACGGCTACGAGGTCACCGACGGCTCGGCCGAGCTGCTTGGCGAGGACCTGCTCGACAAGGACGCCGAAGAGCGCGCCGCGGCGGGCCTGTTCCTGGCGTTCCAGTACCCGGTTGAGATCCCAGGCGTCGGCAACATGACCTTCCTGCGCACCGCGGTGAACAGCCAGCGCAAGGCGCGCGGTGAGGAAGAGATGAACTCGACCGAGTTCCTCAAGGTCGTGCGCGAGAAGGCCAAGAGCCTCAAGATCGACGCCGAGATGCTCAAGCGCCCGGTCAATGTCGGCTTCTCGGGCGGTGAGAAGAAGCGCAACGAGATCCTGCAGATGGCGATGCTCGAGCCCAAGCTCTGCATCCTCGACGAGACCGACTCGGGCCTCGACGTGGACGCGATGAAGCTGGTGGCCGATGGCGTCAACGCGCTGCGTGACGAGGGCCGCGGCTTCCTCGTGATCACCCACTACCAGCGCCTTCTCGACCACATCAAACCGGATGTGGTGCACATCATGCACGATGGCCGCATCATCAAGACCGGCGGCCCCGAGCTGGCCCTCGAGGTCGAGAACGAAGGCTACAGCCACCTGATCGAAGAGGAGGCGTAAATGGCTCTTCCGCAACCGAAACTGGACTCGACCGAGGCGCGCATTGCCGCGCTCGAGCTGCCCGAGGGCGGCTGGTCGGCCCCGGCGCGCAAGGATGCGCTGGCCCGTCTGCGCGCCATGGGGCTGCCCCACGCGCGTGACGAGTACTGGAAATACACCCGTCCCGAGACGCTGGTCAGCGCCGAGGCGCCCAAGGCCTCCGTGTTCGAGGC
>Ga0208684_1001892_pt1 | contig 10538 bp, 11 predicted proteins | sample MalvireepMed_b05_FD_184245 | JGI IMG/M metagenome (GOLD analysis project Ga0208684, IMG submission 184245) | Marine viral communities from the Global Malaspina Expedition - Malaspina viral metaG DeepMed_b05 (SPAdes) (version 2) | ecosystem: Environmental > Aquatic > Marine > Oceanic | place... | reverse complement strand
CTCTGCATTGTCATCATTAAATTGCATGTTCCATTGAAAGAAAGCCTCACCAATACTACGAAGAAGAAATTCATCTATGTTCTTGATAACTGTCTTGATAGATAATCCAGCAGAACCCATAAGCATTGATAGACCAGCAGCAGTACGACCTGTACCTGTTACTCCTGTTTGTCCATGTATTATGGAAGGAATACCTGTTTCTTCATCTGCAAGTTGTCTGGCCGCCTGATACATCTGTAGATTTTCAGGAGCAGTATTAGGAAACTTTAATCCTGTTACTGCTGTTCCAGGCTGACCTGTCTGCCGCCTAAAGATTTTACCAGGATAAATATCCATAGACTGACCGGGAACCAACTGTGTTTCATCAACATCAAATACCATGTTACCGGCAAGAGACAGATTATCAATAGCCATTCTTACATGACCATTCATTAAAAGTTGAGCATCTTCCATATTCTCTGCCACACCTACTCCAAACATTTGATATGGATTAATCTCATATGGAAATACGGAGTAGGGTAGTCTTGTTGGTAAGAAAGGATTTAATACAGCCCTGATTACTTTTCCTGCCGCTACCCAAACATTAACCTGTACAGAACCAGAAGAAGGAGCATCTGGTATATTTAATTCTTCTACTAGATTATTTGGTAGAGAACCCCAATACTCTAATACTTCAAAACGATTCTCTGCATGAGTAGGAGAAGAATCATCTTCTTGTAAAATACTTTCATAATGTTTTTCAAAATAATTTGGTCCTCTATCTAGAACTTCTTCAATAGCATCTTCCTTAAAGAAAGGTCTATTTTTTAATTCTAGAAGTTGATCATGATTTAAACGATGTCTTTCTACAATAAACTCAGCATCTTCCAAACTTTTCGCAGAGGGGTCAGGATAAAAGTCCCAACAAGATACGCAGGATATTCTAGGAACAACTTTCTCATTAGGAGTGTAAATTTTTTCACCATTTTTTATTTCCCAGTTATGTATAGTTTTGTTAAAATTAAATGGTCCTTTAACAATTCCTGTTCCAAGTAAAGCACATTCAAAGATTGCTTTACGAAGAATGCTAACTGCATTGGTATCCATTAATTGATCATGTATTTGCTTTTCCATATTACGAGCGGCAATTAAAGCTGGCTGTATCTCTGGACTTTGTGGAACAATAGCAGGACCAGGAACTAAACTTGGTGCTTGTCCATACTTACCTTCCAGTCCTCCAAGGAAATCATCTACTTCTGCCAGAGGAACATTCTTTATCTGTTCTAAAACAGACTGTTCATCCGGTGAAGAAAGATGAGCAAATTCAGCTATGCCTTCTGGAATAGGCGTTGGAGATACAGTAATAGGAAACTTACCGCTTGCAAAAAGGATATCAGAGATTTGACCAAAAGCAGCTAGTACCTTTACCTTGGTAATACGTACAAATACCTTTGATCTTTCTGAAGATGTGTATGCTGTAGTGGAGTCTGTAATTCCTCTATAGTTTTTATAGGCAGAAATCCAACGAAGTTCATCAGAAAATCTACCATTCTCAGCATCTTCAAATTTCTTATTTATATATCCTGTAAGCGCAGAAGGTGAATCTACTTCTAGATCAATATCTTCTTTGTCGTCTGACATATATTCTTACTTATTTGCTGAATAATGAATGATCTTCTGCCATACGGAAAATAGTGGCTTCTTCGTTTTTCATTTTCTGTTTTGAAGTCTGAATAAACTGACTGAATTTAGCACTGGAAGAACCAAGAAGATCACCTTCTTTAGCTTCACGATATAGACTACCAGCATTTACATCACTCATCTGACCGGCTGGGGTCTGTGCTTCAAAGTCAGATTTACCAGGATAACGATAATTAGTAGGCATATGATATCTCCTTATGCTCTAGAGGGTTTTCTTGTTTTATTGGAATAACTTTTAGATGTTTTACTACTCTTCTTTGTCTTCTTCTTCTTCTTTGGTTTAACTCTACCACCTTTATTCATTAAAGACATGTATTCTGAATCTTCATTAACTGGTTCTACATCACCAAGAAGTCCTTGTAATTCATCAAGAGGCGATCCAGAAACGTCTGGAGAAAGCATTGCTTCAATCTGTTCAGGAGTATAGTCTCTGGTTCTTTGAGTAAGAGATTCTTTCCAATCAGAAGAACCATACTGTTTTTCTAATGCAGCTACTCTATCATAGTCTCCTGCATCCAATGCTTCAGTAATTGCTACATCTCGTTCTATCTCTTTTCCTGATCTGCGAAGACCAAGCATTCTACCGAAACCTGGTTCAGCAATTTGTTCTTCAGAAATAGGAATATCTTCTCTATCTACAAAGGTTCCTGTCCGTGCAAGAATATCTTCAGGAAATTCATCAGAAGAAATAATCTCTGAATCACTAGATATTTTTTGCTTTGTTCTCTCTGTAGCATCTATTAGAGCATACTTGTCTGCACTAGACATTCCTTCAAATGTTTCAAATCCTAACATCTCTGCCATTGCTGCTCTTATTGGCATAGCTGCTGCAACATTTCTTACTGGACCTAGTGTTTGTGAAACTGTTGGTGATGGAGGAGGAGGTCTGGAAGGAACAAAGTGTGGTTGTCCTGTCCGTATTCTTAAATTCCTAAGAGCTTGCGCTTCTCCACTAACAGTAGGAATTGATGCTGCTCTTCTTGCTGCTTCTATTTCTGCCCTAGGTACTACTCCTGAAGGTCTTGGGATCATAGGTCCAGCAACTGTTGCTGTTTCTTCTGCTAAAGTTCTAGGTTGTACAGCCCAACCTGTAGAATCCGCTCTTCCTGCTGCTGGAGTCCACTGACCTCTTGCGCCTCTTAGTACTGGTTCTTCAAGAAGATCAGTACTAAAAGGAGGAGGAACCTCATCTGCTCGTTTAATAGCTTCTGCACTTGCAGGAGGGTCTTTATAATGGGGTCGGCCTTCTCCAACAGGATGCGGGTCAAACCTAGGAGGAGGAGGAGGAGGAGGAGCAATATCAGCTTCAGGAACTGCTCCCCTTTCAAATGGATGTCCTTCTGATCTTGCTGTTCTAGCTGTACCTGGAGCAGCATATGATTGACCAGCAACTAATGGTCCTTCAGGAATAGTTGTTCTTGCTGAAGGAGTTAATGAATATCCAACATCAGCCATTTTATTATAAGCAGCTTTAAAAGATTGTGCTGCTCTTGGAGCATATTTTTCTACTACTTTTGTCAGCATCTTTGCAACAGGTGGACCTAAATATTTTGCTCCTGCTATAGTAGCAGCTAAAGGACCGGCTAATCCTTCAGAAGCGACTATAAATTGTTCTTCTCCAGCAACCCTTGCTAACTCAGAAACTCTTCCTGCTATATCATGATATCTTGCATCAACAGCTCTGTTTAATTCACTTCCTTTTAATTCAGGATTTTGTGCAATTATTGCTTTTCTAATACTATTATCTTTATCCGCTCTCTTTATATCTTGTGCAATTCTTGGAGCTATAAGTTTTGGATCTCTTTTTGAAAAAGCTGTACCAGGAAGAAGAGTTTTCTTAATTAAATTAATACTCTCATTTACACTTCTAGTTCTAGTTAGACGACTAAATACTTTCTTTTCTTCTTTAGTAAGTTCTTTTTTGAAATCCTTTCCATCAAATATCCATGAACCTCTTTCTTTTAATTTACCATGCTTTGTAATAAAAGCATCTGCTTTATTTTTTATACTTTCCATTAAACGAAGAGTAGGTATTGAAAGTTTACTTTCTTCTTTGATATACTTAAATTGTTCTTTTGTTAAGGGTTCAATAACTGGGTCCATATATGAAACACCAGAAGGTATTCTTAATTCTTTTACTCTATCTTCTAAGTCTCTTATTTGAACATCATAAGATTCTATAGTACTTGTCATTGTTGGATTTAAGGATTCTTTAGTTTTTTCTAAAGAATCTATTTGTTTTAATAGTTCTGCTCTTTCGGCTGCTACTTCATTAAAATTTCTTGCCATATTTAATACCCGAATGTTGAATCCTGAACCTGATAATTATCTTTATGATGAAAACCTAAATTATGAAGGTTTCCTTTTGAACTCTGTCTAGTCATTAACATATAACGAAGAGAATCATAAGCGTGATCTTCTGCCTTGGTATCTACATCTTCGCTATTTGTTTTACTTAAAGGAATAGTAGGCAATGTTCTAACTATATTTGTGCATGTACTAAAAAATCTTATTCTTGGACTTCCATAGTCATCCAACATTAGCCTACGATGTACTTCTATCTTTCCATTCATCCTATCAGAATTAGAAGGAATCCATCGAACCCCTTTTCTGATCATACTTTCCGCAACACTTAAACCATGACCGGTTTTATTCCAACAAGATTTATCAAGAACGCCCATATAGATCGGAGGATCATTAGCTTCCAGGTGTAATACATATTCAGCCAGTGCTTCTCCGGTTAGGCCCTTTTGATAAAGCTCTCTATAAATCCATAAATTATTATCCCAGTCTATAGCAGCCCAAAGAACACAAGAAGGTGCAGAATAACCATAATCACAAGAACGAATACGTACCCAGTTGTAAGGTAAATCTATCGGATCAACTACGTGAACAAGGCGGTTAAATTCTGAGAAAGCAGCGCCTTCTGCCACATCCCAATCACCGCTTAATAATCTTTTACGCTCTACTTCAGGCAAAGAATAAAGCATAGCTTCATATTCGCCATCTTGCATTAAATATGGATTGTCTTTCAGACGAGCCGGAATAAATTTACGTTGAAATAATGGTTGTTCCGCCTTCTCGTGATACCTTCCATACTTTAATATCTTTCCTGTCTCTATATCTGTAGCCCAAAAAGAATTATTGGGTGGAGCAGGATCGATAAACATCTTCTTTACCCACCAACCTCCGATACCACCGGGGTTAGCAGAGGCTCTCATATACGTTTCTATCGAAGGATCGGTAGTACGGAGCCTTGATCTTAGATAATTCCAAACAAAAGGACTAGGATAGTGTCCTAACTCATCAATTCCTATCCAGGTAAAGGACTGTCCTTGATATCTGTATACATCATCATCTTTATCTACATAACTAAAGAGAGCAGTGGCACCAGATGGAAACTCCCAGGTCTTTGTTGACTCTTTAAACCTAGCATTCGGGAATGCCATAGGGTAAATCTGTTTACTTTTATCTATTAGCTCTGTTAGTTCTGCTAAAGTTCTTCGTAATAGCAAGGCACGATGGTTTCTATTGTCTGCATACCTTAACAAATCCATAAGCATTGCATAAGACTTGCCGCCACCTGCCGCTCCTCCATACAATACTTCTTTTTGTGGAGAAGAAAGGAACTCTGTCTGTGGTCCTTCGTTAGGTTCGAAGGCAATCTCTACTTCATTAGCATCGATTGCTTTTTTTACGTTAGGAGGGAGAGACTTTATTGCTTCCCCGGTTAAAGTTCCACCACTTTCCAAAGCAGTCAAGGCTTTTTTTGCTTGATTAGCAACATTACGCTTACTCAATGCAGTTTTCTTAGCTGCCGCTTCTCTTCTATTAGAGTTTCTTATAGTAGTCTTTAAAGATCGCTTTGCTTTTTCTTTTCTGGAGAGATTATAATTACCCTTCTCTCCAGGTTCTAATTTAGGTCTTGCCATGCTTGTACATCTGGTTCTTTTTTAGCAGGAATTAGTACAACACCATGCAAAACTTTAGATTCTGTATAGACTTCTTGCCTTTTTGTAATTCCAATACGATCCAAAATATCTCCTGCCGCTTTTAATCTTGTATCCATTTGAGAAGCAGCCAAAGTTCCGTCAGAATCCAACCCTTCTACAATACGATTAGCAGCTTTTACTGAATGGGCAGCTAAATGAAGCTTGGTTCGTTCAATAATCTCTTCTTTTAATGAAGGTATCAGCCAACTACTGGCAGTTTTTGCATAACCTGCTTTGTTAACGGACTGTTGGACGTTACCACCACTAGCCATAAGCTCATCTAGGAATATTTTTTGTTTAGATGTAAGTTCTCTCTTAGCTGGTACAGACAAAATACACCTCTTTTATACAAAAAAAAATAAAAATTTAAAAAAAGAATAAGAAAGCTTATAGCTATCCTTAAGGTTTACTTAAAGTATCTTACTTTTTGTTTATAATGTAAGTTTAAGGAAGGATTAAGGGAAAGTTTCCTTGTTATCTTTAGCCGCTTTTATCAAAATAGAAGGTATACTACTAGTATACATAGTAGAGAAGGATTTGTCAAGTAAAAAATGCAATAAAAGGAAACTTTTTTTTAAGTAATTGAATTATAAGGCTTTTATTATAGACCAATAAGGCTAAAAATTAGAAAAATTTGTGCAGTATTGCATTATATATACCCAGGTACCCCCAGTGGTGCTAGAGGCCGGCCTGTTTTTACGAGAGAGAAAGCCGATTAAACCAGTCCAGTTTATTAAAGCGAGTTTATTAATCGGAGCCTGTTTTAAAATTTAAGAACCATTAAAGAATATTAGTTTTACATTTTCAATCTTAGGTGCTTTTGAAAAACTACTTTATTAATCTTTCGATTGATTGAAAAACTACTTTATTAATCGAAAGGAATTTTGAAAAACTACCTTATTAAATTCCTGGCTAATTGAAAAACTACTTTATTAATCTTAATCGGTTTTAAAATTCACACTTTATTGATTATCTGTTTTTAAATTATTAATCTTTTGAGTTTTTAAAATACAACATTAACAACACCATAATTAGTTATTCCAAAAACCACCAATTTTGCCAAGTTTCACCATATGCATTTTGTTGGGAATATTTTCGCTTACTTATTCGTATACCAAACAAGGCTTGCCAAGATTGCTGAAAGTGTGATACGGGAATATCCGTTAACTCAAAATTTGAAAGGCTAAACAAATGAATGTCGCAGAATTTAAGCAAAAACTAACCACTAGTGGTGATAAACACCTAGTGAAAGTGTCCAAAATAGCAACAAATGTAGAGCTAAAACGGCTTTTAGATTTGTGTGACAAGCCAAGCGAAGTGGAAAGGCTAGCATTTTTGGATCATCTTGGAATAATTTTGAATAGGCAAACTGCCAAAAACTGAACCTTGGAAAGGCTCGAAACCATGACAACCTATATAAGCGTCCATAACACCACTAGCGTTTATGTCAGTGAATTAAACGGAAGCAACAATTCACATTGGCGAACCATTGTGATTGACGATGTGGAAGGCAACAGAACGGAAGTAACTATGTTTTTGCCTAATGGTACAGATCAATTGCTTATCAGAAGCGACAATGGTCTATTGAATGAGGAGGGCTGAACCATGCTAACGCTAAAATCAGCAAAAGAGATTGCAGGAACCCTAGGTAAGACAACCAAGATGGAATGTGCTTCCTATGGCATACCTGCTAACGCTTGTAAGGTAGGCGGTATCTTGGCAAAGCTTAAGGGTACCGTTTGCCATGACTGCTATGCCATGAAAGGTAACTACACTTTTCCAAGTGTGGCCAAGTCACAAGCCAAACGCCTAGCAAGCCTTTACCATCCGCAATGGGTGGAAGCCATGGTTAGGCAAATTCTACATACCAAGGAAAAGTATTTTAGGTGGCATGACAGTGGCGATATACAATCCATGCAACATCTATTGAATATTTTAGAGGTAGCTAGGCAAACGCCAAACGTCCAACATTGGTTGCCTACCAAGGAAGCCAAGATTTTACAGGATACCGTCAAGCTTCACGGAATGGATATCATACCGCCAAACTTCATAGCTAGAATTAGCGGAACCAAGGTGAATGGAAAGGCCACCAATAAATGGCAATGGACTAGTACCGTCCACGATATAGACCAAAAATGGTTAGGCGCCGAATGTGAAGCCTACACTAGGCAAGGAAATTGTGGCGCTTGTCGTATGTGTTGGGAAACGGATGTTGCCAATGTGAGTTACCGCAAACACTAGCACCACCACCATAACCAAACTAAGGCTAGCCTTGTGCTAGCCTTTTCTTTTGCCCTAAGGCTTGCCCTAAGGCTTGCCCTAAGGCTTCCCTAAGGCTTCCCTAAGGCTTCCCTAAGGCTTCCCTAAGCCTTCCCTAAGGCTTGCCTATTGGCTTCCCTAAGGCTTGCCTATTAGCTATCTAGTCGGCTCGAAAAGCTTACGAAAAAATGGTGTTTGTTACTCATTAATAATTTTATACGAATGGTTCCTGGGGCTAGTTCACCTTTTATATCAATGGTTTATGAGCTACTAACTTTATTGCTTTACAATCTTTTGGCTTTGCTATAATTCTATAATCAGATTTTTGAAAAGGAAAAAGCATGATAAGCATGACTGAAGACAGACACACAGCAGGCATCGTCAAAGTGACGCTGTTCGCTGACACCTACACAGAAATGATGGACGCATACAATGCGTTTCCAAATTACTCCTCCCATTACAATGCCAATATTGAGAAGCACACACTACGCTTTGCACCTAACCACAATGGTCGCAAGCAATGGGTTGTGCATGCTTCCTATTGGACAACATGTGAATAGGAATTGATCATGAATGTACTATCACTATTTGACGGTATGAGTGGAGCGCAACTAGCTCTACAAAAAGCAGGTGTGAAAGTAGACAACTATTATGCATCTGAAATTGACCCTTATGCGGTCAAGGTAACCAAGCATAACTTCCCCAACACAATCCACCTTGGATCAGTGGTTGACGTGAAAGGTTCTGACCTTCCCCAAATTGATTTGTTAGTAGGTGGCTCACCTTGCCAAGGCTTTAGCTTTGCAGGTCGACAATTAAACTTTGATGATCCACGCTCCAAATTATTCTTTGAATACGTCAGGCTCCTAAAAGAATTGAAGCCTAAGTATTTCCTGTTGGAAAATGTGAAGATGAAGCAGGAAAGCATGGACGTGATCACTGAAGCGTTAGGTGTAGATCCAATCTTCATAAATAGCAGTCTAGTCTCTGCACAAAATAGGCAACGTCTCTATTGGACTAACATTCCATTTGAAATGCCGACCGACAAAGGCATCCTCCTCAAAGATATCCTAGAGGATGGCTTCACCGATCGTGAGAAATCCTATTGCCTAGATGCCAACTATTTCAGAGGAGGTAATTTGAAATGGTATTTTGAAAAGCATCGTCGGCAATTAATATTCTCTGATCCTGTAAGCACAAAGGATTGGCGCAAGCTTACCGTAACCGAATGCGAACGATTGCAGACTGTGCCTGAAGGCTACACCTCAATGGGTTCGGACGGTAAGAAAATATCCAACACTCAACGCTATAAGATGCTTGGCAATGGCTTCACAGTGGACGTGATTGCTAGCATTCTCAATGGCATCAAATAGAAAGGAACAGGACATGGCTAACAACAGAACCTGCAAGGTAACGAAGTATGCATTTGTAATGCCTGTTTATGACTACGACATTGTTGATAATCCTTCTACAGGATACTTCACTGATCTATGGATACCTTGCGAAGACAAACACATGGTTTCATACAACGTATATGGGTGGGTATATGAAGAGCAAAGTTGGGAATGTATTGGTAGTGAAGACTACTACCAAGGTGCTAAAGAGATAGCTGACAAGTACAATAAAAAGATGGAAGAAGAAGAAAACTCTCTTGAACTCTTACATATATAGAAAGGAACATGACATGCAGAAATTCAACTATGTCTTCTCTGAAATTCCTAACGATGATGAGGGCAGAAAATTTATTAAACAAATGCGGAAGTATTACAACTCAAAGTCTTACACAATGAGGGTGAAAGGACAGTATCTTATTGATAGTGAGAAGGCTAACGGTGGTTGGAAAAAGTACCAACGTGGTCAACCAATAAGTAAATCCAAATGTCTTAGAGTTTATTTCTACCTTAAGAAGCATATAATCTGGAGGAACATAGGATGAAAGCGATTGATCTTATCGTTGAGGAAATCTTACCACATTATTCTGATGAGGAATTAACTCAACTATTAAAGCGCAGGCCTAACAAAAATTCCCTCTTGCACAAGGCGGTTTTAAAAGAGATGGGTGAGCGTTGTGCTACTGAATTTGAGAAGGAGTACTAGCATCATGAACAACAAAGGCAAGGTGGAACCCTTACCATTCAGAGACGTTACCATGTTTGATCCAGAAAGGATCGCAGCGGAACTAGAAGAGGCAAGCAAGGAGATGCTGGTCTATTATCGCATCAAGATACCTGGTATGAGTATCATGTTTGATGATAATGAAGGGGAATAAGTATGGATAAGAGAAAGGTTAAGGTGTTCTCACCTTGGAACTCCAGACATCTATCGGATCATGTCTTCTGGAAGAATACCGTTGGCTTGGCCGCCTCGAATCGGAGAAAGACAAAACGCATGTCGCTTTTAGAACAGCAGGTGCATGACGATATGGAGGCCGAAGGCTATACAACCTATCAAGATTATTGGTCTTCTAAATTAGACTAAGAGGTATGTACCAGGTGCATAGCAGCCATGCAAAATTAACAATGGACAAGGTGCTAAAAATAATATAGACTATAAGTCTCCTTAAGGTTAAGAAAGAAAGGATAGGTGTAATGTATAAAACAATATAAG
>Ga0208684_1001877_pt1 | contig 10590 bp, 8 predicted proteins | sample MalvireepMed_b05_FD_184245 | JGI IMG/M metagenome (GOLD analysis project Ga0208684, IMG submission 184245) | Marine viral communities from the Global Malaspina Expedition - Malaspina viral metaG DeepMed_b05 (SPAdes) (version 2) | ecosystem: Environmental > Aquatic > Marine > Oceanic | place... | reverse complement strand
CCCGTCCATGTCTTCGGGAATATCGAGGCCGCGCGCGAAGTAGTTGAAGGTGCCCTGCGGGATCACCCCCATCGGCACGCCGGCGTCATGGCTGGCGGCTGCCACCGCGGCGATGGTGCCGTCGCCCCCGGCCGCGACCAGCATCTCGGCGCCGCTCCGCTCGAGCGCCTTGCGGGCAAAGACCACGAGGTCTTCCTCACCGTCCGGGACCGCGATTTTCGACGCGATTCCAGCCTCATCGAGCAAGGCCGAGATGCGGGCGCGCCGGTCGCCCTCGGCGTGATCGCCGGAGCGTTCGTTCAGAATGACACAGACATTGCGGACGGCGGGCACCGTGACCTCCAATTGAAACCAATGGTCAACGTTCCGCGCCGGGCCGGGTTCCCCTGCCCGAACAAAAGGCGGGGCGCCCGGACTCGCGGAAAATTCAGTTTCGACAGGGCGACGGACGCGGTCGAATCGTCTAGCATCGTCCCCTCACCGGCGGATCGGAGGAGGTCCTCCCGGCCCTACAGCACACAGGAGACCGTCAGGACATGGCTCATCGCCCAGTTCCGCGCAGCGCCGTGATCGTTGCGCATGGCAGCCCGTCAGACCCGGAGTCGCAGGAGGCGGCGCTCCGCACCTTGGCGGGCCAAGTCGAGGCCCATATGGACGGCTGGCGCGTCGGCAGCGCGACGCTGGCCGCGAAAGGCAGGCTCGAAGCCGAGGTCGACGCACTCGGGGGGCCGCTGATCTATCCGTTCTTCATGGCGCGGGGCTGGTTCACCGGGCAGGTGCTGGCCAAGAAGGCGCGCGAGCTCGGGCTGCGGATGCTGGAGCCGTTCGGGGTCGAACCCGGGCTTGTCGGCTGCGCCCGCACCGAGCTGCAGGCGCAGCTCGCGCAAAAGGGCTGGCAGGCGTCCGAGACCGCACTGGTCGTCGCCGCGCATGGCAGTGCGATCTCGCGCACCAGCGCCGACAGCGCCTATGGCTTTGCCCGCGCGCTGCATTCGGGCATGGGCTTCACCGCCACGCGGACCGGGTTCATCGAGCAGCCGCCATTCCTCAAGGACGTGGCGCAGGGGCTCGGCCAGGCGATCTGCCTGCCCTATTTCGCGCAGCAATCGGGCCACATGGAAGATGACGTGCCCGGCGCGCTCGCCGCCGCCGGCTTCGACGGGCCGATGCTGCCGCCCTTCATCGCCTGGACCGACACGCCCGCCCTGATCGCCGGCAGCATCGAGCGGCAGGGCGCCGCGCTGGAGAGCGCGGCCTCCTGAGAGGCCCGCTCGGGACAAACCCTGCAAAAAGGGCCGCCCCGAAAGGCGGCCCTTGGCATTTGCGGCTCTGAGCCGGCTCAGAAGTCGAGATTCTCGACGCTGAGCGCGTTCTGCTGGATGAACTCGCGGCGCGGTTCGACCACGTCGCCCATCAGCTTGGTGAAGATGTCATCCGCCTCGGTCATGTCGTCGACGCGCACCTGAAGCAGCGTGCGGGCGTCGGGATCGAGCGTGGTCTCCCAGAGCTGGCCCGGGTTCATCTCGCCCAGACCCTTGTAGCGCTGCAGCGACAGACCCTTCTCGCCCTCCTCGAGGATGGCCTCGAGCAGCCCGAGCGGACCGTAGATCGCCTGACGGCGATCCTTGCGCTCGAGCACGGCGGGGGTGGCGTACACGGTCTGCAGCGCCTGCGTGAAGCTGCCGGTCTTGCGCGCCTCGCCGGAGCGCAGCATCGGGCCGTCCAGCGTGCGGACCTCCTCGACGCCGCGCAGGATGCGCGCCAGACGGATGCCGCGGTCCTGGGTGATGCGGCCCTGCCAGCCCTTCTCGTATTCCACCGCGATCAGGTCGAGCCGCTCGGCCACTTTGTCGGCCACGCCCTGCAGGTCGCTCTCGACCGCGCCGGGCACGAAGGCCCCCGCCACGGCAGCCTGTTCGAGGATGTGGCGCGGATAATGCGTCGGGAAGGCGTCGAGCACGCGCTTGAGCTGACGCGCGTCGTCGATCACCCGGACAAGATCCTGCCCGGTGATCACCTCGCCGCTGCCAAGCGTCAGATGCGCCCCGTCGACGCCCTGCTGGATCAGGTAGTCATCAAGCGCCGCCTGGTCCTTGACGTAGACCTCGGAGCGTCCGCGCGCGACTTTAAACAGCGGCGGCTGGGCGATGTAGAGATAGCCGCCCTCGATCAGCTCCGGCATCTGCCGGTAGAAGAAGGTCAGCAGCAGGGTGCGGATGTGGGCGCCATCCACATCGGCGTCGGTCATCAGGATGATCTTGTAATAGCGCAGTTTGTCGATGTTGAACTCGTCGCGGCCGATGCCGGTGCCGAGCGCCATCACGAGGTTGCCGATCTCCTGGCTGCCGAGCATCCGGTCGAAGCGCGCCCGCTCGACGTTGAGGATCTTGCCCTTGAGCGGCAGGATCGCCTGGGTGCCGCGATCCCGCCCGGTCTGGGCCGAACCGCCGGCGGAGTCACCCTCGACGATGAACAGCTCGGTCTTGGACGGGTCCTTCTCGGAGCAGTCCTTGAGCTTGCCGGCAAGGAAGTTGACGTCCATCGGGTTCTTGCGGCGCGTGAGCTCGCGGGCCTTGCGGGCGGCCTCGCGGGCGAGCGCCGCCTCGACGATCTTGCCGACGACCATCTTGGCCTCGTTGGGGTGCTCCTCGAACCACTCGGTGAGCTTCTCGTTCACTAGGTTCTCGACCGCCGGGCGCACCTCGGAGGACACAAGCTTGTCCTTGGTCTGGCTCGAGAATTTCGGGTCGGGCACCTTGACCGAAAGCACGCAGGTCAGGCCCTCGCGGGCGTCGTCACCGGTGAAGCTGACCTTCTCCTTCTTGGCGATGCCGCTGTCGGTGGCATAGCGCGTCAGCGTCCGCGTGAGCGCCCCGCGGAAGCCCGCCATGTGAGTGCCGCCGTCGCGCTGCGGGATGTTGTTGGTGAAGGGCAGCACCATCTCGTTGTAGCTGTCGTTCCACCACATCGCGACCTCGACGCCGATGCCGTCCTTCTCGCCGGTCATGTAGATCGGCTCGGGCACCATGGGCTGCTTGGAGCGGTCGAGGTATTTCACGAACTCCTTCACGCCGCCCTCGTAGTGCAGCTCGGTGTGCAGCGGTTCGGCCGGGCGCTCGTCCTCGAGGATGATGCGCACGCCGGAGTTCAGGAAGGCGAGCTCGCGCAGGCGCTTTTCCAGCGTGGCAAACTCGAAATCGAGGTTCGAGAAGGTCTCGGTCGAAGCAAGGAAGCGCACCTCGGTGCCCTGCTCGCCCTCGGCATCGCCGACGACGCGCAGATGCTCGACCGTCTCACCATGCGAGAACTTGGCGTAATGCTCCTTGCCGTTGCGCCAGATGCGCAGCTCGAGCCACACCGACAGGGCGTTGACCACCGACACGCCCACGCCGTGCAGACCGCCCGACACCTTGTAGGAGTTCTGGTCGAACTTCCCGCCGGCGTGCAGCTGGGTCATGATGACCTCGGCCGCCGAGACGCCCTCTTCGGCGTGCATGTCGACCGGAATGCCCCTGCCGTTGTCGCGCACCGAGACCGAGTTGTCGGCATGGATCTTCACGCGCACGAAGTCGGCGTGACCGGCCAGAGCCTCGTCGATGCCGTTATCCACGACCTCGTAGACCATGTGGTGCAGACCCGAGCCGTCATCGGTGTCACCGATATACATGCCGGGGCGCTTGCGCACCGCCTCCAAACCCTTGAGAACCTTGATGGAATCCGCGCCGTATTCCTGCGGAGCGCCTGCCGGTTCGGCCATGTAGCCACCCTCTGTCTTGTTTGAGGTTTTTATAGGTGAGAAGCGCTGCCTTGTCACGCAGATGACACAAGATTTGGTGTCAGATCGGCAGGTTTTCAACGACTGATTGCCCGGCCTCTTCGGTGACCTGAAGCCGCTGCGCGCGATCGCCCAGCTCCGCGAACAGTTCCGGCCCGGTGCCGGTCATCCAGGCCTGCGCCCCAAGGGCGCAGATCTCGTCATAGAGCGCCGCGCGACGTCCCGCATCGAGATGCGCCGCGACCTCGTCGAGCAGGAGCAGCGGCGGGGCCCCGATCTCGGCGGCGAGCGCCCGCGCGTTGGCGAGGATCAGCGAGATCAGCAGCGCCTTCTGCTCGCCGGTGGAGCAATCCGAGGCCGGCACCCCCTTCGCGGCAAAGACCCCGTAAAGATCCGAACGGTGCGGCCCCACGAGCGTGCGCCCCGCCGCCATGTCGCGAAAGCGCCCCTCGGCGAAGACCGCGCGCAGATCCTCCTCGGCTTCGGGAATGTCGGCCTCGGTCGAGACCAGCGCGAGATCGGCGGCCGGAAAGCTGGTCTCGGCGCCGTCCTGAGCCCTGGCGAGCCGCGCCAGTGCCGCCTGACGGTTCTGCTGGATCAGCGCGCCGCTCTGCGCCATCTGGCTCTCCAGCGCGGCGTACCAATGCGCATCGCGGATCTGCTCCTTGAGCAGGCGGTTGCGCTCGCGCATGGCCTTCTCGTAGGTCAGCGACGCGTCAGCGTGATCGGGAAAGAAGCTCAGCGTCATGCGGTCGAGAAAGCGCCGCCGGCCCTCGGGGGCTTCGATCCAAAGCCGGTCCATCGACGGGATCAGCCAGAGCACCCGGGCGATGCGCCCCAGCGCCGTCTGCGGCGCGGGCTTGCCGTCGATCTCGACCTGACGCGATCCGCCGCTTTCCGAGCGCACCGAGATCTCGTTCACGCCCTCGGGCCCGTGCAGCACCGCGCCGATCTTCCAGCCCAGCGCCTCGGGACGGCGGGTCATCTCCTGCGCCGAGGCGCGCCGCATGCCGCGCCCGGGCGACAGCAGCGAGACCGCCTCGATCAGGTTGGTCTTGCCCGCGCCATTGGGCCCGTAGATCGCCACGGGTCGGGCATCGACCTCCACCGCCGCGCGCTTGTGCGAGCGGAAATGCGAGAGCGTCAGGCTGGAAAGGTGGAGAGCGGTCACGTTCCGCTCTCCCTGTGCAGGGTTGGCCCGGTCAGGGTCACACGCGCATCGGCATCACGACATAGACCGCGCTGGTGTCGCTGCCTTCGCGCATCAGGGTCGGATCGCCCGAGGAGTTGAACATGAACACCGCGTTCTCGCGATCCACCTGGCTGGCGATCTCGAGCAGGTACTTGGCGTTGAAGCCGATCTCGAGCGGCTCGTCGCCATAGGCCACGGCGAGCTCTTCCTCGGCGGCGCCGCTGTCGGGCGCGTTGACCGACAGCACCAGCCGGTCCTCGTCGAGTTGCAGCTTCACCGCGCGCGAGCGCTCGGACGACACGGTGGCGACACGGTCGACCGCCTTGGCAAACTCGGTCGCGTCGACCTCGAGCCGGCGGGTGTTGCCGGTCGGGATGACGCGGGAATAGTCCGGGAAGGTGCCGTCGATGACCTTCGAGGTAAGGGTGATGTCGGGCGTGGCGAACCGCACCTTGGTCTCCGAGACCGACACGGCGATGTCCATGTCGTCATCGTCGAGCAGCTTGCGCAGCTCGCCCACGGTCTTGCGCGGCACGATCACGCCGGGCATCGCCTCGGCGCCGTCGGGCACCGGCGCATCGATCCGGGCGAGGCGGTGGCCATCGGTGGCGACGCAGCGCAGCACCCTTCCCTCTTCGCTGTCCGACACATGCATGTAGACGCCGTTCAGGTAATAGCGGGTCTCTTCCGTCGAGATGGCGAATTTCGACTTGTCGAAAAGCTTGCGCAGCGTCTCGGCCTTGGCGCTGAAGTTCGTCGCGTATTCCGACGAGGCCATGACCGGGAAGTCCTCTTTCGGCAGGGTCGCGAGGTTGAAGTTCGACCGGCCCGCGGTGACCGTGAGGCGCCCCGCGGCGCTGTCATCGGCGAGCTGGACAAGCGCACCGTCGGGCAGCTTGCGGACGATCTCGTGCAGGGTCACGGCCGAAACCGTGGTGGCGCCCGCGCGCTCGACCTGCGCCGGGGCGCGATCCAGGACCTCGATGTCGAGATCGGTGGCGCGGAAGGTGACGGTGTCGCCCTCGGCCTCGATCAGCACGTTCGCGAGGATCGGAATGGTGTTGCGACGTTCGACAACAGATTGCGCCTGACTGACTGCCTTGAGCAGCGTTGCCCGTTCGATACTGACTTTCATCCCTCACCCTCTCCGCCTGCCGGAGGCGCAGCCTAGCGCCATGCGCAAGCTGCTCCAAGCCTTGTTTCAGCGATTGATCGGATTGTTTTACTTTGGCGTCAAGGCCGCGAGGCCGCGCGAAGGCGGCCCCGTCGGGTTGTGTTGTGTCCGAACCTCAGAAGGCCGTCTCAGGCCTCGAGCGCGCGGCGCAGAAGCTCAACATCATCGGCGATCTGGCTGTCCTGCGTGCGCAGTTCCTCGATGCGCTTCACCCCGTGCATGACGGTGGTGTGGTCGCGCCCGCCGAAGCGGCGGCCGATCTCGGGCAGCGACCGGGCGGTGAGCTGCTTGCACAGGTACATCGCCACCTGTCGCGGCCGGGCGAAGTTGCGCACGCGCTTCGGCCCGATGAGGTCGCTGAGGCGGATGTGGTAGTGCTCGGCCACCTTGCGCTGGATCTCCTCGATCGAGATCTTGCGATCCGAGGCGCGCAGCACGTCGGCAAGGCAATCCTGCGTCAGCTCCATGGTGATCGGCTGGCCGACCAGCGAGGCGAAGGCGAAGAGCCGGGTCAAGGCGCCTTCAAGCACGCGCACGTTGGTTGAGATGCGGTGGGCCAGGAATTCAAGGATGCCGTCATCGAGTTGCAGCGCGGGGTACTGCTCGCGATAGTTCTGGACCTTGGATTGCAGGATGCCAAGACGCAGTTCGTAGTCGGTGGGATGCAGATCGACCACGAGACCGGACTGGAGCCGCGAGCGGATGCGGTTCTCGAGGTCCTTGATCTCGTCCGGGGCGCGGTCGGCCGAGATGATGATCTGCTTGTTCTGGTCCACCAGCGCGTTGAACGTGTGGAAAAACTCTTCCTGCGTCGAATCCTTGCCGGCGATGAACTGGACATCGTCCACCATCAGCACGTCGACCGAGCGGAACAGCTCCTTGAAATCCATCATCCGGCGCTCGCGCAGGGCCTGCACGAAGCGGTACATGAACTGCTCTGCGGAGAGGTAGAGCACGTTCAGGTCGGGCCGGTTGTTGCGCAGGTCCCACGCGATGGCGTGCATCAGGTGGGTCTTACCAAGGCCCACGCCACCGTAGAGGAACAGCGGGTTGAAGGTCACCTGACCGCCTTCGGCGACGCGCTTGGCCGCGGCATGGGCCAGCTCGTTGGGCTTGCCGACGACGAAGCTGTCGAAGGTGAAGCGGCCGTCGAGCGGCGCGCCGGGCAGCAGGTCGCTGTTGGTCGGCGCCGCGGCGGCCGGGGCGGGCTGCGCCTGCGCCGCCGGGCGCGGCTGCTGCTGGGCCGCGGCGGGCCGGTTGTCGGCATTGGCGACCTGGAACTTCAGCCGGCGCACATCGGTGTCCATCCCCGACAGCTTGGCTAGAAGGATGTCCCCGAAATTCTGGGACACGTAGGTGCCGATGAAATTGGTGGGCACGTTGAACACGGCCACGCCGCCCGGTTCCACGCCGTGAAACTCCATGGGCTCGATCCAGGTCTTGTAGTTGTTTTCCCCGATCGTACTGCTCAGCTGGCTCTGCAATGCGCCCCACTGGTCTTTTGTCATTTGTCCCCGCTCCGAAAGCCTGACTGCCATTCATCCATCTCGTCATCTCGGGCGATCTGAGTGAGCCGCCCGGCGAGCACATGTGATGCGGGAACAGGTCTCTGCCCCATGCCATGACGGCATGGGCTGGAATGATACCCATTCCGGACGGACAAAACCTGCCTGCGCCCTTGGCATCCCAACCAAAGACCGACCTAGGTCAGCGCTGTCCGCGCATTTGTATACCTCGGACTGGCAGGGCAAACGCCCTGTTCTGGCGGCTGGTGCAGCAGACCGCCAAAGCGCAGTGCAAACGTCCCAGATAACGCGGGCGTTGCGCTGCTTGCCTGTCCCCCCAAAGCAATGTGACTCGCTCGGTGAAATTAGCAATTTGGCGGGAAGCCCGGCAACCGAACTTAAATGTTGACTCAGAGGAATCCGGAAAAAGAATCTCCGGCCTCAACGGCTAGTGTCGGGAAAGAAAAAAGGCACCACAGATTGTGGTGCCTTTTTATTCGTCTAAAAATCGGGTGTGGCTTTTCAGCCCAGCGATTTCACCCGCGACGCGAGGCGCGACATCTTCCGCGATGCGGTGTTCTTGTGGAACACGCCCTTGGTCACACCGCGCATCAGCTCGGGCTGAGCGGCGGCCAGTGCGGCCTTTGCGGCGTCCTGGTCACCCGAGGCGATCGCCTCTTCGACCTTGCGCAGATAGGTGCGGATGCGCGAACGGCGCGCCTTGTTGATCGCAAAACGCTTTTCGTTCTGGCGGGCGCGCTTCTTCGCCTGGGGGGTATTTGCCATGATGATCAGTCCTCTGTCTTCTGCCCCTCGCATGGGGGCCAACGGTATCCGGGTCGCGCAATGGCACTCTGACCCGGACAAATCTCACCGGACCGATTCTTGCCTGAGCGGGCATCACGCGCATGTAGCCGCGGCGCATATACCAAAACTTCGGCCTTGCAAACCCCGATCCGCGCCAAACCGGAGCCGGAGGTCGCAGAATCGACTCCAAACCCCTATATTCGGAGTCCTGCCACCGCAGGACCGTTCAATCTGAAGGGAGGACTCAGAGATGAATGCGATGCAGATTTCCGAATACGCCCAGTCGCTCTACCGCGCCCATGGCGGCCGCGCCGAGGCCGAGGCCGCGCAGAAGGCGCGCGCCTGCGAAGAAGCCGGCAACGCCGGCCAGGCCGAGGATTGGCGCGCCATTCAGGCGGCGATCCGCAGCCGCCGCGGCGCGCTCCAGAGCTGACCCCGAAAACGCGAACGGCCCGCCGGAAAGGGCGGGCCGTTCGATGATCTGCGTGTCGGATCAGCGGTCGCGGAACTGCGCGGTGCGCTTTTCCTGGAAGGCCGCCATGCCCTCCTTCTGATCCTCGGTCGCGAACAGCGAGTGGAACAGCCGGCGCTCGAAGAGCAGGCCCTCGGTGAGGGTGGTCTCGTAGGACCGGTTCACCGCCTGCTTGGCCGCGATGGTGGCCAGCATCGACTTTTCGGCGATCTTCTCGGCCGCCTGCTTGGTCTCGTCCATGAGCTGCTTGGCCGGCACGATGCGGCTCACCAGTCCGGCGCGCTCTGCCTCTTCGGCATCCATGAAGCGCCCGGTGAGGTGCATGTCCATCGACTTGGACTTGCCGACATAGCGCGTCAGGCGCTGCGTGCCGCCGATGCCGGCGATGACCCCGAGATTGATCTCGGGCTGGCCGAACTTGGCGTTGTCGGCGGCAATGATGAAGTCGCACATCATCGCCAGTTCGCAACCGCCGCCCAGCGCGTAGCCCGCCACCGCGGCGATGATCGGCTTGCGCACCCGGGTCACGGCCTCGGTCGCCGGCTCGAAGAAATCTCCGAGATACATGTCGACAAAGCTCTTTTCGGACATCTCCTTGATGTCCGCCCCGGCCGCAAAGGCCTTGGCCGAGCCGGTCACGATGATGCAGCGCACCTTGTCATTGGAATCCAGCTCGCCCAGCGCCTGCGCCATCTCCTGCAGCAGGTGGCTGTTGAGGGCGTTGAGGGCATCCGGGCGATTGAGTGTGATCGTTGCGACGTGGTCATCTATTTCGACGATGATCGTCTCATAGGCCATGACTTCGGGCTCCCGTCCGTTAGCGTCAGACGGCAGCCTTACCAGCTTGGCCCTCGCAATCAAGTTATCTTTGGCACCGCGGACAGTAGAACGAAGACCGCCCTGATTGAACCATCCGGTGCACCATGTCACCGCAATCGGGAGTCCGGCAAGGCTCCCCCTCGCGCCCGTAAACATCGAAGCTGTGCTGAAAATATCCAAGCTCACCATCGGCTTGGCGAAAGTCCCGCAGGCTCGATCCGCCGGCGGCGATGGCCTCTTCCAGCACCTCGCGGATCACCGGCACCAGCGAGGCGATGCGTTTCTCGGAGATCCGTCTGACGCGACGTCCCGGATGGATTCCGCAACGATAGAGCGCCTCGCAGACATAGATATTTCCGAGTCCGGCGACGATCTTCTGATCGAGCAGCGCCGACTTGATCGGCATGGTGCGCCCCGCCAGCGCCGTCACGAGATGGGATTCGCTGAACGCATTGCCAAGCGGTTCCGGCCCCAGCGCCGCGAGCAGCGGGTGGGCCTCGGCCGTGGCGGTGGGCATGAGATCCATCGCCCCGAAGCGACGCGGGTCGTTGAAGGTGACGCGGGCGCCGTCGGCCATGTCGAGCACCACGTGGTCGTGCTTTTCCGGCGCCGGGTGGTCGTGCACGAAGCGCCCCAGCGCGTCGCCCGAGACCAGCATCCGGCCGGTCATGCCAAGATGGATCAACAGCGTCTCGCCACTGTCGAGATCGCCGAGGATGTATTTCGACCGCCGCCGCAGCTGGAGGATCCGCGCCCCTGTGAGCCGGTCGGCCATGCGCTCGGGAAAGGGCCAGCGCAGGTCGGGCCGGTTGACCTGCGCCTGCGCGATGCGGTTGCCCTCCATAA
>Ga0208684_1001875_pt1 | contig 10600 bp, 10 predicted proteins | sample MalvireepMed_b05_FD_184245 | JGI IMG/M metagenome (GOLD analysis project Ga0208684, IMG submission 184245) | Marine viral communities from the Global Malaspina Expedition - Malaspina viral metaG DeepMed_b05 (SPAdes) (version 2) | ecosystem: Environmental > Aquatic > Marine > Oceanic | place... | reverse complement strand
TGTCGGTATGTTCCAACAATACCATAGCCTGTTAAAGCGTTTACGCCTAAAGTGGAAAGAACCCTTTTCCATTTATCTCCCTGATTTAATGTTCCCCACGCTTTTTTTACTTGTGGTGCTAAACCTGTAATTTTTTCAAAGCCCTTTATTGTCGCTGTTTTACCTGCACCATAACCGCTCCCCAGCATAACGCCACCGACCATTTCACCACCTAGTGCTTCTATAGGGTACAATCTTTCATATATCCTGTAAGACATATCTATGTCTCTTAATACTTTAGCATAATCCTTCTTGAATCCTTCTCCAATAAAAGGAAAGTTTCCGGCGAGTATGCTTCTTATAGCAGCTTCTGCTTCTCCCCCATGCCCCAGAGTAAGCCCCTCCGGTATAGAACGACGATCACCCACATCCTTAATTCTATGTGCAAAGGGATTATCTTTTATCCATTGTTGTTGTGCCACATAAGAAGGAGGCGGGTTTTTCATGTCTATCATCCCACCGGGAGTTTCTTCGGAGTCTACTTTCGGCATCTTTGAAAAGGATTTAGGATATGCCAACAATAAATAATCTATCGTTCTTTCTATCCTCTGGTCACTGTCCATACCAATAAAGTCAGCCGTAACCCCTTCAGGGAGTTTAAACTTCTTACCTAAAATGGTTACTTCCATTACAGCCCCGCCCATTTTTTGTGTTCTGGGTTACCTATATCAAAAGGAACTGTTTCACCCGTAGGTGTTTTTATCGTCCATGTTTCATTACGAAAAGCATCTTCCATCGTAATATTATGCCTCCCAAATTTATATTCTCCGATTCCTTCCGCTGTTTCTGTAGCCTCATTTCTGGTAGGACTAAGGTTTAATACTCCAGCATATTTTGGATTGTACACATCAAATTCTGGTAGTGCTTGGTTAATAAACTCCGTAATTGGGCCAGTGGCTTTATTGAACGCTTCTATTTCCAAATCATCTTTATTCCATCTAGTGGCTATGGTATCAAAAAATTCTTTTGCCCGTTCCTGTTTATACTCTAATGCCATCCTAGTCATTTCTAGGATGCCTCGACGTTGTTCAGGGGTAAGGAATGATCCTGTCGCGTCCTCACTAAACCTCTTTCTCAGAAAAGCAGCTAACTGCTGTAAATAGCCCGTTCCCTCCAGAATAGTCCTGAACTCTTCTGAGGTTATCATGGATTTGTCTGTGAGTTTTTTCCACAAATCTGCTATTTGCTGGTCAAATACACCCCAAGCACGTTCGCCCACTGGTATTTTTGCCATCTTAACTAGATTGTTTTCGACGTTAAAATACCTTTGATGAACATCTCTATACCCTTCGTCCATCTGTTTAAGCCCGGTAGTTCCTTCTATGTGGGTCATCGCAGTATAAACAACATCACGCTCTTTAGCAGACTGAACTCTTTTTTCAGCAGGACTATAAGTTACTTTGTTACCCTTCGTAAGGACATACCTTGGGTCTTCTGTCATAAAAGGAGCATCTTTGTTATAATGTATAGTGCCATCTCTTCCTATACGACCCAATTGTGTTCCTTCTATAGCTGCCTCACCCATGTATCTTATAGCAGGTTGTGGTGACCAACCAAGTTTTTGGTCGAGAATTCCTTTCCACTTGTCGATCATTGATTTCTTACTGTTATCTCCGTGCGCTGGAAGATCGCTCTCATTTATAATATTAACGTAATCATCAAATACATCATCTCCAAGATTAAGTTTATCTTGGAGCGTAGAATTAAGACGGTTATATGCGTCTTCAGCAACTACTTTTTGACCAGCGCCTGACATCCAATCTGAGGCAATATTGGGGATACTATTAGTTGAGTCTATTAAATGCAGGTCATCTTTAAAGGCCATTTGCACCCATTGTTGAGCGCGATTAGGGGTTAGGATTGCATCATTTCCTACAGCCCTCCTCCAATCTTCATAATAGTTATCTACTGTTTTTAATAACCTCTCACGTTGGTTTGAAAAATCTACGTTTGCCCACTCAGAAGCAGAGGCTCTTCTAGCCCCAGACTTGTCTAATCTACTATATTTATCTGTTCCTTTTTGCGCCCACTCATAGGTTGTTTTTCCTGTTTTTTCATCTACAACAGCGAATGTCTCGCCGGAATTATTAAATCCTTGCTCATTAGCCCAACCTTCTAAGGCTGCTCTGATTATTGGGTCTGTTTGCTTATTATAATATGTCTTGTATTTTGCTTCGGTAATGTCCCCACGCATATATAGCATGATGTTTTTAACAGCGTCTATAGAAACCTTACGTTTTGCCGCCTCTCTATCATCTGCTACACTTCCGGTAGAAAACCCGCCTTCGATAGCTTGATAAAACTCAGGAGAGTTTTCTTGCCTGTATATTTCAATAGATGGTCCAAAAGGATCGTCTGGGTCTACTTTCTCAAGTTTTACCCAATCCCCCCAATCATAGTTGTCCGCAATTTCATTGAATATATATTTGGACCCTTCAGCACTTGGGTTGATAGCACTTATCCACTTTTCAAAAGCTGCTTTGCTTCTAGGTTCCTTCCCTTGGCGCAACAAATCCTGATACATTCTCCAAATTTCGTCTTGTTCTATTCTCTTTTTGTCGCTAGACGTTGCTTTCTTGGCAGAAGGAGCATCAGATGAAGTTACTAATGGGGATCGGGCATACCTCCTTCCTGTAAAGGCAGCGTACAGACCACCAACCTTATCCGTCTTAGCTCTTTCAGCGTTTATCTCAGCCGCCCACCTCGCGTCATCTAGCAAGGAAAGCCTGTTAATCTCTGTTATTCTATCAGATGCTGCCCTAGATACATTTGCTTGTGCGTAATCAGATACCCTGTCTGTAGGGTATCTAGAAAAAGTCATTTCTTCATCTGTTACATAATAAGGTATTCCAGCCTGAACTATGTTAGGATTAGTTATATCTGGATTACGCCTCAATACGTCTGGTATTTTTTCTTGCTCTATTTGCGAAATGCTCAGGTTAGGAAACTTACGCTTTAAAGCCTTAGTAAGGTTCCCTCCGGGTTCGACAAAAAATGTAGTTTCCGCCATTATGCGGTCCTCAGATTTACTATAGAGGCGTATTGATCGCGCCACTTTCTTGGCTGACCATAGAGCGCCTTTTCATACGCTGGCGCTGATGCTCCCATCGTAAGTTGGTCACCAGCTTCCTTATATTGTCCAACATCTACTCCTTTCGGAGTAGGTCCAACGGTCTGGGCCATTTCTGAATACATATCCTGTCTTTTTCTCTGCTCCTCTTCTCGCAACTTCCATCTTCTTTCTGCCTGTTGAAAATCTTGTCGTTGCTGGCCTGTCTGGGTTCTTGGCGCATTATCTATCTCCGGATACTTACCTCTGTGCATAGGTGGCACTCTATAACGCCCCGGATCAGAGAAATCTCGTAAGTTTGGTTTAGGATTAGCCCCTTGGTTGCCAAAGAAGTCAAACCCTAAAACTCCACCTCCTCCGCCTCCGCCTTGAGGCATCGTTCCAGCACCCATTATACTTTACCGTAGTCGATGTACTTGAGGCCATTTATATCACCAACTGCCTCTGGTTTAACCTGCTCGACTTCTTGAGCCATCAAACCTCTATGCCTCTCTGGACTCCACTTGTAATTAAAGTCGTATACGTTCATACCTTTATATTTCCCTACAGGTGTTATGTTCTCCTTAGCCCTGATGTCTGAGATCGCTCCCAGTATTCCAACCATCTGGCCTATTTGGGACAATGCGCTTGGAGTCTGTGTGGTAGTACCTCCATAGTCCCCAGATATGTTAGACATATACTGTTGTAGGTCGCTCATTGGGGCCATAGCCTCATAGTTGTAACGGGCCATATCTTGGTTGATGGCTTCCTGAGTCATTGCCCTTCTCTGGGCACCGACATCAGCCTGTGTTTGCATCATAGAGAGTGGTGCGCCCATTAATGATGGGTATGCTCCCATAGCCTGTCCTGAAAGATTACCAGCCTCTTGAAACCCCTGCATCCCCAGTTGCCCTGCGGATAGTGCAGCCTGTGTGCCAGCACCATATCCTGCCATAGCCTGTTGAGCAGCGGGTAATCTCTGGGCTTGCGCTGCCCCATAAGCGCCGCCATATAGTCCTGCTAGATTCTGGGCTAGGTTCTTTCCTGCGGCAGACGCAATATTAGCCTGAGCAATGTCTCCTCTCGACCCACCGCCCGGCTGATACTCAACCATCTGCTGCCTAACCGCTGGCATATTTTTTGCAATCTCTGATAAATACTGTTGTCCGTACACATCAGCCATCGCTTTGTATGGTGAGTCAGCACCTGCATAATTAACATCCCCACTCATCAAATCTGCCATTGTTGGCTGAATAGCTTCTAAGCCACTCTGAGCATACTGTTGGGCTACATTTCCCCTTCCCATAGCATACTCAGGGGCTTGTTTAGCTACATCGTAAAGTCCAAGCAATTGGTTTTCAGCAGCCTTTTGCATTGCTTTTGGTCTTGGACCCCCAGCATACCCCAGCATACTAGCTTGTGCTGCCTGTTGAGCAGGGTCAAATCCTGCTAATGTAGGGCCACCATAGTAAGGGGCTGCGCCTTCTCTTAGGAGTTCCCCAGCCCGACCGAAACCAGTTTTAAGGTAGTCCTTTTGTTCAGCCCAAGGCTCTGTTCTTGTTGTTGATGATCCGCCCATAATTTATTCCTCAATTACCAACTTGATCTGGTTGTGGGTAAGTCAAACCCAAGAATATCTGTATAATCGTATATTTCACCGCTTTCATCACCACCACCACGCGATTCAATGCCGTAGATAGGTTGAAACCCCCAACCAGCATCTTTGTACAGGTCCGTGCCAAATAGAGTCGGTTGTGGCCCAGTCATCCATGACTTACCCTCATAATCCGCATGACGCCACGGTATATCATGGACAGATATGCCGCTCTTACCTTGTACTGTGTAATCTCCGGGGTCTGCAAGAAGACCGCCGAATACAGGATGATATATACCTTGACCACGTGTTTCAGTCGTATAAGGAGTAGAAGTATATGCTCCCGGAGTTCCAGCCCAGTCAGCAAAACTGATATCCCCCATGTTTATACTTCCACCACCGGCATTAAATACAGGAGTACTCCATAAATTCATTCCGGGTTGCCAGCCTTCCACGGATGATCGTCTGGTTGCATAGGTTTCTACAGGGTCGTAATTAGCGCCGTATACTGTCAGAGGAATGCGATAACTACCATATGCCCTATCCGGACCAGTTCCCCCGAACTTACCATGTACCTTGTAAGGATCGCCTGTTACACGCCAGAAGCTGTCACTATTGCTAGTCCCGCGAGCTAAACCCATCATGTGTTCATAATTAGCGAGTAGGCCACCGTAGGTGTCTGGATCATCGCCATTATCCCCGTTATCCCCGTTGTCACCGCCATCATCATCAGGCGGTCCTTCAGGTAATGCTCCTGCTGGGGAAAGTAGGCCAGAGGGGTATAAAGGGGTTTGGGCAATCGGATAGACGGGTTGTCTAGCCTCACCTGCTGGAAAATCTAGCACCGGACTAGCGGGTCTACCGGGAGGTGTTTGAGGGGTCCAGCCACCGGGTACATTCATTGGAGCCTCACCGCCGTAGTAGTACATTAAATCCCTAAGGGGATAGGTGACATTACCTTCAGCATCTGTTCTTGCACCACCGCCAGTCATGCCAGTGTAATATGTGGGTGTTCCTCCAGCGGCAATAATTGCCGCTCTATCCGCAGGAGTCTCACGTTCTGCCCAAGCTGTCCTAGACCCCGGTGCATAAGCAAGGTTATGTCCAATACCAGCTTGGTTCAGATAGTTATATCGGGGATACATAGACATAGCTTCTGGAACATCCTTGCTGAATCCAAAATCTCCCGGCGATAGAATCTGTGGGTCTACTTGAGGCCAATCAAACAGTCCAGTAGGCGTATCCTGATACAACCCTTGACTTTCCCACCAGTCGTACTGCTCCATATCGCCGGAGTTAGCTCCTCCTCCATCCCAGTCCACCTCAGGCCACAACTTCCTTATATTAGTATCTCCTCCCGGACCACTAATAACAGGGTTAGTTGGAGGCTTTCCACGCACTCCTTTTGGCGGTGAAGGTATTCTATTAGGGTCATCTTTGAAGTAAGGGTTCCTACTGCCGTCTGGTAGGAATTCAGTATCATCAAGACCTCCCCAACTACCAGTACTCACACCATCTACTAAAACACCTAATTCATCATCCCAAGTAACTACTCCCTCAGAACTCTCACCATCATCCGATTGGTTGTATACATCATTAGATGAATTTACATGATCTTCTGCCCAAGAGGTATTGGCTCCGACATCCGCAGTTACTTTCCAAGAGCCATTGTGAATCTTACTTACTAAAGGATTCCCCTGCCCTTGACCCCATTCCCCATCCGCATTCTTTCCGCTCCAATAAGCAATACCAAATATGGCATCATTCATGCCTTGGATGTCGCCAGCAGCCATGTCTGCTTCGAGGCGCTTTATAATGTCGTCTTTCTTATTGGCTGGCCCCTTATAAGAGGAAAGCGGTATATTTGTGCCGGGAAAATTTGCCATTATTGCATCCTATGTTTTAAGTCTTTTGTGTAGACAATATAATTAGATTCCCAATCAGGGAGAAGTTTCTTCCATCCTTTTCTGCCCCATAGTTCCATACCAGAGCAGCCTGTTTTTATTGCGAACGATTCAACCATGTCGTTAAATTCGTACAGCCTAGAGAATTCTGAACCAGCCATAGAGATTATCTTTAGAACTTTCTTCTGAGGGTAGACAGCAATCTGCGTTACCATAATCGAGTGGAGTCCATTATTTTCTGTAGCTATCCATAACTGCATATTTCCATCGGACAGTTCTCCCAAATAATCATCTGTTTCAAGTTCGCCTTCAGTATGCTCTCTCACTCTGTCTAACAGGGGAGCAACTTGATCCCATATGTAGGGGATATCTTCAGGCTGTACGATATTAGCCTTCACAGTTTATTCCAGCTACTTCCGTACCAGTAGATTCCCTCACCTGATCCCGGATTCCAATCTGACCCATCTGCGAATCTGATATCCCCTGTTCTAGGTCTTGCCGGTGCTTCATGTGTTCTTTCAAGCCTGAATGTTGCTTGGTTTAACAGGATATCCCCTAGCCTTTTTAGTTCAGTAACAAGGTATAGCCCCAGACCTTCCGGATTTGCCGGTAATGGGCCGGGTTCATAGTGAGTTACAGACCTTTCTACTCTATCTACATGAGTAGCCATTAGTTCATCTTGGAGCCTCTATTCCCTGCGTTCTTAACGTCAAGAGAATAGCCGTCCAATCTCCATGTTTGGTCCCCGGTAGATTCAAATTTCACACCGATATATTTTCCTGTAACTCTAACTGGAACCTTTGATTGTGAGTCAGGATTAAAGGTATACGGTCCTTCCCATGTAATACTTTCTTCTGTTGACATCTGTGCGCCTACATAGACATTCACAGTATTAGCATCAGAAGATGACATCTTGGGCCAGACAGACAAAATCTTCTTTACTGCTGATGCATTAGGTTGCCCTGATTCATCTACAGTTATTCCGGTCCTTTCAATGTAGGATGTCATGTTAGTGCCATCCTTTGTATTTCCGGTTTCATGCCGGTACATTTTAGTGTCGGTTGCAGATGCCATTACCAGAGATTTACCAGCCGTATTGAAGAAGGACGATGTACCCGCTGTATTCCAATTTAGTGAGTTATTCGCCCATGTACTAGTATCAGCAGACCATGATGCAGAGGATAAGGGATCACCCTCAATGCCATATCCAATCATGGATGTTTCTGGAAGATCACGCTCTGTGAATGTTTGATTGGCCCAATTCCAGACTAGGGCTTTGTCACACTGTACATTTGTGGTATTACCGGATGATACATAACAAGCGTACATCTCTGTATTTCCATAGTCTGCAACTACAAATGCCTTTTCATGCTCATCACCATTCATATTGCCAAACAAATAATCCCTCATCTTATGGGGAAGGATAGATTCAACCTTCATGCCATCATTAATATAGATGTCGCCATTACCAAAAATGAAATGCTTATCTCCAAATTCCGCTACACAGTTTGTAGACAGAGCGCCAATTGTCGGAGATAACTGACGAAAAGCAAATATAAAAGGAGTGCCAACATAGGACATCTGGTAGATAGAATCCTCTTTGTAGATCATAAACTTATCTGTCAAGGGAAGGCCATCCAGTATGGCTCCCTTTGAATCAGCCAATTCATACTCACCAGCATCAACCGTTGCAGAGGTTTCATCCCAAGAGGATGGAACGGTTTGTATAGCTGCTTCTGTTGACCACTTCACTAAATTTGTATACTTAGTGCCAGACTCTGTGATGTTGAGGGAGATCAGAAAAGAGCGAAATGCCTTTATAGATTTACATACAGTAGAGGCGGGCCAGTTAGTCAAGTCTGCCATCCTAGTACCTACAGCAGGTACGCCGGAACTTAACGCCCAGAATTGCGGGTCATCAATACCGTTGGTCATGATGAGAACACCAGCCAAGACAGTAGATACCCAACCTCCTCTGGCTGTAGCATTGTAAGCCCCGGATGATCTAGTTATATCTGTCCAAGTTGATCCATTATGGACATGAATAGCGGCAAGTCCACCAACTATCCAGTAAGACGTAGACCCTGCTACTAGGTTAGTTATGTAATAAGGTGCAACAGGACAGGAAGCCATAACTTCCTTATAGCCGGGGGTCTTCTGAATAGCCCCATGCTCTGCCCTTACATTATTACCATCTGTCCAGACGTTAGGGGGTAGTTGCCAAGAATTTATATCTTTGACAATCCCAATCTGCCCTACTTGGTCAATAGGGATTAAAGCCATGTTAGGGCTTTACCGGCCAGCTAACGGCTGCTACTTCTTCTACGGTGGTTAGTCCTGCCGGAAGATCACGCAGTTCCTGACGATACGCTGCCATTGCATCAGACATGGTTACGTCCTGTAGGGCGTACCAATCTGTAGCAGAAAGATCACGGTTACGGTCTTCTCTTAGTCGTGCAATATCACGATCAAATTGACCGGCTGCCCATGCAGCTTCTTCTGCATCTCTTGCTGCTTCTTCTTCCGGTGTGAATTCGATTCGTACACCGTCTACCATTTTATGTCTTGCCATCTAAATTACTCCTAAAGTTAAGCTATGCCATACATCTGAATTACGCCATCAAAATTGCCACTAGACATCCTGAAAATTACTGCGTCTACGTTTTGAGTATCGTTTATATAGCCTGCGGTAAATCTATCCAGTGTAGAATTATCCGCTGCATACTCATTACTTCTAGCATAGAAGTTCTTTACGTAGGTAGTATTAGAAGGATTGAACAAATGCAATATAGCAACAGTGGACTCATCTGCTCCATTACCAATACTACGATTTAGGAACACATCACTCGTAGATTGGGCAAGATCAGCAGAGGCTTGATAAGCAAGTGAAGTACTTGAGTCATCTTCATAGTGCTGAGCGTAGAAAGTTGTCGAAGTTACTGTCATGCCATAATTAGAACCGCCATCTGTGCTGAATTGACATTGAAAGTGTGCAACATCAGTAGCTGGATTTATATCCGTACATACAAACATATACTCATCGTATGTGCTATCTATACTTGAAGTAAATGCAGATGAACTAGCATTACTGGAAGTATTAGTTGTTATCAGTGTTGGTATACCCATTAGCCTACTCCGTACATTTTTATTACTGCGGCGTCTATATTTCCTGAGGACATGTCAAACTTGACGGCATTTATTGCCGATGTCGTATTTAAGTACCCAGCCCCAAAAAAATCCCATTCTTCATCAGTGTCTCCGGTAGAACTTGTCCTAGAATACCAGTGTTTTACATAGGTCGTATTAGACGGGTTGAATAAATGCAATTCCCCAGATAAATTTTGATCGTTATCATTGCCAAGAGCATAGGTTAAGAATGTAGGTGTTCCGTTTGCTACATCTCCAGCGGCGTAATAAGCAAGATTGGTACTACCATCATCTTCAGTATGGTAGCCATAAAAACTTGTAGTCGTCATATTTGTAAAATTACTCCCACCATCTACACTACCTTGAAATCTAAAAGTTTCACCATCTGACGCAGGATGTACGTTTATGAACTTAAAAATATAAAGTTTGTAGGTACTATCTATACTTGAGGTAAAGGAAGATGCGGATGTACCACTGGTAATGGTATTAGTTGTTATCAGTGTCATTGCCATTTTACTTTACTCCCCACATTTTTATCGTGGCATCAAAGTTTCCTGAAGACATATTGAATCTAACTGCATTTACAGCACTGGTGTGATTTATATAACCCGCTACAAAATTATTGGAAGCCCTATCTTCATTTTGATGCTGTGTATTTCGAAATAGAAAATGCTTCACATATGTTGAAGATGAGGGGTTGAACAAATGTAACATTCCAGCACCAGATTCATCTGCACCATTACCGATACCGGGCATAAGTATTGTGTCCGTTTTATTAGTACCTAGTGGACGATCATAGGATGTTTGGTAATCAAGAGCAGTCGCTGTCGCGCTTGTTTCATCATCGTGGTAAGCATTAAAATGGGT
>Ga0208684_1001863_pt1 | contig 10640 bp, 14 predicted proteins | sample MalvireepMed_b05_FD_184245 | JGI IMG/M metagenome (GOLD analysis project Ga0208684, IMG submission 184245) | Marine viral communities from the Global Malaspina Expedition - Malaspina viral metaG DeepMed_b05 (SPAdes) (version 2) | ecosystem: Environmental > Aquatic > Marine > Oceanic | place... | reverse complement strand
ATCTACAAGCACAATGTAGCAGATGTAGTAATATTAGAAAAATTGCACCGTAGACTTGAAGAATACGCTGCACCAACAGTAAACCCTATTTAGGAGACAAAATGAAGAAAAACTCGAAACCAGAACCTAACAAACTTAGACTTGATGATAAAGAGTATGAGTTTTATAACGAGGACTTAAGCGAAGAAGCTCAAGCACAATATTCTAGAGCAAACCAACTTGCACTGGAATTGATGCAAATGGAGAGAGCTTCAGCTGAAAAACGATTCGTCATTAATAATTACATCCAATTTGTTGTAAATGAAATAGACAATGAAAAAGATGTTGACGACAAAAAGAAAAAATAAGTATATTAAATGAAAACCCGAACTGTGAAGGGAATTGAACATCACCTTTATGCAGACGTCGCGGAATTCCGAGACTATCACCTTAGTACGGCTCTGGTCTTGGATTGGCGGCACTCTAATAGAGGAGATTGGGTATTATGTGATGACGGACAAGTGTGTCAAGTATTACACTTAGGAATAATGAAATCACATAATCGAAAAAAAGAAACAACCTTTATAAGAACGATTATAGGGTCATTTATTTGTGGAGAGAAGAGTAAGATGCAAGGCGAAATGCGAACCAATATGCATACGTTTTCATTGAAAGGAAAATCTCCATCAGTAAGAAGAAGAGAAAGAAAAAACGCAACCAATTCAGAATTTTTGTTTGCAAAGTATGTTGCTAAAGGCGATGATGTAGTTGATGCTTATATGAAAGTATTTCCTACAAACAATGAAAAATATGCAAATAATCAGTCAAAATTGTTGCTTAGGACAGAAAGAGTTAAAAATTTGATAAGAGACGAAATAAACAAACATTTAGAAGAAGCTGAAATAACGCCAAAATATCTATTAGAGGAGATGCGTGACGTTATTGACAAATCGGAATCGACCGATAGAGATAAAATAACAGCTTTAACAACACTAATGAAAATCTCAGGAATGATGGATACAGAGAAGAAATCAGAATCGCTTACCGTATTCCAAGGATTTACACAGGAGCAATTAAATGCAATTCAAAAGCCCAAACACAAAAAACTTCAGGAAGTTAAAAGAGATATCAAGAACTAAGCGATGCCAAATATGTCATCACAGACTAAAGAATACAGGGGTATTCGTTTGGTCAAAAGCAAGACAAGACGCACATTCAATAAAATGTGTTAATTGTTTAACAGTTTATTCTACAGATTTTGGTATTCTTGATTTAGGTATTCCTTCATCTGTTGGGTATTCGTGATGAGATTAGCAGTTTATGGTACTTTAAGAAGAGGTGGAAGAACCAAAGGAAGAGTAGAAGGATTTAGCTTAGTGTTCCCAGGAACACTTTCATTTCCAGCCTTAATTAAAAACCCAAAAGGAAAAGGAGCTATTGTAGAAATGATGGATGTGGTTCCAGAAGATTTAAATTCGTATGATAGATATGAGAATGTAGAAGGTGGTCTTTATATAAGAACAACTGCTGATGTTACATTAACAAATGGAAAAAAGGAAAAAGCTTGGGTGTATGTTGCTGGACCTTTATTATGGGGAAAATCTTCATCATTTACGGAAGTACCAGACCAAGATTGGCTTTCTGAGAAAACAGCAATAATGATGGATAGAGTTTATGAAAAAGATTACGAAGAAGAATTTATTTAACATAATCCCTCCAGACCTCTCTGCAAAAGAGAAAGCATTAGAATTAGCAAGAAAAGACATTATTACTTTTGGGCAAATGTTTTTACCAGAAGATTTTATGAAGTCTTCTCCTGCTCCATATCAATATGAATTAAGCAAGTTGCTTTTAGGAGACGAAAAAAGAGCTTGTATTATTCTTCCTAGAGGGCACGCAAAATCTACCCTAGCAAAAACTGCACTATTATATAAACTATATTTTAATCCGTCTGATAGAAAAGAATTTATTGCTTGGGTTTCAGAAGAACAGTCTCAAGCAATAGACCATATCAAGTATATTCAAAACCATATAGACATCAATCCTGCTTTAAATTATTATTTTGGAGATTTAAAAGGAGATAAATGGACTGAGAAAGAATTTACTACTGCAAGAGGAGATAGAGTTATTGCAAAAGGAACGACTCAAAGATTGCGTGGTCGTTCTCAATTAGGTTTAAGATATACCAATATTGTTCTTGATGACTTTGAATCAGAACTAAATACAAAAACACCTGATAGAAGAAGAGAAATTAAAGAGTGGGTTATGTCTACAGTAGAACCTGCTTTAGAAAACTCTAAGGAACAAGAAGGTTCTATTTGGTTAATTGGGACTATTGTGCATTATGATTCTTTTTTACAAAGCATTTATGATGGTCACATAGAGGCAGAAAGAGAAGGGAGAAAATATGCTTGGAAGGTGATGTATAAAAAAGCGATAGAAAACGATATTCCTTTATGGCCAACCTATTTTAGTAGGAACAAATTAATGGATATTAGAAGAAGGTTCTCTGATATGGGACTTCTTCATAAATTTGCACAAGAGTATTTAAACGAAGCAAGAGATTTAGATTCAGCAAAATTTAAAATTGATAGAATTAATTATTATAGAGGAACGATGGAATCTAGGGAAGGATTTAACTATATGATGATAGACGAATCTGCTATTCCCGTTAATGTATATGTGGGAGTGGATTTAGCTTATGAAGCAAATTCTACTAGTGACTTTCAAGTAATTTTGACCATTGCTATAGATAGTGATAGAAATATTTATTTAATAGATTATTATAGAGAGAGGTCTCCTTTATATGATATGCCACAAAAAATATTTGAATATGCAAAACGATTTAGTCCCGTGAGGCGGGTTAATGTTGAAAAAGTGGGAGCACAAGGAGTTATTAAAGACTATGTAAATAAATTAATTGGAGCCGATAGAAGACTGGCTCCTGGATTAGCTCAAGGAATAAGACCACCAGCAGGAATTAAAAAAGAAGACAGGATAGAAGCATTGCTTTGTCCTATTGTTAACTCAAGAAAGCTTTTCATTAAAAAACAACATCAAGAAATAATAGATGAGATGTTTCAATTCCCAAAAGGCAAGAACGATGATTTGTTGGATGGAATGTGGTATGCGATTCATACTGCAAAACCTCCTAAAAGTTCTGCTATCGATATAGAGAAATTTGAGGACAGAATGTCAAAAAAAGAAGAACGGTTCTCAAGCCAAGTAATTTCTTGGATTACTGGACAAAAAAATTAATTTTTATATTGACAAGAACGTCGTAAAATATTTATTTTAGTCTTAAAATATAAAACTGGGAGTTTACCGTAAAATACGACGAATATAATAATCAATCTAAACCAGAAATTAGTCAAGGCTTATTTAGAAGATGGAGTGATGCAAGACAATCTTGGGACTCAGACGCAAGAGATGCTGTTGACTTTGTTTTAGGAAATCACTATACAAAAGACGAGTCCAGTGCATTGCAATCGGTGGGACAAGCAGATTTTGTTATAGATAGAGTTTATGCAGCTGTTGACAAATTAAAATCATTGCTTACAGCAAGACCCGCACGGTTTAATTCTCTCGGAAGAGAAGACTCTGATGCAAGAATGTCAAAAGTGTGGAATACTTTATTGGAATATGTATGGGACATCTCTAAGGGAGATGTTATTTTTAAACAAGTGGTTCACGATTATGCTGTGTGTGGATTAGGTTATATGTATGTTTATATAGACCCAGAATCCGATTATGGAAGAGGGGAAGTTATGTACAAAAATGTAGACCCTTTTCGGGTATATGTAGACCCTGCATCAAGAGATAGATTTTTTCAAGATGCTTCTGGAATTATTCTTTCTACATTTTTAACAAAACAACAATTGTTAGACACTTATCCTCAATTGGAAGAAGTAATTGATGATGTTCAGGTTGGTGTGAATAGCTTATATGGAGAAGACTATCCCACATCTAATTTAAAAAATAGCAATAATGTTTTAACTCCAGCAGAAGCAAAGAATTTAGATTATCAAGTAAATCAAAAATATCAAATACTTGACAGATTTTACAAAGTAAAGGCTCCTTATTATAGGTTATTTAGTACTGTTGATGGTAAAGAAAAAATTGTAAACGAAGAAACGTATCAAGGAGCACTAGAAGACGAAATGACACAAAGAGCAATTGAGTCTGGAGCTATAGAAGTACAGGAAGTAATGCAAACAAGAATTGCACAATGCAGTAGCATTGGAGATATTTTATTATTTGAGCGTGTTCTTAATACTGATATATATCCGATTATTCCATTTGCGAATATTTGGACTAATACTCCCTATCCAAAGTCAGATGTGAACAAGGTTAAAGACTCTCAACGACTTTTAAATAAGTTATTTTCTTTAACCTTGTCACACGCTCAATCTGCTGCAGGATTAAAATTATTAATTCCTGAAGGAAGTGTAGACAGTGTTAGTCAATTAGAAAAAGATTGGGCAAACCCAAATGCGGTTATTGAATATAATCCAGAATTTGGAGAGCCACACTACCCACAACCTGCTCCGTTGACGAGTGAGTTTTATTATTTAATTGATAGGGTAGAAAAATATATAGATTTAAATTTTGGTATTCCTGAATTATTACAAGGATTTAAAGACCAAGCTCCAGAAACTGTTAGAGGAACGATGCTTTTATCAGAGATGGGAGAATCAAGAGGAAAATCAAAATTAAGAGATATTGAATCTTCTTTAGCTCAGGTTGGTCAAGTAGTTTATAACCTAGCTAAAGACCATTATAAATTTCAAAAGACTTTTAGAATTGTGCAACCAAACAATGACCAAACCGAATTTACGGTTAATATGAAATTGTATGATGACACAACGAACGAATTAGTGACGATTCAGAATGACTTAAATTTGGGTCAGCACGATATTCGAATTATATCAGGTTCAACTTTACCGAGTAACAAGGTAGCAGAATACAATATGTACCTTGATGCTTATAAACTTGGCTTGGTAGACGATGTCGAGGTTTTAAAGAAAAGTGAAATCTTCGACAAAGAAGGTGTTCTTCAAAGAAAGAGCCAAATGGCACAAATGCAACAATACATATCACAACTTGAAAATCAAGTAAAGAAGCTTAGTGGAGACCTTCAAACATCTGAAAGAGAAACAGTCGGTGCTCGTAAACGAGTAGAGACAGAAAAGTTTAAGACTCAGTTGAATGAAGTGCTTCAAAATGTTAAGCTAGACGAAAAAAAGAAGATAGTAGAATTGGGCAATGTTGTTGACCAGATGGAAAGTTCAATGCTTGAAGAAGACAGACTACAAAAACAACAACAGAAAAGTCCTGGTTCAGAATCGTAAGATTAAATCAGGGAAGGAGAAAAAATGGCAGAGAAAGAACAAACACAGGTTGAACAGCAGGACCCAATCGTGGCAGGCACAGGAGCAGTTAATGAAACTATTTCCGTTGAAGAACCACAAGAAGAAGTCGTTGAACAAGAAATGACTGAAGAGATAGATTGGGAAAATGAAGCCAAAAAGTTTCAATCTATGTATGACAGAAGAACCGTTGAAATGGAAAGACTCGATTCAGAGACACAACAATTACAACAGTTAAAAGGACTTTTAGAACAACGTCCTGAACTTGTCGATACAATAGAAAAACAACTTGCTGGAGAATCTACAGGAAGCTCAGAGACGCTTGATAGCACTGAAGCTTTCGACCCTTGGGACGCCTATCACAAGCCTGATTCACCATCCTATCAATATAGGGTGACGAACGAAAAAAAGCTTGTGCACGATACTGTAGATAAAGAACTTGCTAAATTAAAAGGACAAATGGCAATGAATAATTTGAAAAATGAATTAGTTTCCGAATATAGTTTGGATACAACTCAAGCTGACGAGTTTTTAAATTTTGCTACAACACCGAAAGCAAACCTTCCGATAGAAACTTTGATAAAAGTTTGGAGGGAACAAAACGGAGTTGCAGGAAAACCTAATGAAAACAAAAAAGCGGTTGAAAAAGCTAAATCAATTCCAAAGCCTGCTGGCGTTTTACAGGGTGGAGAAATTCCCCAAAAACCAGAGCAGGACCAAATGTGGGATAGAATTATGAATGCAGGAAGTTCAGGCAAGTTAACAAAATAACGATAACTTAGGAGAAACTGGAAAATGGCTTACAATCAGAATACATTGAAGCAATCTGATGTCAGTGTTTCCACTACTAGTATAACTGGATTTCAAAATCCAGACCAAAGAAAATTGTATGACTTTTCTGACAGAGTTGCAGAACTAATGCCAGAAGAGTCACCTTTTTTCGTCTACCTAAATAAAGTTGCAAAGAATCCAGTGGATGACCCTGTATTCCGATTTTTGGAAAACAGAACAGTCACAAATTGGACTTCACGCAATTTTAGTTTGGCAGCAAATGCTAATGGCGGAAGTGCGGTGTCAGCTGGAAGTTCATATGACATAACCGTTGACGACGGCTCTGGTAGCGCAATATCTTTCCTTACTAAAGGAATGGTAGTTGCTGTTAACAGTGTTGACTCAACAGCTGGTTGGGCACAAGTTTTACTAAGAGTTGAATCTGCACCTACAATTGGTTCATCATCTACCGTATTTAGCGGTAGAGTTATTGATGTATCTAATGCTAATGTTTCAGGTTATAATGTTCTATCAAATAATGATGCTTGCCAAATCGTTGGTACATCATTTGCTGAAGGAACAGGGTCACCTGACACATTCTCAGATACATTAGATGACGATTTTGGGTACACTCAAATCTTTAAAACAGCTTGTGAATTAACCAATACAGCTATTGCGACACGTCATCGTGGTTACGCAAATGAATTTGACAGAATCTGGGCTCAAAAACTCCGTGAACACAAAGTCGATATCGAAAGAGCTATGCTCTTTGGACAACGCGCACGTGTAAACGGCGTTCAATATACTGAAGGTCTTGTAGGACACATCGTAAAAAATGTTAACCCAACAGTTGACGATTCAGCATTAAGTTACTCTTCTGGTAGTGCATACTACAGAAGTGTAGCTCAAGCTGAGTTAACTTACGATAGACTTCTAGCAGATATGGAAGTAATCTTTGACCCAGCAAGAGGCGGAGCAGGCGAAAGACTTGTTCTAGCTTCACTACCAGTTATTACCTTTTTTAACAAGTTAGGTGACGGTGCGTTCTTAGATGCATCTATTGGCTCAGCCAGTAATATGCCTTACAGAATGAATTTTGATAAAGCAGATGGCGCTTTCGGGCATCAATTGCTAAATATCAATACAATTCACGGAAGCTTATACCTTGTTAAAGAACCTTTATTTAGAGGAATGGCTAGCGGAATGATGCTAATGGCAGATATGTCAAACTTAGGATACAGACCACTAGTTGGGAACGGTGTTAATCGTGATACTCAAATCCAAACAAATGTACAAAGTGCAGATGAGGATTTAAGAAAAGATATGATTCTTACAGAAGCAGGTCTTGAAATCACATTACCAGAAGTTCACGCTCTATACAACGTGGAGGGAATCTAAAATGAGAAGTTCGTATTTAGAAGTTAATAGTGGACAAGGCGACTACAGAAAACACGTAGAACACCTTACTGCAGCCGTTACTTTAACAAATAACGATAGTGGTAAAGTGTATATGTGTTCGTCTGCAGACGGCGCGTACTCAATTACTCTACCTACAGCTTCAACAGGCTTAGATGGAGTGCATTATAAATTCATCGTTTGGGAAGAAACCCCGACGGCTGATATTACAATCGCTCTAGGTAGTGCAATTGGTAGTGGTGTACATAAAGATGCTGGCGGAGACGCTGCTAGTTCAACCGCAGGTACTCAAATTTCAAATATTATTCTTGACACAACCGCTCAACGTGGCGATGTCGTAGAAATAATGTTTTGGGGTGGAGAGTATGTGTGGACTGCACTTAGTGGTATTAACGCGGGTATTCATACATCATAATATAATCCGTGAGGATTAGCAGTTTTAGATACTGTGGGGTTGTACGTATAAAGGTTCAACCCCGAACATCTTAAGAATTTTAAAAATAGGAGAAAAAAATGGCAGCATATAATGCTAATTGTAAAATAGTTATTAATGATATAAGCGCTCGCGCTGACTCAGTATCTGGTTCTTTAGCAGCAGATATTATAGCAGCAGTGAATGCTTTAGACAGTACAAGTCAAGCAATCTTAGATATTTCGGTTGTAAAACTTGATGCTTCAAGAGTAGCTTATATAATTTTATATACTTAATAGATGAATTGTCAACATTGCAATGAACCTAATCCTGAAGGATACTTTAATTGTCGTTCTTGTGGACAAAGAGCTTCAAAGTCTAAATGGACACAACAGTTTGTTGTAAGGGAAAACAATCCTTGGGCAAGAGCAATTAGAACTGACCAAATAGATTTTAGTACAAAAGATATGGACGAGCATATAAAAGAACAGAAAAAGAAGAACCTGACTCCAAAATTGGGTACAGGTGATTTTGCAAAAGTAAAAGGAGGTTAATATGCCGTACGGACCAGGAACATATGGAAAAAAAGTAGGAAGACCTAAAAAGAAGAAGAAACGCAAAAAAGGTAAGAAGAAAGGTAAGAAGAAATAATGCGCGGTTTAAGACAGCAAATTACAAGAAGAAGTAATGGTGCAAAAAAAACAAGACAAGGACAGAGTAAGAATACTAAGTTTGGGACACCAGTTAGTAAAAAATATTATAAAAAACCACACAATAGTAGTGGACAAGGAAGATGAACGATAAGTTAAAAAGATTATTTGAAAAACTTTTTGGAGAAAAAAGACAAAAAAATAAATATGAAATATTTGGTGAATTTATGGAAGAAATTAGAACAAGAAAAGTCCCATTTACCAGTAAACCCAATCAAGAATATTTGAAGGAAACATATGGTAATAGAATGGAAGATATTTCTGGATTATTGATGCAAGATGAAAGCTATGGTGGATATGATTTACCAGGGCAAACAGAAGTTTCAAGGTTTCCTACAGATTTTTTAAAAAAGGTTGCGGACGCAACAGATTATGACCGCAGAGAAAAAAGAGGGTATAAGGACAGATTCGGATTTGATTATATGCCCCATAAGCGCTTGGTCAAGACTAATCAACAACTTCTTGATATATTAAAACCACCGAGTTTAGTAGGTGAAGAAGAATATTTAAACCGTGCTACTAGTCTAAAAGAAAAACAAATGTTAATACAGATGTTGAGAGATGCTATAAGTAATGATTAAAACAGGAAAGAAAATATAATGGCAACATTTAAAGTACAAGTAGAAGATATAATAGGTTCTGTAGGAGATGATACAGCAATCAGTAGTTGGCTACAAGACGGAGCTAAAGAGGTTGTTAATTTTATACCTCAACCAAGGCTTGAGCAAGTAGCATCAACTGCTTCATTTACAGGTTCTATTGACATAGAAGGTAAAAAAGTAATAGCTGTTTTACGAAAAGATGCAGGAAATAATAATTATATTATACCGTGTCATAGAATTTCATCTTCTAAAAGAAATAGGGTTAAAGATTCTAATGATATGGAATATGCTACAGCAAGTGACCCAGTTTACTATCTTTCTGACGATGAATTATTCACATTGCCTGCTAGTGCAGCATCTAATGATAGTCGTTTAGATTATATTAATTTTGATTTTTCAGCAGTTACTTATGACCAAAGTTCTATAACAAATTTTCCAGATGAAGCAGAACCAGCAGTTGTATTATATGCAACAAGAAATGCATTACAACGATTAATGAGTGATGTTAATGTGTCTTTATCAGATTTATCTATATCTTCAACAGTTCCAGTAGCTCCAACTTTAACAACGGTGAGTTATTCTGATGCAACGAATGCAGACGCAAGTGCAACTTCAGTAACTGGCGTTGTAATAGGAAGTGTTACTGATGTTGACCCAACAGGTTCAGTTCCTACTTATACAAAACCAACATTAAGTTTAAGTACTTTGGCTTTAGGAAATTTAACTATAAGTGCAAGTGCTCCTTCTGTACCAAATATAGATGCGGTTACTTATACAAATGCTGAAAATGAATCAGCTTTAACACAAGATATGTCAACTGTTACATTTGGGAGTGTTCCTAGTGCAATAGACGTTTCTGGTAATGCACCAACATTTACTCCTCCAGTTTTAACTGTAGACACATCTCAGTTTGAAACATTCTTAGAAACAGATGAAGATACTGAATTAGCTCAACTTCAATTAGGAAGATTAAATAATGAAGTTTCTGAATATCAAGTAAGATTAGCAGAATCTCAAGCTCAATTTAACAAAGAAAATGCAAGGTATCAAACAGAGTTTCAAGAAGCTGTTTCAAAATTTCAAGCTGACCAACAAAAAGTTGTTGAACAAGCTAGGATTGATTTGGCAAAAGCTCAACAAGATGTTCAAAATGCTACTAATGTTGATATTACAAATAAAGCAAAGGACCAGGAGCTTAACATTCAAAATGCTGTAAACAATATGCAAAAGATTATAAATAACAACAATAATGTATTATCAAAATTCCAACAAGAATTAGTTTTATATCAACAAAATGTTGCCAAAGAAGTTTCTGAATATCAACAGAACACACAAAAAGATTTAACATTATACCAGTCAAAAACTGGAGTAGAACTACAAC
>Ga0208684_1001859_pt1 | contig 10685 bp, 19 predicted proteins | sample MalvireepMed_b05_FD_184245 | JGI IMG/M metagenome (GOLD analysis project Ga0208684, IMG submission 184245) | Marine viral communities from the Global Malaspina Expedition - Malaspina viral metaG DeepMed_b05 (SPAdes) (version 2) | ecosystem: Environmental > Aquatic > Marine > Oceanic | place... | reverse complement strand
GCTCAAAGGGATAATTACCGAAATTTCAGATCAATTTATGTAAAGATGGCAGAAGGCAAAGGCGTAGGCCCAGAATTTGCCGCTCCTGATGTTGAGACGCCTTTTGATGTTATTGCCGTACCAAAGATAGGGGATATAAGACCCGGTGCGGAGGGGAAACGGTATAGACTTATAGGAAACGACCCGTCGTTACAAAGTAGTTGGGAAGAGGTGGAGGAATAACATGGAACCTTGGGAAGTATATAAGAAAAATAAAATTTCAGTATCTCAGGGAAAGCCTTTCCAACCCGGGGATGATATGCCTTGGAGCGAGGTTGCTGGTCAGGCAATCACTAATATACCGTCAAGTGGTGCCCAGTTTGGGGCAGACATTGCCAAAGTAGTCACGGAGCCAAGGGAAACAGCAAAAGCCCTATGGAAACTAGCTACAGGTTTGGTTCAAAAAATAATACCCGGAGAGCAAGAAAACGAGGCGACTGTTGATGCTGTTGTTAAATTTTTATCTAACAGATACGGTCGTGGAGAATCAGGGGATATAGTTGAAAATATTAAAAGAACAATAGCAAAAGACCCCGTTGGAGTCCTTGCCGACGTTTCAACAATATTCACGGGCGGAGGGATGGCCGCTGCTCGTGCGCCAGCTATGGCGGGGCAGATTGCGGCAGGGATACAAAAAGCGGGTCAAATGATAGACCCAGTTAATATTGCTTTAAAAACCACCGGCGCTCTGGCTAAAGCACCAAAATTGGCAGCGGCTACTATTGGTGGAACTGGTACAAAAGCATTGGAAACAGCGTTTGATGCGGGGTCGAAGAATAGTAAGACGTTTTTAGAGAATTTAAGATCAAAGGATGTAGATTTTAATCAGGTGGTGTCTGACGCTAAAAACGCTCTACAGGAATTGCGACAAAACAGAAACAGCAGTTATTTACAAACCAAGGGGAAACTGGCTTCGGAAATGAAACAAGTAGGGTTAGGCGGTATCCGTGAAACCCTGGATAAATTTAGCGAGGCTGGGAAGCTGGAGGGAACAAGTGTTATATCCAGACCAAGACAGCAAAAAGTAGTCAACGATATAAGAGCTATTGTTGATGAATGGGATACCATATCAGGCCCAGATAGAAAGGTAGCTCATTCTGTTATTGGATTAGACGAACTAAAAATAAAAATAAGGGATGAAGTAAACGCCAGTTATCCTATTGGTAGCCCTGAAAGAACAATAGCCAAAGGTGTAGTTGACGGCTTAACGAATTCTATTAAAGCAGCCGATCCAGATTATGCCAAATGGATGGGTGATTACGCAGATGCAAGCAGACATATAGATGATTTGGAGAGAACATTTTCACTGGGGGCGGGAAAAATAAACGACACGGCCCTTAGGAAACTTCAGTCAATTATGCGTCAAAATGTTAACACGAACTTTGGGGCTAGAACCCAATTAGCTGAACAACTTACTGCTACAAAAGCTGGGGTAAATATAGCAGAGCAACTTGCTGGGCAAACACTAAACCCCATAATTCCTAGAGGTATTTCCAGATATACCGGCCCGTTAACAGCTATGGGTGTCGGGGGATTAGCCAGTAATCCTTGGATAACGGGGGGATTGTTACCATTTATGAGCCCAAGACTAGCTGGTGAAGTGGCCTATAAAACGGGGCAAGCTCGCGGTTTAATGAATAGGATTCCCCATCAAGTGGGCCAAGCGGCCAGAGTTGGGTATGGTATGAGATTACCAGCATTTCAGGCTGGTAGATTAAGCGGGATAGATCAAGACCGTTTAAGAACAGCCCCAAGAAGGAATAGATAAATGGCCGAAATAAAAGATCTAAACACTACTGATGCCAGTAACACTGGAACGGCGGCTAACGCTGGATTTCCAGAGAACATGCCGCCTTCAGATTTAAATAATGCCAGTCGGGCGCTATGCGCAATGATTGCCAGATTTTACGCGGATAACAATGGATCAATCTCCACTTCTGGCTCGTCTAACACTTATGTGTTGGCTGCAAGTAGAGTAGTTGCTGCATACGCCGCTGGGGATACCTATCTGGTTAAGTTCAACCATGCCAACACAGGCGCTGCGACGATCAACGTGGATTCATTAGGCGCCAAGGCAATAAAGAAAAATCAGGGTTCAGCCTTAGTTTCGGGGGATATACCAGCCAATGCTATTGGCCTGATTTCGTACGACGGCACCAACTTTCAATTACTCACACCAATTCAAACCGACGCTACTGCCGACGCGACGGCTCTGGCAATCGCGCTAGGATAACTAAGGGGGGAAGTATCCCCGAAAGGAAAATTTTCTATGGCTAATACATTCAAGGTCTGTACCATTGCCGACGTAGCTGTCGATTCTGGGACGTACTCAACTATCTATACTGTAGCCAGTTCGACGACGACCGTCATTCTGGGTCTGACTCTCTGTAACAAGATCGCAACGGCCAGAACCGTGACCGTCAAGATAACCTCTGACACTGCTAACAGAACCGCCGCAAATAATGCGGCCAACGAGAACGTGACGTTGCTGAATGAAGTTTCGGTTCCAGCCGACACGACATTAGAGGTTCTGGCTGGGCAGAAGTACGTCCTCGAAACAACTGACGTAATGACCATTGGATGTTCAGTCGCCTCAAGTGTGGACGCTACACTCTCAATCATGGAGATAACATAATGCCGTATTTAGGAAAACAACCAACTTTATCAGCCGCAACTACCGCTGACCTTGGGGATGATATTGTCACCCTCGCCAAACTTGCTGGTGGGACTGATGGAAATATAATTTCTTTCGATGCCTCTGGCGATCCTGTAGCGATAGCCACTGGTAGTGACGGTCAGGTGCTTACGAGTGCTGGTGCAGGAGCGCCACCTGCTTTTGAAGCCGCTGGTGGAGGAGGCTTTACCCTTGGTACAGAGCAAGCAACGACATCTGGCACGTCAGTCACATTTGGCAGCATTCCTGCTGGAACAACGATGATTGTTATTAATTTTGAAGATGTTTCCTTTAGTGGCGGCGTGGCGTTGGATGTTACTATAGGTGACGCGGGGGGATTGGAGACATCTGGTTATAACTCGTGTGGTAAACAATTTCCTGGGACATCTGTTCAAAGCATTGGCAGCACCGCTGAATTTATAGCGTATGGGACCACATCGGGCGCGGAATATACGATCTCTGGTCAGATGATACTAACTCTTAAAGACTCATCAGATTACACTTGGATGAGTTCGCACTCTTTTATTACCCCCCATGTCACCACTACAACGCAAGTTGGGGCTGGGGAAAAGGCTCTTTCCGCAGAACTTACACAAGTGTCTATATCTGGGGGCACTTTCGATGGTGGTTCTATCAACATCATGTATCAGTAGGATTTTAAGATGAAAGATTATATTGCAGTAGTTAAAAATGAGAATAACAAAGTAACCAAATATCAGGACTTTGTATCCAAGTCAGAGGCTGATGCCCACGTAGTTAAGTACGGAGGTTTCGTAGCAGAGAATCCTAGTGATCGAATAAAGTATTGGGTTGTTGATGCTGATAAGAAAACTCTCACCTTCGATAAATCTACTGCCGACAGTGATGATGCAGCAAAAGCAGCCGTTGCCTACAAAGAAGTTAGACGTGCAGCTTACCCAGAAATTGGAGATCAACTTGATGCTCTGTGGAAAGGCGGCGATGCTCAAGCTGCAATGAAATTGGTCGTCGATAAGGTCAAGTCGGATTTCCCAAAACCATGATGGAACGCTGTATTCATTGCGGAGACGAGTGCCATTGCTCGGAATCAAAGTGTAGTAAATGCTCCTGTGACGACTGCAACTGTCGAGAAGAAGATGAGTAATGGAGGTCGATGTAAAGTTGCTGTTGCAGCTTGGAAGTATCCTGGTGGCGATAGCGGGGGCAATGGCCGTGGCCCGCACCCAACTGAAGGGTGTAATTCATACTGTCGAGGAGATCAGTGACAGGATTTCCAAGCTGGTCACCGATCTCGACAAGGTTGAAAATTCAGGCATTGCATTTGAAAGTGAGATAAAGACCCGTCTGAACGTCGTCACTAACATTTTAAGTGTCGAGAGACTGGAATCCCAGCACAGAGAACTAGAACAACTTCACGCGGCGGATGCCGTGGCGACCATACGCCTGGATCGTCTACGCGCTGACATCGAACAATTCAGAAAAGAGTATTTGGATTCACATAATAACGGCCATAAATATATCCCCCCGCCAGAGGCTTAAAAATGAACAAAACCGCGATTGATCTCAGCGTAGGCGCTGGAGCTATTTCTATCCCCTGGTGGATACAGTTGACCTCTGGTCTGGAACTTTTAATCGCCTTAGGCGGCGTGGCGTTGATTAGTTTTCGGTTGGCAATGGCTTATAAAGAATGGAAGCAGAAATAGTGTGGTTTTCAATTGTAATATTCACCGCGCTGGGAATGCCAATGGTTCAAATTGACGACAAGAGAGGCCCATATCCGAATCTGGAAATATGCTATCACCGTGGCGCAGTGATGATTAAGGACGTCGTCACGACGGGCAAGTTTCCACCGATTGTGCAATTTCAGGTTCTGTGTGTCGATAACCGCCGTCGTCCAATAGAAAAAGGCGCTTAGTGCCAGCCGCTAAAATCTTCACGTCGGAGCATCCTGATGTTAAAGCGGCGCGGAAGTTATATAACAAGACGGGGTCGAAGCGCGAGGTCGCCAAACAGCTTGGGATGACTGACAGCAAAGTCTATAGATTATTATCTGTGGATGAAGACCCTTCCCCTATAGAACTTCCCACATTTCCTGATGACGATATACCAGCCGAAGAAATTCTCGACAGCCTGGAAAAGCGTTTCGACCAGAAGCTAAAGCGTGAAAATGCGATCAAGTGGTTTCAGGTTAAAGTCAACGACCCCAAGCCTACAGGCTGGGTCTTTGTTGGTGATCCTCACCTAGGGTCTAATTGCCACGTCAAGCTCCTCCGCGATGATGTCAAGATTATGGCTGAGACCGAAGGGATACATTGCATAAATCTCGGCGATACGGTTGATGGCTGGGGAGGATATTTGACGAAACTCTATGCCGAAGAGGATGTTTCAAGAAACACGGAACAACGATTAGCAAAGTGGTTTTTACAGGACGCTGGAATCCCGTGGAGAGTTTGGCTAATAGGCAACCACGACACGATGGGGGACTTCTCGACCTATCTGAAAGCCATCAATGCCGACAAAATTCCTATGGTGGACTGGCAAGCCAAGTTTCGCCTTGTGTTTCAAAACGGCTCAGAAGTCAGAATTTCAGCGGCCCATAATCATAAAGGCACCTCAATTTATAACCCTCTTCATGGACAGAAACGTGCCGCCTTGTGGGAAGAAAATGCGGATATTTACGTCGCAGGGCATCATCACAACTGGGCAATCCAACAGGAAGAATTAAGCGATGGGCGCGTTGTAATTTTAGCGCGAAGCAGAGGGTATAAGTGGCTGGACGACTTCGCAAAAACACACGGGTTTCCAAGTCTGCAATACGGCGCGTCCATCATGTGTGTTGTCGCTCCTGTGGAGGAAGTTCCCACGAGACGTATCAAAGCATTCGCCGATCTAAAAGAGGGAGCGGAGTATCTGACATGGCTGAGAAAAAAATAAGCTCTATCACTGTGATCCCGGAAAAACGGGCGGGCAGTCTCACGGGGTTGGCGCAGTTCATTCTGGAGCATGAGGGCAAGGTTTATGTTGCACCTATTACTCACAGGAACCTGACAAATCTTTTGAAGGACTGTTATTTAACCATGAAGAAAATCGAGACGCTCGATGTCGCCGATCAATTTCACAAATAGGTGAATTATGCTTACTTTACTTGGTAGTGTATTGGGGTTTGTCACTTCGACTGGCCCCGGCATATTTAAACAAATTATGGACAGCCGCCAGGATGTCAAAGACAAGGAGCATGAACTTGCTCTAATGGCTCAACAGAGCAAAGACAGGCGCGACGAGGCTGTAATAACCAGCGCCGGGGATGCAAACGTCGCCGTCCAGGAGAGTACGCAGGAGCTAACAAAAAGAGGTTCACTTTGGACGGTAAACCTCGCGGCGTCAGTAAGACCGATTATTACCTATTGTTTTTTCTTCGAGTTTGTTTTGCTGACGGTTCTTAGTTCATTCGGGTATATCGACCAGGCACAATTTAATCAGATATTCGAGCCTGTCAGCGGAATTTTTGCCACTATCATTTCCTTCTGGTTCGGGCAAAGGCTCGTGTCCAAATGGGCGAAGTAGAGACAAATGAAAAAGGCGTTGACCTTATTAAATCAATGGAAGGATTTAGCCCTTCTGTTTATCGCTGTCCCGCTGATATACTTACTATCGGCCACGGCTCTCTGCATGGTCTTGATGGCGATAGGCTTGACCGCGATCATAGGGACATTACCCGTGACGAGGGGACAACGTTACTTAAAAGAGACCTACGGAAAACTGAATATTTCGTTGCGAAGCTGGTTGGGGTTCCCCTGACACTCAATCAGTTCTCGGCGCTCGTCAGCCTGGTATTCAATATCGGTTCTGGTAATTTCCAAAACAGCACCCTCAGAATGAAACTCAATCGGCGTGATTACCAAGGATGCGCTGATAACTTCTGGCAATGGCGCAGAGGCGGAGGCAGGATTCTTCCGGGTCTGGTCAAACGCCGCGAACTTGAAAAGCAGTTATTTTTATCCTGAACACAGCGTGTACATTTTTTGTACACAGTTTCTAACTATATCTGACAAGAAGTCCTGGTATTCTGCCGTTTTTTACTATATCTGACAGTGGGGACATACGTCCCGAACGATGTGCGCTACCAGGCTGCGCCACTCCCCGACTCTTTGATATTAAACGACTTTTTCTGATCTGCCTATTTCCTCTAATGTACACGGTGTGTACAAAAAAGATCCTAAATCTTCAGCTTGTTTGACCAGGTTTTCTGGCCGGCCATGTCGGTAGACACGTTTGACGGTTTCAAAAGACGTTTCCGTAAACTCTGAAATTTCCTCTATTCCCCAGCCTTTCTGTGCCAGCCATGTTATCGCGGTGTGTTTTAAAACATGAGGGCTGCACCAAGGCACACCGGCACGGTCGGCAGTATTTTTAAAAGCTGTCTTGATCGACTTCACTGGCTTCCCATTCCACTCGATTACATAGTCTGTTGTAGCCATGAGGTGCGCCTCTCTCAAGGCCGTGATTAACTCTCTGGTAATGGGAACAACGGATCGTTTTTTGTTGGTTATAAACATTTCAGGGTTGTGAAAATCAATTACTCCTTCGTCCATGTCAACACGATCCCATGTAAGGTCGAGGACGGCACCCTTCCTGGCCCCGGTGGTCATGGCAATCATTATAAAAAGTTTTATATGAGGGCGGTGCGCTGCCCTTAATAAATTTATTCCCTGTTCCTGGGTGAGGAATTTATCTCTTGGTGATGATTTGGGAGGGAGTTCAACCCTTGGCGCTCTATCAATCCAGCCTCTTTCCTCAGCGAGCTTTAAAGCGGCCCTCAATTCCTCTAATTGCCGTCTGTTGTTCTTACAGAGTCGTACATGGTCTTCTACCTGTTCGGGGTACTTATTGCCCCAATACCTCTTCAGGGCCATAGCGTGCTCTCTGAGGGCTTCAGGGCGCGAAACGTAGGGTGATCTGGCTCTAACCCGTGCGTCAAGGAGTTCGCCGATTGTTTTCCCGGCGGGCGATTCCAATGCGGCCTTGAAGTTACTTAGGAAATCTTCCGCTGCTTCTCTGTCCGGAGTATGTGTAGAAATCCTGCGTGTTGTGCCGCGCTCCGTGATTCTGACGTACCAGTTTCGTCGTCCGGGTTCTTTAATAAGGCGCGGCCCTTGTGGCATTCAGTTTTCTTTTTAAATTCTTCCAGGTGTTCAGGCCAAACTCTATAATGCCCGTTTACGGGTTTGCAAGCGTTCAACTGACCAGTCGATATTAAATGATAAACCGTCTGGCGTGAATATCCCAGTTTTTCACAAACCTGTGGGATGGTAAAAGCCATTAATTCTTCAGATATTCCAATAATTGCATTGTCAGCCTCCAAGCCTCGCCCGCGCTTATTTTCTCATGGAGAACCTCTTCCCCGTCTGGCTTGTTTAAAACAATAAATAGCTCGCCGTCTACGTCTCTGAAATTCGGATAAATTATTTTTCTATCTCCTGAATGATTTCATCCTGTGCGACCCGCGCCCTTTCGCGCAGTGTTTTTAATTCAATCCTTCTTTGCCGATACTTTGGCGTCCGAAGGTCGGAGGCGATGACATTACGCCTACGCTGCGATTTCTTTTTCTTTCCCACCCTAATGTCCCAACTCCGCATTGAGTTTCACCGCCTGGTCGTATGTTAAACAGCGCATTTCCAGAACCGATACGAATTTCTTTCCCAAGTATCCCTTCACCGCAGAGGCTATCTGATCGAAGTCTTCACGGATTCTTTCATGGCAGATTTCGACACTACTGTAACTCTGCGTCCATTGTAGCCAGCCTTCGGGCGGCACCTTGGTAGTTAAGATAAGAACGGAAATGAAGACGACTTTAATCATCAGAAAATGACCAGTGCGAAATAAGTGACTGTAAAAAGTAAGAAGACACAAACCCCATCAAGCAGGGTCCGGGTAATTTTACTCCGTGGTTGAAACCTCAATAATAATAAATTTTCAATCATCTGATCCCCATCTCAGCTTTCTGATAACTCAATTCAGTTCGCTTCATCTCGATCCAAGTCTTGTAGACATCATAATTAACCTTTGCGATTGCGGCTTTGGTTCTGGCCTCGCTCAAACTCTTCAGGTGCTGGTATCTGTATTCATCTGACGCTCTGGCTGATCGTTCCTTCAGAGCCTCACTCCCCTCGAAATTCGTAGCAATACTCGACAGGATTGACTTGGTTGCATCATCGAGAGCCTTATAAGCTCCATCCAACTCTGCCCACGCTATTCCACGCTGGGATAGTTCAGCGGCATTTTCATCAGGATCGAAATTCATTTATTCCCTCCACATAGACCTCGGCCAGATTCCCTCGCGCAGGGTTACCGAATCGGTTAAAAATATCCCACAGACCTTCCGTTATTTCCTTTGGGTCGAGACCCTTTGATTTCCACCAAACTTCCTCGCCTCGACTATGTTGTTCTGCGTGACAGGGTTGGCAAAGACTTAAACAATGCTCGTCAGAAGGTTTTATACCGGTCCCAGAAGGCGCAATATATCGGACATGAGCGGCTTGAATGTCGTAAGTGGTCTTGCAAATGACACAAGGCAGGGTCCGAATATATTCCAAATACTTCGGCATTCTTTTAAATTCGGTCTTGTGGATCATGTTCATTAGAGCCTCCCTGGTGGTGGTGGGTGTTAGAATGGAATCTCGTCATCAAGCTCGTTAGAAACGTCCGTTATATGAATTCCGTCGTCGGGCTGCATGGGTTGGCTGCCTTCGTAAGGGTCCGACATTCTCAGACTTTGAAATTTTCCTTTGGTGCCTTCCTTCGTCCATGCTCCGAGTTCTAATCTTTCCCCTGATTTAATATCTCTGTGGGCCAAAATGTACCCCGTCGCGTCAGGATGGTTATCGGCGTGTTTGTATTCGTTTTTGAAAAGTGACCCGTCACCGGGCTTAGGTTCGTAAGCCATTTATTTCTCCAGTTTTTCTAAAGCAGTTAATTTGTCTTCAAGTTCGCTAATAAAATCAGCAACCATTCCCCGAATCTCATCAAGCCTTTCATCGTCACGTTCAAACCGCTTGACGAAGAGTTTTAAATCTTCAGGCATACGCGGATCGAAGCTGACGAAGTCGCACCATTTCCTGTCAGTACACTCAAGTTGCCAGAGCATTTGAGTTTCGTATTTTTTGGGAATTTTCTGGTCTAATAGTGTCTGTATGTGCGTGGCGGTGTTTGGGCATTTGATCTCAGTTAAGCCGTCGTCTTCAACCAGACCGTCCGGGCTTGCCCCGCTTTCCAGGTCTTGGTGACGGACAAATCCGATTTCCTGCACCTTCGCATTTTCATAAAATTCATAAGCCATACGAGCTTCGTCTTCGTGGTCTGTTCCCCATTGCATGGCAGAGTTGGAATAACTGTCTGCGACTTCGCCCGTCAGTCGTTCGGCTATTAACTGCGCCATGTAATTTGCGCGGCTAGCGCCCCAGCCTGATTTGGTCTTGGCTATAACGTCAGAGACTCGACTTGCAGTGACCTTCCCGCAGCGCACTGCGAACCATTCGGCTGATCGTTGTTCCAGACTATCCATTGGCTTTTTTCTCCAAAGACTTTTTACAGGACTCAAATTTTGAAGCTGGCATATCCGCAACGGAGGAAATCTTGTGATATTCACAAAATTTTATTGTGTCTGTTTCAGTTTCCTCAATTAATTTAAGGATCTGTTTTTTCTGGTTAGCGGTTATCTTTTTAATAATTTCTTCGGCGGCATTCCCGTCGTCATCCGAAAAGGAATCCCCCTCTAATCCAAGAATGCTTTGAATTGTATATCTCCGCATATAAGTAATTGCTGACCCTGTCTGCTGGGGAGTCCCAACTGGAAGAGGTATCGCAGACCGTAGATACTGGCCGCTCTCATGGAAAAGCGTGGCGACGATCTCAGTGCCGTTCCCATTGTTTGAAATCTGATGGGTAACGTCTAAACCATTCCCGGCTAGAGCGCCTCCGCAAGCGTTCCAAATGT
>Ga0208684_1001851_pt1 | contig 10714 bp, 8 predicted proteins | sample MalvireepMed_b05_FD_184245 | JGI IMG/M metagenome (GOLD analysis project Ga0208684, IMG submission 184245) | Marine viral communities from the Global Malaspina Expedition - Malaspina viral metaG DeepMed_b05 (SPAdes) (version 2) | ecosystem: Environmental > Aquatic > Marine > Oceanic | place... | reverse complement strand
CTGCGTAGACAAAGAATCCCTGAATACGATGTACAACCGCATGTAGGTGCGGCTGAACGCTTTGGCAAGCGCTTTGCTGAAGCTTTTGTACCGTTTACTTGGTATGAACCTGATTTACCTGACCCTGAAGGATTTGGAGAAACATTAACAGGTGCTATTGGTAGCGTATTTGGGTTTCTTGCAGGTTCGATTCCTTTTGCACTTGCAACAGGTGGGGCGTCTGTACCGCTTACAGCAATTGATAAAACATCAAAGATATATAAGGGTTTAAATACTGCTTTAAAGGTTGGCGGTAAATCAGCGTGGACGAAGAACGCTAGAAAGATTATGGAACAGCCCAGTAATAAGATGTTTTTAATACGGGGTAAGAGCGGTTTTATTGGCGGTAATAAAGCTTATGTAAATATGCTAAAGAATATAGCTGCCAAGGGTCCGACTCATGTAAAAATGGCTAGGGCATTAGATGCAGCTCAAAGAAATTTTGTTCCATTTGCTATGTATGGACAGACTCATATGAAAATGAACTCACCATTGGAGCAAAGATTTTCTCAGCTTGGTCACGATACGCTGATGGCTGGTGCATTTACTGCTCTTGGTCTTCCTTCTACGGTAATATGGGCTAATACTACAGGTCTTGCTAAAGGTGGTATAATTGCTGCTGAATCCGCTGCTCTATTTGGTATGGGTGCTTTTAGCGATGGCGGTACGACTGATATACCTGTAGAGGAACGACTTGCTCATGGTCTTATTTTATCCACTATGCACGGAGTAATGCGAGGATTAAACAGAGAGGGAAGTAAGCGACAGTTAATAGAAGAATTTAGACGGCAAGGATATAGCGAAGAAGAAGCTATCAGGCTTGCTTTTGAATTAAATACTGGCAATACTATAGTAGATGTAGCCAAGAATTTAGTTGAGAGCGATAAAAACTTATTTGTAGGTAGAGATTATTTCCAGAAAGGTGTTAGAGGTAGACCCAAGAAGAAGGAATTGGGTGATTATTTGGTACGCTTTGACCCCAAGACTATGGTAGTGCGACCCAAAAAAGGTAGACCTTACATTATTTATGAGAAATTGTATGCGGAGCCAACAAAAGATGGTTATGTTGAGAAGTCAATGCGTCAGGAAAGGATAGAAGGAAAATCTATCAATGAAGCTTTAAGAAAATTTAATAATAAATTTATTAGTATTAAAAAAGCAAAAACAGAAGTAGAAGCGCGAGTTCCTATACCTGAAGGACCGACTGAAGAACAGCTTGCAATAAGAAAAGTACACTCGAAATATGAAAGAGCATTGGATAGAGCTACTGCGCCTGGGGCAAGGCGTAAGGCAGAAGTTATACAAGAACCTACTGTAGTTGGCGAAAAGAAGGTTAAATCTCCGAAATATATTACAGTAGAAGAGAGTATGCGTAAAGAGATAGATGGAAATAAAAAAGCAATATTAAATATTAAAAAACGTTTAAAAAGAGGTACTGTTCGAATTGCAAAACCAATGCCAAGATTGGTGAAAGATAAACTCGAAAGAAATATTAATGATTTAAATGAAAGAAATATTGAGATTGAAAAAGAAATATCTGAAATGTTTCCTGCTAGATTATCAGAACCTGTAAGAGTTGAAGGGCTCAGTTATGAAACTGGAGATTATGTACGTATTCCCTTATATGAAGGTGAGGGAAATTTCAGTACATCAGAAGCAGGTATAGGTAGATACGTTGGTACATACGATGAAGTTATCTTGGGTAAAAAATTAAAACCTCAACAAATTAATACAGAGGCTACAGGAGACCTTACGAATGCAGATGTATTTGAAGTAACAAGAGTTAAAGGACCTGAGAAAGTAGAGTACGTTACATTAAATAGGGTAGGTGCTGAGAAGAAGCGCACTGTATATCGAGCTGGTGTTGTCTCTAAAGAAATGGGTATAGATGATTTACCGATTGATGCAAAATTTAATAAGTCTGTATCTCAGCGTTATGGTGATATGGGTGTTAGTACTGGTTCGCCATTTAAAGTTAAGTTGACATATAAGAAGCAATATGGAACAAAATGGGTTTCGTTTATAGCACCGCATATTATGGACCCGTATCATAAAACTGGATTTTCTACAAAGGCAGAAGCAGAGGCGTGGGCTGATGCTCATTGGCGTGGTTCCGAAGGTTTAAAGTCTATAGAAGAAGCAAAAAGAATGCAGCATGAAGTTGTGCATAATATGTCAGGAAGTCCTGAATATCAGGATTGGACTGCTAGTTTAAAAGATATTAAAAAAATCATGAAAAAGACTACGGATGTTGGTAGTGTACAAAAAGAATTGATTAAACTATATTTTCCGGATAATACTACTGGTGATATAAATCTTCTTAATTCAATGGAGATAAAAGAACTTCGCTCAAGGTTTGAAGCACAGAAAGGATTTGACTTTTTACCTGAAGATACAGATACTGTTATACCTTCATCGGTAATGAGCGAAGGTATGGGTCCAATAGCGAGACGTATTCTTACAAAAACAACAGGTGCTTTCCCAATACATACTATTTTAGAGTGGATGGGACCTGCTGGTACTTGGATTTCTCGTCGTATGATACGCGGTTCACAGGTGTATCGTGTTATGATGGGCGCTACTCAAGAAGTAGAAAAACGTATCAAAAAACTTATTGGGTCTAAAGACTGGCATAATTTAGCTATTCATATGGATGAAAAGTATGTTGCATTGAGAAGCGGTAAAAGCTATCAGAACTGGTTAGAAAAGAATTCAGGTAAGCATACTGTAGAAGAGTTGCCTGATGGAACAAAATATACAGTTACAAATGTAGAGCAGGCTTCAAAATTACTTCGTGATTACTTTGATTCTATGTTTATTGCACAATCTCAGGCTGGTTATTTAATTAAAAATGCGCGTAGTAGAAAGCTTGAGCCTGTATTACGGGTACAGTACAATAAAAAAAGAATTATAGATGAAGGCGGTAAAACCATAATTACTGAAGAAGGTAAGGGAGATATACCAATAGGCAAGATTATGGAACGTAAGAAGGGCAGCGGTATAATAGAAGAAATTAAAAGCCTGGAAGATGAGAGAGATTTTTCACCTGAAGACCAGATTATGGGTATAATAAAGGGTGAGTTAGGTGATTTAGTTAGTGGCGATAAGAATAAAGCAGTAGTATATACTAGAGAATATGTACCAAAAGTTAAAGGTGAAAGACTTGTGGAATATACTATTGAAAAGGTAAAGAATAATTCATATAATGAAAATTATTTTCCACGTATGATTACTGATGATTTCTTTAAAGCTCTGTACAAAAATACTTCATTAAAAGATGCTGTGTTGCATGATATAATAGAATCTAGTCCTGAGATTGAGGCAAAGTTGCGGACCGGTCAAATAAGTTTGCGTGAAGCTATGGACTTGGCTTTAAATGAAGTTAAGGATTTAGAAGGATTATTCAAAAATAATAAAGTATTTGGACAGATGTGGACTAGGATTGCCAATCTGCCTACTCATATGTTTTTCAATAAATTGCCTAATGGAGGTTTAAAAAGAATAAAGGTTGATAGAGTTATAAATGAAAAAGGCGATGTTTATAAAGTTGGAGATACTGTAGCTGGTAAAAAAATTGATAAAGTATTACAGGTTTATGATTTAGACTTTCCAGAGATTATGCGTAAATATTCTGAACGAACATCCAGGTCTACTGCTGCTTATTATAGTTTTGAGGGTGTTGAAGGATTAACCAAAGGACCGTTAGTAAGAAAATTAGATGAATTATATAAAGAATCTGGCGGAGGAGAGGTTGGCGATTTCTATAAACGATATGCAAAACGTGTGGTAAAAGAGATGGTAATGGGTCAGGATATATCTGAACGAGGTCCAGTAGCAAAGATGATGTCAGGGGCAGTTAGTAAAGTTACAAGAGCCAGTGCGTCTATAGGATTATCTTTTCCTATAAGCGGTTTTAAGAATATCTTATTGGGTCAAGTACAATTAGCTACACATTTTCAAATACGTGATTTACTCAAAACATATTGGGATTTATCAACAGGTGATTGGGCTCAAGCAAAACATTTTGCTACAAAGATAGGTGCGCGATACACAGGTGTATACGATTTATATTTATCTTCCAATCCTATTCTAAGGATGATACGAGCTCCGGGTTTAATGCAGCCAACAGAAATGGCTAACAGAATTGTATCATCTGCTATGGCGCATAGAACTCTTGAAATTCATCTGGATAATCTTGCAGGCAAGGGAGATAAATTGCTCGCTCCAAGACGCACTACTTCTAGGCATATCTTAATGGATGTATTTAAATTTTCTCCGAAAGAAGTAGCAAATATGGTAGAGCGTAGAGGTGGTGGTAGTAGGGGTTACGGCGAAAAAGAGTTACATCGCGCTGCTGATATGGCTCATACTATTACTCAGGGTGTAGGTGATTATCCATATGTTCCATTATGGATGGGTAAAGATTGGGCTAGACCTATGACATTGTTTTACCGTATAGCTTATCGCATGACCAATAATATTGTTAATAATGTTATGAAACCTGCTACGCGTGATGGTAACATATTCCCAATGATGAAATATGTAGGGTTATCTATGGGTGCAGGTAGTGCTTTATATTCTACATACTATTATCTATTTGACGAAGAACGTAAAAATCAATTTAAGGACGCTCCTGCTGGTTACTGGTCTAATTTGATACGGGCTGAAGGATTGGGTATTATAAGCAATGCTTTTGATGAGTATGGAGAAGGATTTGTTGATGTATATACTCCAGTAGTCTTTAGAAATATGACTGATGTATATCGTGAAGCGATGAATATAGCAGAAGGTAAGAAGGGACCGTGGGATGGGGTTAAAGATTTAAGTAAACGTACCGTATCTTTGATTGGCGGAACTATGAGAATTGTAGAAAATGCTACAGCTGATACTCGTAAACGATATAAAGATTCTAAGCGTAGACAGAGACAGTTTACAGACGCTTACTTTAAAGATTGGAACCCGCCTATAGATTCAAATGATGCTCTAACTAAACGTACTCCATTTTACAGACATATAAGAGATTTATTTTGGTATGAAGATAATGAAGAAAAAGCTAAAGCCTACTATTCAGCACTAGCATATATAACACATCAGCTTCAAAGAGAGCGTACAGCGTTAGCTTTAGACGATAGACTAGCAGAGCGTAAAGCTAAAGGTATATTAAAATCTATTATAAGTAAACAGCGTCCTATAGCTAGTAGCTGGAGAGGTAGAGAGCGTGGAGAAAGAACAACTAAGTATAATTTATATTTATCAAAACTTAATGATGAAGATTATAAAGAAGAGGTAAATTTAGATAGGCTCTATAGAACAAAGAAACAGGATTTCTGGAGAGCTATTAACCAATATAGAAGTAAGTATTACTGGAGATAATATGCCACCTAGAACATTATTATCATTATTATCTAAAGGTAAGTATGAAACATCTGAAGACTTACCTACTATGCTAGAGATGGCTCATAGCTATATAGATAATATAATAGAATCATATGAAGAAAGCAAACAATACGAACCAGAAGTAAAAGGTACAGGTCTTGGTATGTTAGAGTGGGCAGCTGCTCCTCCGGTTGGAAAAGCTGGTAAATTAATAAGTTCTCAGATAAAACCGGGTTCATCTGAGTGGAAAAATATAATTCAGCAATTAAAACTTACAACAGTTTTTAATCCAAAAGAGGAAGAAAAGTTTTTCGCTTATCTTAGAAAGCAAAGAGATTTTAAGCTTGGCAGATTAAATCCAACAGAATCTAAAAAAATGGCAGAAATAGAGTCGATGGTTGGCGGACCTAAATATAAAGACGCTCCTCATAGAGAATTGCAGGATATAGTATTAAAACTTGACGAAATGATAATAAAGACACCAAAATCAAAAGCTATTGAAGAGGCTAGATATTCTTTAGATAAAACTCTCTTACGTGGGATGGAACATGTAGAAAAATATGGCTGGTCATCGCCAGCACATGATATAAATACTAAAAATTTATATAGAACATTAATAAAATTACTCGAAGGCAAATCTACACCTTTCACTAAAACTACTAAGAAACAGGGTGGCGGTTATATAACTAAACCAGATGATACAAGAGTTAATATTCCTGATGATTACTCAATTTATCAATCAGTAGACGAACAGTATGGAACTCCTGGTGTGCGTCATAGGGGTAAAACATTTTTTCCATTACATGCCCCCAGCTATCAGATGATTATAGAAATGCTATTAAAAGATAAACTAGCACCAATGATTATAGGCGAAGCTTTAGCATATAATAAAGCTCCCCACAAAAAAAGAGAAATAAGAGAAGGTTCTCGCGTTATAAATAATCTACTAAATAAACTTTCCATAGGCGATGCTCCTGGAGGGTTAGTGCCGTATAAAACAATGCGTTCACAGCCGTGGAAGTCGTTTGGTGAGAGGGGTGAGCTTTTTGGTGAACTCCGCTACGCAAAAGATGCTACAATTGCACCTGATACTGCCTTTTTTTATAATCCTTATCATAAAAATGTTCGTCAATCACAAATAAGTTATGGTGCTCCTCATGAAGCTTTTCATGCGAACCCTGAACTTCAACAAAGACTTTGGGATAGAGAGGAATTTAGCACTCATCAGGAAGCTTTCCATCAACTCATAGATAATTTGCGTAAAAATATAGACGCTGAAGAATTAGATAATTTACAGAGATTGTTCTTAAAAGGAGAAGAACTTAGTAACCTGCCTCCTATACTAAGAAATAGGAAACCAAAGTGAAACCTAGAATAGCCTTATTTGGCTGTATTTTGCCCCTTAACGACACTTTTATGTATTATTCGAGTGTCAGTATACCTTAATACATTAATCATCTTTTAAACGTAGTTTACAGAACTCACAAGTTTTCTTGCGGAGTTTGTATTTAGGGAATCCCTCATGTATTATAGATGCTTTAATATTTTTAAATTTATTTATTACTGGTGTCCATGTATATCCGCATTTATCACATAGCAGCGGAGCTATAGATTTAAGATATACATTACCATATCTAAACTTTACAGGCTCAGATTGTCGCCCTCTTGACGTGGGCGGATTACGAAGTATTGAGTACCACCACCAGCCATTTTCAAGCTCATCGTATCTGTCAATATTTTCCTGTTCATTATATATTTTACTCATCGTCTTGCGTGGTTTGTATTTTGGGGTAAAGATTATAGTCGCCATTTCTGAACATTTTTCTAAGTTCACGAATCAGCTTTTCAAAATCTTCTATAGAACAGTTCGCCAAAGTAGTGCAACCAACTATTTTGTCTTTAGTATCAAGGGTAGTTTTAACACCCATGTGGCACTGCGCTAAGGCGAACTGGCTATATAGCTCGTACCTGCGTTTTTCCTGCTTCTCAGGTGACGCGTAGCGCCATTTAAAACGGGACTTTTGAGCTTTCTTCATCGGAACTTCTAGTGTCCGCTCTTGGTTCTTCTACTGATAGTGACAGATAACTCAAGCCTTTCTTAGAAGTATTCTTCCAAGCGGCTATGCGGAAGTCTTTACCTTCTACGTTTAGTTCACCTGTTAAGTCAGGTCTTTTGTCACCATCTTCTTTGTGGCGATTGTTAAACAATGCGCCCCTGTTTTCTTTATTCATATGAACAACTCCCGTTGACATGTTCGTTTGTTTATTATCTTATGATAATTAGGATTAAGCTCTACACCTGTGTAGTGCCTACCTAATCTTTTTGCTACTACTGCTACAGTACCGCTACCCATGAATGGGTCCATTACCAAACCATCTTTAGGGCTTCCTGCTTTAATACACGGTATTATTAAATCAGGGGGAAATGTGGCAAAATGAGCCTCTGGCGTTGGTCTTGTATTTATTCGCCATACCGAGCGTTTGTTTTTACCGAGAGGATTTGGTCGTAGTTTCCTATCGCGGTATGTATTCTGACCTGTACCTTTGTCCCATATAGACTTTCCATTGGCGTCTAGGTCTTCACCGCCCCATCTGTTTATATCTTCTGTGTATGGTTCACGTATAGAATCAACATCATAATAGTATTTCTTATTCTTTGAAAATAAAAATAGGTACTCATGGCTACGCGTTGGTCTGTCTAGCACAGGGTCAGGCATAGGGTTAGGTTTATCCCATATGATATCACAGCGCAGGTACCATCCAACTTTTTGTAAAGCTAGAGCTACGTGCCAAGGAACACCTATTAAATTTTTAGCATTCAAACCAGCTACAGAAGCTGGTCGTAAAGCTTTATCAGAACCATGCTTAACATGCATATCATTCTTTGTACTCATGCCTTCACCGCCAGATTGACCTGTAGAACCTGCGTAGCTGTCACCTATATTAAGCCAGACAGTTCCTTCATCTTTTAAAGTGTATCGTATTCCTTCAAATACTTCAACTAAAGAACCAACATATTCATCAAGTGACTGTTCAAGTCCTATCTGTAAGTCTTTACGTATAGCTCCGCACATGGGGCATGCGCCATTCACTTTTATATCCCGAGAGCCTACTACTGAACCTACGTTGGTTTCCTGCTTACCGCCATACTCCCCGCGTCTATCTCTACTGGTTCTATGGGAACAATTTTCATTGCCGCCAACCCATGTAGACGTTTGGTAATCACGCAAGCCCCAGTACGGAGGTGAAGTAACACAAGTATCGACGCACTTTTCAGGAAAGTCAAACAAAACTTTTTTAGCATCGCCAAGTATTACTTTATCAATTATATCCATGCCTTGCTTACCATATATTTTACTGGTATTAATACTAACTCAGACTTGTCGTCATCACCGCCAGTGACGATTTTCGCCATGTTCATTCCGATTAATTTTTTAACATACTTTTTCAAAGTTTCTACCTTAAACATAATTGAGAATTTTACATCTCCATCAATAGTAAATACATGCATCCACCATTTAGCATTAGTAGAGGAAAGCCCGCTAAGATTACCATTATGGCGTATTTCCAATACCATGTTGCCTGTTGTAACCCATATATCTCTTTCAGTTTTAACTTCAATAGAACCATCTCCTTCGAATATGTCGCGTACTTTATCTTCATATATTTTACCAAACTGTAAATCTATATCAAAGTTAGACGGAGTCATCATTACACCTAAATTCTTTTTTCTGCCATCTGTAATCGTATAGCATGAGCAACCGCTTATGAGCCGCTCCGTTATACTTTATCCTTTTTGATTTCAGAAGTTTCTCGTAAAGTTTTATAGCGGAATCGACTGTTAAGGTATTACTATAGTTTTTATTTTTCATTGAAAAATTCCTTCTTTACAAGAGAAAGGAGAAGCATATAGTGTTCAAGTGGTACAGCTATAAATGGCGGCTTATACTCTGCTCTGAATATAACACCCACTTCTTCTTTCTCTGGGAATATCCACTTTGGCGCAACCTTGCGTCTCTTGCATCCGTAAAATTTATCTTCTATTTCAACATCCCCTTTTTCATGCTGCGCTCCGCCCCTGTCTCTGTTATAAGCTTCAAGTTCAAATTCTTTAGCTAAGCTTACTGCCTGTCTTTGTAGCTCCGCTCCCCTCTGCCTGTTCCTTTTCCCCTGTTTTTTGTGATTCTTTCGCCGCTCGCTTTTCTGTGTACTCATTTATTTTCTCCACTAATTCGTTTAAATCGCCCTTCATCTCCACATAAATCTCAAACATATTCATAGAAGCAGTCATGCCTGGTATCAGTACTTTATACAGACTGTCCTCGAGCGAATGCACTTTGTTTATTAACGCTGATAACATTGTTTCAATTTCTCGTATTGTCATTTTTTTCATTTTAGTTTCTCCCTTTTATTAACTTTCCATGACAATCACACTTAAATGGATGTGACAGTTTATCTTCTGTATCATTATAATCAATTGTGATTTCCTCATCTTTAGATATATCTTTTATTGGAACTAAAACTATAGGTCCGGTAGAATTAAGCGTAGTAACTACGGTATTCGGACTACAGTTATGATTTATATATTGACCAATATCGTCTTCAAAATGTTTATCTTTAAACTGGATAGAAGTTCTTGTTGGATTTTCTAAATAAGCTGGTTTGAACTCATATATGGGAGATATTAATTCTAAAGTATTAGATACATTATTACCAGCAAATATTCCTTTTATTCCTTTCTTGTTTTTGAGAATGACTAATTTCATTTTTGATTAATCCTTCATTATACTGATTGTTGTTTTCCATCCAATTCGTTTCGTGAGTTCCTGTTCAATTTCTATCCATTTGGAGATTTTCATTCATTCCCTTTTAATGCTTCGATTAACATTTTTACAGAGCCGACTGTTTTCCAATAGGTAACATTTTTCCCATTGTAACTATCTACAATTATTACTCTTAACTCACCATCTGGTATTTCAACGGCATCAAGAGTAATTGAATCAGATATTTTCATAATCACACCACCCATTGTATTCTCAAACCCCAACTCCTTTAATGTTTCTTCTGTGAGAGGACGGGAATCAAACCAATCTACTACCTGTTGTGCTTGTTCAATTGGCAATAAGTCTTTTAGTGTGCATGGTGCTTTCATTTTATTTCTCCAATTTTTCCCTTATCCTATCTTATCGCCTATATTTGGTTTGTGCCTTTTCAAAATTCTGGGAAGTTTTATCTCCTTTGTTTGTTTAATAGTATGTCTTTCAGGTCTACCTTCTACTTTTAAGAAACCGCGATTATG
>Ga0208684_1001849_pt1 | contig 10724 bp, 15 predicted proteins | sample MalvireepMed_b05_FD_184245 | JGI IMG/M metagenome (GOLD analysis project Ga0208684, IMG submission 184245) | Marine viral communities from the Global Malaspina Expedition - Malaspina viral metaG DeepMed_b05 (SPAdes) (version 2) | ecosystem: Environmental > Aquatic > Marine > Oceanic | place... | reverse complement strand
TCCAGTAGCTCCACCAAGCGCCGCACCCTGCAGTGCACCCTTAAGGAAGTTTCCTCCGCGTTGCTTTGATGTCAGGCCACCAATTAAGGCGCCTATCCCCATTGCAGCAAATGGAAATGCCATTAACTGTCTCTCATGTTGTTCATAAATTTCTTCATCCACTTTGACTGTCCCTTTGGAACTTTCACCCTAGTGACCATGCCGCCTTTGGCGTATCCCATCAGTGATCCGATTCCTGGCTCAAGTCCTACTGCGCCACCCCCTTGCCAACCGTAAAGACGATTCTCCCAGGGAAGTAATGTATTAAAAGGGGTTGGTTCTTCCTTTCCTTCATCTGGATATTGACCACTGCTGACAAGTGGATAGGTTGCTTTACCAGCCATTCTTGGTTCACCAAATTCTCCTTCCCAATTAATTCTGTTTCTAGCATCATCTCCTCCTATAGTTTTTGAAGGAAAAAAAGATGAGGTCATTTCAGTATAACCACCTGGCGCATCGGTAAATTCACCTGCGTCAGTCCGTGTTCTAGGGCCTCTCCAACTTGGTTCATAGTCCCAATTTGCCATTTGTGATGCCTTTGCTGCTTTGCCATTACCAAAAAGTTTTCCAAGTGCAGAAAGGCCTCCCCATCCGTATCCAGGCCTGTTTTTCAGAGATGCGATTCCGCCACCGGCAAGCCATCTGTAATCTTCTGATGCTTCTTCGTCCAATAATTGTTGTTTGTAAACATCATCTGCAGTCATGCCTAAACCTGACGCGCCAGGATATGTTGTCTCGAAATCTCTTAAAAGATTTTCTTTATAAATATGTTTTTGAGTTCCGATATCAAGATCTTCAATATTACCATAAATAGGATCATTAGTAGTTCTCCAATTTTGCCAGTCTTGCACTGCCTTGTTAACATCCATTCCGCCAGGAGTTAGTCTAGTTCCCCCACCTCTTGGATGAAAATCGAATGGATTAAAACTCGTATAACCTTCGTAAACTCCCTTTTGACCAGGGCCTACAGTCGCCGCCTGCTGCCACGTTTCGCCGCCGGATGTATCAAAACCGGCATTAAATCCTCCAATTCCACCTTCTGGTGATCTCCACGCCATTATGAAGTTCCTCCTAATATGTTGGGTAATTTGTTCACGCTGATTGCAACGTCTCTCCTTATATCTTTTTCTGTTGTGTCAGTTGCAGGGTTGTTGATGTCGGCCTTCGCTTCTTCTTCACTGGCGTAGACCTCCCCTGTATTGGCGTGCTTGACGGTGGACTTGGTCTCCACGTCTTGTGCGGGAATTGTTCTTTTCCCAGCCATCACGGTAATATCATCTTTTATAGCCATTTTTACTCCTTATTGCAATCATTAACTTATCTCCAGTACGCTAAGGATCACATGCAAATCGCCTCCGTTCTGCGCCTGTACTTTAATTACTTCTGATTCCTTCAGGACAAGTGGAACAGCTGAAGCAATGGAAGAATCCCCAGATTCCTGGTCTAAATTTCCCGCCGCAATAAGCTCCTCGGAGCGTCCTTTCTGGACGTTCCTGTTGGTCTGCAAATTGTAGCTCACACTACTAGTATCTACTAAATATAAGGATATTTTGCAATTGTTTTCCTCATCTGTGTTAGATACACGGATGGATTTTATAATTGCAGTCGTCTCTGACCCCACCGTGTAGAGTGTTGTTAGCTCACTCGTTGTGAGTACTGCCTTATAGTTTGTATATGTAGTAGCCATTTATGACAAGAACCATGCTCTTTGTTCTTCCTCATCACCCAATGTGACAGGAGTGTAAGTGTTATTCAATATAAAAATCATTTGCTCCAGTGTTGCAATCAATTGGTTGAATTGTGACTGGTCATATTCTTCCCTTGCTTGTGGCAGCATGGGGACTGTTATCTTTGACATATTATCCTCCTCTTAATCCGTCGGGCTTTCCGTCGAATCGTAGTGTTCCGTATCTCCAGTCTTCATCAACAGCGTCGCTTTCAATACGAAGTGCTAATTGTCTTCCCCTTATACGTGTGTCCTGTTTTGTGGTGCTTGTAGTGATTGCATACGGTCCGTGGCTTGTTTGTGAAGCTGCCGGATAGGGACGTGCCTTGACTGTAAGATCCACTGTTCCTGTCTGGTTCTTGAAGTCCGGAATGAAACGGGAGATGGATAGAAACTGATCACCATCCGCAATATCAATATCACCTGATTCAATGTAGGCTGTCATTGCCGATCCTGCGGCATTGACACCTTTCTCCTGTGCATAGACAAAAGTTCTTCCATCCTTGTTTCCGTAGATGGTTGAAATAGTCGCCGTGGAATCATCGGAATCAAATTCTGTTGCATACGGGTTAGCATAAACTCCACGATCAACCCAAGTGCTTCGTGATAAGGATCCTGTATGCCATAAGTTCTCTGCATAATTGAAAGTCACGTGCCGATTTATTTGCAATGATCCACTGGCAGCGTAGAACCATATAATTTCATTAAAGTCAGAGTTAGGCGCACAGTAAATATCCCCTACGGCATTTGGATTAATATCATCAAAGACGTAATCCTGCACGGTGCACGGAATCTTTTTTACTGCACCGTCAAACATAAAAAAAGAGTCATGGCCCATCCAATAGGATATGCCGCTGACATCAATAGCCGTATGAATTCCAACCGCTCCGCAGTTGTCACCCAATTGCTTGAATCCAAAAGTGAAAGGAGGTCCGATGAACTGCATCTGGTAAAGTGATGTATCTGTCCAAATTAGTATTGCACCTCTTGATCGAACAGCCGCGTTGATTTGGTTTCCTGCAGTAAGCCTTTGAGACCCTGCCGTATTCGTTGCTGTCGGTGTCCATGTGTTAACTTCTTCCTGATCCGACCAGCGTATGAACATATTGTCCTGCGTAGTTGTTGTTGCAATGGTTGTTTCCGTTCCAAAGCAAATCACATGCCTATCATCGCCAGATACCATCATGAGCCTACTCTTGGTTGGTCCGTTGGAAACGCTTGTCGTTGCCGCTACATTGCTTGAAAGTCCAGCGGACGTGTCCCAATAATATAATCCTCCATCAAATTTTTGAATTAAAACATCCTCGCCCCAAGTATCTAATGACCATTTTTCTGCCTTTAGAATTACCTCTTGCGCTCCTGTCAATCCTTCACGTGTATTATTCCATGTTCCTTTGTCTGAATCGCCCGTTGAATCCCATACACTAGCACCCCATCCGTATCCATAAATGGATACAGCCGGTCCTGAATTAATTTCATATGTTGCTGTAGCCGTCGCACCAGTTGCTGTTGATGATGCCGCTGCCGGTGATACAATTGTATAGGTATTATCATCAACCGCTGTTTGTATTTCAAATTCATTCTGGAGATTAGCCTGCGTGATTCCGCCGATATCTCCGCTGACACTTGAGATGGTGACATGATCACCAATTAATGCGCCGTGGTCTGCGTCCGTTACGGTAACTGTCGTTGATGCATTTGTTGTTGCAAATTGTGTAATGGAACCTGTTCCGCGCGTCGGTGTGATATCGCCGTAGCTTCCTTCCGAGTAGGCATAAAGTTTCTTGTTAGTGCCATACATGGCGTAATTAACGCCTTCAAGACTAGACCAGGTTAGAATGGCACGTGTTGATCCCAGAAGGGCGTCACTCGTTACTTTAGACCAACCACCAATTTTCTCCGGTTGTCCATAACGAAAGCGGACATTGTCGGCATCCACCCATCTTCCTTCTGCACCGTACTCAGTATTTTGCTTGTCAATACCAGGCGCTATTTGCAGTTTTTGTAATGGCATGTAAGCTCCTAGTTAGTCGCATAGAAAGGAATCCAATAGTCAGTTCCATTAATGTTGACACGAATGTGTCCAGTTATTGACCCCACGCTTGTGTCTGTTGTAATGCTTGATGATTGATCGGAAGCACTTGTTCCATCAAACTTGATAAATTCTTGGTCTGTATCGTCTTGGTCCAATGATAAACAAGCAATAGCTCCAGAAGAATTTGCCTGGTTAATTTCCACGCTTGCATCAGCAGGTGAACTGGTTCCAAAACCAATCTTATCAGCTGATCCATCAATAAAGAAAGCGTTCGCCAAAGTGGCAGTCTCACACCTGAAGTCAAGATCATTCGCTGATGAATCATTCCATGTAAAGGAGCCACCATCGAGATCAACGGCGCCAGATATTTTTGCCGCCCCTGTCACGTCAAAGGCAACAGACGGACTGGCGTTGAATATTCCTACCCTGTCATTACCCCCATCTACAAAAATCGCATTGGCATTTCCGTTTGATTCAACCCTGAAGTCAACATCCGCCGATGCCTCGTTGAAGATAAAATTTCCTCCGTTTAAATTGACAGCACCTGCTACATCCAATGTTCCGTTGACTGTGACATTTCCACAATCATCCAGGACATCAAACATAGTTGATCCGTCGGTATACATTAAATGTTTTGATCCTGAAACTAAGCTTGCTGCTGTTCCACTTGCCGGCTTAAATCCTAATGTATAAGTACCCATGGTCGCCGCATTATCAACAATGTACCATGACTCCACCGCTTCACACTGCATGGTTGTATTGCCCGTCAGAGTGCCTGTTAGTTTTATAATTGCATTGCTTTGCTCATCGGTCGTTGAACCGTCTGATGCTGTCAAGGAATCTGATGTGCTCGCTATTGCTACCGAGACATATCCCTTGATTGCTGATTCCAGCTTTTGCAGGTTGTTATTTGTTATCGTACCCCAAGTTCCCGAATTCTCTCCTGTTGTCTGAAGCTCAAGATTAAGCGTACTTGAATATGTCGAAGCCATTTATTCCTCCTTATGCCACGTCGTCTATTAAGGCCGCCACAATCAGGTTTGCTGTTGCGTCCCCTGCGTCACCAATATCTGATGATATGGCGTGTAAATTTTCAACAGTCGTGTTGGGCAATCGTCCAAACCATGATTGCTCTGGTCCTATGAATACACCGTCCGCCAGATTATATGCCGCCACTCCTCCATCAAAGCATACCACAACTCCGTCTGAGGAGCTAGTATTTTTAATGAATAGGAACTTTACCTTATCTGCTGCATCCACAGCTGTTGGAGCTGTATCATCATCCACTGCAGTGTAATCCGTAAAATACCCGGCAATCAGATTCGTGCTTGTCGTCGTGCACGCCGTCAGCTTGTAATACCATTTGTCATTCGCGTCATCAGGACTCACCGTCATGGAACCACTGATGGTTTTTGAAATCTCATCCGGCAATATCGTCGCGCTTATTGTTATACTGGCATCATCCGCCATTTATGTCTCCTAGTCCGTGGATCCTGGAGCTACCAGTTTCCATGTTGATGTTTCGCTGTCATCTACTTCATTCCATACGAAGAAATCAGGTTCACCTACGCTGAATGTAATCAGATTTTGGAATGCTGTACCAAATGCATCTTCGTCGCCAAGACTTATTGTAAGAGATGATCCGTCCGGCGATACATTCGCTCCACCTGTCGCCACTTCCGTGCCGAGGGAGAAGGTCATGCCGAATCCCGTTTCCGCGAACTCAATGTTATGAACAGCATCCAGCCTAGCATCCTGAAAGGCTTGCTCGGCGAATGTTGTGTGTCCGAGTAGCATATATATCTAACCTTTCGGATTGTCGCTGCGAACTTGATTATACTGTGCTACATATACATCCCATTTTGTGGAATCGCCACCTATTTCTTTTTCAGTATAAGCTTCTATAAATTCTAGTATACGAGGATATTTTTTCAATCTTTCTCTTGTATATCCAAGCCTAGCATATTCAGCTTCCAACCTATCCATTTCAGTCTGTACTTTTGTCCAAGTAAGTCCCGCATAAGGGCAAGTTGTTGTTGTAATGGCTGTACCGTTTTCCGCAGCACCTGTAATCCACTGCATTTTTGCATCCCATTCTTCCTGTGAAGTCGGTGGATTGCCATCACGTGTATATTCAGCATTAGGGTCTCCATCAAGGGACTCCTTTACATTTCTCACTGCCTTATCAAATTTTAAATCATTCTTCATTGATGTATCCCAATTTAAAAATGCCATATTAACTCCCGTCTATTTCCATTAGAGTTACATCTGCGTCAGTATTACTTCCAAGGACATAAAAATTATCTCCTGAACCAGTAGTCACCATTTTACCTAAATATAATTTATACGTTAATTCACCCGTACTGGACGGAGCATGTAAAAATGACATTGTTGTTGTATAATGCCAAGACCTTTCATTATTTACTCCAAGTTCTTGAAAACCATATGAACTATCAGCAGGAACCGGCCATATCTCATTATAGCCCCCGCCAGCGTCATCCACATATATAGACATTCTAGCGGAAAGTCCTGTTCCACTACCTTCAATACCGTGTGTTCTAAAATTCATTGAAACATATACCTTGGAGCTTGTTGCGGAAGGAGTAATTGCAGCATAAATATCTGTTGCACTAGCAGTCGTGCTAGAATGGGTAGTGGATGTTTGAGTTTGTCTGTTAGTTACCTGTAAAACTAATCCACCACCACCGGCAGCGGCTTCAAAAGCAGGAGGAGAACCCGCCCCTGTACTGGTCAAAACTTGACCGTCTGACCCGGTTGCAATTGCCACAGGATTGCCTGAAGCATCATAGCTGATAATATTTCCATCAGTACCAGATGCCATCTTGGCTAGTGTTACCGCATCATCAGCAATACCTCCTGTCGCCAATTGCTCTATTGCCGCTTTTTTACCTGCTCCTTGTGATGTCAATTGATAGGCATCAGTTCCCAGTTTTGCAACAAGTCCAGAACCTCTATTATTGAGATAACTCCCTACAATTCCACTCATATTTTTTATCCTCCTATTATAATGTTTGATCTAAATAACTTATAACAACATCAACATTTGCTGAACTCGCAGTTGCGGCACATAAATGATCTGTTCCTTCTAAAATTATTCTTCCTGTATGTTCAAATGTTTCGTTAGCACCTAATGCTTGGTCGGAATAAATTTCATAATCAGTTCCTCCCCCATCATCATCAACATACAAATCAAAAGTTTCTGCTGCACCAGCAGTTTCACAAAATGTAATTGAAAGAATAGTATAAGTGTGTCCACTCACACCATTAATTAAAACACTTTCTGCGTTGGTTAAACCAGCTTTAAATGCAACTTTTAATAATTCACTAGCCATATTTCCTCCTTAAAATCCTAGTACCAGTGCTTTTCCTGTACTTGAAAACGTATGATTCATAGTTGAATCTAGATTAACAGTATTTCCCGAAATAGTCAAATCAGAACCATCCCCTTCAATCTTTTCTCCGTCATTCCCGAATGTCATTCCTACTCCTGATGGAACATTAATATCATCCGTTGCCTCCAATTCTATATCAGCAGCAGAATCCAAAGTAACTGTCGTGCCTGCCAATTCTGCCGTGCCATCTGCTGTAATTTGAATGTTTGCTGCCGCAGCCGCCGTATCGGTTGTTACTAAACTTAATGCTCCATTTGTTGCTACAGTTAATACAGCCGTATCATCAGTTGAACCTGTCATGGTTACAACTTTGCCGTTTATGGCAACATCATCTACAGTTAAAGCTGTTAATGTTCCAAGACTAGTTATATTTGTTTGTGCGGCTGTTGTAACTGTAGCCGCAGAACCAGAAGTATTTCCTGTTACGTCTCCTGTTATATCACCTACAAAAGCAGTAGATGTAATTGAAGTTGCTCCTGTAACTACTCCTGCATCTACACTAATTGTACCGTCTAATAAAATTGCCGAACCAGAAGCAGGTTCAATATTTATTGCCGCTCCTGAATCTAAAGTTAATACACCTGCTGAATCAATATCTACTGTACCATCTGCTGTTATCTGGATATTAGCAGCCGCAGCCGCAGCATCCGTTGTTACTATACTTAATGTACCATCAGTTCCTGCTGTAAATACTGCCGTGTCACTGGCTGAACCAGTCATGGTTACAACTTTTCCGTTAAGAGCTATATCATCTACAGTAAGTGCCGTTAAAGTACCTAAACTTGTTATATTACCCTGAGCAGCCGTTGCGAGAGTACCTGTTAATGTTCCTGTTACAGTTAAATTATCATTTACTGTTGTTTCTGAAGTCGCATGTCCAATTGAAATTGGCATACCTGAATTTGCAGTACCTATAGTAACACCATTTGATGTATTAGAATTATCAATGTTCAATGATGTTGTTGCGTCTAGTGAAATAGTTGTGCCATCAACAGCGAATGTTCCATCAATGTCTGTATTGTCTAAATTTGCCGTACCATCTACATCAATATCTCCTGCAAGGTCAATCCCCGCCGCACCTGCTAATACCAAGTCATCTGTCGATGTGTCCCAGAGCATATAAGCACTTGCAGTGTCGCCAAAAAATTTTACATCATAACCTTGATCATCTTCACCAACTGTAAGTGTTGCATCTAACTGTACAGCACCGTCAATGTCCACGGCATCTAAATTTGTTGTCCCATCTATATCTGCATTACCCGATATATCTAAAGTTGCAGCGTCTAGCTCACCTGACAAAGTAATATCAGTAGCACCGGTTATAGCGCCGTTAAGTGCAACTGCACCATTAATGTCTATCGTGGTTGCGGCTATTTGTACTTCTGTATCTGCAACGATATCTAATTGTCCATCAGTAGATGAATTAATATATAAAGCAGAATCTCTAAAAAGAAGTTTATTAGTACTGTTTAAAGTTAAACCTGTACCATCAGTATGTGTTAAAGTTGTATCAGAGTCAGCACCAAATTTTAAAACAGCAGAATCAGATCCTAAAATAAGATCATCTGACAATGTAACATCAGAACTAGCATCTTCATAAACAGCTTTGCTAGCTGGTAATGTTGTAAATACATCCTTCGTGCCAGCGCTGAAAGTAACAGCAGAATCACTGTTCGAGCTTGCAATTACAGTCGTCCTTGCCAATGTGTCCGTAGACGAATCAGTTATAGTTCCAAGGCCGGTTTCCCATTCCGCTTCATCACGGTTAACGATGGCGTAGTACGTCGTATTGCCATCCCCGATTCCCGCAACGAATGTCTGGAATCCGGAGACGGCTCCGCTCAGATCGAGCGTGCCTGTTCCGGTCGTTGTCGATGTCTCCTTTACTCTGTCGTCTAATACGAGAGCCATGTATTATCTCCTATGCCAGCCGTAGAATAGCGTTACTTGCGTCTGCCGCTGGAAATTGAATTGTAAATGTTCCGCTTGTTGACGTTTTATCGCCACCAAAGTCCAACACGCAAACCGCCTTGTTAGATTCACTACTGTTATAAATTAGTGCGCCTCTTGCTGTAATCGTTGCTGATGTAAAAGATATATCAGCAAAGTCAGTAAGAGCAGTCGTTCCGCTTGTTGTTGGTGTTACATTTGTCAATGATCCACCACCAGCCGTATAAGTTCCTGAATTAGAAACTTCATTTGTAGCGGAATAAGCAGATGTAGAAGCACCTAAAGTAGCTGAACTTGAATACAATGCAATTTTAAATGTATCTCCTGTTGTGGCTGTAAAGTCATGCGTTTCAACAAGAATTTCCTGTTTAAAGCTTGTACAGACAGCTTGGGTTATTGCCATGTCTTATCCTCCTGTGGATTTCTGTTGTGTTTGCATGCCCGGTACTTTTAGTTCCCCATGCTTGTATTCATCTCTTCGGTGCCTTCCTTGTTGTTCGATCATCAACTCTTGTATGGCACGTTGATATGATTGTTCGTATAATTGCAGCATTTCCGCTGGGCCCTTCAAGAATTTGAAGGCTTCTGCAAGACATCCATAAAGCAATGCCACCGGGGCATTGTTCCCCAACCATGAGGTTGTATTGGAACTCGATAGTCTTGTTGGTAATCTCGTAATTCCTACTTCTATATTATACGCTGCATCTGGCGTTGGTGCAAGATAAATTGAGTTTTCATCCCACCATGCCCAGTATTTTGGTGTACTAGTAGATGTTCTAACAGGCCAATATTCATTCATGAAACTGATATCGCGTTGCTCCAAGAATGTTCTTGTCGCTGTTCCTGATGCAGGATAAATATGAACTGTCCTAATTGTAGCCAAGGATGTTGGATCTGGAGAAGATCCACCTGGTAAGGATACAAAAGGATTATCAGCCGTTACAGTTGTATACTGGTGTGACTTGAATGCATCCAAATCAGCTTCCCTTAATATTCTGTTCTCTGTATGCTCTATAAAGTCATCTGTAATTGTAGATGTCAAAACATCAGTGCTTGTTTCTGTGTAGTTTAAAATCTGTGTTGTTAATTCAGCGTATGTTGTCATTATGCACTCAATGTTGCCGGTCCAGCAGAGACATAACCGCCTCCACCATTGCCAGTTGTTCCTGCAGATGTTGAAACTGCAAAAGTATAAAAATCATCATCTGTTTTTGTGATACTATATCCATCAGAATCCTCTAGTTCATCTACATCAGTTCCGAATATACTTCCTCTGACATCCCTGAACCTTACAGTGTCACTGCTTGAGCGTCCATGGTCAGGCTCAAAAACTGATATTGTTGCGCTACTCGCTGTAAACCTAAAAGGATTTAAAGGTAGTAATGTTGCAACAGCACTTTCTCCCCTATCCGGTCTAGCATACTGCAATGATTCTTTATCAGCAGAATGTTTGCGAGGATGATCCTGTGCTGTCTTTGGTTCATATTCACTTTTATGAACACGCGCACCATTCCATTCCTTCACCATTTCTCGATATGGAAATTCCATTCAACTACGATCA
>Ga0208684_1001848_pt1 | contig 10724 bp, 18 predicted proteins | sample MalvireepMed_b05_FD_184245 | JGI IMG/M metagenome (GOLD analysis project Ga0208684, IMG submission 184245) | Marine viral communities from the Global Malaspina Expedition - Malaspina viral metaG DeepMed_b05 (SPAdes) (version 2) | ecosystem: Environmental > Aquatic > Marine > Oceanic | place... | reverse complement strand
TAGACCAACTTCTATATAATAGGTTGAATCTAGATTTTTAAGATATACATATCCCCAAGTTGCAACATCACTACCAATAACTATCAGCTCATCACTAGTACCAACTTCTTGAACTACATGAGTAAAGGAATCTCCAGAAACATCCGCATAAGTAGAATCATGTTTATTTTGCTTGACACCGCTCTTGCTATATTCTAGCTGAGCTTCAATTCTTAATTCGTTAGCCATTAGTACCCCTTCTTTTTCTTCATTTTGGCACTATATTTCTTGGCAGCTTTAACAGTTTTATGTTTTCTTTTCTTGCCACCATACTTAGTTGTCTTACCTTTTCTCGGCATTATGCATTTCTCCTAAAGTTTTTAATATCCTCTTCTATAGGCACTGTCCTAAATTCTATATCAGTTCTTTTACCTATCTCACTAATCATGTAGATATCAGTAGTCCATTTCTTATCTTTTGATTTAGATTTCTCGCACTTAGGGCAAGAAGCACCTTTATGATATCCATGTCTATTGCAAATCTTAGCGACTATCATAGAGGTGGAAGGAAATTTGACTCTCCAACCACCTAATTCGAGATAAAACCTTTATCGCTTTATCTCACAGTTTATAACTGCTAATCCTTATTGATTCGGATTAAATAGCTTATTCTGCTACATGCTCACCAGTACCAGCGGCAATCGCACTAACAAGATCAGATACTGCAAATGCTGTTGCGGCTGTTGAAGAAATCATCGTAATCTTAAACGAAGATCCAACTAAAGCTGCTGCCGTGAAATTGAATCCATCAGCACTTGCATTTACTGTATTTGTACCGTCACCATCAGGCTCTGACGTGATTATCTTATCAGCAGAAGCCGCAGTATCTACACTAAATACCTGTGCGGCTGTTGCTAACATTGTGAATCTACACCAGAATCCTACATTATCTTCATTTACTGCAGGTAATGCAATAGTCTGTGTGCCACTTGTCAACGCAGGCACTATAAAATGAGTACCTGAATCAGCCATAGTCAACGCACTTCTTATCGCTCCAGCTCCACCCTGATCTGTTAGCAATACTATTTTTTCCTTATATTGCAAAGGCATAGCATCGCCATGAAAATCAGCGCCATCGCCGAACTTTAAGCTATTGTTATTTATAACATCACTTCTCATTACGGCTCCTGTCCTACAGCTTGTAGGTTAATTAATGCATGAGTCTCAGGAAGCGTAACTTCAAGACCAGCCTCTGTGAGGATCAAGTCTTTCCGTAGGTCTTCGTCTGCACTCTGAACATTCGTTGTAATTGAAGTATCTCTGTTGATACCATTACCAACAAGAGGTCTGTAAGATACATGATCTAGGTCAACTAGCATGCAAAATCCAGCAGCAAATCCTCTAAACAGAGGCTCTTTAACTAAGGACAGATCACCATGAACAGTCTCAACTTTCATAACCTTGTGACCAAATGTTCCCTGACTTCTTTCGAAGTTATAAGGAGCATGGGTACCAACACTTCCACCTAGGAAAGTATTGCTTGATGCAAGTTTATTGAAATGAGATATTACAGGCAAACTGGCGAGAGCCAATTTAGAAGAACCACCACCCCTTGCAGGGTCATATATAACTTCCATATCACTCAATATATCATCATATGTCCATTCACCTAATGTATTAGATTTATAATAAGCTTCGCCTGAATTATAAGATAGCTGAGTGCCATCATTTACAACATTACTAAGCCCATTATAAATTGTAGATCCAACAATGCCATCAGTATATTGAATGCCATTAGCTGAACCTCTTTGACCAAAGAGCATCGCTCTTTCTATGTCTATTTTATGTTCTCTTAACTTAAGATTCCATAGTCTTGACCATTCATCAGAATATCCTCTATACACAGTTGCTCTAGCCGTATTTGTCATTTCAATAGCGGTTTTGAAGATTTGAGTATAACCATAGTCATGCTCTACCTCTTCAGACCATACGTCTGGAGCTCCTGAGCCTTCTTCGAAAGAAGTTCCGATTACCGTACACTTAGCATTATCAACCAAGGCAAGCGTACTGCCTCCTGGGACTGAAATTGATGTAACAGTACACGTAGTTTGCGTTGCAGAAGATGAATTGTCAACAGTATTGATTCGTACATTAGCTGTTGTAGGAACGTCATTGCCATCATCGTCACCGATAGCAACTACCATTCCCGGTAATAGATAATCCACACCATCGTCTTGTGCAGTATTATCAAAAATAACAGTATCAGGGCTTCCAGCGGCAACTAATGTTATGCCACCTTTAAGCCTGAATGATCTGTCAGTAATTGATACCTTTGATCTATCTTCTAGAAATCGGAATTGAGAATCTGATGTGGGTACTTTTCCAACTTGGGACAAATAAACAAAAAATGGAGACTCATCTGGAGCTAATTCTGCTACCCTATCACTAAAGTCAAATAGTCGTCTAGTGTGGAAATCAGTATTGCTTGCACCAGGAGTGCCAAATTTAGTTATCCCTGTATTAATCGTAGCCATTTTCTTTTCCTCGATTTAACATTTATAACACATTTGTTCGACTTCCAGCATTTATAACCTGATCCCACATTTTATCCTTACCGGATTTGGTTTCAGGTTGCTGGCCCTGGATCACTCCAGGGGAACGAGGAGATTGCTTATTTGCCCTTACCTGGTCTAAAGAAGAATTTGGTCTTGCAGTCGTTTCATTTTCATTCTTTAGAAATACATCAACTAATGTTTCTATTGATAAGTTCTCTTTAGGCTGTGAAAAGAATTTCACGAACCTACTAGCCTGATCGTTAGTAAAATTGTATTTACTTTTTAAATCAGTCTGAAGATTATTTACAAACATTTGTTCTTGTAGTGCCGACATATGACGGCCCACTGTTGAATCAACCATCTTTTGCTGATCTTTCATCCGCAATTTATAAGATGGAGATTCTGGTTTATAATAAGCATCCCACGGGTTAAATTCATCTTCCGTCATAGTCTTCTCCTGTTGACCTCGTCCTGCGATATTTTCCTGTATCATTGATACTAGATCGGGTCTATTTTCAAGAAGGTTAACAAGTGGTTTGAATTTTTCCATCTCCCGAACCTGAGATTCAAGTTTTTGATTCTCAGCCTGAGACCTATCATATAATGATTGGAATTTTCTAACCTCTTCATCTTCCTCCTCGATTTCATAAACCTCATCTTGGATTCCTTCGCTTACAAGTTCTTCAGAAGCCTCCTGTGGTTGATTTGTTTCAGCCATAATTTTACTCCTTTGATGTTCCTGATTTACGGGTAGAACCTTTTAAGATTTCCCTATACAGGACTTCACCATATTGTTTTTTTGACTTCAACGCCTTTAGGCGCCCTCTGCGTTAGCCATTTCATCGGATACTCTTTTGAGTTTATCCGTCTCTCTAAGCACAGCATTGTTGAATTTGGCACGATTGACCCTTCTATCAGAGTCCATCCTTGCTTCAATTTCAGATAACCTGGACTTAAACTTTTCGATTTGAACTCTCTGCTTATCACTACTTGATTCTTTCTTAGCAGATTCAAGCTCTTGGCTGAGTCCCTGTAATTGGGTCTGTAATTGCTCAACCTGAGCTTTGTATTGTTCAACTTCATTTAATCTTTGCATTACACCTTCTTTATCAAATATTTCTGGGTTCTTCTTCAATACTTCCATTCTATCTACAAGACCCATTTGAAACGCTTCCAGGTATACCCCATAAGTGGCCCACTTACTCTCTGGTAATGTGCTACCTGGTTCAATTTTTATATCATGTTGACCTATGTTCATTCTGTCTTTCTGTATATCTATAACAGCGCCGGTCATATCATCGTATGAATTTATCATAACCTCTGTTAGTGCGTTATTAGACTGGACGAGAGAGAATATTTTCTGAAATGTATAATGCCCTTTAGAAAGACAGTAAAGTACTCTCCCCAATCTATTAACACTAAATTCTATATCTCTCAATTTGGACTTCGGTCTTTCGGATCCTAATGCCACCATAGCCTCAGTACCCCTAACAGTCTCCGGTGCCTTCTCTGCAAATCCATGCATCATCTCAGGCAAGCCAAATATAAAATCTATATAAAACTCAGACTGTTGAATAAGCCTGTAAAACTCTCCGGCAAGTGGTTGTGGGGCAGGATAATGAGGTTCGCCCTGACTAGTATCAACCTCAATAACAGCATTGGGATTTGCCCAATCCCTTTCTAAATCTTCTATATTCTCAATGGATCCAAGAGGTACAATAAGTTTTAATCCCGCAGAAGCCTGTGCATGAGATAGGGCTAATGACCATAACTTGTTGAGAAGTTTCTGCATCGGCCTTGCTCTGGATACATCAGACTTGGGATAAGGAGTTCCAGTCCAAATATTAGGTAATGGAACTATAGGATATACATCAGTATTTAAAACATCTTCATAAAGTACAATCTCTCCAACGGAGGCACAGACAGCAATTCTATTCTGATAAACTTGCTCAAACTCCATGAATCCTCTTTCAAAGAGTCCTGGGTTCTCCTCCATGAATGTGCCGAATGAATCTTCATCCATTACCTGTTCTGATCCATTTCGTGCATCTAGTATTCTATAGAATGGAACTTTTATCGGATAGAACCTTTCAAGTATTTGATACTTATCATTACCCCATTCTAAGTCTTTTGCTTCTGCTGGAGTCCACGTTGACATGGTTGCTCTATTCTGAGCATCTGGATAATCTTCTTCCATAACGCCAGAAACCTGTTTAATCAATCCATCCGTTGTATTGCCTTCTTCATCTATTGTATCATCTAATTCAGGGTAGAGGTTAACGATCTGCTCGCCTGTTAAGATGGTAGAAAGAATGATGCCCTCGGCATCTAAAAACCACCTATCTCTTGCGGAAGGTGGAACATAAACCCTAAACGGGTCAACATAGGTAAACTTCACGTCACCTCTACCAAAATCTGCTTCCCTATCTATATAAGCATATAAGTATCCTAATCCTGTAATAGCATAATCTGCAATCGCTTGTTTCATCTGATGATCGCCATCAGATATATCCCATACATAACCTAAGATATGTCTCCATGTAGAGGCAACCTGATGGTCAGAGTCCTCTCTAGGTATAATAGTAAAAATCGGAGGCCTGGCAGTTAAAACGCTTTTTAATTTTTCAACAGCAGGAGAAATCCTATCCATTGGTATATCTGCTTGACTTCTTGATGACAGTTCACTAGACTCTGCTGTGGTAAAATGATTTCCCAAAAAGAAATCAATATCCATTCTAGCATCAGTGTCCCAAGTAATACGAGCATCACGCCATTTGCGTAAAAGCTCTTGATTCATCTGTGCTCTTTCGTCAGTAGGAAGGGCCATTATTATATTGCATATTATTATAATTACCCATAAATTCTTTTAATCTATCAAGTAAGTTATTGTTTTTTGAATAGGGAGAAGACGTAGGACTGAATGAATTCATACCAAAAGAATTCATTCCATTAGAATGATTTTGATAGGGATAGCCTTGCTTTTCACCGAACAACTCTTGGAGCTGTGCTAGAAGAGCCAATCTTTCCGTTTCAGGAATGTCTCGTCCGTAGGGCATTCCGCATAATTTACAACAAAAAATTATAAATGTCAAGGACAAAATGCCTAAAACATAAAAAAGTTTCCTATTTTCTTGCTCCAGTTAGCCAGGAATACGATCTTTTCTTAGTTTTTCTCTTTTTTGATTGAAATTGTTCTTCATCCACAACGCCGCTCTTAGGGTAGTTATGACCTATATAATGATTAGCATAGTACAATGCATCCATAAAATCATCATGCCTGGACTTAGGGAACTCAAACAATTCATCTACCACATTAGACATATTTCTTTTAACATATAACTTGTTTGTATTTATTATTGGGCCTAATGAGGCTAGCAATCTATCCTCTTTTTTAATCCCGTGAGGTGGCTTGGCGCCCTTAAATATACCTGGTAGCAATTTTCTATCTTTAGCGGATAATCTAGTGACCATATCTCTAACCATTTCTTGTGCGGCTACAGTTTCTATAGTAACTCTTCTAGGGTTATACATTCTAGCCAGGTTCATAATCTCTTGAGGCATATCATATATAGGAATTCGATCATAGAATGTATCCAGGACATATCTATTCTTATGCTTATCAACGCCCAGAACGACGATTGCCTGCATATCTGATGTATCAGTCGCAGTTGCGGCTAAATCAACGCCTATGAACGTATAGATAGGTATATAGTCATCACCTACATTCAAATAAGAAAACTTATTATGATATACATAATCGCCATCATAATAGTTAATTCTGTCTACTTTGAAAGGAGCATTAGCTACATCTCTAGCATCGTTTAAATACTCTTGACTAAATTTATGAATCTGACCAACATTCTCATAATCTCTTCTAATCTCTTTTAATTTATCAATAGAAAAGTATGAAGGCCATAAAGCCTTACCATCTTGTATAGCCTTATGAAATATAGTATGCCATGTATATTCTCTATTATTTCTAGTGGCATCCAGATACGATTCATAAATACCCTGCAAGGCGGAGTCAAAATGAACAATAGTACCCAAAAGCCATATACTACCCTCATTACCCTTAGATTCTTCTAGCGAAGGATATACAGTAGACATGAGCCATTCTTTAATTTCTGTTCTTCTTTCCTTAGTTTTCGTATTTAATTCAGATTCAAAGTCATCTAGAATAATACGTGTATAGCGAGTAGATATCTGAGCACGACCACGAAGCCTCTGATTGGTACCTTTTGCTATAACCCTGTCACCCTTAACCGTTTCAATCTCTTTCTCAGTCCACTTCTTACCTGCTATGCTACCAAAATAGTAGTTTAAAAAAGGATTAAACTCAACATGGTGTCTGATATATTTTAAATGATCTATAGCCTGACCTTGCTCTTCAGATACCCATGCGGCAAACTCTATCTTGTCATCAGGATTGAAATATAATTTATATAATAGTGCGGCTTTTGCAAGTGTGGACTTAGTATGTCCTCTAGGGAGAACAACACAAAGCTTTCTAATGCTATCATTTAATAACGCATCACCCACCTCATAGTGAAATGGAGCTGGTTTCGACTTGTTAAAGTCGTCAGGAAGAAATAGCTGACCAAAGTTTATGAGGTTTTGAGATGCTATATATAGAACTTCGTCCTTACTGGAAGAAGTTATGTCTATCGTTTTTTCTTCTTGTGCCTGTTTTGCTTTTGTCTCTTCTTCCAATGATGCCTCTTAATCTTTCTTCGTCTCTTCTTTAATACGCTTGGCATTTTTCTCCATATATTTCATTAGCTTTTTGTCATCTTTCCTCATTTCAATATAATTGAATAACACACTTTCCATCATAGCAACCCGCTGTGCAAGTGTCTGAATGTCAGAGAGCATACCTTTCAAGGCTCTTATTATATCATGCTTACTTATTGTTTTTTTTCTTTTCAACTTCCCAATCACCTCCCGATAATTCTTCATATTCGCCTATATCACCACCTTCATAGACAAATGCATTGAATGTCTTTTTATTCCTGAATAGAGTAACAGGTACTGAAACCCTCTTATACAGCCCATTGTCAACATTCTCATATTTATCAAGCTCTTTAAGCTCGTCATCTGATACTCTCATCACTTCAACTATTACTCTCCCATCTCCTTTTACTATAGCAGGAAACCAAGCACCCTTAGGGCGGACAAGCTTATAGTCATTAATAAACCCTTTTTGACCGAATCCAGTCCTAAGAGTACCATATACAGCTAAAGTCTTATTTCTTGCCACATTGTATGGCATTATGCTATCCCCACCTGAGTTGAGCCAAACTTGCCTAATTCTAATATTTCATCATCTATGCCATATATAGTGTGACAATGCCTACATAACCACGCCACCTGAATAGATAACGGGCCAAAAAGAGGTTTTGTATCTTCTCTAGTTAAAGTCTTCTCACAGGCCAAACATCTATCTAGTTTAGTCTTCGGAAATTTCGGCCTCAATTCGCCCGACATTCTTCGCATCCTTTAGTGCCTCCAGCTGATCTCTTGAAAAACCTTGAAATACTGTTAAAGATTCGCTCTTGTTAGACTCCTTAGGGAACATATTCCTTATTTCCATAAGCATTCTAATAGCCCTTACCCTATCCGCATCTTTACTACCTTCCTCTACCACATCCTTTGCGGCGGCTAGAAGATAATCTTCTGTTATCCCCAGATCGTCCATTGTCTTCTTTATTTCATTTGACACAATATTTTTAACCCTTTTTGTTTTTAATAGCCTTTTAGACCATATAGTAGCATATTCTCTACTATTAGCTGAGAATGCTTTGAGATAAGCATCCGTTGGATCCATACCTGTAGCAACGTATTTTGCGAATATCCACTCCTTTTGATTAGCCTTATCCCTTTTTAGTCGTATATCTGCACCATACTCATCACCAGACAAGGAATATATATTCTTGGGAGGATCTCCGGACATTTCATCTTTTAAGAAATGAGTACCCATAAGGCAACGAATGTACGGTTTCTTCTTCATTTTGCCCTTTTTTAGTATCTGGCATATCTTTCCGTCATCCGATGTTACCCAATCGCCCTCGTCACCCTCCTTCCAGTGTTTAACTGGATGACCCTCATAAAGGCGAAACTCCTTATAATCCTCGTATAATATATATTCCTTCCCTTTTATGGTCTTTTTAAACATTTTACCATTCCCGTCCTTATATTACTTTATCTCCTTTCCTCTCCCTCCAGGTAAAATGCTGACTGCATTATATTGGATTCACTGTAGGAGGACAATATGATTCTATCCTCTTATGCATTTCCTCCAATATCTTTACGTCTTCTACATTATGCTTGTAAACTTCTTTCAGGGCCTTTTCGTTCCCGTACATGGCTTCTCTCCATAATCTTGGTTCTACAGGAGTTTTTCCCTTTATACCAAGAAATTGACATACTGTAGCCAATTTATTGTTATGTAGCTTTAATTTGCTCCTAACCATATAATAGAGGTCTTTATGACTAATTTCTCTATATACGGGAAAACGAATGTCATGGTCAAGACATCTTGTACGGATAAAAGGAATATCGAAGTTGGTACCGTAATATGTGAATAGGAGGTCATATTTGTTCATTTCCTCCATAAGTAGCTCTACTACCTTCCCATCGTACACGCCACTAAGAATATCTTCCTTTTCTATGATCGCACCACTAACCTTGCCCTTGTCTCTTGGTTTTATAGCCCATGAGAGCATTATACCAATACTAGCCTTTAGGTTAGAGGTTTCTATGTCAAGATACCCTAACCTCAACTCCTTGCCAGTTTTATACCTTTTGGGCTTCCTAAGGCCCATATTCTGAATTTTCCTGGCAACCGAGGTATAGGTACGACTATATCCTGAGTTTACTATCTCGTTATATATAGCATAGGAAGATTTGGCACTATTCTCATATTGGAACAGCATCGCTACCTCATCATCACTCCATCGCTTTCTTGGCATCTCCAGCTCCTTTTCTTTGATATAGAACGATCTTATCATTTTTCCTTGCAAGATTAGTCGCTCCATCGTCCCTAGCAAGTCCTATGACAACAAACTCTTTGTTTTTGTGATTTTCAATATCAGCAAATACTGTATGCCTTAATTTGCAATCACAGCACCAAAGGTGAAACATTCCACCAGGTCGTATCATTACTGCCTCAGGGTCGAAGTTACGCAGTTTAAAGTTACTCATATTCCTCCACCATGTCTAAGGTTAGTGCATATCCAGCGATATCTACCCTATTATCTCTTTTAGGGTTGTTTGTCTCCCTGGACAGTTTCACAGCTATCATGAACTTTGCAACGTCTGAAGCAGAAAACTCCACATCTTTCAAGGCAGTCCACATCTTAGCAGTACGTGAGAAGTCTATTATAGGATGTCCGTAGTTCACACCACGATCACCCATTACAAGTTTCTCAGCCTTTTCTAGTATAGAATCCTCAGTTTCCACTATGGAGAACTTCAAACTGTTCATACTACATGATTCCAATCTTTTAAATCTTTTATATTGTAGAATATGGGTATTTGATAGGTGGCGGCAAGCCAGTGTTCTGCCTTAGCACCTTCAGATTTCTTCCAATTATCCATCATAAAGACAGCATCGCACTTCTTTACGATGGAGAAGTAGCCTTCCAAGAACTCATCTTGCGAAAGGATCCCATTCCAGCCCCTAGTGTTAAGATGCGGGCAGATGGCGGCCATGCCATTTCTCCAGATTCTCTTAGAAATCCTCTCAGCACGGTCTATATTGTGATTTATCGCCTTTTTACTCTGATCCGTGTATTTCCCAGCTATGTATATCACTTTCATCTTCTGATTCCTCTTGTTCTTCTTCATAATCTTCGAACTCTCTAGTCATTTTCTGAAAATCTTCCAATTTTTTACCGATACTGCTGTTTATCTCGTCTACTAAATCTCTCATTTCACTCCCGGAAGTACAATATTCTTAAAATATGGGCAATCTTTAGGTTCACACTCTTTATTGTGATATTCCTCATCTATCCAGTAAATCAACCGCTCATCCTCGTCTCTTCTAAAGAAGAGTCCACCACAGATACCAGCTCTTTCTGACTTTCCGTAGTTTGCACAGTGCTTTTTTGCGATAATTTTGTCATTCACTAAGCGAATTTATGGAATAAATAGGTAAGATACAATGGTTATTATCCGTTTTTCCCAATAAATT
>Ga0208684_1001843_pt1 | contig 10738 bp, 10 predicted proteins | sample MalvireepMed_b05_FD_184245 | JGI IMG/M metagenome (GOLD analysis project Ga0208684, IMG submission 184245) | Marine viral communities from the Global Malaspina Expedition - Malaspina viral metaG DeepMed_b05 (SPAdes) (version 2) | ecosystem: Environmental > Aquatic > Marine > Oceanic | place... | reverse complement strand
CGAAGCCGCCGTCCGAGCCATCGATCGCGCAGTTCAAAACCTGCCGTCCGTTCATCACGCAATTCCAGTCCACCACTGAAACCAAATGCCTGCCGAAACGTCGCCGCTGGTTGACCCTGCAAATGGAGCGGGCAATTAACCTCACAAATTGTTTCGTTGGAGGATGCCGTGAGTTTCGATTTCTCAAAAATGGGTGGCGCAGGAAAGAAGGACGTTCCTATCGATCCCATTAGGATTTTCGAAACACTCCCAAGCCTGGACGGCACACCTAACGATCTGTGGCGAGGCCAAGCCAAAGCATTAAGCGAGTGGCACGAACACAGGAAAAAGCTCGATGTCCTCGTATCGCTCAATACCGGGGCAGGCAAAACCATTGCAGGGCTGCTCATCGCGCAGAGCTTGGTGAACGAGGGTTTGGAGAACGTCGTGTACGTTTGCTCAACAATCGATCTCGTGAATCAGACTGCTAAAGAGGCAGAAAAGATAGGTTTAAAATTCACGAGCCGACTTAGAGGTAGTTATTCTAACACCCTTTTCGAGTCCGGCAAAGCTTTCTGTATCACCACCTATGCAGCTATGTTTAATGGCTATAGTTCGATCCGAAATAGGCATTTCCCTGACGCCATAATTTTCGATGATGCCCATGTCGCTGAAGCACTATTGCGAGATTCATTCACGATCAGAGTAAATGCGTTCGAACATAAGGATCTTTTTGCTGAGATTGCCGAGCTTTTCGAACCAGAGTTCGTCGCAATCAACCAAAAGTCTCGCTTTTCAAATGCTACGGACCCTGAGCAGCACTCGACGATTTTGGTTCCCCCGGGCGGATTGCTTCGAAGGCTAGAGCGATTGAAAGCGACCCTGGACACCCATGACGTCGCCAATCACGATGACTTCAAATACCCCTACGCTTGGCTTCAAGATAATCTGCATTGCTGTGCAGCATTGTTCTCCCAAGGCAATTTTGAGCTTTCACCTCCCTTCTTGCCTTCCTTGGCGCTAGACATTTTTGAGCAGCGTGTTCGTAGGGTCTATCTTTCTGCGACCCTCCAAAGCCCGACTGAGTTTATCAGAGCGTTCGGCCGACTTCCGAAGATCACTATCGAACCTTCTGTAGACGCGGGCAACGGTGAACGCCTGATCTTGGGCAGCGAAGGGATAGCTGGTGGTTTCGGCCCGAAGTTCGGGGAAAAATTGGTCGAAGATCACAAAGTTGTCATGGCTGTTCCAGATTATCGATCAGCCGCCCGGTGGACAGATATTGGTCAACTGCCAGAGCTAGAAGACTTTAGCGATGAATTGGAGGATTTCCGCAATTCTGAGGAAGGCGGGTTCATCCTCGTCTCTCGCGTCGATGGCATTGACCTGCCACATGACACTTGTCGCGTTATGATTGTAGACGGCCTCCCGTCTGGCATGTCGTTGCTTGAGCGATATCAGTGGGAATTTCTGCGTATGAAGAATGTCCACGCGGTGAGGGTCGCAAATCGACTCGCTCAATTGTTTGGCCGAATCAATCGAGGTCGCAACGATTACGGCGCTTTCCTTTTAGAGGGAAGCGACGTCAACAAATGGTTGGCAAATGATCGCAATCTGACACTCCTTCCACCCCTCTTGCAGAAACAGATACTACTCGGCCGAGAAATTCGGGCGTCAGGCCAGCTTCCTGACAAAAAAGCGGCCCGTAAGCTCGTCAAGGTAGTGTTGGATAGAGACAAGGGGTGGCTCAACTACTACGAAAATGAGGTGAAGCTCGGCGAACTTGATCAGGAGAAGGTCGCCAGAGCCGCCGAAGCCGAGCCCGCGCTCATACAGGCGGCACTCTCCGAAGCCGAGTATGCGCGAGGTATGTGGGGAAATGATCCTACTGAAGCACGACGCGCATTGGAAAAGACAGTGGACCGAACCGCTTCAGCTGACACGCCACTTGGCGGATGGCATGCGCTGTGGCTGGGTGCAGCGTTCGAGGCCGAGGGAGATGAGGATTCAGCTCTTCGCGAGTACGCAAAAGCAATGAAGCGCCTTGGTCGCAGCCTAGTGCTACCTCGGAAGGCCGCATCCGAAAGCTCCGAAGAGAGCGCCGAACTGAATAGCTTTGGGTCCTCGCTCTGGAACCTTCTTTCGCTCACCTCAGGTGCTAAATTTGAGACCCAATTCTCCAAGCTAAAGGCTGAGATGGCATGGATCGATAGTGGATCTTCTACCCAAGCGGAAGCTGGAACTAGAGCGTTGGGCGAAGTGCTGGGGTTCACTTCGACAAGACCAGATAATGACGAAGACATCGGCCCAGACGCTCTTTGGGTTGATGAGTCCACAAAACAGATGTTCGGCTTCGAGCTTAAAACGGATAAAGGTTCCCCCGCCAAGTACACCAAGGATGACACTGGCCAGTGCTTTAATCACCTTCAATGGATGGGCGAACGCTATGGCGACTGCAATAGTCTTGGCTTGGTGCTTGTCGGACCAGATGGCGCTGCCACTAAAAATGCGTCTCCATCAGGCGACATAACGCTTTGTCTTACCGAGCATTTAGCAGCTCTGCGAGATGAAATTGTCGCGTTAATCGATGATCTACGAAAAAGAACCCCGATAGAGAGGCGGATCGCAATCAAGGACGAAACTTCTCGAGATCGATGGTCTCTCGAAAGTCTGGCAGCCAGATTAAAATCTAAAGAATTATGAGCGGTGAAGGTCGCTGAATTTTAATCCGTACAGTCCTGGATGTGGCAGTAAACGCTTGGGCGTCCGATATTCAGTTTCCTCCAACGTCGCTGTCGTTCCGAGCGTCGGTTCGTGCCGTCGTAACTCAGCGTTCGACAAGCCAAGCACGGCAAGATCGGTCCAAAGGCTCGCGGCATAGCATGAAGCAGCTGCTGCTGAGAAAATTCATTATTTGTTCTCCACGTCGGTTTGTGATACCGACCGTTAAGGTGTTGCTGACCAACACCATGGGGTGATGTTCGATATGCTCTTTACGACCGGGCAGCTGCGCTCGGCATTCCGATTGAGTAAGCAGCAATGGCGCAGTTATCGGGATGCGCTACCACCGCTTGCAAAAGATCAGGGTCGATCTGGTTGTTTCTCTGCAAACGATCTGCTCGCGGCAAGCGTGGTCCATCGGGCAGGTTCTGTGCTGATGATGCCGCTTTCCGCATTTACGCCGATAGCCGCGCCATTGTTTGACCTGTGCGCGGCTGCTCCGTGGCCGCAGCTGGAAAGGTCGAGCCTGTTGATCGACTTCGAGCGGCGGCGCGTCGAACTGGTTGATCATGATCGGGTGACGCCATTCACGCCGCTTGCTTTGGTCGTTGAGCTCGCCCCCCTCGTTTCGGAACTTAGGCAGCACCTTCTAGCTGGCGAGTCTGATCCTCAACGCGATTTCGCGTTTCCACCGATGCTTGCTGGGATGCGCCAATGAGTTTGATCGACATCATCGAGCGCGAGTCCCTCAAACTCGGATATCGCGGTGACGCACTACGTCGCAACTACGCTTTCAGCAATATCTGGGGGGAGGGTGACACGACATGCTCGGTGCCATTCGCGGCGTTCACGCAAACCCCACCCTCTTACCGCTCTGCAGCGTTCGCTGTAATTGAGGCGGCCCCCGATATAGCGGCCGAACTTGTTCGTTCCTATCGCGCGCTCGGAGCGCCCGTGTTCCTAGTAATCGAACCCGACCTGATCTCTGCATGGCAGGTTCACGCCAGCAAGCCGCCTGAAAAGTTTGCGGAGTTCGGACGAAACGCGATCACCCAATTTTTCGCTGACCGGCAAGAAAGCTGGACCCCCGACCGTATTCACCGGGCGAAGTCGATTGGTCATATTGAGCCGACCGCGCAGCTTGATTTCGTTGACCTCGGCCTGGTGCCGGCAATTGCAGGGGAGATTCATCTCAAGCTAGACAGATTGATCCGTGAAGCCGTCGCCGACACCCGAGAGTTCAATGGCGATGATGCCATTCGGATATTCTTCCGAGGTGTTTTTAGACTTCTCGCGGCAAAAATCCTGATGGATCGTCAGCATATCCGAGCGCAAAGCTGGGATGCTGAGGATGTTCGCTCGGTTCTGAACGCGATGGACGAATTCTATGAGCTGGGCAACGTCTCGCAGGCGTGGCCGTCCGCGGCGATCGCCGCATTGGATCCCGTCTGGAAGATCTTCCGATCTGGTTTCAACGTCGCAAACATCTCCGCCGATGATCTTGCCTACGTTTATGAGTCGACGCTCGTTACCGACAAGGCAAGAGCGGAGTTCGGCACGCACAGCACACCGAGGCATGTTGCGGACTATATTCTCGGCCGCTTGCGGCTCTGGGAGTTCGGCGCCAGCCCGCTACGGGTAGTCGAGCCCTTTACTGGAGCTGGCGTCTTTCTCGGCTCGGCCTTAAAGTTCATGCGCGATGCTTTGCCTGCCGAATGGGACGACAAACAGCGTCACGATCTTCTTGTTAGGCACATTGGTGGAGCCGAAATCGATCCATTTGCGGCCGAGGTCGCCAAGCTCTCGCTCATCCTAGCCGACTATCCAAACGCCAACGGTTGGAAGATCGATGAAGCCGATCTTTTCAAGGAGCGGAAGCTTGAGACATGCCTTGAGGGCGCACGCGTAGTTTTGTGTAATCCGCCTTTTGAGGCCTTCAATGAAGTTGAAGCGGATGCCTACCCCGAGGCATTCAAGGTCAATCGCTCTAAGGCTGTATATGCGCTCGAAATGGCGCTGAGGGCCGAACCTGAAATGCTGGGCTTCGTCCTGCCCAACACTGTGCTCGTCGACCGGCGATTCAAGCGTCAGCGTATTGCGCTCGAAACGCTGTACCGCGAAATCGAAATGGTTGCGCTGCCGGATGGCATATTCAATGTGTCGCAGGCCAATAGCGCGTTGGTGATTGCGCGCAAAGGCGCTTCCGACAGCGATCAACGCCTTCGATCTTCAGTCGTGATGGATAGCGACAAAAAGGCTTTCGCAGCGACTGGGCAGATTTCCATTCAGCGAGAGCGTTCACGCCCGATGCACTCCGAGCCGACGGGCGACCTGTGGGTCTACCCTTCGCAGGATCTCTGGGACCGTTTTGATAATTTGCCTAGATTAGGCTCGTTTGTAAAAGGAAGCTGGGGTCTCAGATGGCGGTCCGGGCAGCGCGACAGAACCAGCGATAGTCCGGGTCCTCACCGCGAGCTTGGCTATCAGGACAGTTCGAGCCTCCATCAGTTCGTGCTCGGTGATCCGCGCTGGATGGATGTGCGGCCGGAAAGTATCTTGGCTGGCGGCAATCTCGCTTGGGACGAACCGAAAATTCTCTGCAACGCGACGCGCCTGAGCCGTGGCTATTGGCGCCTCGCCGCTGCGGTCGATCGTAATGGCCGTCGCGCGACACAGCAGTTCATGGGACTTTGGCCTAGAGAAGGCGTTGAGGTCGATTTTGATGCGCTCGCAGCCGTCATCAATGGGCCGGTGGTCAACGCATTCCTCTCCGAGCATTCCTTCGACAAGCGTTTTCGGATCGCAAAACTTGAAGAGGCACCGATCCCCCTCGAACTGCCTACCGAGCTGGGAGAGCTGAGCCGGGAATATGCAGCCGTCGCAGCGCGTGACGCGAACTCACCGGCGCTCCCAGCCAAGCTCGCCGCGATAGATGCGCTGGTACTCGACGCTTATGGCATAAGCGACGCAGATCGAGCCGCGCTATACTCTCTGATGGGTGAAGACCGTCCCGTTGTAGGAATAAAGTCCAGGCGGAGGCTGACTAAGGCTAATCTCAGCCAACGAGCCAAGAACCAAGATTTATTCGCGCCGACGCCTGTCGAGCGAGACGAAGGGAAAGGGCTTGGCGACATGGTCTCCGAGACGGTAGGCCTGCGTCGTCTGATAGATGCTAGCGCAACGCTTTCCGTCAGCGATTGGGCGGGCCGTGTTGTCAATGTGCAGCATCTGGTGAACCAACTCGCGCTGTCACCGGGGGATGTCGAGCGCTGGGCGGCACAAGGCGCTCTCATCGCGATCGATGTGCAGAACCAGGGGCTGGTCTATCCCTTGGAGCAATTTGCGCAAAACCGGCCAATACCTGGTATCGCGGACGTTCTACGGATCATCGGCGATCCCAAGGTTGCTTGGTTCTGGTTGCTCACGCCCCGTGCGGCGACTGAAGAGCCCGCGCCGATCATTCTCCTTAAGGCAGGCAACCTCGAGCGGGTTCGGGTTCTTGCCAAACGTGATTTCGCCTGATCATGGTGATCGAAGCGGCGCTGTTGACGAGTCAGATGCTGCGCTTCGAATTCTCAAACTACGTCCGGATCATCCCTACGGCTTATCACGCGACTCCGCTTGGCTGTGGTGTCGGGCATTCGCGCTTCGGCGGAACGGGCAATAGTTTCGCGACGCTTTATGCCGCCAAAGACCTCGCAACAGCTTTTGCTGAAACCGTGATCCGCGACCGTTTTGAAGGGATTTCCGACCGTCGGCTCTTCATCAACGAGTTGTCGACCAGATCCGCCGTGAGTATTGGCTCCGCCGAGGCTCTTCATCTTATCGATCTGCGGAAAGGTGGTTGCTTAAAGCTCGGGGTGTCAACCGACATTGCAGGCGCCAAGTGCTTCGATGAAGCACAGGCGTTCTCGGACATGCTTTACAAAAATCTCTCGATTGACGGTATTCTCTACGCATCCCGTCTCACGGGCGAAAACTGCATTGCCATCTTTGATCGCGCCACAAAAAGTCACCTTTCGGCGACGGGCGTGACCCCCCTTATTCAGCTCGCAGGGATGGCGGAAGCTCTCCAAACGCTGAATGTTCAGCTGATTTTGTGAACATTGGGCGGCAAACAGCGGGTAGTGAAGGAAGATTAGGTTTCGTCGAGAATAAGTACGGTCAGAGGCGACCAGCCAAGCCACAAGCCGACGAAAGAGAAATTTGCCAACTAATTAAGTCGAATAATGAGAAATTTGTGTCTGCATTTTTAACACGACGCTGCTATCATTCGCATTGTTCCTCGTCGTGGCCTGACTCAAGCATCTCCCAAAATCGGCCGATCCGATAACATCAATGAACTCAGTCTCCAGAACCTCGACACTATCCAGAGCTTCGGTCGCCTAGAATGTCACCAGTACGCTACCTGTGCTCGAAATTGACCTTCGACCGCGTGCCGCGAACCGACGCATTGAAATGTCCGCTATCCCGCTTTCGCGTCTGTGAAGCTGCCTGTCCGGATCGTCCGACATTGCAGACACGTCGAATGAGTTCATCTGATGTCCGCTTTCCAGCAAGCGGAGGTGTCACTTAAACGACGGCAATTGGGGCGCGTATTTGACCGGCAGCTTTCACCGGAAGCGGCCTGACGACTTTTGGACCGCTAGCGGAAAGGCAGCTTTGACCTCATATTCTCCCGTTCCGGCCATGTCCGAGAGGCCTTCGGCGTTTTTCAGCGCCCCGCAAGCCATTGGAAAGAAAAGGGGCCGATTTCGATCGAGTGCGCACCGGAAAGCGCAGAAGTCTGCGATTGCCGTCAGTTTGGGAAGCTGACGATAGTTCTGGGAATTTGGTAGCGGAAGAGGTAGCCCCCCTCCCCGATAAGCAATTTGCAGGTCGAAGGTTTGCGCCTGATCGTTTCGGCGATTAGCTGCATCGGATAGCGGCTAGCCATTGTTTTTGTGGGATACCTGTCTCCACCTGCGCCTAGTCATCACGAAGGGGACTGTATGCCAGGTGCTGAAGACGTAAACGCTCTCCGGGACATGCTAGAGAACCGAAGGGCGGAAGTGGTGGCGCTGAGGAGGCTGGTGCTTCGCGCCGCTGACCAACTAGAGGAACTGACGGAAACCGATTGCCCCGAACCAGTGGTTCACAAGGTTAAGCAACAGGCAGAGGTTCTTCGAAAGATCGCCACAAAGGGGCGCTACCCCGTTTACTACCCGACGAGACGATAGTCGGCGATGGGCCTATACAAGGGGTACAGTATCCATGCCGGGTCGCATCTTCGCATGGAGAGGCCCATCGCCTTGCCCCAGATATGGGCGCGCCGAGCGTGGAATGATAGCCTAGGCGCGGCCTTCTACGTATTGACCACAGTTCTTGCTATGTTCCATCTGGCAGCATGGTTCGACACAAGCTGGATTCGGTCAATGAGTGCGCGCGGCGAGGCTATAACCTTAGGATTATCTGTGGGGGTTGTGAGCGTGTTGTCGAGGCAAATGCGGTCCTGATGATGCAAACCCTACGGGGCCAAAGCATGGCGCTTCATAAGCTTGGGGAACGCGCGAAGTGCAGCGAATGCGGGCACCGGGGGGCGACCGTCATACCGTGCGAAATTAGCTTCTAACCTCTGATCAGTTTTGTTCGGTTATACCGTATTTGTTTCTGGGTCGCGTTCGGCATAAACTTTGGTTATGGATGGGGAACACGATCAGTTAGCGCATAAGCTGCGCAACGTTGAGCAACAGGTGCAATCATTGCAGAGCCTGTTAGCTAAGGCGGCGGATGACATCGACGAGTTGGCCGATGCCGGTTGCAGCGCTGAAGCAATCGCACATGCGCGCCAACGAGCCGCGAGATACCGAGAATTGGCCAAACGCTTTTGACCGTCCTTCGATTCCCATGTTGCACCCATGTTTCACGGACGCGCCGGAATAGGTTGGAAAACTGTCCGTCGTCAGAACATTTGGCACAACTCGCGGCGTAAGCTTGCGGAGTGAGGGCCTCGTCTGGGTTTGATGTTTAGGCGGCGAGCTTGCGGTGTTGCAAGTGCCGATACTCGAGTGTCTGTCGTTTGATCCTTTCTCTTCGTTTGATAATGGCCGCAGCCCTGCCGAAGTAGGCATCGGCAGGCGTCACGTTGTCGAGGCTCTCGTGATGGCGCTGATAATCGTAATGCTCGACGAAGGCCTCGATCTGTTGCTTAAGATCACCGGGCAGGAAGTAGTTCTCCAGCAGGATGCGATTCTTCAGGGTCTGATGCCAGCGCTCGATCTTGCCCTGAGTTTGCGGATGGAACGGCGCACCGCGCACGTGGCTCATCCTGTTGGCCTGGATGTATTCGGCCAGTTCGCCTGCGATGTAGCTCGGGCCATTATCACTGAGCAGGCGCGGCCTGTGCAACACGTTGGCATGGTCGCAGCCTGAGGCGGTCAGTGCCATGTCCAGCGTGTCGATGACGTCCTCGGCGCGCATCGTGGTGCATAACTTTCAGGCGATGATGTAGCGCGAGTAATCGTCGAGCACGGTCGAGAGATAGACCCAGCCCCACCCGATGATCTTGAAGTAGGTGAAGTCCGTCTGCTACATCTCATTCGGACGGGTGGTCTTGGTGTGGAACGCCTCTGCCGCCTTGATCACGGTGTAGGCCAGGCTGGTGATCAGGTCATGGGCTTTCAGCAGCCGGTAAACCGCTTCGGAGACGAAGTAGCGCTTCTCGTCGGTAAAGCGCACCGCCAGCTCGCGCGGGGATAGATCGGTCTGCTCCAGAGCCATATTGACGATTTGCTGCTGGATGTCGTCTCCGATGCGGTTTCACACGCGGCTTGGCGTGGATGGCCGGTCGGCCAGTGCCTGCAGCCCACCTTCAAGATAGCGATCATACCAGCGGTAGAAGGTCCGCCGTGCCACGCCCAGCTGGTCCAGCGTGCGCTTGGCGGGCAGGTGCGACTGCTCGACGAGCCTGATGATCTCCAGCTTCTCGGGTGCGGGATATCTCATGCCTCGTCGTCCCCAAGCCCGGTCATGCTTTTTTATGAGCAGGCGGTTCTCCAGGGTGAGGTCGGCCACGCATTACTTCAGATCGCGTGCTTCACGGCGTAGATCTTTTACCTCGTAAGTGGTCGCGGCTCGCGCCGTATCACCGGCAAGCCGTCGCTTGCCAGCCTCCATGAACTCCTTTGAACAGGTGTAATATAAGCTCTGGGCAATGCCTTTCTTGCGGCACAGCTCGGCAATGGAGTCATCACCGCGCAGGCCTTCGAGCACGATCCTGATCTTGTCTTCTGCTGAGAAGTGCCGACGGGTCTTCCGCCGGATGTCCTTGACCACCTGCTCGGCGGGCCTTTTGGAGCTGAAGGATTTGGGCTTCATCTTCGTTCCTTCGTCACTACGACGAAGCCCAAATCCTTCTTAAATCACAACCTCAATTCTGTGCCATAGGTGCTGACGGGGGACAATTTACAGACTAGCATATTGCAAAATTGTGTTCGAGTGCTCCAAAGACCGATCCTTCGATGAGTAGGGGGTGGACTAAGTGCCAATAGATCTTGCTGATTTAGGGGAGATTTGCGGCAATGCTGCGATTGGTGGGTGTAGTTGGCACGATGTAGCGAAGGGTGTCGCCAATTGGGTTGGAGGGGATAAGGCGATGATCCTAATCTCGGCACCTAGAAATGCGTACACCAGTTCGATAACCTTCAACCATGATCCTGAAGCTGTGCGGCGTTACAATGAAGGGTACAACGCCTCAGACCCGCGGCGCCATTTCGCGATGGCAACTCCGGTAGGTAAATGTCGGCTTGGTCAAAGCTATATTTCGAATGATGAAATCAAGCGAACCGCGTATTTTAACGACATCGCGCTGGCCGGGGATGTAATGGATAGTGTCCATGGCGTCGTCATGAACAACGATAACGTTAGGGTTGCGATTAGCGTTCAACGTGGTTTCAGCCTCGATTATTTCGGATCGAACGAGGCAAGGAGGCTGGAGGCGGCTTTGCCAATGCTAGCGAGGAACTTTGAGCTTTCGTCAAGATTGGCGTTGGTTGCCAAT
>Ga0208684_1001831_pt1 | contig 10802 bp, 12 predicted proteins | sample MalvireepMed_b05_FD_184245 | JGI IMG/M metagenome (GOLD analysis project Ga0208684, IMG submission 184245) | Marine viral communities from the Global Malaspina Expedition - Malaspina viral metaG DeepMed_b05 (SPAdes) (version 2) | ecosystem: Environmental > Aquatic > Marine > Oceanic | place... | reverse complement strand
GTGTCGTTATACTCGATAATGTGCATATAGTCTATTACTTCATCATAATTGGCATAAATGTTGGTTATATCCACCCATCCATGCTTATGAGATACACATCTTGTTTTCCAAGGACCAATCTCTTTGAAGGTCATTGCACTATCACAGCAGTCAGTACCCTCTAAAAGCTCTACCTGTTTGTTGCCATGATCATCTTCTCTTAGTGCTATATCAACAGTGTGACCTAGTTTTTTAAGCTGTTTTGCAACAACCATCATAGGAGCACTATCACCAATTCCACCAAAACGAGTGAGTAAGTATTTCTTCTTTTTCATTCTTAATTCCTCTTTCTTTTCTTCTTTTTAGCCAATTTAACTTGATACTCGTCATCACCTACAAATGTTCTAAGAGCTTTAATCTCTGGACATTCAAATCTGTTATTGTGTACTTTTTGACAGTGTGGGCATTTCATGCTGCACTTTCCTTATTAATTCTATATAGTGTCTTTTACTGGCGCACTATGATTCCATCTCTATAGTCTTCAGAATAACCGTAAGCCTCAAATGACTTGCCCCAGTATTCCTTTATATTCTCAATAACCTTATCAGTAAAATACTCTTCAGGATTGTAATCATAAAACCCTTTGCTTGACACTTCAAACTTAAGACCTTTTATGCCAGTCCATTTGTTTAACCTATCAAAATCTTCTCTAAGAGTCTCAAACTTACCTAAAAAATGTAATTCTGTTTCAGTGTATTTTATTCTTTCAAAACAAGAAGCTTCATGCTTTAATTTACTGCAAACCCACTCTTCAAACTCATCTGCTAACTCACCTTTTCTACCCTTCTCTCCTGGGCCATTATCGTTTATTCTCCAATGGAACAAAGACACAGCCTTGGTATAAGGGTTTCTGCAGAAAGCACCTATTTCGTAATCAGGGTTGTTTTCTATATGATCAGTAAATGAACCATGATAAGCTATATTAGGAAGCTCATACAAAGCGTGAGCGTCCTTTATAAATCCCCCACCCACTCTTTCTGGTAGAAGGATTATCTTCTTTTGTTTAGGTAGTATCATTCTTTTCCTAAGAGAAAATACAATGTTTCAACACCATCTATCTGAGGTGAAGATATTTCTGTAAAAGCATAGTCAGCACCGTAAATAACACCGTTCTCTCTAAGCTGTTTACCTTCTATTAAGAAATCCATTGTCCTATGAGTGAAAGGCATTGTGTGTGTTGGATCTGTCCAATAATTATCGCTGCCTGCTTTTGGAACACAGAAATCAAGTGTACCACCTTTTCTAAGTATTCTATGAATCTCTCTAAATACACTGAAAAAGCTCTCTCTAGGAATATGCTCTAAAACGTGTTGAGCAAATATATGGGTGAACGTATCATCTGGGAAAGGCAAAGGCTCTGTCACATCCATGAACATATCCTTTTTGCAATCACCAATATCTACATTTATATAGTCTTCTCTAGGAGCATTTCCACATCCTATATTGAGTTTCCTATCTTCAGTGTTATTTTCTTCAACTTGTAGCATCATTTTAATACCTCTTTCCAGAACTCCACTGTCGTTTCATGGTTAGCAAAGTTGTTCTCTTTAGGGTTAGAAGCTGCACTTAAGGTTAAATCCCTTAGTTCTTCTAATGTCTCCCATGAAGTACAAAAGTCTTGTGCTCCACCTGATCTGTGAACATAAGTTAAACAACCGCACTTAAGAGCCTCTTCAGGAGCAATCCCAAAGTGTTCTGTCTGTTCTGGTCTAACTCTACCAAATCCATTAGCATGCCAGAAGAATTGTGATCTCTTAAGAATAGCTTCTTTCTGATCATCAGGTATAGAAGCGTGGAATGAGATATCAAGACCATGAGCGTACTGTACAAGGCTCTTAGCGTATTCTTTGTTCACTATGTTCCCTATGATATCCATCTTCCAACCTGGCCCTAAAGCCTTGAAAGCGTCTATCAAGAGGTGTTGATTCTTACTGTGACCATCTGCTTCGTAGAATATATTCCCTACCACTGCAATAGTCTTTTCTTCCTTCTCTCCAGGAGTTAAACCCTTAGAGTAAGGCTGACAGATCAATGAATCCTTACCCCAGTAGATTTTAACGAATCTTTGGCTGTAAGGTGATAAAGTAATGATCTGATCGTATTTGTTTACTGAATGAGATATATTAGGAAAATAAGTAACCTTAATGTTCTTTTTAGCTCTAGGGCATAAAACAGACTTAAAGTGACCTATATCTAGGAAGTAATCGTATTGCTTCCTAGGATCATAGTGCCCATGATCTATTTTGAGTTCAGGGTTGTTTTTAATCCTTTTAGGAGCTTGATCCTTAATTAAGTCAACCTCACAGAACTCAGCAAGTGCTTTTGCTATTTGAGAAGCCCAGTAACCACCGCCACCAGACCCTTCTTCATGTACATTATTTATTAATACTTTCATTTATGCCACCAATGCTTCTACTTTCGCTATAAAGCCTTCCTGTAATGCTATATGTTCCTTACTAGCAATCACGTTTCTGTTTCTGTTACCACTTCTTAACTGGTCTAACGTCCTCTCATGAATGATAGGATACTCAATAAAACCAGTAATAGCGTTTGGTGATAGCTTAGGATAAGTGTGGATTTGATCAGGGTAACTTAGTGCCCCTTTTCTGAATAATCTAGCTTGCATATCATTACCTAATATAGGCTGAATGTCTACATTGTCAACTAGATTTGTACGTTTCATCCAATAAACGTCAATGTTTTCTTTGATTAACTCTTCGAGTTTTCCTTCAAGCTCAGGGCTGACATATTCGTCATCGTCCAAGTATAAAATCCATTCATTTGAGGCCAGGTTAAAGAGCCAGTCTCGATCTGGGTCACTTGTTCCTTTACAACGCCTTTCAATAGCCACATCTGCAACTTCTCTTGCTCTTGCCAACGTGTTATCCGTACTTTTTTGTACAACAACCAAAACCTCCGACACAATATCTTTGTGCTTTAGTATCATATCCTTAATTCTATCTTCAGAATTGTGGGTGATCACACATAATGTAATGGGGAGTTTTTTCTTTAATTTCTTCTTTGCCATATTAATTCCTATTTATTAATGGTAGCAGGGGAGGGATTTGAACCCCCGATCTCTGGGTTATGAGCCCAACGAATTACCAGACTTTTCCACCCTGACACGATTTAATGAAAGGTAAGGGAGACGTGAGACGACTCCCCTACCAGTTTACTTAAGCAGCTTCAACTGTTTGTCCACCAACTACAGTAGAACCTACACCACGTAAACGAAGATGCGTAGAACCTACACCATGATCGATTCCGAGTTCAGCATAAATGCCTACACCTTCATTAGCCTTTTCATTACCATTACCAAATTCTTTCTCAAAGAGAAAACCTTTGCCAGGTACAGGACGAGCAACTAAGCTCATTTCATCAAGGTTAAGGAAGTACATATCAGCAGAAGGCATATTGTGAGTCAACACAATGTCCACATTACCGAAATCAGTAGTAAATCTTTCAAGATTAACTCCTGCTTCAACTCTGCTTTCACCATTCTTACCGAAGTTGAATGTACCAACAAAAATGTCAGTCAATTGTTTCTTACCAGTAGAGTTAGTGAAACAAGTAAGAGGTCGGCCATTAGTCCACATACGGGATTGCCAAACATCTTCTAGTCCTTCACGAACTACGTCAAAAGTAAGAGTTCCTAGTGTACCTAAAGTACCTGCACCATCAAGACCACCATCAGCAATAGCTGTTTGGATACCTGGAGCATAACGATAACCACGTTGTTCCCAAGCTGTAGAAGTACCTGCACTAGTGTTCATTTCTAGAACACCTTCACGACCTAAGTATTCAAGTTGTGACTTGATTGTACCTAGAGCTTCTGCTTTAGCACGATCCAAAGGATTAGGTTCAAAAGAAGGATTAGAAGCACCTTGCCAACCCATTGTTCTAGCTAAGTCCACTTCACCTGATCTAGCATATGTAACCTGTGCAGCTTCATAGAAGACTTGCGCAGTGTTAGATCCAGTAGTGAACCCACTTGAACCATAAGTAGGAGAAGCGTTATCAGGTTTGTTGTTACCTGCCGCAGCTTCACTATTGCTATGGTAAGTTTGTGTGTAGTTCTTTTGAGGAAGTGTTCTATAGCCTTTTTGAGCTAGTAGAGTTGTAACTGGATTATCATAGGGATTTAGTTCTGCGAATATTCCAGGGTTGAACGGTTGTTCGTGATTGAGTATTAAGCCATCTGCTGACATAATTTAGTCTCCTTTACTGTTGTTTCATTTGACGAGCCATAGCCATTGCCATTGCTGCCGAATCTGTTGAGCCTCGTCCTGCGACAAGAGTCTCTCTTATTTTGTTTGCGTCTAATTCCGAACCTGACCCTGACCCTGACAAGTTATTTTCATCCACTTGATGAACTGTTTTGCTGTTAGATTCAACCAATCCATTCTCTTTCATAAAAGCGAGTTGATCAGCTTGACCCTTCAGTAATGCCTTTTCGATTAAATTATCAATGATAACTTCATCGTATCCTTCTTTAATACCATTAAATAGTTCTGCCTTCATATCTTTTACAACTGTAGGCATAAGTTTAACCGCTTTTCCTTCAGAGTCTTTAAAGTTCTCTACAGCCTGGTCAATCTTTGGCCCTAGTTCTTTCTCTTGACGGAAAATCTTAAGTTCTGCTTTGATATTTTTAGCATCAGCTTGAGCTTCTTTTGCAATACGCACTAACTCGTCTTTCTCATCTTGGTGTGTTTGTTGGATACCGGCTAAATTTGCCATTTTCTTAATATCCTCAAGTTTCATATTGTGTTTGCCCATTGCATCAGCAAAGTCTTTATATGAAGAAACTTGTCCTTGAGTCTTTTCTAATTCACTTTTTACGTTGATTAGATCAGAACCTCTAACACCTAGTTGAGTGTTCATTGCTTTTCCTGGTCCTAGTATTGCAGCTTTCTGCTCATCACTAAGTTCCAGTTTGTCTACTGCATTTTGAAGATTCTCAAAATCGCTCATACTCATAAAATACCTCTTTTGTTTATTGTTTAATACCTATGTTTTTGGTTTACTTTGTTCTTTAGATTTCTTTGCACTAGATCCATCTGAAGATCCTGATTCTTTAGTCTCTGTTTCAAAAGCACGTTTAGAATCTACTATCTCTTCTGAATCTTTAATCAACTCTGCTCTATAGGCTTCTACATCTTCATCACTAAAATTAGGATTCTCTTCTCTAATTAGTGCTCTAGAAGTCTTAAGATGGGAATTCATGCTTAACTGTCTAATTTCAGCTACCATTAACTCTTCACCTGGAACACCAGTGTCAGTAGGAAACTTGATTGTAAAATCAAACTCAGGAAACCTAGTTGCCATCTTTTCACTATGGATGAGTGAATCAAACGATGCAATAGCATGAGCTAAAGACGCTTCATTCTCACTCCATATAATCTGTTGTTCTAAAGCTTTCTGAATACTAGGGCTGTGAGCCGTTATTAGTGCTGCACCTGATCTTAAGTTACCTATCCCCTTCAAATCACCTGTACTTATAGCTGCTGTACTAGATACTTTGAATAGTTTGGCTTCGATCTCTTTAAGATGCTCCATAGCAGCTTCCATCTTACCATCCCACACTAAGAACCCTAGTTTATCTAAAACCTTAATGGATTCATCATCTGTAGCATCAACTTGCCAGACCATATTGTCTTTACCTATTACATTAGATAAATCAACACTGGAAACCAATTGAGGTCTACCATGTCTAGCAAAGAAGTATGTGTTATCAGTCAAACACTCATTAAGAGCTGTCTGAAGCACTAGCATGTCCTGCACTGTGTCTATTCTTTGATCGTTGTTCCTCTGTAAGAAGAACTCATCCCTAATAGTGTACTTGTTTAGTTCACTGCTCTGTAAAGCATCATCGTGCCATACCCATCTACTATCATCCACTATAAGCTCTGTAACCTCAATCTCTTGAGATTTAACATAGTCAGTAAATTTGCTCTTGATCACAACAGCCACTACTTTACCATAAGGATTTAGAAGAAAATATGAGTCTCTAGGGTCAAGGGGAACAGGATGGGGGTACACATTAGAATCCATCTTAGTGTTAATAGCAACTTGTGAACCAGTTCTTTTGTCTACTGGTATAAGTCGGAACCCTTGTTCTCCGTATAAAGAAGCTGTTCTTTTAGCTTCCATTTGTAAGTTATCAACTTTAATAAGTTTGTTGATATCCCTCATCCGATTGGATGTTTTACTATTCTTACCATACCGTCTACCCACTTTATTAGGTCTACCATATAGAAAGCGAGTGTCAAGATCAACTATAAATCTAATATAGTTTACTATCTTGCCATTCTTCACTCTATCATCGTATTGAGCTTTATCTTCATATTTTCTCGTAACGAAGTATTTCTCTTGATAAGAATGATAGAAGTCCCAGTGCATTTGAGGATGAATATTCTTTGTATCTCTCTCAGCTTTGACTTCTTTAATTATACCACTGGCTATAGCAAGGGCGTCTTTAGCCCCTTCGCTTGTACCCAACAGTGTCGCTAGTTTTAAATTATCTTCTAGTATCATAATTATGTGTGGAATTTCGGTCCTGCTTGTACAAATCCTGAGCTTCTATTAGCCATAAATGCCAGTTCAAGAAAAGCTGCTGCATGGAAATAATGATCAGGTCGACCACCATTGCCATAATAAGCTTTAATTTCACCAGTGTCTTGTTCAGATTTTTCCATCCTCTGAGAAGCGCACATTTGCTTTATAAGAACATTATCGGATTTAGCCTGTTTAGGGAAAATCCAGTTCTTCTTTATAGATATTTGTTGAATGAGATAATCACAAGTCTGTGTTCTATGGTTCTTAACAACTCGTATAGAACCACCTTTAGAGCCTATATCAGCCCTTGTGAAGTCATACCAGTCTACGGCACTGCTAGTGTTATAATCACTCGCATACCACCCTCTACGGCCTCGTATGAGCTTCTTAACCTCTTGTTCATAAGGTCTTAAGTCGATCACTAGGATCTTTACGTTGAATTTAGATAGAATATCCTCTACTTCGTCAAATGGCACTATACCATAAGCAATTATAACCTTCTCACCTGTAGGTGACTTCTTAGCTATAAAGTAGTGACACTTCTTACCCACATCAATGCCTGCATAAGTAGGCTCTTTACTTCCTAAAGCCATATCTTCACCAGTAGCATTATCAGAGATATCGCTTCTAGTAAGTCTAGCATTGGCAGGACTATAAGGTAGACCTAAGTCTGAGTTATAGAACTCCTGCATATTATGAGCATCTTCATGCTTTTCTAATAATGAATCTAGATTAGCTTGACCTACGAATAAACGACTAATTGCATAGCCATATTTCTGATCTTTTCCCTTGTTTACTAGCTTCCATTCACCTTTAGCACCATTTGTCTGTGTTAATTTACCACAATGAGGACAAACAAAGCCTGCTTTACCTTTATCATCTCTAGTCACACAACTCTCGAAGTCACTAGACATAACCTCCATAAGGGGGGAAAATGCTGCTTCGCACTGAAAACAGTTTACAAACCAATGAAACTGGTTTGACATAGCATAAGCAGCATCAATCCCGATATCTGGATAAGTAGGAGTGCTAACTCCTAATATCCATTTATAGTGAGAATGGTTAAACCTAGCAGCTATTGTATCAACAGCAGCAATAGGATCTCCAAACTCATCAAACTCATCCATTACAGCAGCATCGGCAGACCATGATATTAAATCTCTTCGAGTCTGGGCAGCTCTAAAATAGATTGGTCTATCGTTATAACGAAAGAATCTTAGATTCTGATTTTTAAGGTTCTTAGCAAATTCAGGCATTTCCATTATAGGAATTATTCTTGCCTTAATATGATCCCTTAATTGTTCTGTAGCAGGAAACAAGTAGGCTATACCTTGCCAATCTGGAAGGTTCCTTTCTTGCATCCATACCATCCAATGGATTGCGTATTCACTCGCACCGCACTGTGATGACTTCATTATGAAAACCTGATCACCTGGCACCCAGTGGTGTTTAGCAATCTGTTCCATATACTCATGACCCTTAAAGGAATATTGTTTTCCTGAAGGTAGTTTAGCCCTGTTGTTCATCCAATAGAACAAGTCTTGTCTCAGTCTATTTTTATGTTCTTGAGGGCTAATTTTAGTCATAATCAGTTTTAGCAAGAGGATCAAAATCACTAAGATCCTTCTTCTCTTGCAGCTTTAATCCTTTATCTTTAATTGCATCTTTAACTTTCTGTTGAAGCATTTTATCCATTACTTCGCCACTCTTGTTCAGTTCACTGACTGTTTTCATCATTTCGACTAAAACCCTGCCTTGATCTGAAGTAGCTTTAGAAAGCTCTTTAAATGTACTTACGTGAGAATCTTTGATCTTTAACAAGTGGTTAATCCTTCGATCCCACTCTTCTCTCTGATCATCTACACTAGACCAATAAGCCTCTTTATTAGGAGCACCTATCATCTTGTAAATCTCACTCATCTCTGCTAACTCTTTGTGAATCACCACTTGAGTCTTTTTGTTCTGCTTAATGGTTTCTAGGATGTCTTTTGCACCACTAGCCAATGAAGCAGTTATTGTAGAATTAGGAACAGCCACTATTGGCATCTCTCCTGCTTCTTCTAATTTAACCTTTTCAACGTCAATGCGCTTTTGGTTGTTTCTAGCCCACTCATATTCACTATTAGCTGACATAGTGACACCTTGATTCTTCCAAGTCTTTATGATTGAAGCTATAGTAGGATGACCATAAGTCTGCCTTTTAGCATGGTACCTTGATCTCTCCTCTAATTGTTCTTCAGTGAGTTTACCTCTAAGACCATTGTTTGCGTTAGTGTCACCACTCTTAGAATTATACCTGCCCCTACTATCTGTAGAAATGGTTTCATTTTCGAGTATTTCGTCTTCATTCATGCACTAATCCTTATTCTTTGGTTTCTTGAGCTTTTTGCTCTTTTTAGCACTAACTACATTAAGTTTAGGTTTCAAACTATCAACATATTCAGTTGATCCAGTTGCAGGCAGAGCAGGCTTGGCCTGGTCTTTTATAAAGCTTAGAAGTTCTCTAATAGCATTATTAGTATCTATCTGTACTTCTACTATATAGTGCTCTTTAGCTTGTCCATATAGCTTATGGTAATTATCAATACTGAACATTCATAACCTCTTATATTTTCTTTTGTTAGGTAATTTCCTAACTCTTAAAAAGAACACCCGAAGGCTGTTCTAAAGGATTTCGACTTAGGACAAGAGGGTCTGGAAAAAGACACCAAATGCGGGTTATTAAGTCGATTTATTTAAAGTTTTTATCGTAAACCTGAGCCTAAGTTTCCTGATCAGTAGAATAGTAAGTCGAACACCTATTCACCCAACAGCCTCCTTAGTGTGAGGGCCTATCATTCCTTTTTTTGGCAATCAGTGTAGACTTCGGGTTTAACGAATCACTGAATAAAGACCCCGAAGGGTTAGGGCATAAAGAAAAAATTAGAGGCCCTCTACTAATATAATATCAAGACGTTGAGCAAATGAAGTGTTTTATTTTATAAAAAATAAGAAATAGGGATAATTTCAACAAAAACGCCATATATTTTTTTTGAATAAATTAACTTACGACCTAAAATCACTAAAATAAACTTAAAATAATGCAAATAAACACTTGACAAGACGTCTTTTTGGTGCTATATTTAGTACATGAATAAATCAGAAATAGAAGACCTCAAGAGTTACAGAGACAAAAACAAAAGAGAATCATTGTTTTTGAAGAAAGCGAAACAATATTCAAAAATCATCGCGGATCATAAAAAGCATTTCAATGGCTTTATGAGCGAAGAGGATGTTGATTCAAATGCTGCACTAGCCTTATCAGACACTTATGATGAGATAGAAGAGAGAATGTTTACATTTGCTCTTATGAGAATTGACGCTAACAGAATGTTTGGGAAACACCTCCAAAGAGTTTGTAGGCAGCATAAAGTTGATAATGAACCTCTATCTAAAGTATTGGGTAAAGGTTTCAGAAAAGAAAATATGGGTAGATGTTGGGATGGTTATTCATCAAGCTATTGTTCTACAGAAGAAGAAGAACTTGTAGACACTACTTTTATGGAAAGCTTTGATAGCAAAACCGATTATTCAGGGATATTGTCAAAGATAATTGAAACTGACGAAGGCTCAGACGTTTGCTTTGATCTGAAAAGTCGGTTTATAGACCATATGTCTTTTAAAGAGATATCTGAAGAAGTTAGAAATAGCGGTAAATCAGCAACTTCTATTTCTCAAAGACTTATTAGATATGTTGAAAAGTTACAAAAAAGAGTTAATCTACTTAAAATCGAAGGGCAATAATGGAATTATCAAGTAAAATAGCATCTGACATTACTATCTTCTCTAAGTATGCTAAATACAATAAAGAGCAGGAAAAAAGAGAATCATGGGAAGACATCTGTGATAGAAAACAAGACTGTCTAGTTAAACAATACCCTGAATTAGAAGATAAGATCGTTAAAGCTATGAAGTTTGAAAGGAAGCTTAAAGTATTAGGTTCTATGAGAATGGCTCAATTTGCAGGAATACCTGTAGAAAGAAACCATAGTAGAGTCTATAACTGTGCTTTTCATAGTGCTAAAGATATTGAGTTCTTCTCAAATACAATGTTCCTTTTGTTAGGTGGTAGTGGAGTTGGCTATAGTGTGCAAGATAGACATATTAGCCAACTCCCTGAGATCCAGAAGCCTTTAAAGAAGAAGGGTAAATTATCAGTGCGTAAA
>Ga0208684_1001823_pt1 | contig 10871 bp, 22 predicted proteins | sample MalvireepMed_b05_FD_184245 | JGI IMG/M metagenome (GOLD analysis project Ga0208684, IMG submission 184245) | Marine viral communities from the Global Malaspina Expedition - Malaspina viral metaG DeepMed_b05 (SPAdes) (version 2) | ecosystem: Environmental > Aquatic > Marine > Oceanic | place... | reverse complement strand
ATTTTTTACCCCTGTACGTACATTTAACCACGCCAATTACGGTCAATACTTACTACACTACAGCTAACACTTATGTGTATTACGAAATTTGCTTATTTTTTTAAGAGAGAGAGAGGGAATTTTAGCCAAAATCATTTAGTTTAGTTAAATTAACTTGATAAACTAATTAAAAAAAAAAAAATTTTAAATTAATATATATTCTCTCTCTATCTCTCTCTATGGAAGTTGTAAATCCTTTCGTTCAATTAAGGGCAAAACGCATTGAAAAGTTACTAGAAGTGGCAACTAATTGTGATATAAAAGATGGCTACGGACATAAAAAATGGAATGACTTTGCAGAACAAACACTAGAAGGTCATACTACATCACATCAAGGCATTAAATCAATATTATTAGATCACATGAAGCAAGATCCACTTTTTGAAGGAACTACAAAAAATACAAGAAATTCATACCTAGAAGAAGTTGAAGAAAAATGGAAGAAACAATAGAAAGACTAAGAAGTTATCTGGAATTTATCATAAATGAGGATAAATGGTCAAAGAAAAAACTAACACACCTGGATCTTTTTAATAAAGGTGTAAGTTACTTAAAATATCACACAGATTTTAAACTTGAAGAAATTGAAGATCATGTGAATAGGGCTTTAATGCAGTTGAATGTCAAGCCAATTAACTAAGAAAGAAAAAAGAAAGTAGGCAAAGAAAAAAGAAAGAATACATAAATACATTTCATTCTAACCTTTACTATTGCCTAAACGAAGAAAAAGAAGAACTACGAAACGTGGGATGCGAAGGCGTACTAGCCGTAGAGCATATATGCCAAAACGTAGAAGGCGAAGAACTACTAAACGTAGAATGTTAAGATCTCGTACCAGGTCAACAGGCGATAGAATTTTTGATACTGTCAAAAAAATTGTACCGTTTTATGTTTTTAGCAAGCAACTTACAGACAAAGACTATTCCATACTAAACACAGATCCAAGTTACAAAAATCAAGACATTGCAACAAAGGCAAAAATATTTGCCAACATTGTATTAGGCAGAATTTCAGGATTTACACCATTTAAAAACGGTAATCTTTATGGTTCAGAAACTACTCCCTTTACCATAAATCCGTCAGGAATCGTAAATCAGTTCACAGGGCTGGGCGTTGCTGGTATGATTTACAAAAACATACCAATCAAAGGACTTCCATTAAAAGGTAAAATTGGCAGTCTTGCAAAATCTACACTAATTTCGGGTGCTATCGGTGGTCTATTTGATGCACCAGGCAACAATCCAAAAGCTACTTATGCTAGTCCAAATATCATAGGACGTAACATGATTTTAAATCAAAACAGATCTGCATCAACACAAACAGGTCAATTTTCAACAAGTCAAGATGTAGTATCTTCAGGGGTGTATAACTAGATGACTTCATGGGATATTGCAACCACAGGAACTTTAGGAACAGGCACTTCCAAGACTCAAATTAACGGATCTAATCCTTTAACAAAACCAACACAAGCAGCAAATCTAATTGAAGTAGTACCATATATGGCAGCAAGTGCTGCCCATACAGCAGCAGAAACAATGTTAGTGAAATGGACTATTGAGAGTAATTCTATTAATCTTCTTCCAAAAGAAAGTATTGTACCACCTATCGCTGGTGGTCTTGGTACTTTTGGTGCTGCTGAAATTCCTATACTTGAATCATACATTTGTAATACACCTTTACAACCAGCATCTACTCAACAGTTCAAGGTTTACGGTACACCACAAATATCCAATACTGCTGCACCAAGAATGGGTATGGCATTTCATTATTCTACTGCTAGTCCTGTAAATCCTGAACATTTCTACACGACCCCATCTTCAGAAACTTCTACGGGTACGGCTGCAACTTCTGTTGCTGGTGGAACTATGACAATTAATGACGGTTTATGGTTAGAAGATCTTTATGCAGTTGTAACTTCTGGAACTGTAACTGCTTCAGAAAGTTACATCGGTTACATGGACTTTTCAAGCAATGACTTTGAAAATTCCATGCCACTAAAAATTCCTATACAACCTGTCGCATCAGGTCTAGGATCTGCAATTTCAGTTCACTTGCCAAAAATGTTTAGCGTACATAATGTTCACATGGGAATGAAAAGCACAGTTACATTAAACACCACCTATAACCAAGAAGAAGCCCTTACTGCTGCAGGCAATTTCTATACTTCAGTAGGTTATACCAAAACGTAGGTAACACACCATGTCAAGTAATGGTGTAAGTGATTATTTCGCAAAAAGGCAACAAGCATCTAAAGAATATCAAACTACTACACAAGAAGGAATAACCAGGCAAGAAGGTTTACCAAATATTTCACAATTACGTATCAAGCCAACTTATGATACAGGTTACTATGGTCACGACATTGACATGAATTTAGTTTTATCAGGAACTAACACTACTACCTTAGTGCCAAGCACTACAACAATTACACAAGTCTTAGATGATTCTAACATTCCAATAGATGAAATTCCTACATTTATTACAGATAGTAATGAAATGGAACTAGTACACGCTGGAAATGACACAAATTTCTCGAAAACATGGGTTACTCATTTTGACATGGCAGCATGGATCTATAAGACCACCTTTCGGTTTGCGATTGGATGCAATGTAAGTAGTTATTCTAGTGGTAATGTAAAAATCGATACAGTACAGATCACCATGAAACATTCGTTAGGATCAGGTCTAGGCGATAAGGTATTATTCGACAAGATTATAGATCCAGGTGTGGCGAACATGACAAGTGCAACTTCTCAGATGGCAATTTTTAATGTGGATGTAAATTCGCCTGTTAAAGTTGATACGACTCAACCCGTAACCATACAAATACAGGCGAATATATCTGCATCAGGAACTTCCACAGAAACCATAGGGCTTGTACCTTTATTTTGTTACTTGTCGCCACATACTCCTAAAGTTTGGTCATATAGTGGTGTAACATTTCATGCTCATGGTGCATTGGATCACGCTGATATTATTTTCAGAAACCAAGATGATCAAAACAAGTTAGACTATTCAGGCGTACCACCAACAGGCGTACTACAAGGAAGTGAAGTGAGTGGCGTTTGAGCAATTTGTACCCTATTTACCGTTAGTATATCTATCAATAGGATCTACTGTTGCGTATTTTTTCGCAAAGTTATTGCTAGGTCATTCTAAGGAAATTTCAAAAGCAAAACGAAGTGTAGAAGTTCAAAGAGAAAAGAAAAGTTTTGAAACTTCAATCGAAGAACTGGTGGATAATGCACCCGATATGTATGCCAAAGTTCTTAGTGAAATTGAATATTTAAAACAAAACGGTGCAACAGAAAACCAAATTGCATCCTTGCAGAAAAAAGCAGATATGCTAAAAATGGCAGTAGATAACCAGGAAATAATAAGAATTGCTGGTAAGCCAATATTTCGATATATAGGCAAATTGGTAGGTGGCTTAGGTCGGTAGTCATTCCAGCAGCAATGCTTGCAAGTATGGGTAAAGTCGGTGCTAAGGAAGCAAGTCAGGCTTCAAAAAAATTACTAGGGTTTGATTTTATACCGTTAATTACTTCACTTGTTATCTTCTATGTTCTTGCTTTTCTTATTGCAAAGTTTATGGAAGCATCCATACTTGCGAAAGGTGGTCTAATGGCGTTTGCTACTTTGTTGGGCTATACAGTACCAAGCAAGGAACAATTACCCGACACTTGGTCTAAATTATTTACAGATGAAGGCATTAACGGGATAAAGTTTTGGGATCTTGTCAATGTATCTGTACTACTAATCGTAATTGCTACTGCATTGATGCACAAGAAAAACGTAGAAGCGATGGGTGGTCAAGTAGCCCCTACTACATGGGCTATATTCATCATGCTAGGTGCTTTTGTTTCTATTGCTGGTTTATCAAAACTTGTTATGAACTTTTCACAAAATAAATTCCAAAGAGAGATGAAATAATGGCTACAATTTCATTTTTAAATTTAGAAGTTCAAAAGGGATCAGGTAATGAATATACCCTAGCAATGTCTTTTAAAATAGGTCAAATAACTCAACCAAATTATCTAGGGCAAAAGACCATAAAATTAATGTATAAAATTTATGATGGTAATACTTGCCCACCAGTTACAGATCCAAGTTCAGCAGAATGTAAAGGCACTTTAATTGATTATTCGCCACAAGGTTTTGTTAGTATTCCTACTACTTTTAACAAATCAATAGATGATCAATATTATAGTAGCACAAAAAGAAGCAGAATAACTGACACTATTTTTACAGATTTTAATACAGATTCAAATAATATATTAGTACAAGTCTATTTAGTTGGTGCTGGTCAACCACGTTATGTTACAGGAACAGCTACAGGCAATACAGAATATGAGCAATTTTCAAACATTACAGAACAAACACTAACATTAACAGGAATAGTACATGGTACGGGTTTTGATAGAACAAGAGGACAACAAGCACCAGTAACAGAAGAAGTTACAGTAGATGCACCACAAGAAATAACACTAGATAGTATAGTATCAGGCATTACACAAGCAGTTACAGTTCAAGAAGCAGCAGCAGAAACACAAGTTTTAGGTCATACACCACCACCACCCCCACCAGCACCCACACTTTCACAAGAAACAAGAAAAATAATAGATGATTGGTCAACAAAAAAAATCATAGTACCTAATTGGTTTGCTAACAATAACATTAACTGGGTTTTACAGGGTAAAATATCTGAAGAAGAATTTATCGCTGGTTATACTAATTTACTTAACACAGGTGTAATAATAATACCAACTACACCTACACCACCCACACCTACACCACCACCAATAGACACTTCAACTTCATTGACCATGATCTCACAAAAATGGGATTATTTCGACATTGTAGATGGTAGGGCTAAAGGTCAGATAACTTTTAGGGCTACTTCGGACTTTAACCCATACTATTACGGCAAGGAACTTGTAAACTATATGCAACTTGTCAATAATCAAGGTCTAACAATAGTGTTAAAGCCTAATGTTTTACGGTTTACACAAACAGAAACGGATGAAACAATACAGTATGATGAAGGCGTTGGTGATCTTAAATCTGTAAAAGTTGAATCGTATGTATGGACACATGATAATCAACCCATGTCAAGTCTTTACACATTTCCAATATATGACGGTAAGCCACCTGGTACAGGCACAGGCGAATTAGCCAGGACTGACTTTCTTGCCAAAATAGGGGGGGTATTAGCTGGAAGTATTGCTATTGCACTTTTATTGCCAAAGAGGATAGGAAATTAAAATGAGAAATAATAGACTTAAACGGTTAAGAAAAAGAACAATGAGAGAAATTCAAGAAGATAGAAAAAGATTTGATAAAATGTATCATCCTACACTTGAACCAAAAAGAAATTTTCTTAAACGTGCTGGTCTTAATCCACACGTACACACAAAGATACAACTTAAAAAAATGACAAAGGCAGGATTAATTCGACTTGTAATAAAACTAGAAAAATTTATTGTGAATCATGCTTATGAAATGTATAAGGCAAAACTACCGAGATTAAGAAAAGGTAAAACTACAAGATATCTTAGTTATCCTAGAACCGTTTTAGGTGCAGAAGGTCAACCCGTTTTAACATTTCGTGGTGGTAAAGTTAAGCAGATTAAGAAACCTAGAACAAAAAGAAAAAAACTAACAGGTGCAGCAAAAGCAAAATTTTTAGCAAGAATGAACAAGGGAAGAAGAAAAAAGGGATTAAAACCCATAAGGAGTAGGTAATGTTTAACCTAGAACTAGAACAAGTAAGGGATCTTAATAGCGAAATGGGAAAATACTATAGACCATTACCTAAATTAGCCCACTTACAAAGCGTACCTAATACTATAGTGGCATGTGGTACTTGTCGTGGTCAAAGGGTAATAGCAGTAAAAAGCAAATATAGTTATACAATTACTTACAAACATTGTTTCGCATGTCGTGGAAGTGGAGTAACTCATAATGGCTAAGATTATTGGTAGTGCTGCACTTGCACCTGGTGGCGATAGTGGTACGGATCTTACTACGAAAGGTGATCTTCATGGATATTCCAGCGAAAATACTAGGATCCCAATTTCTACTAATAATTTTTCGTTGTTAGCTGATTCTGGAACAGCACTAGGTCTAAAATGGGCTGCAAGTCCAACTTCAATACTTTCTGCTCAATCTGATCTGCTATATGCCAGTAGTGCAAATACTTTAGCAAGACTTGCTAAAGGTGCTGCTGGAACTGTATTAACTATGAACGCAGGTGCAACAGCACCTTCTTGGGCTGCCCCTAGTGGTGGATCATTAGAGCAACTTGATATACTAAGTTTAGGAAGTGCTGGATCTAATCTAGCAATTACTCCATCTAGTGCCTACGAAGCAGATGATTATTCATATTTTATAATAAAAGGTGCAATGGGAACTGTAGATGGAGGAGAATCGGTAAGATTCAGAATAAATAACAAATCAGATTCTAACTACCAATCAAATATGATTTTAAACACCGCTGGCACTTTATCGGCTACAACAGAAGATGCACAAAATTCAGCTTTAATTGTTACATCTGGTGTAGCTGTAGCAGCTAATGGTACTTTCCAATTTGTGATGAATCTTTTATTTTCTCCCCAAAACGCCACTAACACTTTTCGCCCTGTTTGGTCAATTTCCGATACATGGGATCAAGAAGGAACTAGCCCAAGCGATACTCAACAGTCTACAGGGTTTTTCCACCAAAACTCAATAACAGAATTAAATAAGATCGATTTTTTTCTTAGTGGTGGTAGTAACTTTACAGCAGGTAGTAACATTCGCTTGTATGGAGTCACTAAAACATGACACATCTTAAACAAGAAACAAAATCAGAATTATATAAAATATTGTTAAGATGTCATAAAAATAAAATTCCTTATCGTTTGACAAAATGCGAAGGAAAGATTACTATGATAGATACCAAAGATAAACAGTTAATTTCTTATGCCCGAAAAAATAATCCTGATTTAAAATAAATTAAATTGAGATGCAAATTTTGTGAAAAAATAGTAAAACACGCCAACATACGGACTAGAAATAGAAGGGTGTGTGGTCAATGCATCTACAAGTTTAAGATCGTGCTTAAAACCATAAATATACCTAAAATAACCCTAGTTAATGGATAACAAGAAAACAGGTGGAATAGCAGCAGGAATAGCAGCAATAGTATTAATCGTTTGCAGTTTATTTCATGAAGGTGTAGTATCACCATGAGTAGTAAAACAAAGGAAGCCAAAGTGCCAATTAACAAGACCATAAAACGCATAGTGGAAATATCACACATGCCACACCTGGATGCAGATAGGACACCTAACGAACTATCCGAACTTATCACTTTATGCAGATCGCTTAAAGACCATGCATGATGGAATATTTCGATACAGCAATGCTGGTGTTTATTTTGTCTAGTATTGTCTATCTTATTCGCAAAACTACTACCCTATGCCATGACGTAGAAGGCTTAAAAAATAGTATAACGAAGTGATGAAATGGTAAAACAATTAACATCTACAGAAGAATCAGGTCTTAGTAGATTAATTAGTAGAGATTTTAACCAGGTTAGACTTCAAAATATGCAAAAATTATTTCCAAATTATTATGAAAATATACTAGGGGATATGGATGAAGATGACTATGGCAGCGAAATTATATGGAATTGGGTTTATGAAGCAAAAGATAGTTATGTTGCTGAAAAAATCCTAGAAAATGCAAATAAAATAACTGACAAAGCTGGTGTGGTCATAGTTGATCTATCCAATGAAATAGAAGATGAATTTGATACAGGGGTTTTTATTGGTTTTAGTGGTGCTGGATATAGTTTTTATGATCAACATTGGTATCCACTTTTCAAAATAATATATCCTGACTTAGATAAATGGTATAAAGACTTCGGATAGTGATTAAAAATGCCTTACGACATAAAAGAAGAATCAAAGGAAATAGCAGATAACCTAAAAAATAATCGTGGTACAATTATTGTATTAATTCTAAGTTCTATTGCTGGTGGTCTTATTGTTGACAAATTAAAAGAAGAAGGAATAGTTACCAGGATAAAGGGTTTATTTAAAAAAGGCGACTATGAAGAATATGAGGAAGAATAATGAGTTATACACCACAAAGAAAACCTAAAACTCAATTAAGATTAACTATTGATGTTTTAGAAAATGCAATGGATGAAGTATCTGAAATTTATGATAATATGGGTGCAGGAAATGAAGATTTGGTAGATTATACACAAAATGAATTAGAAAATCTAATAGAGAAAATATTAAATAAAAAATGGACTGATGTAATAGGTCAAAGAATCTAAATGAAACGTCAATGCATAATGTGTACCACAGATGTGGACTTGGACAAATTAACCTGTGTTTGTGATGAATGTTTGAAGAAGGAACTTAAAGTAAATTAAAAAATCACGATCATTGATGGAAAAGGTGCAGAATTTTTGTATTGCTGAAATTTTAACCTACCCTTGATAAATCTAATTTCTTTAGCAAAAGGCAAAATTATTTCGTGAAAAAGTTTAGTGGCAGTTCTTGCAGGCAATAACAAAACGCAAATTTTATTTTTTAAAGATTCTTCATAGGCTTTTTTTACCCATAATTCCTGTTTGTTATATTGTGGATTAACAAAATTACTTTTTTTCCATTCAATTTCTAAGCCGTTAAAGTCTGGATTAGAAGGACATGGATCAAAGTCAAAATTAAATTCCTGGTCTAGTTTTTCATACAGATCTTTTGGCGTTTTTCCATCTTGTCTATGAGAAGAAAAAAACGCCCTATGATAAGTTTCAGTTTTGATCATTTTATACTGATCACTAGAAATTCGTCATAAGACAATTCCCTTTTCAGTTTTGATTGAAGGGCTAGTTTTTTTTGTCTAAGTTTCTCATGTGTTTCATCTCTTAATGCTATTGTTTTCATACTAACTCTCAAATAATCCACTATATATGTGTTATAACACTTATAACATACCACTTCCTAGAATGGTACATGGAACAAAATCAACGCACTAGTAAAGGATCTAATGAAAAAATCCACACAGATGAAAAGATTAGACTTGGTATAATGCTAGTTTTTGAAGCGATAGAGTGGAGATCTAGACATACACCTAGTTGGCAACATACGAAAAGTTTGTTTAAACCACAAAAGACCGAATGTTGTAACGAATGTTATGATCTGTTTTATGTAAAGGCACAGCAACAAGAAGAAGGTTATCTTATTCAAGCAGCAGAAAAATTAAAGCAAGAACAAGAATATGATGAGCAAATAAAGAAAATTAACAAAAAACGAAGTTCTTGGGTTGAAGGAAAAATAACAAAACTAAAACCAGGATATAAGGAAAAGAAAAAATGTGGTAAGCCATATTGCCGACACCGACTAGCAGATCATTATGTAATATCAACTTACAAAAACTATCGGGGTAAAACCAAATATAATTATGGTTGTGGTAAATGTGAATGTGATAAAATGAAAAATACAAAAACTCGCCCTAATCGACTATCTTTCGCCAACAAGATTAGAAAAGGTATGGAATGTCTTTCAATAGAATTGTGTAACCATAATGAAGTGTTTTATGTTTGGGAGCGTGTGTGGAATGGTAGAGATTATCGATTAGGTGATCGTCCTGTTGATCTACCTTTTGCTGCTTATATAGGAAGTCATATCAACAATGATTGAATATAATCTTACTACTGCTCGAAATATCTACAAACTGTTAAAGTTAGAATTTCGTGACCTTCCAAAGTCGAAGATAGTAGCACACACCACAAAAAAGCATGAAAAAGTATGTGATGGAACTATTGGAAGTGCCTTTGCTCATGCACACAGCGAAGCAAGGAAAAACTCACGATATAAAAACCAAATTTGCATACAGCAAAAATTCTTGTGTAGTGCATCCTTAATGGTAATTGCAGAAATGATAGCACACGAAGCAGCACACCTGGTTATCAAGGGTAATCATGGCAAGAGATGGGAAAAAAGATATGAAAGACATTATGATTTTCTCAAGGCCTGTAAGAAGAATGGCGAACTAGAAAGGTGTGAAGAATGACTAAACACATTAGAAGATATGTAAAAGATGAGGAAGGTAAAACCCACACAATAGATGGGTATGGATCTATGTCAGAAGCTATTAAAAATAAATCTAATGGACATTGCTATATGTGTAAACTCTATTTACCAATAATGTGTTTAACTAAATGTAAATGTGGTAAATGGTGGTTTAGATTAAAGATAGATTTACCTGTTGTATTATTATCAGAATCACAAGCTAAAGAACTTTCTAATGAAATGGAAAAATTAGATTGGAAGATACCAAAAGATTGGATGCCAAAAGATGACCATTGAAACAGTAGAAAAAAGAATAAAGATCCTGTATGGAAAATATCCAGGTCTTGAAAATGCAAACTATAACTTTTTTTTGGCAAAATATTTTGAAGAATATCATAGTATCATAATTCCTGTCTATGTCTTTTCACAGTTGATGTCTATTGAAACAGTTACAAGGGCTAGGCGTAAGGTGCATGAAAAGATGCGTTTGAAGGGGTGGGTAGATAAGCGAAGTTTAGAGAAAGAAAAACAGAAAACTATAATTTTAGACTATGTGAAAGAAAAACATGATTAAAATCGCTTCTTTTGGGTGTGGTGTTGATAGTGTCGCTGGTCTTTTACTCAACTCAGATTATAATGAAATTATCTTCGCTGATACAGGATCAGAAATGCCACAAACTTATGCTTATTTAGATTATTTTGAAAAAAAAAGTGGTTTAAAAATCACTAAGGTTAAATCAAAACATGGAAATATTTATGATT
>Ga0208684_1001820_pt1 | contig 10892 bp, 11 predicted proteins | sample MalvireepMed_b05_FD_184245 | JGI IMG/M metagenome (GOLD analysis project Ga0208684, IMG submission 184245) | Marine viral communities from the Global Malaspina Expedition - Malaspina viral metaG DeepMed_b05 (SPAdes) (version 2) | ecosystem: Environmental > Aquatic > Marine > Oceanic | place... | reverse complement strand
CCGGTCGCTTATTCGCATCACCACGCATACAACAACGCAGGGAGAGCACATCATGAAAATCGGTTTCATCGGCCTCGGCGTCATGGGCCGCCCCATGGCCGGACACCTCATCGCCGCCGGGCACGAGGTTCACCTCCACCGCGTCAAGGACATCTCCCGCCCCCTCGTCGAGGCAGGCGGTCACGAAGCCGCATCGGCCAAGGCGGTGGCGGAAAGCGCCGACATCATCATCGTGATGGTTCCCGATACGCCTGATGTCGAAGCGGTGCTGTTTGGCGAGGACGGCGTGGCCGCCGGACTCGGCGCCGGCAAGACCGTGGTCGACATGAGCTCGATCTCGCCCGTTGCCACGCAGGCCTTTGCCGCGCGCATCGCAGAGCTGGGCTGCGCCTATCTCGACGCCCCCGTCTCGGGCGGCGAGGCCGGCGCCAAGGCGGCGTCACTGTCGATCATGGTGGGCGGGGCACAGGCGGATTTCGACAAGCTGCTGCCGGTGTTCGAGGTGATGGGCAAGAACATCACGCTGGTGGGCGATGTCGGGGCCGGTCAGACCGCCAAGATCGCCAACCAGATCATCGTCGCGCTGACCATCGGGGCGGTCTCCGAAGGTCTGGTCTTTGCCGCGAAGGCCGGGGCCGATCCAGCCAAGGTGCGCGACGCCATAATGGGCGGCCTTGCATCGTCCCGGATCCTCGAACTGCACGGCGAGCGGATGATCAAGCGGACCTTCGAGCCCGGCTTCCGGATCTCCTTGCACCAGAAGGACCTCAACAACGCGCTGATGTCGGCCCGCAGCCTGAAAATGGCGCTGCCCGCGACGGCGCAGGCGCAGGAGCTGTTCAACGCCTGCGCGGGGCTCGGTCATGCCGACCTGGACCATTCGGCGCTGGTGCGCGCCATCGAGGCGCTTGCCGGTCACGAGATCGGCGGCTGAGGCACGGGCAGGTCAGGCGCGATGAACATCACCAGTGAAACGGACGCCCGCGCGTTCCTGCGGCAGTTGGCCGATGCCGCCATATCGGCTGCCGATCCGGCAGACGTTCTTCAAGCCGACCTGCCCGAGAAGCCCAATGGACGGTGCATCGTCGTAGGGGCCGGGAAATCCGCCGCGGCGATGGCGCGGGCGGTTGAACTGGCCTGGCCCGATGTCGATCTGTCCGGTGTCGTGGTCACGCGCTACGGCCATGCCGTCCCGACGTCGCGGATCAAGGTGCGCGAAGCGGCCCACCCGGTTCCGGATCTCAACGGTCAGAAGGCCACGACCGAGATTCTGGAGGCGGTGAGCGCGGCGCGCGAAGGCGATCTCGTCCTTGCGCTGATCTCGGGCGGCGGTTCGGCTCTGCTGACCGCCCCGACACCGCCTCTGACAGTCGATGACAAGATCGACGTCACGAAACGGCTGCTCGCCTCGGGCCTGCCGATTGCCGAGATGAACCAGCTGCGCCGACGTCTTTCGCTGGTCAAAGGCGGCGGGCTTGCCCGTGCGGCCGCGCCGGCGCGGCTCGTGACCCTGGCGATTTCCGATGTCCCGGGCGATGAGCCGATGGCCATCGCCTCGGGTCCGACCGTGCCGGTCGAGGAGACCGGGATCGACCTGACACGCGCGATCGAACGGCTCGGTCCCGGCCTGTCGGACCGCGTGCTGGCGGCGCTTTCCGGCAGCGCGACCGACGACGCTGCACCGCCCGCCGGTGATTACCGGCTGATCGCCACGCCGCAGATGTCGCTTGCCGGTGCCGCGAGACTGTCAGAGCGGTTTGGCGTCACGCCGGTTATCCTGGGCGATGCGCTCGAGGGCGAGGCGAAGGAGATGGGCACCGTCATGGCGGGTATCGCCCGCGCTGTCGCCCATCACGGCACCCCGGTGAGACGTCCGGCAGTGCTCATTTCGGGCGGGGAAACCACGGTGACGATCGGAGATCGTCCACCCGGCAGGGGCGGGCGCAATACCGAGTTCCTGCTCTCTCTGGCCGTCGCGCTCAAGGGGATGCCCGGTGTTCACGCCGTGGCCGTGGATACGGACGGTATCGACGGCACGGAGGATGCGGCGGGTGCCGTGATCACGCCCACGACATTGTCCCGGGCGCTGGCGGCCGGGTGCGATCCCGGATCTCATCTGTCACGGCACGACAGCTACAGCCTGTTCGATGCCATCGGCGATCTCGTGCGGACCGGCCCCACGCGCACCAACGTCAATGATTTCCGGGCCATTCTCGTCAGGTGACGCCTGCCCGGGGGCGTAGGTTTCACGGGCCTGCGACTTGCCGGGAGGACACGTCCGGCCCCGTCCGTCGCGCGCCTGACGCGAATAGGCTCCCCAGATCTCAGGGGGGCGATGACCAACCCACGGGTCGAAAAGCCCCCGGTCGCCGGGGAATGGCGCGGCGGAGATACGACGTGTCCTCAAGGCCCGTGTGCGACGGTCTCCAGTCGACCGAGCCCTCCCGATATCGGGGTCGCAAGACGGACTGCTTGTTCGTCGCGAAAGCCATGTGCGGGAGACGCCCACCGCCCTTTGCACCGGCGCCGGGTGCCGAGCCACCAGCCCGTCCCGCGCGGATCACGTGGGCTGCTGCAAAATGGTCCTGGCCCGTTGGCGCGTGCTGCGGGTCCATTGGGCAGTCCTCTATTGGCGGGGTGCAGGGGCGCTGCCCCTCTTGGCCTGCGGCCAATTCACCCCGGGATATTTTCGGCCAGAAGAAGAGCGGGCCGGGTGAGAGCGGGGGCGCCGTGTGCGCGGCGCGCCCCGCGGAAGGTCAGGTCAGGTCGTCGGGCAGCACGCCTTGGGGGATGTTCTGGTAGCAGACCGGCCGCAGGAAGCGGCGGATCGACAGCGTGCCCACGGAGGTGGCGCCGAAGTTCGTGCTGGCCGGGTAGGGCCCGCCATGGACCATGGTGTCCGCGACCTCGACGCCGGTGGGGAAGCCGTTGACCAGCACCCGGCCGGCCTTGCGCTCGAGGATCGGCAGCAGCGTGCGGGCCTCGGCGGTGTCGCCCTCGTCCATGTGGATGGTGGCGGTGAGCTGGCCTTCGAACCCGCGGGCGAGCTGGGCCATCTCGGTCTCGGAGGAGACGCGGATCACCAGCCCGAGCGGGCCGAAGACCTCCTCGCCGAGGGCGTGGTCCTGCAGGTAGCTGGCGGCATCGGTCTGGTAGAGGTTGGGCCTGGCGTTGCGGCCCTCCTGCTCGGTGGTCAGCACCGGCTTGACGGTGTTGCGACCGTCGAAGCGGGCCTTGCCGTCGCGATAGGCCTGCGCGATGCCCTCGGTCAGCATGACCTGCGCCGGGGCGTCGGTGAGCGCCTTGGCGGCGGCGTCGACGAAGGCGTCGCCCTCGGCGCCGGTGCCGATCACCGCGATGCCGGGATTGGTGCAGAACTGCCCCGCCCCCATGGTGAGCGAGCCGGCCCAGCCGCTGCCGATCTCGGCGCCGCGGGCGCGGGCCGCATCAGACAGGACGAACATCGGGTTGACCGAGCCTAGCTCGCCGAAGAACGGGATCGGCTCGGGACGCTGGGCGCAGAGATCGAAGAGCGCCCGGCCGCCGCCCAGCGAGCCGGTGAAGCCCACCGCCTTGATCAGCGGGTGCTGCACCAGCGCCTGGCCGACATCGCGCTTGCCGCCCTGGATCAGCGAGAACACGCCCTTGGGCATGCCGCACGACGCGATGGCGGCGTGGATCGCCTCGGCGACGATCTCGCCGGTGCCGGGATGGGCCGAGTGACCCTTGACCACCACCGGGCAGCCGGCGGCCAGCGCCGCGGCGGTGTCGCCGCCGGCGGTAGAGAAGGCCAGCGGGAAGTTCGAGGCGCCGAACACCGCCACCGGGCCGATCGGGCGCTGCATCATGCGCAGGTCGGGGCGCGGCAGCGGCGCGCGGTCGGGCAGCGCTTCGTCATGGCGGCGGTCGAGATAGTCGCCCTTGCGGATATGCTCGGCAAAGAGCCGGAGCTGGCCGGTGGTGCGGCCGCGCTCGCCCTGCAGCCGGGCCTCGGGCAGGCCGGTCTCCTGGGTGCCGATCGCGGTGATCGCCTCGGCGCGGGCCTCCATCTCGTCGGCGATGGCGTCGAGGAAGGCGGCGCGCGCTTCGCGGGTGGTGTAGCCGTAGCTCCAGAACGCCTCCTCGGCGGCCTCGCAGGCGCGGGTCACCAGATCGGGCGAGCCGATGCTGAACGCGTGCGCGGGCCCGTGGGCGGGCTCGGAGGCGAAGGTCGCGTCCGAGGCGATCCAGTCTCCGGCGATCAGGTGCTTGCCGTGGGGGGTAAAGCTCATGGGGTGTCCTTTCGTCCGTGCAAGAGAAAGGGCGCGGAGCTCTCCGCGCCCATCCGATGTGACTGGTGTCAGCGGCCGGCCTTGTCGCGCCAGGCTTCGAACTTCTTCTGGTTCTCGTCCCTGGTGCAGGGGTAGAGCCCGATGATCGGCGCGCCGTTCTCGACCTCCTCGAGCACGAAGGCCTCGAAATCCTCCATGCCGGCGCAGACCTCGGCGATCTCTTCCGAAAGATGCGCCGGGATCACCATCACGCCGTCGCGGTCGCCCACCAGCACGTCGCCGGGGAACACCGCAACCTCGCCGCAGGCGATTGGCACGTTGATGTCGAGCGCTTCATGCCTGGTCAGGTTGGTGGGCGCCGAGGGGCGCGCGGCGTAGGCCGGCATGTCGAGCGCGCCGATGCCTTCGAAGTCGCGCAGGCCGCCATCGGTCACGAGCCCGGCGCAGCCGCGCACTGCCATGCGGGTGACGAGGATCGAGCCGGCGGTCGCCGCCGAGGAATCGCCGCGTGCATCCATCACCAGCACCTGCCCGGCGGGGCAGGTCTCGACCGCGACGCGCTGCGGGTGATCGGCGTTGCGGAACACCTCGATCGGGTTGCGATCCTCGCGGGCCGGGATGTAGCGCAGGGTGAAGGCCTGCCCGACCATGTTCTCGGATTTCGCGGCGACGGGTTGCACGCCCTGGATGAACTGGTTGCGCAGCCCGCGCTTGTAGAGCTGGGTCGCGATCGAGGCGGTCGAGATGCGCTTGTACCTGGCGCGGGTGTCGTCGGACAGAACGTAGTCGGTCATTTTGGGAGCCCTCAGAAGATGTCGGGTTCTCCGGCGGTCTTGCCGAAGTCGGATTTCAGGAAGTCGAAGTCGCAGCCCTCGTCGGCCTGCAGCACGTGTTTGGAGAACATCCAGCCCCAGCCGCGCTCGAAGCGCGGTTCCGGCGGCACGAGGGCCTTGCGGCGCGCCTCGATCTCCTCTTCGCTCACCAGCATGTCGAGCGAACGGTTGGGCAGGTCGAGGCGCACGATGTCACCGGTCCTGAGCAGGGCAAGCGGGCCGCCGACGAAGCTCTCGGGCGAGACATGCAGGACGCAGGCACCGTAGGAGGTGCCCGACATGCGCGCGTCCGAGATCCGCAGCATGTCGCGATGGCCCTGCTTGATCAGCGCCCGCGGGATCGGCAGCATGCCCCATTCCGGAAAGCCCGGGCCGCCGAGCGGGCCGGCATTGCGCAGCACCATGACGTGGTCGGGGCTGACTTCGGCATGCTCGTCATCGACGAATCTCTTCATCTCCGGATAGCTGTCGAACACCAGCGCGGGGCCTTCGTGGACATGGTATTTCGGGTCGCAGGCGGCGGGCTTGATGACCGCACCCGTCGGGCAGAGGTTGCCCTTGACAATGGCGAGGGAGCCCTCGTGATAGACCGGGTTCGACAGAGGCCGGATGACATCGTCGTTGTAGACCTCGGCGCCCTCGAGGTTCTCGCCCATGGTCTTGCCGGTGACCGTCAGGCAGGAGGTGTCGAGCCGGTCCTCGAGCTGCTTCATCAGGGCGCGCAGGCCGCCGGCATAGTAGAAGTCCTCCATGAGGTAGTCCTTGCCCGAGGGGCGGACATTGGCGATCAGCGGCGTGTCGCGGCCGAGCTCGTCGAGCTCTTCGAGCTGCATGGGCACACCGGCGCGCCGCGCCATGGCGATCAGGTGGACAACAGCATTCGTCGAGCAGCCGGTCGCCATGGCGACGATGGCGGCGTTGCGGCAGGCGCCGGCGGTGATGATCTGGTCGGGGGTCACGTCCTCCCAGACCATCTCGACGATGCGGCGCCCGCAGGCGGCGGACATGCGCTGGTGGTTGCTGTCGACCGCCGGGATCGAGGAGGCGCCGGGCAGGGTGATGCCCATGGCATCGGCGATTGCGGTCATGGTCGAGGCGGTGCCCATGGTCATGCAGGTGCCCGCCGAACGCGCGATGCCGCCCTGCACGCCGAGCCATTCCTCGTCCGAGATGTTGCCGGCGCGGCGCTCGTCCCAGTATTTCCAGGCATCCGAGCCCGAACCGAGGATCTTGCCGGCATAGTTGCCGCGCAGCATGGGCCCCGCGGGCAGGTAGATCAGCGGCACGCCGGCGCTGATGGCCCCCATGACGAGGCCCGGCGTGGTCTTGTCGCAGCCGCCCATCAGCACAACGCCGTCGAGCGGGTGGCAGCGGATCATCTCCTCGGTCTCCATCGCCAGCATGTTGCGGTAGAGCATCGAGGTCGGCTTGATGTTGCTCTCGTCGACCGAGAGCGCGGGCATCTCGACCGGCAGGCCGCCGGCCTGCAGCACGCCGCGCTTCACGTCATGCACGCGGTCCTTGAAATGGGCGTGGCAGGTGTTGAGCTCGGACCAGGTGTTGAGCACGCCGATCACCGGCTTGTCGCGGTAATCCTCTTCGCCGTAGCCCAGCTGCATCATCCGGGAGCGGTGCCCGAAGGAGCGCAGGTCGTCGGGCGCGAACCAGCGGGCCGACCGCAGGGTTTCAGGTGTCTTGCGGGTCATGTTGGTCATCCCGTGAAAGCGAAGGTGAGCCAGATCAGGAGCGCCGTAAGGACGAGACCCAGAAGCTCCGGCCAGTTGCCGAAATCGTGGCCGTCCTGCCGATCCTCGGTCGCGAGTTCGGGCGCGGAGAGGTCTTCGTCCTGTCGGGTGAGGTGATCATCTGACATCGGGGTCTCCTATTCCATCAGCGAGGGCAGCCAGAGCGCCAGCTCGGGTATGAAGAGCACCAGGAACAGTCCGACGGCCTGCAGCGCGATGAAGGGCAGCACGGCGACGAAGATGTCCTGCAGCTCCACGCCTTTCGGGGCGACCGACTTCAGGAAGAAGCAGGCAGGCCCGAACGGGGGCGAGAGATAGTACATCTGGATGTTCATGGCGAAGAGCACGCCGAACCAGACCGGGTCGAAGCCGAGATCGACCACGACAGGGGCGAAGATCGGCACGGTGATGAAGATGATCGCGATCCATTCGAGGAAGGTGCCGAGCACCATCACGATCAGCATCATCACGACGATCACCATGATCGGTGCGACATCGAGCCCGGTCAGGATGCCGCGCAGGAACTCGCCGCCTCCGATGCGGTTGTAGATGCCGATCAGCGAGACCGCCCCGAGCACCAGCCAGATGATCGAGCCCACGGTGAGCACGGTCTGGCGCATGGCGTCGCGCGCCATCTTCCAGCGCAGCTCGCCGCGCACCGCGGCGACCACCAGGGCGCCCACGGCGCCGATGGCGGCGGCCTCGGTGACGGTGGCGATGCCGGAATAGATGATCCCCAGAACCGTGCCGATCAGCACGCCCGGCAGGATAACCCCCTTGAGGAACTTCAGGCGCTGGAGAAACGGCAGGCCGGTTTCCGGGATGTCGTAGATCGGCGCCATAGAGGGCTTCAGCCGGACCCGGATGAGGATGTAGGTGATGTAGAGCGAGGCGAGGATCAGCCCCGGCACCGCGGAGGCGGCGAAGAGCTTGGTGATCGAGACCTGCGCGGCGAGGCCGTAGATGATGAGCACGACCGAGGGCGGGATCAGCGTGGCCAGCGCGCCTGCGGCACAGATGATGCCAATGGACAGGTGCTTGTCATAGCCGAGCCGCAACATCTGCGGCAGCGCGATGAGGCCGAGCATGACGATCTCGCCGCCCATGATGCCGGACATGGCGGCCAGCACCACGGCGACGATGCAGGTCTGCACGCCGACCGAGCCACGGAAGCGCCCGCCCATGATCGCCATGGAGTCGAAGAGGGATTTGGCGATGCCTGATCGTTCCAGCACGTTCGCCATGAACACGAAGAACGGCACCGCGATAAGTTCGTATTTGTGCAGCACCTCGCTGACGTTGGCGGCGACGATGAAGAAACCGGCGCGGGTGCCGAAGTAGAGGATGGCCGTGGCCAGCGAGACCGTGAGCGTCGTGATGCCGAGCGGCACGCCGAGCGCCATCAGGCCCAGCAGCGAGATCACGATCAGGAGGGTGATGTATTCAATGCCCACTGGACAGGTCTCCTTCGGTGCGCTGGACCCAGCGAATGATGTTCGCGGCCAGCTGGGCGAGGTAGAGGAGGCAGCCGATCACGATCAGCACCTTGAAGATCGTCGGCTGGATCGAGTTCAGGGCGGTGCCGGCGTATTCGGTGCGCGACAGAACCTTCATCGCCGGCTTCCAGAGCGCGATGGTGAGCACCAGGATCGAGCCGAAGGCGATCATCATCTGCAGCAGCCGGAACAGCCGCCAGAGCTTGGGGCTGACCACCAGTTCAAGCATGGTGATCGAGATGTGGCGGTTGCGCTCGGTCACGAAACCCACCGCCAGCACCCAGGCCGTGGCGCAAAGCGTCATCGCCAGCTCGGTCGACCACACCGTGGGCCGGTCGAAACCGTAGCGCAGCACCACTTCGAGCGCGGATATGGCGATGCAGGTGAAAAACAGGACAGAGCAGGCCTGGCCGACAAAGACGCTGACGCGGTCCATGCCGTCGGCATAGCGGGCAAGAAGGCGAGACATCGCTTTCTCCACGAGAATGTTGGGACAGGACCGCCCCGGCGTCGCACGACGCCAGGGCGGTGGGGCGGGTGCTTACTTGAGCAGCCCGATCTCGGTCATGTAGGCGATATGCGCGTCGTAGACCTCTTTCGCGAGGTCGGACTTGGTGGCGAATTCTTCCCACTGGCCGCGCGCGACTTCACGCATCTGGTCACGGTCTTCCTGGGCCCAGTTGATCACCTCGATCTTCTCGGAGGCATCGTCGCGCTCCGCCAGCTCCTGATCGAGCTGATGAACCTCGTCGCGCATCGCCGACTGGGCCTCGTACCACCAGTCGCGCAGGGCGGTCTGGTCTTCCTCGGACAGCGCTTGCCACTTCTCCATGTTCACGGTGAACTGCATGTTCGGCATGGAGTGGATGCCCGGGTAGAGCGGGTAGGGGGCCACGTCCTGCATGCCGGTCGCATCGTTGTTGACGTAGGCCGAAGCGTCGGCCGCGTCGACGATGCCCTTCTCGAGCGCCCCGAAGACCTCGGAGAACGGAATGCTGACAGGCGAGGCACCGGCCGCCTGGAACACCGCCGAGGCCATGCCCTCGGGAGAGCGGATCTTCTTGCCCTGAAGATCCTCGAAGGTGCGGATCGGCACGCGGGAGGCCAGAGCTTCGCGCGAGTAGGGGCCGCACGCCACCACCTTGACCTCGCCGCCGGTGAGGCTGTCGGCGGCTTTCTGGAACAGCTCTTCGCCGCCGCCTTCGCGGCAGAAGCCCATCATCTGTTCCGGCGTGTCGTAGCCGGCGATGAGGTCCCCAAGCAGGCCGTAGGCCGGCTCGACGCCGACGAAATAGGACGCGGAGGTCCAGTCGCCGTCGATCACGCCTGCGGCGATGGCTTCCTGCGTATCGCGCGCGGGAACCACCGAGCTGTTCGGCGTGAGGATGACCTCGACGCGCCCGTCGGTCCGCTCCTTGATCTTCGGGAGCCAAGTCTCGGTCAGGTACTGGGTCGAGAAGTCGCCGGCGTTGAACGAGGTCTGGATGTTGAAGGTTTCCGCAGGCGCGACCGTGGCAATGACGGTGGCGCAGCCTGCAAACAGTGCTGCTTTCGCGAATTTCATCTGGGTTCTCCTCCCCTGATCGTCCGGGAAGCCCTCCTCCCCGGTCATCTAATGTGCTAATATATTAGTGTGCGTCCGGCAAGAGTTGTTTATACTTGCCAGCGAACATGAAGGACTCAAGGCGATCAATCCCGTGCCGAACGACATGATGACCTCTTCCCAGCGCCGCCGCCCCATGATCCGGCGCGCGTCTGCCAGCGTTGCGCTGCACGATTCGCTGCGCGAGCGAATCCTCAATCTCGATCTGGCGCCGGGTCAGTACATCTCCCGCTCCGAGATCGCCGCGGAATATCAGGTCAGCCTGACCCCGGTGCGTGACGCGCTCATCAAGCTCGAGGAAGAGGGGCTGATCCACATCTACCCCCAGTCCAAGACCGAAGTGTCGAAGATCGATCTCGCACATGCTCAGGAAACCCATTTCCTGCGCCTTTCGCTTGAGCTCGAGGTCGTCCGGCGTCTGGCGGCGATGGGGGGCTCGGCGCCGATCCAGGCGGCGCGCTCGAGCCTCGCGCAGCAGATCGCGGCGCATGACGCGAATGATCTGTCGTCCTTCGTCCGGCTTGACCGCACCTTCCACAAGGCACTCTACGAGGCGATCGGGGTGGAAGCGCTGTCCTCGGTGATCGAAGCGCGCTCGGGCCATATCGACCGGTTGAGGAAGCTCAACCTTCCCGCGCCGGGCAAGTCCGAATCCATCGTCGACTGCCACACCCGCATTCTCGCGGCGATCGAGCGCGGCGAGGTGGAGGGGGCCTGTGCGGTGCTGCGCGAGCATCTCTCCGGGACGCTGGCCATGGCTGACGAGATTCGAAAGCGGAACCCGGATTTCTTCGTCGCCTGAGGCGCGACGTGCGGTCTGTCCCCGCGCGCAGGGCGGTGCGCCGTGTCAGGCCCCGAGGGCGTCTTTCAGTGACTGCACCATCGACAGGCCCATCTGCCGCCGCGTTTCCTCGGTGCCCGAGCCGATATGCGGGGTCAGGATC
>Ga0208684_1001810_pt1 | contig 10939 bp, 14 predicted proteins | sample MalvireepMed_b05_FD_184245 | JGI IMG/M metagenome (GOLD analysis project Ga0208684, IMG submission 184245) | Marine viral communities from the Global Malaspina Expedition - Malaspina viral metaG DeepMed_b05 (SPAdes) (version 2) | ecosystem: Environmental > Aquatic > Marine > Oceanic | place... | reverse complement strand
GCAGCTACCAATTCTCCCGGCTCAAGAGAAAGAGAGGGGTCAACCATGTTAACACCCCCCTCAAAAGGGAAGTATGTAGATTCTAGTCGGCTTGGTCGAACATCCCTATTTCTTAGTTTGCTCATTCAGGGCGCACCACAAAATTAAACATGTCTTGCGCAGAAGAGAACCTTCTATTCTTTTGACTTGGAAGCTGATCAGCCTCTAGTTGATTTAACAAATCTTCAAAGTGGGATAAAGAACCTACCATTATTTCAGGAGCATCCTCATTTTCGGCATAGTACATTTTCGCTCTAGCAGTGATAATGTCATGAAACCTAGAGGGGATAGCAGATGTATTATCGTCTGCTGTTGTTTCCCCGCTTAAGATAGTACTCATCACAACCGGAGTTCTCCAATACTCTGCAGACACTATTGTCGCTGCATTGGGGGTTGGGTACAAATCTAAATCTCCATTAGGCTTTACAGAAAATACTTCTGGAACATCAGAATCAATAGTCCCGTATTTATACATTTCCCTATATTCATTCCAAGGCATGTAATCTAAAATCTGATAACTCTCTGATGTTTTATCCCAAACAAGAGAATCCAATTTCCAATTTCCCAGTGGGCCAATAGTAGATGTACCCGGAAATCCTGTGTTGCTGGATGAAAGGGTGGATGTTCCATCAATAGCCGTAATAGAAGCTTCAGACCACAAGAAGTCCCAATCAAACCATCTACTCTGAATGTCCTGATCAGCTTGATTTACATAACGGACAACAGATGCTTCCTCTTCTGACAAATTTGTAGTGGTTGTTGTAGACGGACCTGTTCCGGGAATACCTACATCCCGCGCCATATTTTGGCATAAAACTAAAAACGTACTCATTTAAGATTGTCCAAAATAGCTCTCGCTATATTTTCTGGTTTAATATGTACGGCACACATAGCCCCTCCGGTTTCTTCATCTCTATTGCAGGTATCAAACCCATAGTGCATCTTATGGCATGGGAAACAAAAATTTTCATATACATCTGGTTCCATTGTCGTAGTATTTTTCCAATGTTTAGAAAGGTTCTCTTTAGAAGAATGTGAAAGCATCACAATCTTGTGACAATCAAGAGTCGAGGCTGCATTAAGAACCCCTGTCTCTGGGCCAACCACAGCATCGCACTGCTCTAAGAAAGCTAATGTTTTTCTGATAGACCATTTCCCAGATTTGGTTATAACTCTTGGTTCATTTTCCCAGCCAGCCTCAAGAAGCTGGCACAGATCATCACCTATCGTAACAAAGGAAACATCTGGTCTGTTTATAAGAACTTGGGAAATAACTGAATCTGTCCACGGATACATCTTGTGAATAGATGATCCAGCTAACGCCCAAAGAACAATTTTATTTGAACCCATTTTTTTTCTAGCTTTCTTTGCCCACTGCTTCTCCTTCTTAGTTGGATAAAACTTTGGGCTAAACTTATACGGAAGAGGGAGTGGCTTTACAAATGAATCCCCTAAAAGAAACGGAACGCTACCTAGATCATGAGTTCTTTCCATGTAATTTACATTACATTCTTCATGAATTTTTTCTTTGCTCCATGCATACTTAGGGCTTGCAGGTACTAATTTTTGCTCCCCCTCAATCATCTCTGTTCTGGCAGGAGTAATAAGAAGAGAACCTTCTACAGATTCGCATAATTGTACAAAATGGTGAAAGCATTTAGCCAGCCTTTCCCAATATTGTGTTAAACAAATATTTGGAACCTGATCTGTCTGTTGCAAAAGAATCTCATCAAGATATGGATCGCTTTTTACAACATCATAACCGCGCTCACTTACATTTAAGCATACCCTATACCCCTGCTCTTTAAACAAGGGGAAAAGAGAAGACACTTGAATCATATCTCCGAAACCACCGTAGCGAACAATGCATACAGTTTTCTCGGAGCGCCTACCCCCTACATCCTCCGGGGTTAATTCGTCCCATTCCTTGGACGGTAGGTTAATTAACTTCATGAAGTCATATGTTTGTATCTTTTTCTGATCTTTTTAAGCTTGGCTGCATCACCACCAGCAGCAGCTTTATGTTTTCTGTACCATGCCTTAGCAGCAGATAATTTAGCGCCACTCTTATGAGAGCCTTTACTTACCGTACCACCTTTCTTCTTGCTCTTCATACTCATAGCAGTAACAAGTTTCGGGTTTGTAGAGCCAGTTTTTCTTGCTGTTTTAGCTATAGACTTTTTAGTTTTTTTAGTTCCGGGGATAACATAATTAGCGTCAGCCTTTGATTTCTTTCTCTGTGTTTTACGCACAGTTTGAGCATATTCTATTTCTTTTTTTGTTAATCCAAAGCCTTTCATGCTTCCTGTACCACCAGCTTTTTTAGGATCACCACCTGCTGCTTTAGCAGCCCCCTTCTTTCTTAGCTTTTGCTTCCATCGCTTGAGCATCTCTGCCCTAATTGCACGTTTACGAGCGTCACTTATACTCCCCCACTTGTCCTCGTGTCCTTTTTTATGAGGCATTTATATTTCTCCTAAAATTCAAGATTCCAAGAGCCAACCATATTGCCCTCGACATTCACCATATTATTAGAACGCTTCTGCGCTCTCATAAATTCTTCAGTTCTTTCGTCTGACATTTCTGCCATTGTGTAGTACCCGCGTCCGGCTGCATTCACCATATTATTAGAACGCTTCTGCGCTCTCATAAATTCTTCAGTTCTTTCGTCTGACATTTCTGCCATTGTGTAGTACCCGCGTCCGGCTGCAGTAGAGTGTCCATATGCTTCTTTAGGGGAAGTTGGCTTCTCTCTACCAAATACATAAGCCGTTACTTCATTAATTGATCTAGCCATAATTCCTCCGAAAGGATTGGGGGGCTAACGCCCCCCGTTCCTATTTATTAGTCGAAAGAAAACTTTCCACGATCAGTGGAAATCTTCTTGTGAACGACACCCATAGGCATCTGGTTCGGACCGTGGGAAGCGAGAGCGAGAGACGCTAAAGTCTCTTTGCTTACGTTTTCTAACGATGACAAACCATTTGCTGGGATTTTACCGCTTGCGGTATGATTTTTACTAGCCATATTACCTCCTAGTACCATTCAACTTCGACATACGCATTACCTTTACCAGCAGCAGTTCCTGCATCAACACACTGAGTATAAGTTACTTGTATCTGTGTGTCGGCTGGAAGCGCTTCTACTATAATAGCGTCAGTGTCGTCTTGGACATTAAAGCACATACTAATCGCGGTAGCCTCAGCAATATTCAACTTGCCATAGTAATCAGCATCAGCGCTAGTGCCGACATTAACAGCACCCGCTACCTGATCACATTCAAAAGCTTCAGTTGTATGCACACCAATATTTTTCAAACTGCCCTTTTTACCTTTGGGGCCTTTAAAACTCCATGTTGTGCCAGTACCAGCGCCGAAATCAGTTGCTGCAGCGTCTTGATATACTACATCAATAGGATTTGAATAACTCATAATAAACCTCCTATGCTGCGCTGTCCCAGATCACAATGCGATTCTGGGCTGCTTGTGTGTGAACGATACCGAAACCACCTAAGTAGTACCAAGCGATACCACGATCCCTTCCGTAATCACCGGGGATTTTCCCTCTGATTTCTTCTGGAACCGCAACCGCTTCGGCTACAGTATCTTCTCCAAAGAATACTACCCAGTCAGACTTACCCTGCGCCCAAGCAACACCAGCAGTACCGATGCTTCCCTTGGCTTTAAAGGTTTGTTCGACAAAGCGTACTCCATCGTACCGACCAATTTCCCCATTCATGATCATACGGAAACCTTGATCAACATACTGCTTGATCGCTTCAATATCATCTTTGAATGCTCGGAAAGTTGTAGGCCATGCAATCGCATAATAATCATCGCCAGTGTAGGCCGGGATATTACGCTCTTTCATGACATCGACAATTGACTTCACATGATTATTGCTAAGAGCAAGAGTATTTGTGATAGTGCAAACGCTATTGGTCGTCAACGTAACTTCAGTTGCGCTAGTTCCACTCGTAGGTGCAACACGCAATGCAGCTTTGTTGAATTCCGCAGATGCGAGATTGTCGAATGCCTTCTTGGCATCGGTTTTTAATACTTTCCTGATCACTTCCGCCACGGGCTGCTCAGAAAGGTCATCCAACTTACCAGTCCAAGGAACAGAGTTCCCTGCTTCGGTAATAGTCATCGTACCTTGAGCAATCGTGAAGGATGTTTCAGGAACAGTATTGGTTTCAGTGAGCGTAGTACCCTGAGTACCCACATCACTGAACACGTTCCAATGGAATGTATCACCCCGATGCAAACCCTGATGGGCTGCATCTTTGACATCACAGAACTGTCTAAATTTGACAATAGGCTGTACTGCCATCCTCAACTGTCTGCTGAGGTTTAAGGCATACATATAACCACCGGAGGTGTTAACAGACCATACTTGTCCTGCCATTTTTACATCTCCTTGTTATTGTATTACTTGACCACGCACTCTTTTCATTTCCTCGATAATATCAGAAGCAGTTTCTGGAACCGGCTCTTCTTCACCAAGTCGTGCAGAGGCATTAGTCGCCCTTGGGTGTTGCACAATTTTTTGCTTGCGCGTTACCCGTTCGTTTTTGTTTGGCGAAAGAAATTCTTTCGCCCATTGTCGCGTTGATTCAGCAGCTTCTTGCATAACCTGTTTTGGAGACCAGTCCGGATTCTTCTGGGTAAGGTCAATAGTTCGATTATCCGCGACTGCGCGTAACTCAGGAGTTCCAGCAACATCTGGGTACTCTGTATCAAACCACTTAACTGCATCTTCAAGTGATTTTTGATAAGCCCATTGCTGTTGTCTTTTGTTTTGCGCTTGCTGCTGCGCCATAGCCCTTTGCAGGGCTTGTTGTACGGCCTCATCAACATTTTGGGTGGCAGGTTTACCGCGCCCTTTATTTGTCAAAGCCTTAAACAATTCTGCGGCTTTATCCGCATCATCCTCATAAAGTGCTTCATGATACTTCTTGATTAAATCAGGAGAATCATCCGGCTCTTGTTCCGGGTCCACATCTGGATTGGTAGTGGTATTAGAGGCTGCTGCCTCTCTTTGCATATTTTGAACATAAGCATTAAGTTGAGCCTCACGCTCCTGCACTCGTCTGCCATATTCTGCTGCTTCTTCAAAGCGCTTTTGTGACGCTTTATCTTTCTGATGGGAAGATTTAAGATCATTAAAAGGTACTTTAATATCCTCTCCATCTATCTTTAGTGTTGTGTACCAATTATTATCTTCTCTCCAAACGGGAGCGGGAGACTCTTTCTCGGCCTCAACTTTTACATCATTGATTATAACATCTTCTTCTTCAACTTCTTCAGAAGAAACCTCTACATCAACCTCTTCATTGAACTCTTCATTACGCTTAACAACGAGTTCTTCAATTGCTTTTTGTCTAGGAGAAAGTTCTTCTTCTGGAAACTCTTCTTTAAATTCTTCTTGAGCCTCCTCAGATTCCTCTTTAAACCCCTGTTCTATTTCCTGTTCTGTTGCATCCGGTTGGGTAGCATCATTTTCGGCCATTTTACTTTTCCTTTAAATTTCTCCCGCATCTCTATGTCTTGCAATTGATTCCGCATTCTCCCCATCGTTTAGAATCGCATCCAACCAATGGAGTAGCTTAAGCGGGGTAGCGAGATTGTTTGAGATTTTACGGTATTGTTGAAGTTCTTCTTCTGAAGAACCTACCCACTCCTGCATCGCCATTTTTTGCAACGCTTCAATACCCTCGCGGTAATCTTGAGTAGCCCTGCTTACAAGTGACGATCCAGTAGGAGTTCTTATTAACTCTTCCGTGCTTCGACCAATACGAACACGTTTTACGAGTTCTTCTAAATTTACATCTGTGGGGTCATAAAAACTCATGCTCATCCTACAGCATGTGGAATCTTATTGAATCTTCCCCTCGAAATTGTTCCGGCTTTTCCTGAAGCCCTTAGTTCTAATTCTCTTTCGATTTCTTTATCATCCATTTCACTCAAAAGAGCCTCTCTTTGTAGGAGCAACTCTCCTCGTTTTGTTACAGAGTCCTGCTGTTTAATCTCAGCTTCTTGGATATCTGTCTGTTGCCCTATCAATTCTCTTTGTATGTCAGATTGCGCTCTTATCTGAGCAACCTCTTTATTTCCTGCCGACTTCAATTGTTCAATCTGCATCTTTCCTTGCGTTCTGATCTGATCAGTCTCTATCTGTGTCTGAAGTTCTTGCAACTGCATCTGAAGCTGCTCAACTTCTGGACTCGTCTCTTCAAGAAGAATAAATCTAGAACCATCCTTATATCCCAACTGACCAAATATTTCTTTAGTAAGTTCTGGAAGATTGATCTTCTCTGCAACACCCGGAAACTGAGCTAAAGCCTGAACACCATTTAATAGATTGCTTACCTTTCTTAACGGATCAGTTGCATTCATACCGACATTAACCTTTAACAAAACATCTTGTCTTAGTAATTCATCCATCATTTCATCTGTGTCAAATTTTAAAAAGGCTTCCGCTTGCTTTCCAGCGACAGCAAGAATAACTGGATCGGTTTCATAATATTGCTCAAGACGTAAAAGCTGTTTCAAAGTCTTTTCAACCCAAGTCTCAGAAAAAGTTCTTAGTGTATATTCTGCAATAGAACTGCTATTACCGGCAAGAAGCTGCATACCACCCACAGTCTCATTAAGGGTTCTAGCCCCTTGAACAGTAGAGGTTGAGAAGTTTCCTTGCAACTCATCAAAGTCCATATTAATGCGGTCCTGTTCTGCATAAGCTGAACCAGTTACATCCCTAGTTTCAACTATGCGCACATCTGTATCAGGATCGTCCATCTCAACTGCACCACCCGGCACAGACCTGAATAAAGCATCTAAATCAATATTGCGATCTCTGCGAATATGATAACGCTTATTCATTGCTAACTTAACATTATCGAACCTCTGATTCCATATGTCATTAGCTGCAGACTGGAGTTCTTCAGTAAGTTCTACAGTTCCAGATGGATAAACCTTATGGGCTTCTAAATTGACACACCCCATCACATATGGACGCTCTCCATTTCTTAGCCAAGGATACATTTCCTTCAAGGGAACTGGCTCAGTTAACATAAAATCTGAACCCGCCGTATAATAACAATAGTCGGTTCCCGCTACTCTCACAATATTCTTATGAACCCAAATTATCCAAAAGTCTTGCAAATCACTAGAAGCAGACTCATTCTCCTTGGGGTCCATTCTAGGTTCGTCACGAACGAGCCTTGTTGCATTATCAGTTTCGTTCTCATCAGCCGTAGAGATTAATTCTCCATCCGTTACTTCTAACCATTCTCCGTCATCTATTTTTTCTCTGATATCCTGTAAATACATCGGTATCATATGAATAATATATGGTGTAGATTTTATAGGATCAGCCCAATCAGAAGCTGCATCTATACGAATATTTTCAGGAGAGATTAATTCAATTACTGGAGTATCTTTTACTGCAGTAATTTGTTCATGAATCTGAGGATTACCATCATCTCCCGTAATCGGTTCATTTTTGCTATCAACTTCGATATAGGATTCTTTATTCTCTTTAAAATCCCAATACTGATGAGATACACAGATTCCCTGAACAGCAGCATCCTGCAATGCAGCCGTCATAGTTTGGAACCAAGGAATAGTATTCGTTAAGCGATATTGCATTACAGCCTGTGTTGCAATAGCTGCAGCAGAATTAACAGGATCATTAGGATTAGTAGCGTCTATGCTTATCACATCTTCATTAGTGAAAAAAGCAACAGTCATAGCAGCTTGAAGATTTCTTACAGCAGTTCTAGTTTTTGGTCTAAAAAAGGCAGACCTCTTCTCATACGCTGCGGTATTGTATTTTGAACCCGGAGGATGATTGCTATTAAAAAGAGAGAGATTCTTCTCCCACTGATATCTTATATTGGCATCAAGATATTCAGTAGAATCCTCATAAATCTGACGAGCAATTCTGATCCACTTGCTTTCAGTAGGAGTCTCATCCGCATCTAAGGGAACAGAGTCTATACCCACATTTAGAGGTGGTTGTGGATTTATTAAAGACATTAACTAAAATCTCCATTTAATTGACCAGTCTTGTTATCCATAACAAGATCACTATATTTTGTCTGATTAAAGCCATTAGTTGATTGCCGATATCTTTCTAAGATTTCACCACCGGCCCTAGTCACAGCTTTATAATCGTTATCTATTTTATCCTCATGCAAAACAAAACCCCAATTTCCTGAAAGACGCATAGACTTAACTACAGCTACCCCATCCATAACATGAACTGCCCATAACCAACCGGGATATTTCTTCTCAAGATGCTCTGCAACATTCTTAGCTAATGTATGCTCTTGCGCTACAAATTTAAGGTTTTTTTCGATTTCTTGCATGATTTACATTAACTCTCTTTCTGGTTTGATAAAAAACTCTATTGCCATTGTCGAATACATATACTTTTTCAGGCGCACTCAACTCTGGATCAATTCTATAGGCCAGTTCTGACCAACTGTATTCTGTGGTTCCGTCTTTCTTTTTTGTCATGATACAAATATAGAAGGTATAAATGTTGGGTCTCTAACAATAGGATAATCAGGTTCGTAAGGAGTCAATACAAGATTACCAGCAGAATCTATTGTAAAAGTATAAGTAATACCAGCAGAAGGTGGAAGGGTTCCAGTATCCCAATTCCCAGAAACGGTTGTCCAAGTGCTTGAACTTTCATCCCAAGTAGTTCCTAAAGAAAGCCCTGTTAAATCTCCTTTAGCAGGAGATATCATTATCCCGCTCTTGGATACAGGAACTTGTCCAGTAAGAGTCAAAGCCCCAGAAGGAACATACAACGCTGGATTAACTGGTTTCTCCGCAGAAAGGGTTAACGTCCCATTGTCAACAGATATATAGTATCCCGTTGTTGATATGGGAACTTGCCCGGTAAAGGCTAAAGAACCATTAGCCGGAGTACGCTTAATCCCAGATGTTGAAATCGGAACACTAGCCGATAAAGCTAACGATCCTACAGCTGGATTTATATAAGGCCCATTCCACGCCCTACTAAATTTAGAGTCGTCCCAGTCTCCTGTAGTAGCAGCCCATGTACTTATAGACATAAGCTACTCTCTTACTTGTACTCAACGTGGTACGGGTCAACCTCTGCATCTGGGGCAACAGGCCACCCCCAAGTAGTTTTATCTACAGTTCGATTATGATCTCTCGTTTCCGGGCCAATGGTTTCTTTACCTTCAGCGTCATAGGTAGATTCATATCTTACCTCTATAACTGGATGGTTCTGAAAATTCTTAACGGCTTGTAAGCTGGCAAAGGCTTCAACCCCAGACTCAAGGCTGTTACCATGCGCCCTTACCTCATTCCTATAGGTCTTCCAAGCGTCTGTCATAGCAGTTCCACCATCAGCTTCTCTAATAACTCTCCAGTCTGAAGAAGCTAAAAGGCTCCCAACATTCTGTTTGATCTTACTCGCTAGTTGGGTCTTTAATCCCGCCACATCTTTCTCTGAAGTGGCATAGCTTATTACAGTTTCACCATCAACTAGAGTAAGTGTTTCAGCCCCAGTATTATAGTAACGACTATCTGGAACCTCTACCCTAGCTGGCGTAATACCAATTGCTGCTAATTCAGCTTTACTCCACTTACGGAATATCTGTCTAGGATGCTGAACACCATTTACCGTTATTTCTTTTGGTGTCCGTATGACACCTAATGTATCACTGTGCCACATAATTTACCTCGCGTTTGAGTATTTGAATGGTGATTCTGCTACGGCATAGTACATATACGTATATGAGTTATTAGAACCACTATAGGTATTTCTCATCTTCACGCCATTAGATGTGAAATCACCGAATGATGCGGTTATTTCAGCTGCGCTATTATCAGGAGCAAGCACTTGCGTTACTACATTATAGGTATTTCTTTCGTCATCTAAAATATTCCAATCAAAAGCATCATCTATATTTTTGTATATAATAAATGCTGGCTTAAAACCAAGATAGATAAATGTTCCGTCAGCATTGTTATTACCTTCGTAGATACCTACCTTTGAGTAGCCTTCTACTGAATGGAAGCAGTAGGTGATAATAGGCAGATCAGTACCACCAATGTTTGCAGCATTGCCCGGAGTAAACACGCTAGCTGTGGGCAAAGTAGGGAATCTGTCTGGTTGGTTACCATCGTATAATGCAGAAGCAGTGTCAAGATACATATTAGAGTCTATACCGAAGGATTCGTGCCAAACAGGCCAGTTATCAGAACCTGTTACGGCTTTGAATATAAACAAGGACGGTGTAACACTCAAACCATGCGCGACAGTATCATCCAGAGTACCTGATCCAGTCCATGATACGATGCTGAAGCCTGCTGTAGTGTTCGCAGACAATTTGTTTGCAGCTATATCCCCAGCTAATGCTGATCCTAGATTAGCCCCATCTATCTTTACACTACCAGCAGTTGGTGTTGCTCCAGCACCAGCGGAGTTAGTTGCGGTTGGTGCGCCACCAGCTTTCCATGCCCAGCCAACATAATCTTCAGTGTCGGTATTTACATTCCACCCCCCACCAGCGTAAGTCATACTCCAACCATCAGAATCTAAGCTATCAAACCAACCATGAGTACAGGTAGTATCTTCAGCGCCAGTTGAATTAGGCATTAACAATCTTTGGTCAACACCCCTTACCCTATCAACTAAGTTATGCTGATGAATTTCTGTCCTAATCTTGCTCCACATCATATCCGCTTGGAAACCAAGTCCGGTAATGCTTCTCGATGCAGCGCCGTCACCCGTCCAGAGTAAGGTATTAAAATTCTCACCCGGCAACTTAATCTCTGGGTCGCTTAGATTATCTGTGCATAGAGCAAGGAATCCAGAGGGTGGGGTGTAATAGAAATCGCCTTTACCGTTA
>Ga0208684_1001804_pt1 | contig 10958 bp, 12 predicted proteins | sample MalvireepMed_b05_FD_184245 | JGI IMG/M metagenome (GOLD analysis project Ga0208684, IMG submission 184245) | Marine viral communities from the Global Malaspina Expedition - Malaspina viral metaG DeepMed_b05 (SPAdes) (version 2) | ecosystem: Environmental > Aquatic > Marine > Oceanic | place... | reverse complement strand
TATTAGTATATAATACTGCGAATTAATTAAAGTTGATATGGACGCCGCAGCGACGACCTAACGACCATATTAATGTAATCTTAGGAGGATTATTATGTCAAATACAACATTTAGTGGTCCAGTCAGATCGGAAAATGGATTTGCAATAGTTAGCAAAAACGCTACTACTGGAACTGTTTCCAATCGAACTAGACACACAGGAACTACAAAAGATTCTAATAGATATTATCTAGAAGAGAATTTTGAAAGACTACCGGCAATAAATGCTTATCTAACTGGTTCAGAAACAAAAGACTGGGGAAGTATAGCTGATGATACAGAACTTGAAGAAGATGTAACTGTAACAGGCGCCGCTCTTGGTGACGTTGCAATTGCCGCAATGGGTGTTGATACTGTTGCAGCACAACTTACTGCTTCAGTTACAGCAGCCGACACAGTTACTGTTGTTATCAGTAACGTTTCAGGATCTGCGATTGATCTTGCTTCTGCTACTCTTACTGTCCGTGTTTTTAAAACAGGAACAGTTTCTTTTAGTAAGAATCAAAACTTCGAAGTTAGCGGAACAAACATGACAACCGCATTGGTCACTAGAAATGCTGATCGTGCTGGTATCATTGTAACAACTGCAGGAGCAGACCAAGACCAAGCAATTCTTACAACTCACGCAGATTCAGGACAAACCGCATGGACTGGAACAGTATGGGGAACAGAGAACCAAGTTGAATGGGAATGTTCACTTAATCCTAATGCCATTGATAACCAATGGTGGTGGGCTGGGTTAAAACTGACTCATGTTCCAGAATCAGCAACAGATGCTAATCAGGCTTACTTTACCTTTGGCACTGATAATGATAACTCTGGTACATCACTAAGTGATTTTACAAAATTGCACTTTATTCATAGTATAGCTGATACTGATTATATCAGCCAATTACCTATTACTGTTGCAGCTAATACCACTTATCATTTAAGAATAAAAATTGATAGTGACAGAAAAGCTACAATATTTGTAAATGGTGTTCAGTATAATGTAACAAGTACTGCAGGTGCTACTGGTGGAACAGCAGTCACTGTAGGATCTTCTAAAACAGCAGCCTTGACCGATGATATTGATTTAATTCCATCTATTGGAATTGAAGCAAATGCGGGTGCCGCTGAATTATTAGATGTGCACTACACCTCAATTAGTAGAATTATTTACGAATAATAAACTTTAATGGAGTGGGGGTGAAAACCCCCTCTCTCCAATAGGAGGAAAAAATGGCACAAGACTTAAAATCATCGTCTGTAATTACGGCTACAGCGCTAGATGCTGATGGTTTATCAACTGCAGCAGCAGTTGGAAATAATGCAGCACTTACTTTAGGCGGAGCATTAACTTCTGGAGGGGCATATACAGCAGACTCTGGAACAGCTAGACCAATTACTCTTTTAAGTGCAGGGGATGATTCAGGAATTACATTTACAGTAGTGGGAACTGACATACATGGAGATGCTCAAAGTGAAACTGTTACTGGAGCAGATACTGGAACAGCAACAAGCTCAGGATATTTTGCAACTATATCATCAATAACAGCAGTCGGAAACCCAGCAGGAAATATGTCTGCAGGAATTAATGCAAACGTAGCAGGAGTTATATTTAAAGGACGTACAAGAGTTAAAAACTTAATTTGGTCTGGTGGCGGTGCTATTGGAACAATTAATATAAGAAACAGTTCAATATCAGGAACAAGTTTAATAGCAGTTCGTTCTGACCCTACTTTAGGTGTTAATGCTCAACTTTCTTTAGATCCAGATGGAGTTCTTTTTGATTCTGGAGCTTATATTACTTATGCAGAAACTCAGTGTAATAGTGTAACAGCGTTTTACGGATAGGCTAAATGGCTTATTCAGGCACACAAACCTTTAATCTCTCAATAGATGAAATCATAGAGGAAGCACTGGAGCGTTGCCAATTGGAAGCGCGAAGTGGCTATGATTTAAAGACAGCAAAAAGATCCCTTAACCTCATGTTCTCGGAATGGGCGAACCGTGGATTGAATCTATGGACCGTTGCCTATGCCACGCAGACATTGACAGCTGGAACAAATTTCTACGGGGTTGACCAAAAGGTCGTGGACATTCTGGACGCGACAATCACAACAACAACTGGTGCAACTGCAAATCTGGAAGGGGACAGCAGCACTACTGATGTTTCTGTTGCAAGAATTTCACGAGAGGAATTCATGAATCTTACCAGAAAGGAGAAATCATCAACTGGGGATGCAAGACCCACACAATGGGCCCTGATCCCTGGAACGGTTACAACTGGTGGTGCCACCACTAGCGGTCGACCGCAGTATGACATGACTCTTTTCCTGTATCCAAGCCCGGATAAGGCCTATATTTTCAAATATTTCTATATTGGCAGAATACAGGACGCCGGTGATTATGTTAATAACGCCGATGTCCCTTTCTATTTTCTTCCGTGTTTGACTGCAGGGCTGGCTTACTATATAAGCTTAAAGAGGGCGCCAATGCTAAGTGCGAACTTAAAGGCGGTGTATGATGAGGAATTTAAGCGTGCTGCTGAAAATGACCGAGAACGAACTTCGTTCAGGGTTGAACCGGCGCAAGCTTACATACCATAGGAGGATAAATGGTTAAATGTGAAAAATGCGGTAGTGATTGTGATTGTGGAGACAATTGTCAATGCACAAACTGCGAATGTAAAAAGGAGGAATAATGAGTAATAGAAACTGGAACTCTCAAACTGCCAACACTAGAGAAAAATCTGGTGGGGTAAAATCAAATTGGAGTGATAGAGGAACTAATTCTGTTTCTGAAGCTAAGGCTAAGGAAAAGTCAAGATCTGTTTCACTATCTAAAGGAACTGTTTCTGGAACCGTTCAAGGAATGGGAGCCGCTACTAAAGGCGGAAAATATCATTGGGCAGGATCCAAAGATTCTAAGTGGTAGGATAGATGGCGTACGCTAGAGGAAAATACGCACAATCCATATCAGATCGTAGTGGAATGGCATTTCCCTACAAGGAAATGGTAAAGGAATGGAATGGCTCGCGTGTTCATAAAAGTGAATATGAACCAAAGACAGCACAGGACCATCCTCGTAAGCATTCTCCTGATAGGGAATCATTACAACATACCAGAACTGACAGGGATGAAAGTACTGTCGCAACATTGCTGCCTCTAGATCCTTTCAGGTTTACGGCTAGCAGTGCAACAATATCAGTTTTTGAACCTGGCCATGGACGGTCAAGCAGCGATACTGTAAGGTTCAGGGATGTCAGAGGTCTTATATTTGGGGCTGACATAGATGAATTAGAGGATTCTGATGGATACAGCATTACAAAGACAGATGATGACTTTTATACCTTTACAGTTTCATCAGCCGCAGGAACAACTGGCAATGGCGGGGGCGGTTATGTCTCTGCCGGACCAACGACATTGAGTGCATAATGACAACATACGCGGAATTAACACAACAAATTTTAGATTATACGGAAACGAGCACGGACGTGTTATCTTCAACACGAACGGATGATTTCATAGAGCATACGGAAAATAGGATATTACGGGAAGCTGATATTGATGCGTTTAAGTCTCATCAGTATTCAGCATTAACATCTAGCAATCCTTTCTTATCCCTTCCTGGTGCGTCAGGCATTGGTGCAACTCCAACAACATTAGCTACAATCAGAACGGTGCATATTTATCCTGCTTCAGGAACGGCAACAAGAGATTTTTTGGAGCAACGCGATATAAGTTTTATGAATGAATATTGGCCAGTGAGGGCAACCACGGGAACGCCAAAATATTGGTCCTGGTGGGATGAGGATACAATTTATGTTGCGCCAACACCGGATGCAGCATATAACGTTGAAATAGGAATTACCAGACTGCCAACAAGACTGTCCAGTTCCAATACAACTTCTTGGCTGGGGAACAATGCCCCAATAGCATTGCTTTATGGATGTCTTGCAGAAGCCTTCAAATTCTTGAAGGGACCAGCGGAAATGCTGCAATTATATGAACAATCATATCAACGTGCCATTCAAGAGTTGATAATTGAACAACAAGGAAGACACCGAAGAGATGAGTATATGCATGGTGAATTAAAAATACCAGGCATGCAAACACAACAAAAATCCATAGGAGGATAAGATATGGCGATAACTCAGGCTGTTTGCACTAGCTTTAAGCAGGAGATTCTTGTTGAAGGCCATGATTTCACGGCTACAACAGGGGATACTTTTAAGATTGCATTATACGATAGTTCAGCTACTTTAAGTGCTTCAACAACTGCCTATTCCAGCTCAGATGAAGTTTCTAATTCAGGAACCTACACGGCTGGCGGTGGTAATTTAACAGCGGTAACCCCAACAACAAGCGGAACAACTGCTCTTTGCGATTTTTCTGACATATCCTTTACATCAGCGACAATCACGGCACGAGGTGCATTGATTTACAATAGCAGCGCCTCTAATAAGGCTGTAGTTGTTCTAGACTTTGGAGGGGACAAGACGTCAACAAGCGGAACGTTTACAATTGCGTTTCCAGCGGCAGATTCAAGCAATGCTATTATAAGATTGGCGTAGGGAGTTTCAATGGCGCTAAAGCTGAATGATAGAGTCAAGGAAACTTCGACAACAACAAGCACAGGCACGCTTAGCTTAAGCGGAGCCGTTTCAGGGTTCGAGACATTTGTTGCGGGAATCGGTGATGGCAACACGACATACTACGCCATTGTCAACCGCGATGAGGACGAATGGGAAGTAGGCCTTGGAACTGTTGCTGATCTTTCAACAGACACACTGGCAAGAACAACGGTCATTTCAAGTTCAAACAGCGATTCCGCTGTTGATTTCAGCGCAGGGACAAAGGACGTATTTTGCACCCTGCCGGCAAGCAAGATTGCATCCCTTGATACAAATAATAATTTAACAATTGGAACAGGATCCGCGGGCGTTGACTATACATTAACGTTTGACGGTGAATCAGCCGATGGTGTTTTAACATGGATGGAGGACGAGGATTACTTTAAATTCTCTGATGACATTTTAATAAACAGTACAGAAAAAATTCAATTTTACGATACTGGCTTATATATTTATTCCTCTACAGACGGTCAATTAGACATTGTTGCAGATACAGAAGTACAAATAGCCGCAACCACGATAGACATTAATGGAGCTGTTGCATTAAATGGCGCTATTACTGGTGCTACTGACATTACTTTATCAGGTGAGTTAGATGCGGCAACATTGGATATATCCGGTAATGCGGATATTGACGGTACACTTGAAGCTGATGCTATTACAATAGGAAGCACAGCTATTGGATCTATCTATGGTGTAATTGCAGGAAGCTCTAGCATTGTGACAACAGGGGCGTTGGACTCAGGTTCCATAACTTCAGGTTTCGGGGCGATAGATAACGGAACTTCAGGAATAAGAACTGATACATTCACGGCAGAAACTTCACTCGTGCCGGATGCTTCAGGAGGAGCAGATATAGGAACAGCCTCTCTAGAATGGGGTGATTTTTATATAGCCGATGACAAGTACATTCAATTCGGCTCAGATCAAAATATTCTTGTAGGATATGACGAAACAACAACTGATACTTTAAAAATCGCGGCGACCGAAGGAGCGGGCCTGGCCATTTCCTTGATGGCTGATCAAGGTGATGACGCGGGCGATGAATGGAAATTAAATGTCGCTGATGGAGGCACCATTACTCTTGGTAATGACATTAATTCAGCGGGAACATATGTAACCCATTTAACGCTCACGCCGAATTCAACAGTAACAAGTTCATTGGCAACTTTCGCAGGGGAAGTTCAAATGGTTACTCTTGATATTGGAGGAACAAATGTAACAACTACTGCGGCTGAAATTAATTTAATTGACGGTGGTACTTCTCGTGGTACGACTGCTGTAGCAAGCGGTGATGGCATACTCATCAATGATGATGGTACAATGCGTATGACTAATGTTGATACTGTTTCTACTTATTTTGCTTCCCATTCAGTAGGGGGCGGAAATATTGTTACAACAGGAGCTTTGGATTCAGGTTCCATAACTTCTGGATTTGGAGCAATAGACAATGGTACCTCCGGAATACGAACTGACACATTTACGGCAGAAACATCAATTATTCCCGATGCTTCTGGCGGTGCTGATTTAGGTTCCGCTAGTGCTGAATGGGGTGATTTTTATATCGCTGATGACAAGTACATTCAATTTGGATCAGACCAGAATGTTCTTGTAGGATATGACGAAACAACAACTGATACTTTAAAAATCGCAGCAACTGAAGGTGCGGGACTGGCCATTACCTTAATGGCGGATGAGGGAGATGACGCAGGAGATGAATGGAAATTAAACGTCGCTGACGGGGGAACCATCACCCTTGGTAATGACATTAATTCAGCAGGAACTTTTGTAACTCATTTCACATTAGCACCAAATTCAACAGTAACAAGTTCATTAGCAACTTTCGCAGGAGAAGTTCAAATGGTTACCCTCGATATCGGGGGAACGAATGTAACTGCTACTGCGGCTGAATTAAACTATTCAGACCTTGCAACACTGGGAACAAGTGCGTCTTCAAAAGTATTATCAGCAGATGCTAATAACCTAACAAAAATAACAGGTGGTGTGTACTTAGAGGAAGATACATTATCGTTTGATGCCACGCAGGATTGGGATGTACGAGCATCTCCAGTTGCACAAGTGACATTGACAGCCAATGTAACCTTTGATTTACCTTCTAATCCTACAACAGGACAGTATATTTCTATTCTTTGCATACAGGATGGGACAGGTTCAAGGACGATTGCATGGAACGCCGCTTTTGAATTTACAGGCGGTACTGCCCCAACAGCCACTACAACGGCAGGCAAGGCTGATTTATTTACCTTTAGATATCACAATTCACATTGGGTAGAAGTTGGAAGAAACCTTAACTTAACAAGGGCTTAATATATGGCATTTTTAATAGGAGGAGCTAATTCAGCGGCGGATACAGGGTATGACATAGATAATTCTTGTCGGTTTAATGATGGTGATTCTCCCTATTTACATATTACGCCCAGTGCGGGGAATAGAAAAACTTGGACTTGGAGTGTGTGGATTAAAATAGGAGTTCCCGGTGTTAAATACGGTTTATTTGCCTGTGAATACGGCACGACTGCGGGCAATTCTGATAGACAAACTTTAAGATTAACATCAAGTGGTGAATTAGAATTTACTGGCCAAGGGTCAAATCTTAAAACTAGCAACCTATTGCGTGACCACAGTGCTTGGTATCATATTGTTTTTCGTCAGGATACGACACAATCAACAGATACGAATAGAATGAGAATTTATATTAATGGAACAGAAGCATCCTACGCCTCATCTAATTATCCAGACCAAAATGATGACCTAGGAATTAATTCCGCAGAGCAGCATAATATAGGTGCAGAAGTAAGTAGCCCTGCAAGTGGCCATACTGAACAAAACTTTTTTGATGGCTATTGGGCAGAGATGTATTTTGTGGATGGTTCATCATTGGCCCCCTCATCTTTTGGGGAAACAGATGAAGATTCTGGAATATGGAAGCCCAAAGATGCAAAAGATGACTTGACCTTTGGCGATGAAGGGTTTTATCTGGAATTTAAGGAATCGGGTGTTGGCACGGCAAGTTCATCAACAATTGGTGCGGATACAAGTGGAAATGATAATCATTTTACATCATCTGGATTAGCAACAATCGACCAATGCACGGATTCCCCAACTAATAATTTTGCTACGTTAAACCCTTTAATTGTACCATCAGACGACAACGCACCAACTTTAAGTGAAGGAAATTGTAAAGTTGCAACAAGTGATAATGGTTCCTATGGTGGACTATCTACAATAGGAGTAAGTGCGGGAAAATGGTATGCGGAATTTAAGTATATAACTGCAAGTGCTGATGTAAGAGCAGTTGTTGCGGTAGCAAGAGATTTAGACCCATTTAATACGAGTGATGATTCACTGGGACAGGATTCTAAATCATTAAGTTACAGGTCTGTTGATGGCAATAGTTACAATAATAATTCAACAGCTTCTTATGGAGATACTTGGGCAGCAAACGATATTATTGGGATAGCTTTAGATTTAGATAATTCGAAAGTTTATTTTTCTAAAAATGGAACTTGGCAAAATTCTGGAGACCCCACAAGTGGTGCAACAGGAACAGGTGCTCTTACTGCTTCACTGTCAGCAGGTGAATTTCACTTTATTGGTTGCGGGGATGTAACAGCAAGTTATTCTGAAACACTATCAGCTAATTATGGCAATCCACCCTATGCAAATTCATCGGATGCAGCAGATGCTAATGGATATGGAGCTTTTGAGTATGCACCACCTAGTGGCTACTACGCACTATGTTCCAAGAACCTAGCGGAATTTGGAGGATAATATGGCAGCTTATACGACTATAGACGACCCATCAGCACATTTTCATACACAACTTTATACAGGAACAGGAAGTGCCTTAAGTATTACAAATGATGCCAATGCAGGAGATTTTCAACCAGATTTTATTTGGATTAAATCTAGGAGTAATGCTACCAATAATAATGTATATGATAGCCAAAGAGGACAAACTAAAAGGTTATATCCTAATTTAGCTTCTGACCCAGAAGATACTGTTTCTGGATTTACATTAAATACTGATGGATTTTCAACAGGCACAAGTTCTATTGGTGATATAAATGTATCTACCGAAACATATGTAGCTTGGCAATGGAAAGCCAATGGGGGAACTTCAACTGGCTCTGCTGCTGAAAGTGGAGATAATCCTGCTTATAACCACCAAGCCAATACAACAGCAGGATTTTCAATAGTTACTTATACAGGCACGGGGGCAAATGGAACCGTTTCACACGGACTAGGTGCCGTACCGCACATTATAATAGCTAAAAGTAGGGCTTCTGGTACAAGATATTGGGCGGTATACAACATAGGTTTAAATTTTCCAACGGATGACCTTGTATATTTAGATGCTGATAGTGCAGCAAATCAACACGACCCGACTTGGAATAATACAGCCCCTACAAGTTCGGTATTTACTGTCGGTACTTATGATTCTACTAATGCGGATGGTGAATCTTTCGTAGCCTATCTTTGGACACCTATAAAAGGCTTCTCTAAGTTTGGCAAGTATACAGGTAACGGTAATGCGGATGGCTCATTCATCTACACGGGATTCAAGCCTGCGTGGATTATGATTAAAAGAACAGACGGCAGCAATAACTGGAATATATTTGATAATAAAAGAGATGTAGATAATATAGTAGGTAATGTTTTATATGCAGATATAGCTCAAGAAGAAGGTGCAGATGCGGCACATTCTAGTGCTAATGATTTTTTATCCAATGGTTTTAAATTAAGAGAAACAGGAAATGCAGTCAATGGAAGTGGTGCGATATACGTATATATGGCATTTGCGGAATCACCATTTGTAACATCAGGGGGAGTGCCATGCACGGCAAGATAATTAAGGAGAAAAAATGTACGCTTTAGTAGAAGATAGCACAATAACAAAAACCTATAATAATCCTAGAGGGATGACGATAGGCGGTGTTCAGTATCCTCAGAACATTCACAGTCTGTGGACGGAATCAAATTTGAATGCCATAGGAATTTATACGGTCATTGAGGATAATACCAATAAAAAAGAAGAAGAATGGTATATCAATACCAATCAAACCCTGGCTTTTGCAGGTGGAGTTGTAACAGCGACATACGGCACAGCTACAGCCAAGCCCATTGCGGATACCCTGTGGACACAGCAGGACAGCGATGATGGCCTAATGCCAAGTGATAAATCTGTAGGCGATGTAAAAGTAAAGGGATTGAAGACGGTTAAAAAGGCGATGTTCGACAATCAGTCGGCGGGTCTTCTTGCAAAATACGACTGGTATGTTATACGTAATACGGAAGCTGGAACGGCGATACCAAGCGCCATAACGGACTACAGGACGGCGGTGAGGGCGAAGTGCAACTCAATGCAGGCGCAGATAGACGGCGCGGCTGACGTGGATGCACTGGCGGCTCTTTTCACCCGTACAGAAACGGACGGCGTAATAAGCAGGCCGCTTGGCGAATGGCCAGCGGATCCAAATGAGGAATAGATGCTACTAGGCCATACGGGATTTGCGGAGCAGGCATTTCAGGATGCGAGATTGGACGCGGTGCACAACCTTTCATTCACGGAAGGTGGAAATGAAGCGACATTCAGCATCGGCACGGAAACGGTTACTGGTTCAGCGCCTGTGGATCTAACTGGAACGGATTTAGTGGCAACATTCAGCATTGGCGATGAAACGGCGTTCGGGGAGGCATTCCAGACCCTGATCACTCTGAGCGTGAATGACGTGGATCTTACTTTGTGGAGCGAAGTAGATGACAGCCAGACGACAACATGGACGGAAGTTGATGACAGCCAGACGGCGTCATGGACGGAAGTTAATTAAATAAGGAGGAAGTAAATGGCATCAACATATTCAGGCACCCTGAACCTAGAGCTCCAGACAACTGGGGAGAACACAGGAACATGGGGCACAATAACGAACAACAACCTGCAGAAGCTGGAATCGGCGACCAAAGGATACGTCTCGGTAGCGATAGCGAGCACAACGGATTCCTTGACGGCAACGGACGGAACAACAGGGGATGAAACAAGCAATGTAGCCATAAAGCTGACAGGCACGCTGACTGGCAACACGACCATGCAGTGCGAGGCGCAGGAGAACTGGTACATTGTCGATAATGCGGCGACCATGGGAACCTACACGCTGGGCTTCAAGCCGGCGGGCGGAACAGCGGCTTCGCTTGTGGCAGCATCAAAGCACTTGCTGTACACGGACGGATCGACGATGTTCGACGTCCTGGACGACGCAGGAAACATCACGGCCAACGGAAC
>Ga0208684_1001796_pt1 | contig 10992 bp, 10 predicted proteins | sample MalvireepMed_b05_FD_184245 | JGI IMG/M metagenome (GOLD analysis project Ga0208684, IMG submission 184245) | Marine viral communities from the Global Malaspina Expedition - Malaspina viral metaG DeepMed_b05 (SPAdes) (version 2) | ecosystem: Environmental > Aquatic > Marine > Oceanic | place... | reverse complement strand
TGTCAGCCCCGGTGTCTCGCGCTTCCGCCATCAGTGCGGCGAAATCCGAGGTTCCCAGCGGGTAGGTCTTGTCGTAGGCGATTTCCAGCCCGGCTTCCTCGAAAGCCGGGCGAGCGCCCTTGACGAGGTCGATGCCGAAACCGTCGGCGACTGAAACCATGGCGATCTTGTTGTTGATCTTGCCGTCTGCAACCGCCGCCTTGAGGACGTCGGCGAGGCCTACGGCATAGTCATGCCCGCCACCAAGCATCCAGTAGCTACGCTTCCAGCGGGCGGCAAAGTCGGGGGCCTTGTCGGTCACGGCGGTGACGCCGAGCTGCGGATAGCCGAAACGGTCCATCAGCGGTGCGATCGCGAGGTTGGAACCGGTGCCCCAGGGTGGCAGAATCAGGTCGACTTCGTCCTTGGTGGCAAGCCGCTCGATGGCCCGGACCAGGTCTTCGTTCGACGAACGGTCATCATATTCGATGACCTCGATCTTGCGCTGTGAACCGTCGGGCATCGTCAGTCCGCCGGCTGCGTTGACGTCCTTCACCCACAATTCATAGTTCGGAATCGTGGTGATGCCGGCGCCGGTTGCGTTCGGTCCGGTCTTGGCCACCGCATAGCCGATCTTGACGGTTTCATCGGCTGCGTAGGCCAGGTTTGCGCCCAATAGCAGGGTCATCGCCACGCCTGATGTCAGCGCGCGAAGGGTGTTGCGTCGGGTAATGGTCATGAAAAATCCTCCCATATTACCGGCTCATCCCGGAACAGGCGGATGCCTGAACTCGAAATTGCCTTGTTTCAGCCGGACTCCCGTTCACGGCTTGAAGTCAGTATCGTTCAGGGCCCCGCGCAAGAATATGCACTTTTGAGATAAAGAATTGTACTTTTGATTGCTTTTTGAAGCGTCTGCCGGATAATGCCAGCCATGACGAATATCGGCTTGCTCACTGGCGATGGTCGATCGCTTCTGACCCTGTTGCCCATCAAGAGTCCCCAGACACGTGCCGGCTACAGCGTGCCGGCAGGCTCCGCTTGCCTGGTGCTGATGTTCGCCGGCGCGATCACCAGGGTGCCTGTATCGGACGGCCTGGAGGAGACGCAGCTCTTCGAAGCGCCGCGGCTGGTCTGGATCCCCGACGACGAGGCTTTCGACCTGACGGTCGAGGCCGGCTCCAGAGGCAGCATCATGCTGATCTCGCGGCAGACCCTCTTCCGGGCGCTGCCGGCCAGCGTTCTTGCCGACCAGATGAGGATCATTCTCAAACAGAGCCTCTCGCTGGTGCTCGGTTCAGACGATCAGATTGTCAGGCTTGTGGACGAGATCGCGGCGGAAAAGCAAACGGCAGGGCCCGGCAGCGTGGAAGCGCTGGAACACTATATCGGGCTGACCCTGCTGCATCTGTGGCGGCTGCTTGGGGCAAACATGATCTCGCACCAGCGGTCGCCGGAAGGGCTGGCCGAACGCTTCCTCATCCTTGCCGGTGCGCACAAGCATCAGCACTGGACGGTCGAAGACTACGCCAGCAAACTGGGCACCAGGAGAGACCGGCTGCGTGTGGCGGTGAGCCGGGCCACCGGCCTGTCGCCGCAAGCCTATCTTCACCGAGAGATCATGCGCGATGCCTGTGAACTGCTTGCCAACACCGGCCTGCCGGTAAGCCAGATCGCATTTCGCCTCGGCTATGTGGACCCGGCCTATTTCAACCGCTTCTTCACCCGGCAATCAGGACAAAGCCCCGGAAAGTACCGCCACGTCCTGCGTCACCGGCGCAACCAGGGCGACGACAGCTACGCTGCCTGGCCGTGAGGTTTCTGGCTGGCTCCTGCACCAGCCACCGAGCCTCCGCGATATCCGAAATAGGTCCATTTGCTGTCCGTACCGGCATCGATGCCGGTAAGACAGCTCATGGAGCATTTCCTTCCAGCGCGGCAGCACCGGGCTTCGGCGTCCTGTTCTCGGTTCGCGAGAACCAGTCGCCCAGAACGCCAAACAGCTCGTCGGGCTGTTCCAGCGGCGGGCAATGGCCGCAGCGCTCGATCTCGACATAGGTCGAGCCCGGCAGCAGCGCATGCATGTCCCGAGATTTTACGGCGGGTATCACCGCATCATTCTGGCCGGCGACGATCAGTACAGGGCATGGGCAGAGAGCCAGGTCGGGCCGGGAATCCGGCCTGTCAATGATCGCAGCGGTCTGCTGTTCGAGCGCGAAGATCCCCAGTGCTTCGGAAGATTGCAAAATCGCCTCCAGCACGCCCGGATCGACCGAGGCAGGGTCGAAGAGGCAATTTTCGAGATTGCGGGTCTGATAGACGCGCACGCTTTCCTGGCGCGCCAGCGTCAGCGCCTCTTCGCGGCGAAGCCTGGAGGTCTCCGATTCCGGTTCGGCGGTGGTGGCTATCAGTGTCAGGCTTAGAAGTCTTTCCGGATAGCGGCGGAGCAGCTCGAAGGCGATGTAGCCGCCCATGGACCAGCCGACGAGATGGAAGCGCTGCGGGCATTGCTCGATGATCTTCCGCCCCATCTCCTCGATGCTTGGCGCCTGCTGGTGCCCCATGGGAATCGTTACCGGATGACGCCGGGCGAGCCTTCGATAAAGGCTGAGCCAGGAGGTGCCATCGGATTGCAGACCAGGGATGAGAACGACTGATTCACTCATGCGGCAAACGCTCTCCGGCCGGCTGCGCTGTTACAGGAACACGATGACAGGCGACCATGTGATTTGGAAAATGTTCCTTGAGGGACGGCTGTTCGGAGGCACATTGAGCGGAGGCGAGCGGACAGCGAGTACGGAAATGACAACCCGACGGAGGCGAGATCGGGCTTGGCAGTTCGCCGGTTACCTGCGAACGCCGTTTCCGCGACTGGGGCAGCGGATGCGGCGCCGAGCCGAGCAGCATCTGCGTGTAGGGATGGCGCGGCGCGGCGAAGACCGCTGGCGTCGGACCTGTCTCGATGATGCGGCCGAGATACATGACGGCGACCCGGTCAGAGACATGGGCAACGATGGAGAGGTCGTGCGAGACGAAGATCATCGCCAGCCCCATACGGGCCTTGATGTCCATCATCAGGTTGAGGTTCTGGGCCTGGATGGATACATCGAGCGCGGAGACAGGCTCATCGGCAATGATGAGGTCCGGCTCTGGCGCGATGGCGCGGGCAAGGCCCACGCGCTGGCACTGGCCACCCGAGAGTTCATGCGGGAACCGGTCCAGATGATGGGGACTGAGACCCACATTGGCGGCGGCCGCATCGACCCTGGCCGCAATCGCTTCAGCGCCAAGATCCGTGAAATTGTGCAGCGGCTCGGCGACACTGTCGCGGACAACCCGGCGCGGGTTGAGCGAGGCATAGGGATCCTGGAAGATCATCTGCAGATGACGGCGGCGCTTGCGCAACTCAGGCGCGGAAAGCGACGAGAGATTCTCACCGCAGAACGACACCGATCCTGCTGTCGGTTTTTCAAGCGCAAGAAGGATGCGGGCAAGCGTCGACTTTCCGCAGCCGGATTCGCCGACGAGGCCAAGCGTCTCACCCTTAACCAGGTGGAGATCGACCTGATCGAGCGCGCGGACATGGTGCCGGGCATGGCCGAGCAGGGTACGGCCGACGCCGAAGGTCCGGGAAACGCCTCGGGCTTCAAGGAGATTGCCGCTCATTGCCACGCCCTCACGATTGGGTTGCCGGCCATTTCAGCCGCGACTGCGTCATGGTGGAAGCAGCGAACACGGTGACCGCTGCCCAGATCGATGACATCGGGAACGGCCTCTGCGCAGCCGGCACCGGCAAACGCGCAGCGCGGCGAGAAGGCACAATTGGTCGCCGTCCGGCCAAGCCGCGGAACACTCCCCGGGATTTCCCTCAGCCGGTGCTGGTGCGACCTTCCTTCGGAAGGAAGCGAGCGCAACAGGCCGGCGGTGTAACCGTGCGACGGGCTCTTGAGAACGGCTTCTATGGGGCCTTCCTCGACAATCCGGCCCGCATACATGACCGCCAGCCGATCGGCGACAGAAGCAACAACGCCAAGATCGTGAGTGATGAGCACCACGCTCATGCCGAATTCGCGGCGAAGGTCGTCGATCAAGGCCATGATCTGCGCCTGAACGGTGACATCCAGCGCAGTTGTCGGTTCGTCGGCAATCAGCAGCTCGGGTTCGCAGGCAAGCGCCATGGCAATCATCACGCGCTGGCGCATGCCGCCGGAGAGCTCGTGCGGATAGGCATCGAGCCTTCGGCGCGGGTCCGGGATGCGGACGAGGTCGATCAGTTCCATCGCCCGCGCGCGGGCCTGGCGCCGACTCAGGCCACGATGTTCGCGCAACACCTCTGCGATCTGGAAACCGACCGTGTGGACGGGGTTGAGCGATGTCATCGGGTCCTGGAAAATCATGCCTATGCGGTTGCCGCGGATGGTGCGGAGCTCGCGTTCACGCGCGCCGATCAGGTCGGTGTCGCCGAGCTTGATGCTTTTCGCGTTCACCCTGGCACTGTGCTTCGGCAGCAGACCGAGCACCGCCATCATCGTGACGCTCTTGCCGCAGCCGGATTCGCCGGCAAGCGCAAGGATCTCGCCCTTGGCGGCGGTAAGGCTCACCTGGTCGAGTGCCTGAAGTGCACTGTCGGCCGGACCGAAGCTGACGCTCAGATCCTCTATGGTCAGGGCGGCCTGTTGGTCAATTGTCATCGTCACCCCCTCTTCATTACTTTTCGCGGATCAAGCGCGTCGGAAAGGCGGTCACCGAGAACATTTGTGGCAAGCACGAGCATCGACAGCATCACGCCCGGATAGGCCATCAGCATCGGGTGGAATTGGAAGAACTTGCGGGCATCCGCCATCATGCCACCCCAACTTGGAATATCGGTCGGGGTCCCGACGCCGAGAAAACTCAACACGGCCGAGGCGATGATCGCAGAGGCGGCCGCATAGGTGGCCTGAACGATGACCGGGGCAATCGTGTTGGGCAGGATGTGAAGCCAGATCAGCTTCGGGCCATGGGTGCCGACAGAGATCGCGGCATCGACATAGGGCTGCTGGCGCACCGACAGCACGACCGAGCGAACCAGACGGACCATGCGCGGAATTTCCGGCACGGCGATGGCGATGATGACTGTCGTCAGGCCAGGCTGCAGCAGCGCGGCAAGCGCGATCGCCAGCAGCACGGCGGGAATGGCCATCATGGCGTCAATGATACGCATCACGATCGCACCGCCGATACGGCTCATGCCGGCGAGGATGCCGATCGCCACGCCGGGGATCACCGCAATCACGGCCACGGAGAAGCCAACAATCAGTGACATGCGGGTACCATGCATGGCGCGGGCGAAGACGTCGCGACCCAGGTGGTCGGTACCCCACCATGCCGTTTCGCTGGGTGGCTTCAGCCTGAGCGCCGGCTGGATCAGCAACGGATCGCCCGTAAACCACGGCGCGAGGATTGCGATCGCAGTGAACAGACACAGGATCAGGGCGCAGACGACGGTCCAGGGATCGCGCGCCGTGTGGCGCAACGCCTCGATGACCGGGCGGCGGCGAACCGTCGCCGGAGTGGGTGCGGTAAGGCTTGCCACTGTCATCCTCTCACCCTCGGGTCGATCAGCGCATAGCTTAGGTCGACGATCAGGTTGATGAAGATGAGCGAGGCAGAGAAGAACAGGATCACGCCCTGGATGACCGGATAGTCTCGCCGTGTGATCGCATCGACGGTCAGGCGACCGATCCCCGGTATGTTGAAGACGGATTCCGTCACCACCACTCCACCAATGAGCGTCGCCAGACCAATGCCGACGACGGTGATGACCGGGACTCCAACGCTCTTGAGCGCATGAATAAAGAGAATGCGCGGCGCACCGAGACCCTTGGCGCGGGCAGTTCGGATGTAGTTCTCACCAAGCGCATCGAGCACCGAGGCGCGGGTGACGCGGGCGATCAACGCCGAGAAGACAAGCGCCAGTGCAATGGATGGCAATGTAACACTGTGCAGTGTGGTCAGAATACCGCCGGAAAGCGGCTTGTAGCCCTGTACCGGGAACAAGCGCCATTCGACCGCGAAGAGATAGACCATGATATAGGCGATGGCGAAGACGGGGATGGAGAAACCGAGCGTGGCAAACCCCATGGCAAGGCGGTCAACCAGGCTGTTGGCCTTCCAGGCAGAGATCGCGCCGAGCGGGATCGCAATGGCGACAGTGAGGAGCAGCGTGAACAGACTGAGCACCAGCGTCGGTTCGATGCGCTGGGCGATCAGTTCCGTCACCGGCTTGCCTGAATAGACGGAATCGCCGAGATCAAGTTGCACCGCGTCGCCAAACCAGAGCGCGAACTGCTCCCAGATGGGAAGGTCGAGGTGAAGCCGGGCGCGGATGGCCTCAACCTGCGCCGGGGTAGCATTATCGCCGGCCAGCAGAATAGCCGGATCTCCGGGCGTCATATGCACCAGCGAGAAGATGAAAATCGAAACGAGTAGAAGGGTGGGAATGCCGGCGAGTATCCGCGCGGCGACATAACTGAGCATGACAGAACCTCATCGAATGTTCCGGGCCGCCTCTGATGGCAGCGGCCCGGAGACAGCCTACTTCTCTACGCGGTGCAGGTTCCAGAAGAATGGAACCGGACCTTCGATGTAGCCCTCGAGGTTTGCAGCGATGCCAATGGACGGGAAAGCCTGTCCCATTGGGATGTAGCTGACTATTTCGTGAGTGATATCCTGCATTTCCTTGGCAAGTTCCTTGCGGTCGGCGTCGTTGCTGGCCACGGCGAACTGCTTGCGCAGTTCCTGCAGGCGCTCGTCGCAGGCCCAGCCGAACCAGCCGTTCTCGCAATCTCCAGCCACGTAGACGTTGGTCATCGGATTGGACTGATCGACGAAGCCCCAGCCGGTGAAGAAAACGTTCCAGCCTCCATTTGCCACCGGCTCCTTGCTGGCGCGACGAGTGGCAACCGTGGCCCAGTCGGACGGCTGGTCGCCAACAACGAATCCAGCGTTTTCCATCATCTGCTTCAACAGAGAATAGTAGACGTCATGGGTCTGGATGTCCGAGACGTGAAGCAGGACGACGGGGGTACCGTCATAGCCTGCCTCTTCCAGTAGTTTCTGGGCAGCCGCCGGATCGCGTTTCAACACCCGGTCGGTATTGATGTCCGAGGCATAGGGCGTATCGCAAAAGAACACGGCCGCACACTCGAGATAACGGTCGGCCTCGTCTCCATAGGCTGCCTGCAGAAAGGGCTTCTGTTCGACGGCGAACTGCAGCGCCTGACGAATCTTCGGATTGTCGAACGGCGGGTTCAGGTGATTGATGACCAACTGCATCGAATTGCCGGATTGGCGGGCGGCGACTGTCTTGGCCGAGTCCACCCCCTCAAAGAACTGCAGCATGTCTGCCGGAACTTCTTCGATCCAGTCGATTTCGCCGGCGATCAGCGCGCTTATCGCCGTGGTCGTGTCCGGAATATATTGCAGCTCGACGCGGTCGAAATGGGCCACCTTGCCGCCGCTTGCCATGCTTGCAGGCTCGCTGCGGGGTACGTAATCCTCGAACTTCTTGAAGACCACGACGCTCCCCGGCACCCACTCATCCGGAACAAGCATGTAGGGGCCGGATCCGATCGGGTCCTTGACCGGCTCGCTGGACGGCGTTTCCGCCATCGCCTTCGGCATGATCACGGGAACGTTTGAAGAGATCTTGCCGAGTGCATCGATCACCAGCCCCCAAGGCTCATCGAGAGTAAGTATCATCGTCTTGCCATCTCTGGCCTCGATCGTATCGATCTTCGAGAACAGGATCTTGCCGAGCCCATCCACCGTGCCCCACCGCTTGATCGAAGCAACCGCATCTTCGGAGGTAACGTCAGAGCCATCGTGGAACTTCAGTCCATCCCTCAGCGTGATCGTATAGGTGAGGCCGTCATCCGACACCTCGTAACCTTCGGCCATCTGCGGCTGAACCTTGTAGTCCGCGTCCAGCGTGAACAGGGTGTCATACATCAGGTAGGATGCATTGCGGATCGTGAAATTGGTCGTCGCAATCGGGTCGAGCACGTTCACGTCGCCATTCAGGCGCAGCCGCAGCGTCTCTTCCGCCATCGCAGGGAAGGCAGCAGCAAGCATCGCCGCTACCGCTCCGGCTCGAAATAGTTGGCGCAACATTTTATTCATTCCTCCCAGAACACAGATACGTATCGTTTCGCACCAATCAATCCAAGGAAATTCAATATGCCTTGAGACTATCTGACTATATAACACGAAACGATACGTATCATATGAATTTCAAATCAGATTGCAACAGGCACCTACACCTCAACGGTGCACAAACCCGACGAAGCCTTGCGTTCCCTTTCGCATTCGGGCACGTAACGTTTCGCGAAAATGGACAGAACGGGAATTCACCATGGCGACAATCAGGGACGTGGCCAGACTGGCAAGGGTGTCCGTTACCACCGTATCGGCGACGCTCAGCGGCTCGGCCCCCGTCAGCGATGAATTGAAGGAACGTGTCTGGGCGGCGGTTAAGCAAGCCAATTATCGTCCAGACCCGCGAGCGCAGAATCTCCGCCGGGGCATATCCACCACGGTGGGCTTCATCGTTCCCGACATCGCGACACCCTGGGCATCCCATCTCGCCAAGGCGATCCAGCATTCACTGGCCGACAGGGGCTACAATATGCTGCTCGCCAGCAACGAGGACGATCCCGACCGCGAGTTCCGCGACATTACATTGATGACCTCTCACCGCGTGGCGGGCCTCGTCATCGCACCAACAAGCCTTGGTGAACACTATGCCGACCGCTTTGTCACGGCGATCTCCTGCCCCGCGGTTTTGGTAGACCGCGTGGTCGCGCCCGACCAGTTCGACGCCGTTGCCGACGACAATGAACTGGGCGGCACCCTGATCGCGGAATACCTGTTGCGGCTCGGCCACCGGCGCGTCGCCTTTCTGGTAGGCCGACCCGGTATTTCGGCTTCGTCAGAGCGGCACCTTGCCGTCGAGAACGCTTTCGGCCGCGCAGGCCACCCGCTCGACCCCAGACATGTGCGCCACTCGGTATTCACGGTCGAGGGCGCATATACGGAAGTGCAGGAAATCATGTCCCTGCCGGAACGGCCGACAGCCATCATCTGCATTTCCAATCCCCAGGTGCGAGGCACCATGGCAGGCCTGAAGAATTTGGGACTGCAGGTTCCGGAAGACGTTTCGGTGATCAGCTTTGACGGCTTCAACCCTACCGAAGGTTGGAAACCTGTCATAACCTGCCTGGTGCAAGACACTGAAACAATCAGCAACACCGCAGTCGATCGTCTCCTGGCAAGGATTGAAGACACGGACATGCCAAGGAGCATACTCAGGGTGAAGCCCAGGCTGCGCGTGGGTGAATCCTGCTCGGTCCTTACCAGTGGTTTGGAAGCGAATGGAGAGAACCAGTAATATTCGAGCTGGTGCAACATTGAGTATCAGCAACAATTCGCCACCACCGGCATACTGGGCACGAGGAGGAACCGGGCTGCGTGTGGCGGTGAGCCGGGCCACTGGACTGTCGCCGCAAGCCTATCTACACCGCAGGATCAGGCGCGATGCCTGTGAATTGCTTGCCAACACCGGCCTGCCGGTAAGCCAGATCGCATTTCACCTCGGCTATGTGGACCCAGCCTATTTCAACCATTTCCTCACCCGGCAATCCGGACAATGCCCCGGCAAGTACCGCCACCTCCCGCGGGACCGGCGCAACTGGGCGAGGAAACCTACGCTGTCTGCCCGTGAAGTAATTGAGTTGCTCCTGAACCAGTCACCAGGCCTTCATGTTTGAGGACCTCGCTTTGCTCGCATGTTGAAGGGTACGGAAACCGGCATTCCAATGTCTGCAGGAGGATTGGGAGTACTGATCTGTTGCTTTCTAGCCATGAACAGACCTGCCCGAACCCCGGATTCCATGGCTGGGCTGCGAGGACTGGTGGTGAACACCGAGCCATGGAATTTTTTTTTGCCCCAATCTTGTTTCCCTGTATGCGCTTCATCGGATTTGTCTCGCGAGTTATGCTGAACGCAAAAAAGCGCCCCTGTGGGCGCTTTGCTGATTGTGCGTATTGATATTGATTTGGTTGCGGGGGCAGGTGTTGGATCTGCGACCCGCTGAACCGGCAGGTGATTGCGCAGCAAACTCCGAGAGGATTTCAGGTTATGGCGCGTTGCGCGAGGAGCTGTCACGCAAGCGGACATGAAGGGTCTGCGCCAGCGCCAGTATTTTGAATGTAGCGAGAGATCTTGGTTGCGGGGGCAGGATTTGAACCTGCGACCTTCAGGTTATGAGCCTGACGAGCTACCGGGCTGCTCCACCCCGCGATAAATTCTGAGCTTCCGGGCATGCCCGGTCTTTTTGTTTGCCGGTCCTCAAGGCCTTTGGCCTTTGCGGATCGGCGGGGGCTGCTCCACCCCGCGACAGGCCTTGCTTTTTCTTGCAAGGCAAAAGGCAAAACGGGCCGCGAGAGCGACCCGTGAGTGTTCCAAGTTTCGTAAGTTTGAGAAGATATGTGTTGCGCTTAGCAGACCTGGCAGCGACCTACTCTCCCGCGTCTTGAGACGAAGTACCATCGGCGCTGGGGCGTTTCACGGCCGTGTTCGGAATGGGAACGGGTGCAGCCGCCCCGCCATGACCACCAGGTCGGCAAAGCGCAACAAATACACATCTGCGAGATGTGTACGTTGAATGAGAAGCTGGCGGATGGCTAATCCTATGATTTTGAACACGTTTTCTGTCTGCACTGCGACCCGGAGCGAAGCTCCGCAAGCGCAAGCGCGCGTCGCCAATCGTTTGGCGCGCCGTCCGCAGGACCAGCTCCGTTAGGAGCGTGCGGCCCGTGAGGACAAAACAGCTACATCGAACTTTGTTCGATGAGCACGAGCAATGAGAATGATCAAGCCGATCGAGCTATTAGTACTGGTAAGCTTCACACATTACTGCGCTTCCACACCCAGCCTATCAACGTGGTAGTCTTCCACGACTCTCAGGGAAT
>Ga0208684_1001785_pt1 | contig 11038 bp, 18 predicted proteins | sample MalvireepMed_b05_FD_184245 | JGI IMG/M metagenome (GOLD analysis project Ga0208684, IMG submission 184245) | Marine viral communities from the Global Malaspina Expedition - Malaspina viral metaG DeepMed_b05 (SPAdes) (version 2) | ecosystem: Environmental > Aquatic > Marine > Oceanic | place... | reverse complement strand
CCCGTGGAGGCTGAGCCTGTGGAGCCTGTGCCTGTCGAGGTGGAACCGGTGGAGCCCGTCGATGCTGATGGGCTGGCTGAGGGCTGATTCCTGAGAGGGCGCGGATGGGTTCAGGTACGGGTCGAGGGTGGTTAGCGGGCTGAGAGCGCAACCATAGGGCGCGGCCCCAACGCAAAACAGCCCCGATCAATGCCGGGGCTGCCTTCGTGGGTGTTTCTCAATCGGTCAGGCTGCACCCCCTTCCATGATCGTCTCAATGAGAGTCCACCCGCGAGCCGTGCTGACGGCTTGGCGCCCATCGGGCAGGCGAACGATCCGCTTCTTGATCTGAAGCAAAAGGGTTTGCACGTCCTGCCATTTCCGTGGACGTGGGAGGGATACGAGCCGAGACCTGGCCCACTTCGCAGCGAGGACCGATCCGAAGTTTACGTGGTGCTGGCCACGGTGGAAGGTGAGGCGCGTTCCGTTTCGCCATGGGATGTTGGGCCCGTTTCGTTTGTCAAGCCATGATGGGTGAGTTGACCAGGTCATGTTGTGCTCCTTGGGTGTCATGCCTGGCGGTGTGCCTGACATGTACAGCTACTGTATACGCGCGCAGACTTAATAGCAACGGGGAAGCCCGTTTTATTTAGTTGCCGATTATCTGCCGTTTGAGGTTGCTATTAATGGTGCAGTGTGTATATAATGTCTGTACACCAACAAGGAGAGAACATGAACACCAAGACCAGACCCGCCGCCTTCGACTGGACCAGCAACTTCAACGCCGACGGCTGCCGCGAGCGCATCTACCGGCTGCGCGAAGACGCGAGCACCCATGTCATCGACGCGAACGGTGGCGAGGACCCAGGCTGCGACCGACACCGCGTCAGTGCCACCGTGGTCGACGAATGGGACAGGGCGCGACCATACAGGGCCAAGACCGAGTGGGTGGTCTGGACTAAGGGCTACAGCGACCACGGGAACTCAAGCACCCGCCGCGTCTTCGACACCTTGGAAGAGGCTGAGCGCCACATCAAGCGGTGGGCCACCCGTCGCTGGCGCGTCGAAGGGGGTGCAGCATGACCCGCACCGACGTGATCATACTCCTCTGCGATGAGTGCGAAGAGCCCGTCCCTGTGGGCGAACATTGCGGTAACGAAAGGCCAGACGGCACAAGCGAGTATCTGTGTCCTGACTGCTTCAGCGCCACCACGGAAGGTGAGGAATGACCAACCTACACCTCCTCATGTTCTTCCTTCTGTTCCTCGCGTGGTGCGCTGTCGTGCCAGAGGTGGAGAAATGACAACGACACCCAGAAGAGGACGCCCGCCCAAGAAGCCGGAGGACCGCCGATCAGTCCGCATCATGGTCCGCATCACTGAGGATGAAGCCAAGGCGATGGATGCCCGTCGAGGGGAGCAGAGCCGCGCGGCCTATGCGCGCACCCGGATCACCGGGAAGACGAAGCCCTAAGCCTCAACAGTGAGCCTGTAGCAGCCCTCCTGGTGGGGGCTGTTCACTTTGGGGTGTCAGGCCACAGGTCAGCAAACAGGGGCGTCCCCTCGCCCACCCAGGAGCCAAGGACATTGAAACAGGGGTATTCCTCCGCGTCTGCCTCTGTCTGGCCTTCATTGATGAGGACAGCCCGGCAGGCCTCCACATCGTAGAGGGCGACAGGGCCAAGCCCGGGGCGCGAAGCGATACCGATCAGCGCATCATCAAAGCCATCAGCCAACAGGGCATCAGGGTTGATGTCTTGCAGCTGGGCGCGGATGGCCTGGCCCTTCGTTTTCATTGTGATCCCTTGGTGATTCAGATGTCAGAGCTTCAGCAAAGCCAGCGGCAACGGCTTCCGCAAGCGGTGGCGGTACAGCGTTTCCAATTTGCCGGTATTGATTGCACTTCGTGCCCTGAAATGGATGGTCTGGTGGGAATGCTTGCAATATCGCGCATTCCTCAACGGTGAGGCGGCGCCGCCCAGTATCAGCCTCCCACCGCTCCAGCGCGACCTGATCCGCTGACCACTGCCCGGTTGTCGCAACGACCGTGGGCGCGGGTTCGTCAGCCAGGTTCTCAACTATGATGAAGGGGCCCGCGGTCCCTGACAGTGACGCAGCGACAGTTGTGGACGGTTCGTCAGTGATGTCTCGATATGTGCGGGTTGGATACCGGACGCTGGGATTCTGCCCCCCACCAATCACCCGAAACGGCGTCGTCGATCCACCTGGAGCACCACGCAAGGCACAAGCAGGCTCACCGATGGGGTGGGGTTCGTCTACCGCACCGCCATCGCGACCGCGCCGATAGGCGATATGTCCGTGGATGAACCCCAAGGCATCGGCCACACTCACCCAGGGAGACATCCCGGTAACTGTCAGGAGTCGGAGGCGCGGGTCGCAGTGGGTGGCTATGGGTCGCTTCACGTAGTGGGGCCCAGCAACCATGAAGATGCGGCGCCGATGCTGCGGTACCCCGAAGTCGGCAGCGTCCAACTTCCAGACCTCAACCCAGTCGAAGCGGTCGGCCAGGTCCATCAGAATGATGCGCTCGAAGTAGCAGCCGGGGCAGTCGAGAGGCGAGGACGATGGGTCTTGCTCGCATTCGGTGCGGTGGTAGGTCAGTCCCGGTACGTTCTCGGCTATGAACCAGGCGGGCGAGCAGTCGTCTACTGTGTCCATCGTGGCAGGCCACATGTTCCGCTCATCGTTGGCGCCGTCGCGTTTTCCTGCGGTGCTGAACGCCTGGCAGGGAAAGGAAGACCACAGCATGTCCACCTGTCCTCTGAACTGGTCCCAGTCCTGTTCGCGGACATCACCCTCCAGCACTGGCCCAAGCCCAGCAGCACGCAGCGTGGCACATGCGTCCTTGTCCCATTCGCACAATGCGAGGTGTTCAAAGCCAACCCTGTGGAGGCCAAGGGCCGCGCCCCCGGCTCCTGCGAATAGCTCAACGCAAGTGGGCATCATTGACCCAAGGACCGATCAAGGTGGCGGGCTGCGAGGTGCCGCGATCTGATCTCGCTGCGCCAGTCCATGCGGAGGTGACGGCGGCAGAGGTTCACCAGGCGATCCCCCATCAGGCCGCAGCCCTCAGACTCAGCCCCGCAGATGGAACAGGGAATGTGGGTCATCAGACACCCCGCGAACAGATGAGAAGGAACAGCATTACCAGCATCACCACCCAAACCAGGATCACTTGCTTCGTGCGATAAATCACGCCTCGGGGCCCCGGGTCGTGCTGGCTGCGCGCTTCGTCCATGCGATCCACATGCGGACCACATCCACGCCGAAGTCATCCCCGCAGGGCCATTCCATCACGGGAACCGATGAGCCACCATCATCGGGGCGGATCTTCAGCTGCAACTTGTGTTCGGCGATCAGCCATCGGATCTGGCCCTGGATGGCATCCTCCGCGGCCCACCTGGCTGACGTGTTCCGCGCCCAGGAATCGAAGTAGCGCCGGGTTTTCCTGGTCCACCGTGGGAAGCGTGGCAACTTCATCTGAACCTCGCTGATCGTGACTTGTGGATGGTCAGGCGTGGGAAGGTCTTCCCGGCTTTCAGGGCCTCGAGCGCGGCCCGCCGATCCACCTCTTGGATCGTCCTCTCGGTGACGAAGTCCTCTGGCCAATCCCTTGGGTCGTCTGGGCCATCAATGCGCTCTGATGACGCCAGCCAGGCCGAATAGGTCTGGGTCTTGATCCTCGTCTCCCCGGTCAACTTCTCATGGGCACAGAGCAAGTCAAAGGCAAGAAGTCGGCAACGCTCCTTCGCCTTACCCAGGGCGCGCTTTCGCTGGGTGAGGAGCTTGACCTCCTTGGCCAAGACATCCGCATCCGCATCACACCGATTGATGACAGCCCGCAGGGCTCCCAGTTTGTCTTCGGAACGCTCTATGTAAAGCCCCAGGAGGTTTTCCCCTTCTTCGGTGAGGACACCCTCACCGTCTTCAAGAGCCATTACCAGAGCTTGAGCAGCGGAGACGAGATCATAGGTCGTGGGCATGGGTTTCTCCGTTACAGATCTGGCGTAAAGCAGTGGGATAAGGCGGAAAGGACCACATCTTCAAAGGATCGCCCCACCATCTTGGCGATAGCTTCGGGGAGTGTCGGCATAGGATCGCTCAGGTACTCGCGCTCCCCTTCGGACATTGTCCAAATCTGCCAGCCGTATTCCGGACCCCCGGTCGGGGTCACGCCCATGGCCAACGCCTCAAAGAATAAACCGCCATCGTCCTCGTTTTGGAAGGCGTGGCGGTAGTGTTCCTTGGAGATTGGTTGGAACGAGAACACCCGGCGCGCCTTGGCTTCGGGCGGTTCTCCCAGCCCGCTAAGACCGTGAGCGCGGAGGCCAACCAATTTGATCGCCTCCGTGATCTCACGATGCCCGGTTGCCGCGATGATGTCGGCGGCCTCTTCTTCGAAACCATAGTCAATCTGGTCAGGCATGCTGCACCTCCCTCAAAACGGCAGGGATTCAGGATCATTGGGGTCAATGTGGTCTGCCTTCTTCTTGGGCGCCTTCTTTGCTGGACCTGGCGCCGCTGCGGGCTTTTCCTCTGGCCAATCAATGCGGGTGACCGTGTCCGCGCGAAGCTCAAGGGCGCGCTGGTTGGCTTCTTCTCCCCACTTCCGCTCGTGGAGTTGACCCGTAACCAACACGCGCTCCCCCTTCTTCATGTTCTCTGCGACCCATTCGCCTCGCTTCCCCCAGATGTTGATATTCAGCCAAGTGGTGGTACGGCGGTCCCCGTAGCCATCGCTTGATGCAACCCGCAGGGAGCAGACTGTGGACCCAGCTGCGTCACGGGTTTCAGGGTCGTCACCAAGGCGTCCAAAGACGGTGGCATTGATTGGCATCGCTACTGCTCCTTGGGTGTCCACGGGACACCGTTTGTATGGTTGAGGGTGGCAAGGACCGCTTGCCGTGCTGACTCGCTGAGATCGGCAACCTTCTCGACTCCATAGGATGTGAGCAGCCCGCCGATCTGTTCCATTGTCCATTTGCCATCGTTAAGCCGGGTCGCCATGGCCTGGCGCAGTTCCCGTGGTTCAACCCGCGCAAGGTGCTCCATCGCTGGTGCTTGTCCGTTGGTCGGCTCTGGGGCGTGGGGTGTCAACTCGGTGGCCCCTGCCTCTTGATCAGCTGATGGGGTGGTGTCTGGATCGTCACCTGTCTCAACCTGGAACGTCTCACGCAAGACGTATTTGTAAGCACCTGTCAGAGCCTTCCAAAGCGCCTTGTCGCCTGTATCAATCGCCACGCCGGCCATTTCAACATCTTGAAACTCGCCACTGACATGAAGGAAGCGATACACGGCTTTCATTTCCGCGCGGAACTGGCGGCGGTCCTGGTTGGATCGGGCGTGCTCTGTGAATGTGGCCTCAATGGTGATCGGCATTGGACCCATCAATCCAGCCTCAACCATCGCCGGACGAAGCGCACTGATGAGATCACCCTCAGACGCGAAGGTATACCGCTGACCGTGGGACATCTTCCCGGTCTTCTGGACATACGCGACCCGGGAAAAGACCTGGAAAAGAGCCGCGGCAATCGTCTTGGGCATTTCTGCCCTGGGCTGCCCCTGGGTATTCGATTTCGGCATGTGTCCTGCTCACCTGGTGAAGGCATTGGATGGGAATACGTCCCCCATTTCTATGGGAGGCGGTTTCCAATGTCAACAGTCAATAGACATTGACGCGACAAGTGCAGATGTACTATACAAGGGGTCATGATTCCCGATGACACCGCCAGCCTTACCAACGTCTTGAAGGCCTTGAGGTCTGCGCGCGGGCTTTCGCTTGCTGACACGGCGAAGCTCTTGGAAGAAGAGGGGATCCACATGTCCCGCAGTGGGATCCATCACTGGGAAATGGGCAGAGTTCGCCCACCCCTGCCGATGATCCACGCGCTGGCCAAGGTCTACAAACTCGACAGCGGAGAGCAAATCCGCCTCTACCAGGCTGCGGGCTATCTGGTGACGCTGCACCCGGGGAACGCGGCATGATCATCGGCATCGACCCGGGGAAGAAGGGCGGGTGCGTCCTCCTTGATCGGGATGCCAACCCCATTGACTGGCTCGCAGCTGACCACGCTGATGATGGATACTGCAAGAGCGGAGTATATTTTCCAAGGCTGATGGCGGCCTGGGTGGCCGGGGAAGGCGGGCGGGAACCCGTTCGGTTGGTCGTCATTGAGCAACAGCAGGCAAGGCCCATAGAAGGGCGGTCTTCCTGCTTGGCAACCGGGCGCGGGCAGGGCCTTTGGGAGGGCATCTGCGCCGCGTCCGGCTGCCCCTATCTTTTGGTGAGTCCTGGCAAGTGGACGCGGACGATCCTTGGCTCGATGCCAAAGGGAACCGACCGCAAAGCCCGGGCAATCGCCATGGCTCTTGAACGTCTCCCCGATCTGCCCCTGACATGGGGGCGCCGACGAAAACCCCACGACGGTCTTGCTGATGCTGCCTGTCTCGCCCTCTTCGGGTTGAAACAGTTCTCCACCGCTGCCGCCTGAATCCCCAACCCCTTCCCTCCTGGCTTGGCCGCCATCCCACGGCACAAACACGACTGATCCCGCCAAGCCGGGAGGGTTTCACCATGGAGCCCCCCCGATGCCCTCCCACGAATTCCTCGACCTCGACTTTGACAACATCGTCCCGCTCCACAATCGCGAGCGGATCGCCCAGTACCTCGACCTGGTCGAAACTTTCCACGATTTCGACTCCCCTGTCCTCCTCGTTGTGCAGACGCTGAACGACGCGGATCGCCTGCTCGAGTCCGTCGAGGCCACAGATCGTGAGCTTGGCCGGCTCCTGGTGATGGCCTATGCGCTCGACCCTGGGCGCATCGTCCACATTGCTACCCGCGTCATTGACGAACACCGCGCAGGCAACCCGGAGCCCTGCCCCAGTGCGTTTGTGTGAGGCATGGGCATGTCTGATCTAAGCATTCAGAATCATTGGCACTGCGTGACCGCAGAGGCATGGTCAACCACGGTGGAAGGCGCCAAGGGCCGCACCTATACCGTCTCTTGGAACAAGTGGGGCCACAAGCGCCCCGACGTGGAGTATTCCTATTGCTGCACCTGTCCTGGCTACCAGTTCGGCTTCGGGGAGGATTGCAAGCACATCACCCTCACCAAGAGCAGCGGGAAGCACTGCAACTGGATGCAGTTCCGTGACGGTGGGGAGGCGATCTCAACCCATGCCGGGCAGTTCTGCCCACAGTGCGGACTGGGCGTCCGCTCGATGGGGTGGTGTGTCTGATGAACTGGCAGATCAAGGAAGGGGACGCGCTCGAGGTGCTGGCCGGCATGGAGCCCAATAGCGTCGATTCGGTGGTGACCGATCCACCGTATGGGCTGGGCTTTATGGGCAAGGCGTGGGACAAGCTCCCGCCCGGGGTGGACTGGGCGCGGCTGGTGCTGCGAGTGCTCAAGCCTGGCGGGCACCTTGTGGCCTTTGGTGGCACCCGCACATCCCACCGATTGGCCTGCGCCATCGAGGATGGTGGCTTTGAGATCCGCGACACGATCTCTTGGCTCTATTGGTCGGGCTTCCCCAAAAGCCTCAATGTCTCGATTGGCATCGATAAGGCCGCCGGGGCGATGGGCCACCGTGGCGTGAGCGTAAAGCATCACCGGGGCCAAGAAGACCTGGCGAAGCCATGCGCGGTCGAAGCACACCAGCCCATCACAGATGAGGTCAAGACGTGGGACGGCTGGGGAACGGCTCTAAAGCCAGCCCAGGAGCCCGCCATCCTGGCACGCAAGCCGCTGGAGGGCACGGTGGCGGAGAACGTGCTCAAGTGGGGCGTGGGCGGGATCAACGTGGACGGGTGCCGCATTGCGTATGGTGATCCGGCTTGGCCTGGGCCGGGTGATGCTTTAGAGGATCAGGAGTATTCGCAACCGACCAGCGCAGCCACACCACGCGGAGCGGATGGCCTAAGCAGTAGACGAACGGTCTTTGTTGAGGCGCCTACAGGCAGATGGCCCGCCAACATCTACCAATGCCCCAAGGCGTCACGCTCAGAGCGTGAGGCAGGTTGCGAGCATCTGCCGATATCTTCCGGCGCGGCTGCGGTGGGACGCGAGGAGGGCACCGATGGGCTCAACAGTCCGCGCGCTGGAGCGGGGCGCACGGCTGGCGCCATCCACAACATCCACCCGACGGTGAAGCCGATCCAGCTGATGGCTTGGCTTTGTCGCCTGGTGACGCCTCCGGGTGGGCTGGTCCTCGATCCCTTCATGGGCTCAGGTACAACCGGGATCGCTGCGGTTCGCCAGGGTTTCCGCTTCATCGGCATTGAGCGTGAACCCGAATACGTCGAGATCGCCCGCGCCAGGATCGAGGGTGACGCGCCTCTCTTCAATCGGAAGGTGTGCGGATGAACTGGGCGATCTCCCTCTTCAGTGACCGCTGGGCGAAAGCTCCCATCGCGCGGCGGCCTGACTGGGCGCGTCTGGTGGATGCCTTGACGACACCAGATATTGTGGGGCCGCACGGCACCAAGGATCACTTGCCGCTCTGGAGCCCTGCCCAATACCCGGACGGGGAGACGAGAGGCGCGGCCCGGGTCCAGAGCCTATCCATGCTGGTCCTCGACTACGATGACGGAACCCTCATCGAGGAAGCCCTGGGGGCGTGGTGTCAGTGGCCCGGGGTGCTGCACACCTCGTTCAGCCACAAGCCATCAGCGCCAAAGTTCAGGGTGGTGCTGCCCCTGTCGGCTCCAGTGCCCGCGGCTCACTGGCCTGCGGTCTGGCGGTGGGCCTGGCGGACGGCGGCAAAGAAGATTGACAGCAAGTGCAAGGACGCCTCCCGCTGCTACTACATGCCGGCAGCCCGGGAGGCTGGTGGAGCCTTTGAGGCTTATGCATGGCCAGCCACAAGGCCCACGGTATTCCTTGGTGATGCTGTCCCCTGGGCGGCTGAGTTGTCAGAACTGACCAAGCCCAAGCCACCGCCAGTGCCGCGCCCCGTTATCCAGGTCTCTGCGGGTCGAGCCAGGCGGAAAGCAAAGGCACGGCTTGACGAGGATCCGCACTCACGGCTTAGCCTCGCCAGGGCTCTGGGCGCTGAGTTGCTGGGTGATCCACCCATCGCGCGGCGCATCGCCTGCCCCAGCTGCGCGCGCCGGGATGTCTGGTTCGCCGTGCATCCAGACCAGAGCGCCTGGGCCAAGTGCAATCATGCCAAGACCTGTGGATGGTGGGGCGACCTTTTCAACCTGGCGAGGGACAACGGATGGCAACTGTGAAGAAGAACCTTGGAGAACTGATCGGCATCCACACCCCACGGCGCCAGGCTGATGTCTGGGAAATGCTCGACCGCAGGCCAGACCGATTCGACAAGAAGAGCGGGGATCTGGTGGGCGAGGGTGAGCCTTACCAATATCTCTTGAACTGCAAGCGCATCATGGTCCACGACCGGACCTTGCGTCAGGCCATCCGGTTCAACGAGTTCACCGGGCGCGTCGAGGTCAATGGCACCGCGGTCACAGACGAAGAGGAAACCCGGCTTACAGTCTGGCTGGAAGAAACCTATGCGCTGCGGCTGGCTGTCAAGCGAGTGGCTGAGATCCTGCGGATGGTCGCCAAGGACAATCCATACCACCCGGTGCGGGCATACCTGGACGGGCTCATCTGGGATGGGGAGTCGAGAGTGCGCGGCCTGTTCACGAACTACATGGGCGCAGCCGATGACGAGATCACCCGGGAGCTTGCGTTCCGCTGGATGCTGTCAGCTGTCGCGCGCGTCTTCAAGCCAGGATGTAAGGTGGACAGCACGCTCATCCTCGTGGGCAAACAGGGATCACTGAAGTCCACGGCATTCAGGCGGCTCAGTGTTGATGAGTCCTGGTTCAGTGACACGCCCATCGACATGCAGAATAAAGACGCCTACATGGCGCTGCAAGGCGTCTGGATCTATGAGCTTGCGGAGCTTGACAGCGTGCGGCCCAGGGACGCCACCACAGTCAAGTGTTTCCTATCAAGCCAGCGGGACCGCTACCGGCCCAGCTATGGCCGGAACATGGTGGACCGGGCGCGCTGCGGCATCCTGGTGGGCACGACCAATGAGGCTGAGTTCCTGACAGACCGCACGGGCTCGAGACGTTTCTGGCCTGTCAAGGTCGGCACGAGCGGACGCATCGACCTCGACGCGATCACAGAGGACAGAGATCAACTCTGGGCGGAAGCCGTGGCGGCGTTCAAGGGTGGCAACCCGTGGTGGTTGCAGGATCAAGAGGAGCAAGACCTCAAGGAGTCGAGCGCGGTTTATCAGCAGACTGACCCCTGGGAGGTGCCCATCCGCGAGTGGCTGAAGGGGAGGCAGAGCGCCTTTGACCTGGCCGACCTTGCCACCGACGTGCTGAAGATGGACAGGGACAGGCAGTCAAAGGGGATGGCTATGCGGCTGGCAGCACTTCTCAAGTCGCTGGGCTGCGAGAAGTTCAGGGTGAGAAGCCTGGACGGTAGCCGGCCTTGGCGATGGAAGGCGCCTGGGGGCAGTTGAGACCGCTACAGGCTCTCGTCCTGCATGCCTGTTCAGGTGCGGGTTGAAGCCCATTAGAGGGCTGAGAGCGCAAAGATAGGGCGCGTTCAACCATGGATATCACCCGATCTGGTGGGCTCTTGGCCTTCGTCCACCTGGTGGAGTGGACCACAAGTGGACCAACCTCTGGACCAAGTAGTGGTCCAACGAGACGGGAGGTTGACCCTGGGCTTTCCTCTGTTGGACCATGGACCAACCTCTTTAGGCTGATCTTTTTTTTCGATCAGTGTCATTTAGAATGTTCCGTGCTTTTGGGCTTTGCACTGGTCCACTGGCGATAAGGCGGGTTGAACCAGTGTTCTCACTGGACCAACCTATGGTCCAGAGGTTGGTCCACCTTTGGTCCAGGCGGGCCACACGCCTCGGGATGTGTACCGAATGCGGACACAAATTGTCCGCTTGCGTGATAGTCTCAAGTCGAGCGAAACGAGCAGGATCGCGGCGCCTGGTGGGGTGTAAATGTCAAAAACGGCCAAACTGGCGTGTATACGGTGGTTTTACCCCCC
>Ga0208684_1001754_pt1 | contig 11134 bp, 13 predicted proteins | sample MalvireepMed_b05_FD_184245 | JGI IMG/M metagenome (GOLD analysis project Ga0208684, IMG submission 184245) | Marine viral communities from the Global Malaspina Expedition - Malaspina viral metaG DeepMed_b05 (SPAdes) (version 2) | ecosystem: Environmental > Aquatic > Marine > Oceanic | place... | reverse complement strand
TTAGAGGGTGAAAAGGGCAAAAGAAGGGGACATAGCAGATATGGACGTAGTGGTGGTGGAGGATTCCCAAGAGATATACTAGAATCTAAAACAGCCCCAAGAGGATTACTTGGGCCAAGGAAAAGGAAATACTAATGCCATATCATTATAAACAATATAAGAAAGGAACTCCTAAGAGGAAGAAAGCTGAGAAGGAGCATAGGGCTGCTATGGCGAAAAAGAGAAAGAAGAAAGGCTAGTCATGGCAGTAACACCAGAACAGGCTAATGGGGCTGGAGATGTTTTAACAGATGAAGCTACAAGGGCTGCCTTAAAAGCGCTAGACCCTAGATATTATAATCAGTATTATATGCTTCCATCTCGTATATCACATACTGATATACCATTTGGGGCAACGTCAAGTTCCCCAGGGATGACGGATATATATCATGGTTCTCGTACATCGACGGGGTACGGTCTTCCTCCAGTTAGTCAGGTAGGATTTGAGACAGGGCCGACCGAGGCTAGAATATTATCTGGTAATGCTCCTTATGTATATGCAACTACAGAACCTGATATTAGTCAGATGTTGGCTGAACGTGAAGGAAGAGCCGGTACAGTTATCAAGGGTCAACTACCAACTGAATCCCTTAGAGGAGCGATATCGACAGTTCCTGGGGCGTTTGGTGGAGATCCAAGGTATCCAGGTTATAAGCCTGAGACAGAAGCATTTATACGTTCGAGAGGATTTGATCCCAGGATGCCTGAGACTGAACTCCTCCTAACGCCAGAAGAAGCTAATAAAGCATTTGGCTTTACAGAAGGAACGGCCAAGGCTGAACCGAGGGCTAGGGTTGGTTTTCTTGATCTTGGGCAAACAGCCCGACAACAAGTAGCGGGTGCAAGGGTTCCACTCTATGATGCGTTGATGTCTTCGTTACCCAGAGGAAAGGATCCTCTCACGAATATTCTTGGAGTGGAAAAGGAATACATAGGAGGATTAAAAGACTTTCTTCCAGGGATAAAACAGAAAGCTATAACAGCGGCTGGTAAGTTAGCTAGATTTGCTGGGCCAGCATCTATACCTCTTGACCTGATTGCGGCTAATCAATACTTCGGTAAAGATCAGCCAGCCAGAGGTGTAGCAGCATTAGCATCAACTGTTTTCCCCCCAGCTATATTGGCTGAGTTAGGTCTTAGTGCTGGTGCAAGTATACAGGATGCAGCAAGACAGGCTGGAGAGTATCTAACTTCCCCAGATCAGGAGATCAGAGCAGAAGATCGTACACTAACTAATCAGATGGCTGACTATATTGCAGCTAGAGATAATAATATGGCAGTAACACCAGCACAAGCAACCGCCACAACTGATGCCCTTGCAGGTCAGGTGCCAGTGGGTGGGCCACTACTTCCTGAACAGCCGTTTGTTCGAGGTTCGCTTGGTGGGCCAGTTGTTGGCCCAGATACTGGTGGTTATTCTAGGACGTACCTTGATCGTTATGGTGGTACAGTTCCAGGTGCTTGGGATGCACAGTTTCGACGGGATGCTCCAACTCATCTATTCGAGTCTGGTAATTTTGATCTTGGCAGTATAGAGGCCCTGAAAGCACATCCAATTGGATGGAACAGGCCAGATCAGGGTGGCTATACTGGTGTCAGTTACTATGATACTTATAGAGGCGGTGGAGACTTACCGCCAGAATTTGAAATACCAGGAAAGCTCCCTGGTTATTTGGGCAGAATAGTAGCACCCAGGATTATACAACAGTTGTCTGGTATACCGGCAACTGATGGGACTAGAAGTTCTGCTATATTAGATGCTCTTGCTACAAGGGCTGAGTATGATCCTCCTACTGAAGATATTGAAGCAGGGCTAATGATGGGTCGTTTAGCAAACCAGGGTTTAATTAGTGAAGAACAGGGCCAACGCTTTTCTGATGTATATGGAAATGTGCGGGGTGAAAACCTTGATGTACAATATACTGATAGTTTCCCAACTCAGGCTACTATAACTGAAGAGTTGTCTGAGTTTCCTTCATGGGTTCCTTTCTTTGGTGGTGATCCGATAGGATCTATAGAGGGAACTGTATTACCTAGTGTTCCAGTAACCCCTCAAACACTTCCTGTAAATCAAATGGCATCAGATGTTCAACAGGCATTGGCTGCGGCAAAACCTAGGCCAAGGGGTATGCCTTCACCTGCTGTAACACCACAGTTACAGGCTCTTACTGAACTAGCGCAAACTGATCCCACTATTGCTGCTAGATATACTACTCCTGGTAGCCAAGACCTAATAGATATTGCAACTCAGCAAGAAAGTTTTGCAAATATTCCAGAGACTCCTTGGACTCCACCGGCTCCAGTGATTCCTGATATCGTTGTTCCACCTCCAGCAGCAGCACCGGAACCTTATGTAGAGCAATTTGAAGCACCACCGCCTAAACCTGCGCCAAGAAGAGTTAAATATACACCTCCAAAAAAGACAGCAAAGAGGAAGCCAAGTCAACGTGCGCCAAAGCGTACTGCTGTTCAAAAGGCAGTGGCACCTAAACCTAAACCAGCACCGAGGAGAGTTAAATTTACTCCGCCAAAACCAAAGACAAAAACTCCTGTTAGAAGACGAAAAGGCGGAAAGCCAAAAGTTCGCAGAGTAAGTAAAGCGCCGAGAAGACCTGGCGGAAGATGATGACAGAACGACAAGACAAATTTATTGAACACTATTCCATAACTGGCAATGCTACTGATTCTGCTATAAAGGCAGGATACTCTGAGAAGACAGCCAAGCAGAAGGGATATGAACTTAAAAATATTTTAAGGGAACAGATCAATGACCAAACTCAAAAGGTTCTTGCTGACAAGATACCCTCAAGCCTACACTTTCTATCTGAACTGGCAGAGAAGGCAGAGAGCGAGAGCGTTCGTCTTGGGGCGATCAAGGATTTACTGGATAGAGCAGGGTTGAAACCTGTAGAGAGAATAGAACAAACTAACATAGAACAAATGTCGAATGAAGAAATCCAACGGGAACTCGACGCACTCCTCAAACACTAGGAAGTTAGAACTCCTGCGTGAGCAGAGGCAGCGTGAGAGGTACGCCAGGATTGATTCTTACGACCCTTACCCCTACCAGCTAAAGTTTCACAAAACAGGCTCAGAGGCCAACCAGAGGCTTCTGATGGCGGCTAACCGCATAGGTAAGAGTTTCTGTGGAAGTATGGAATTGTCCTATCACCTGACTGGTTTGTATCCAGATTGGTGGGAAGGGAGAGTATTCAAGCAGCCTATCATAGCATGGGCTGGTGGTGTATCAAACGAAACGACAAGGGATATTGTTCAGTTTGAATTACTGGGTTCCCCCGATGACCCCGAAGCCTTTGGTTCCGGTACTATACCGAAAAACCTAATAATAAAGACTGAAAGGAAACCAGGGGTTCCAAACGCAAAGAGCGTGGCACTTATTCACCACGTTTCCGGTGGGAACTCATCTTTATTTTTTAAAGCCTATGAGATGGGTGTAGAGAAATGGCAGGGTCGTAGTGTAGATGTGATATGGTTGGACGAAGAACCATCCAGAGATATCTATTCTCAGGCCGTTACGAGGACATTAGATCGCAGGGGGATGGTTTATATGACCTTTACCCCGGAAGCAGGGATGACAGAGACAGTCGCATCCTTTATGAACAACCTCCAGAGTGGTCAATCATTGGTAAATGCGACATGGGATGACGCATCTGAGAAGATTTCCTCTATGAATGGGGAGAAAGGCCACTTAAGTGAGGTGGTAATGGAGCAGATTCTCTCCTCATATTCTCCACATGAGAGAGAAATGAGAAAGAATGGCAGGCCTTCTATTGGTTCTGGCCTTATTTTTCCTCTAAATGAGGAGAAAGTTATGATTGATCCCCTATATTTGGAGGATCATTGGCCCAGAATAGCAGCAATAGACTTCGGATGGGACCATCCTACCGCTGTAGTGTGGTGTGCTATAGACACAGAAGGGGAAATGTTCTATGTTTATGACTGTTATAGGGCATCCAAGGCCAGTCCTGCGGTACATTCAGAGGTAATCAGGGGAAGACCTCACTTTATCCCTATTGCCTATCCACATGACGGAAATAGGCGAGATTCTATGGGAAATCCAGGGCTTGCCGACCAATACAGGAACTTAGGATGCAACTTTCTCCTTGAACACTTCACTAATCCACCTGCATTAGGTAATAATAAGGGTTCAAACTCTATAGAAGAGGGATTAATGGCAATAATCCAGGCTATGGAGGGGGGTAAATTCAAGGTATTCTCTACCCTTGGCGACTGGTTTGAAGAATTCAGGATGTATCATAGGAAACAGAACAAGGTAGTTCCTTTCAGGGATGACCTTATGAGCGCAACAAGGTACGCCTTCCAATCTCAGAGGTTTGCGGTTGCTGGTAAAGATCCAACATGGACACAAGATGTCGAATATAGGAACTACGGAATTATTTAATGGCAAAGATTACTGAAGAAGAGCTAGTAGCCAGAATACGGAGTGAGATCACTGACTCTATCGGCTATGGTGATACTGTTTCACAGCATCGTGAAAAGGCTATGGAGTATTATCATGGTCAGCCTTTTGGAAATGAAGTAGAAGGGCGAAGCCAGTATGTAGACTCTACTGTTCAGGATACTATAGAGTGGATCAAGCCTTCTCTAATGAGAGTGTTTGCATCTGGTGATGAGATGGTTAAGTTCTCTCCTCACGGCCCTGAAGATGTACCTATGGCTGAACAGGCCACAGATTATGTGAACTATGTATTCACTAAGGATAATTCTGGTTGGGAAATACTGTATTCGTGGTTCACTGATGCTTTGCTATCTAAGAATGGTATAGTCAAGGTATGGTGGGAAGAGTATGATGAGGCCCAGAGGGAGGAGTATACGCATCTTGATGATATGGAGTTTAATCTTCTTATCAGTAATAATGATGTAGAGGTTCTTGAACATACTCCCTACCAGGAAGGCGAGATGGAGATGTATAATGATGTGGTAATCTCCAGACGCAGGTCAATAGGTCGAGTAAAGATAGAGAACGTACCACCATCTGAGTTCCTTATCTCAAGGGATGCTAAGACAATACAGGATGCCAGGTTTGTATGTCATAGAGTTCAGAAGACCTTATCTGAATTAAGGGAGATGTATCCAGGCCAAACTCTTGATCCAGAAACTCTTGGTTCTGGCGAGGATGATGACTTTACTCTCTTCGGGGAGAAGGCAGCAAGGCATGAGTTCGATAATACTTTCCATTTTAATATTGGTGAAAGCGAAACAGAAGAGGCTCTAAGACAATACTGGTTACATGAGTCCTTTCTTCAAACTGATTACGATGGTGACGGGCTTGTTGAACTTAGAAAAGTTTGTACTGTTGGAGATTATGTCCTTGCGAATGATGAGATAGATTCTGTTCCCTTTGTTTCTATTACCCCTATAAAGATACCGCATAAGTTCTTTGGAGTGTCTGTTGCTGACTTGGTAATGGATCTTCAACTCTATAAATCTGTATTGATGCGTAATCTTTTGGATAATATGTATAACCAGAACTTTGGCAGATACGCAGTCTTAGAGGGGCAAGCGAATTTGGATGATTTGCTCACGCAAAGACCAGGCGGTGTAGTCAGAGTCAAGTCACCTAATGCCGTGATGCCGTTAGCGACTCCTCCACTAGAGCCTTACTCATTCCAGATGCTAGAGTATCTTGATGGAGTAAGAGAGTCCAGGGCTGGTGTGTCGAGGATGTCACAAGGCATGAATGAGAACGCCTTGACTTCGCATACCACGGCTACTGCTGTTAATGCAGTCATGGGGGCAGCGCAGAGTAGGGTAGAGTTAATTGCCAGAAACTTTGCTGAGACTGGCGTAAAAGATTTAATGCTTACTATCTATACTCTACTGATGAAGAATCAAGATCATCAGAGAGTAGTTATGCTAAGAAATCAGTGGGTTCCTGTACGCCCTGACTCATGGAATGATAAGATGGATTGTACTGTATCTGTTGCCTTGGGCAGTGGAAATAAGGATCAACAGATGATGCACCTTTCCAGGATGTTGCAGTTTGCGGGAGAGGCTATGAAAGGCGGATTAAAGATTGTTACTGAACAGAATATGTATAACCTTGGGGCATCCCTTGTAAAGGCAATGGGATTCCAAAACGTTGATGATTTTCTGACTAACCCTGCAAATGTACCACAGCAACAGGGGCCATCTCCACAAGAACAGATGCAGCAGATGGAAGTACAGATTAAGCAGAAGGAGTTAGAAATCAAAGCTGCCGAAGTGCAAATTAAGGCTCAGAAAGTTCAACAGGATGCTCAAGAAGCTGCCGTAGATGCACACTTGAAGATGGAAGAGTTGAAATTAGAGCGTGAACAGAAACGAGCCGTAGCCATAGGAGCCACATGAGCGACGATCACAGGGAAGAGAGAGCAAAGAACCTTTTAAGTAACCCGCTGTTTAATGAAGCATTTGATGAGTTAAGAAAAGATTTAATGAATCGCTGGGAGTCCAGCGGTTCGACAGAGTTGGAAGCCAGAGAATCAATTTGGCTTGCGATGAGACTGCTTGACAGACTTCATGGTCATATAAAGTCCATAGTTGAAACAGGACACATGAACAAAGTTATGTCACAGCAACACCCATTCATCTGATAAGAGGAATTTAATTATGGCGGATAAGCAACCAGCCCCGCAAGCACACGAAGACCAGTCGCAACCTGGAAGTTTATGGGAAGCGCAAACGGCAATCCTTGGATTATTGGAACCTGAAGAGGAAACACCAAAAGAAGAGGAAGCCAAACCTGCTGAAAGTGAAGAGTCTACTGAGGAAACTCAAGACGAATTACCGGAAGAGGAAACTGAAGAGGAAGAATCTGAAGAAGAAGAATCTGAAGAGGAAGACGTTTCAGAAGAATCCGATGAGGAAGAAGAACCTGAAGAGGAGGACGACACACCTGAACTCTATACCGTAAGGATAAATGGAGAAGACCATCAGGTAACTGCCGAAGAACTTGTAAAGGGGTACTCTCGTCAGGCGGATTATACAAAGAAAACACAAGAGCTAAGTCAGTACCGCCAGCAACTGGATCAAGCATCACAGTTCTACCAACAAGAAGTTGCAGCGACTCAGGAGGCTCGACAGCAGTACATAAGTTCTATAGCGAACGCAATACAATTAAATCATTCGTCGCTACAGGAATATGAGAATATTGATTGGGAGCGGTTAAAGACGGAAGATAAGGAAGAATACCTTACTAAACGTGACGATTACCGTGAGGCCCAGAATAATATTGAAAGACTAAAACAGACTTTTGATCAAGAATCCCAGCAACAGTATGCTGCCGATCAGCAGCAGTTTCAGCAGTGGGCGCAAGTTGAGCACTCAAAGCTGGTAAGCATTATACCGGATTGGGGAGTTCCACAAAAACAACAAGCGATTGCAAAAGAGCTTCGTGAGTTTGCGGTTACTAAAGGATTCCAGGAAGAGGAATTAAAACAACTCTTCGATCATCGTTCAATTCTTATTTTGATGCAGGCAAAGGCTTGGGAAGACGATCAAAGAAGAGCCAAAGGTATTAAGGCTAAGAAGATCAAGAACAAGCCAAGGGTTGCTAAAAGTGGAAAGGGTACTACTAAGTCTGACAGTTCTAAATCAAAAAGTACTGCAAAAATGAAACGCTTACGGCAAACTGGTCACGTCGATGACGCAGCCTCTTTGCTGGAAGATTTATTTAATTCCTAAAAAGGAGATAACAAATGGCTATTGCTACAAATACGTCACTGACTTATAGTTCAGTTGCTATTCGTGAACAATTGTCGGATGTGATTTATAATATCGCTCCTTTGGATACACCCTTCATGTCAGGTTGTTCAAAAGAAACAGCAGAAAATACTTTCTTTGAATGGCAAGTAGATACGATTACGGCTGGTGCGACTAACCGTAAAATCGAAGGTGACGACAGCATTGCCGCCACCGCCAGGGTGCTTCCAACTAGGTTGGGAAATTACTGCCAGATTTCGCAGTATGTCAACCAGACGAGTGGAACCGACGATGCAGTGAACTATGCCGGACACGGCAAACATCAAGCCTATCAATTGGCTAAAAACGGCAAACGTATGAAAAGAGACATGGAATCCATGTTGCTTGAAAATATTGTACGTGCTGCCGGTAACTCAACCACAGCTAGAGCATCTGCTGGTGTTCCTGCGTGGCTTGCTACCAACTATGTATCCATGAATCCAACGAGTGGTTCACCTGCTGCTGGCGCAACAGGAACGACTGCGATGACTGAAGCTACTGCTACTGCTTCCATTACGGAAGCTGGCATTAAGAACGTCATTAAGGATTGTTATGATGCTGGTGGTAACCCTGACTTGATCTTGGCTCCGTCTGCTATTAAACAGGCGATCTCTGATCTTGCTCAGTCCGTATCATCTCTTCAAACTAATACGAAGGGTGATGCACCTGCACACGTTGTTGCAGCGGTTGACGTTTACGTTAGTGATTTTGGAACTTTCAGAATCATAAGTGACCGTAACGTCAAAAGTAGTGAACACGTGTTCTTTTTGGATATGGACTTTTGGGCCATTGCTTGGCTCAGACCATTCCAGACTGTCGAACTTGCGAAGACTGGTGATGCCCACAAGCAACTCTTGCTTGCTGAGTATGGCCTAGTCTCCAAGAACGAGAAGTCAAGCGGTATCCTTGCTGACGCAAAGGCGTAATAAGTATAGGGGGCGGGGAAACTCGCCCCCACCTTATGCAAGAATTAGAAACGAACTGTCCTAATATTCAGGACGAATACGGCGGCAAAGTAATATTTCCATTTGGGCCGTGTATATATCAGAACTTTATTTCTGATGAGTTAAGAGATTCTCTTCTTGAAGAAGGTAAGAGGATCAGAAATAAAGATCATGATTATGGTAAAAGATTGGCCGGTAATATGTATTTTGGCGGTTCGTATGATTATGGTAACGAATATATTGTTAAGGTTTTTCCTGAGTTTCTTAAAATTCTTTTTCAGTGGTTTGACTTTATGGTTTACCATTATGACGGTGGCCGTGTAAACTTTGCACCAGGGAAAGATGACTTAGAGGTTAATCTGGATACTCTATGGATAAACTTTCAAAGACAGTACGATCATAATCCACCACATCAGCATCATGGTATTGTTTCGTTTGTTGTATATCTTGATGTACCAGAGAAGATATTCAGTGAGCAGGCAAAGTCTAATGTTCAGGATGCTGGGCATATAATATTTAAGTATGGGGAGTCTATCAGTCCACTCAGTGTAAGTATGTGGAATGTCACTCCACAGGATAATCTAATCCTCATGTTTCCTGCTACCCTGGATCATATGGTTCATCCATTCTGGGTAGACGAGGAGCGTGTAAGCGTATCTGGAAACTTTACATTAACTGACAGAATTGTATTGAGTCAAAACGGAGCATAGAAATGGAAACAGACTCTGATCTTAGAGCGATTGCCAAGAAAATGACAAAGGGAAAAAAGGCTACTCCTAAAGTATCAAAGCCTAAAGAGCCAACTGATGCTATGGGTTGGTTAAAGAAGGCATATATTGATAATGATCCTAAAGATGGCGCACCAAAAGTAGGGAATATAGGCTATGTCTAAAAGATTAGTTGTAGATACAGAGCCTTGGCGCAGAACTGATTTTCATTATGATGAGGCTGATAATAAGTTTACTCTGAATACAGTGCAGGATGTACAGCCTATTGTTGATGAAAACAAAAGGAAGATGAATCAATATGGTGATAAGTTATCTGTAGGTAAAAGGGGCGAGTGGCATCATGCTGCAAGCATACCTATCAACGTGTGGGATCAATGGATGCAGGATACTAATGGTGCCATTGAAAAAGATTCTAAACTTCTTGCTGCTTATCTTAATAATCCAGACTATAAGTATTTCAAAGTAGCACCAACAAATATCTAAAGGGTATAAATTATGTATAGACAAAGTGATGACGGTAGTTTCAACAGGTGGGATGTGCAGAGTGTCGTAACAGTAGGCGCATCTGCTGTCGCAACGAATGTTAGTACCGCTAAAATACTAGGTATCCATACGGATGGGGAGATTTATTTTAACTTTTCTTCATCTTCCAGCGCATCTGTTAGCACTGCTAACGATCTGAAACTTGCTGCTGGACTTACATTCATTAACGTACCTAAGTTCTCTGGGCAGGGTGTATCTCAGTACCTGCATCACCAGAGAGTAGGTAGTTCTAATGTGAGTATGCGACTGGTTCATGTCTGATGGCGATAGGGACGTTCGCGCAGCTTAAGACCGCAGCCGCGAATTGGTTAGACAGAAGTGATCTAACTGATCGTATACCAGAGTTTATAACTCTGGCAGAGGCCAGGTTTAATCGTAATCTTAGGATTAGGGACATGGAAACTGTCTCTACGGCTATCTCTACGACTGCTGGAACAAGAGAATATTCATTGCCTACTGGGTTTGTACAGATGAAAGAGTTTCATTTGTCTACTGATCCTATAACTCCATTATCTTATATTACCCCAGAGATGATGTCGAGATTGTGGGCAGGAAGTGCGAAGTCTAAACCACAAGTGTTTACAATTATAGCAGATAATGTAAGGCTAGGTCCAAATCCAGACGCAACATATACTACATCAATGCTTTACTATAAGACGTTTACAGCTTTGTCTGACGCAGCAACAACAAATGATATGCTGACTAATAATCCAGATGTATATTTATACGGAACTCTATTAGAGGCAGAACCATTCTTAGGCAATGATCAAAGGGTTCCATTATGGTTGGCTGCTTTCCAAAAAGCAGTAGATGATATACAAAACCAAGATAATAAAGATCGTCACTCAGGCTCACAACTCAGGGTTATGAATACTGGCGGATATCCGTGAGGTGAATAATAATGTTAAATAATTTTGCAGCAACACAGGGCGGTGGTACAGATACAGTAACCACTACTATGATACTTGACGGCACCATTGCTAATGCAGATGTAGCATCTGATGCAGCCATTGCTGTTAGTAAAATTGACCTTGGTAACACTTTGGAGATTGAGACTTCTTCTGGCGACCAGATATTTGAAATGGATAATAATGCTTCCAATTCTTCAAATTTCCA
>Ga0208684_1001753_pt1 | contig 11139 bp, 6 predicted proteins | sample MalvireepMed_b05_FD_184245 | JGI IMG/M metagenome (GOLD analysis project Ga0208684, IMG submission 184245) | Marine viral communities from the Global Malaspina Expedition - Malaspina viral metaG DeepMed_b05 (SPAdes) (version 2) | ecosystem: Environmental > Aquatic > Marine > Oceanic | place... | reverse complement strand
GCTTGGTATAAAGGCTTTAAATTACCTAAATAATATTGTATATAATAATATGGCGGGAGATTCCACCACATCATCTCCTGCCTTATTATTAAGGATTTTTTATGCTACAAAAAATTAACATTCAGCCAGGATTTAATAAACAAGTCACAGCAACAGGCGGCGAGGGCCAATGGGTTGACGGTGATTATGTTCGTTTTAGATATGGTACACCTGAAAAAATAGGTGGTTGGGCACAACTTGGAGATAATACTCTTACAGGCAGAAACACAGCACTACATCATTTTGTTAATTCAAGTGGTATTAAGTACGCAGCAATTGGCACAAACAGATTTTTATATGTATATTCTGGAGGAGCGTTTTATGACATTACTCCTATTAAAGCTACAACAACATTAACTAGCGCTTTTACAACAACACAAAGTGATGCAACGGTTACAATTACTTTTGCATCTGATCATAATATTACTAAATATGATATCGTTCGTTTAGATAATTTTACTGCCATTACTGGTTCTAATTTTAGTTCTGGTGATTTTGATAACACTAATTTTATGGTAACAACGGTTCCAACTGCTACAACAATTACCGTTGAAATGGGATCAGCAGAATCAGGATCAGGAGCTAGTACTTCTGGTGGAATAAGAGTTCAACATTTTTATTCAATAGGTCCCGCAGTTGAAGAATCAGCTGCTGGTTGGGGACTAGGTTTATGGGGCGGTAATGTTGCAGGAGAAGCTTTTTCAACGATAGATGGTGCTTTAACTTCTGGTTCTTCTAGTATTGTATTAGATGCTTCAGATGCTTTTCCCGCTTCAGGAACAGTTTTAATAGATAGTGAAAGAATTGCTTATACAACAAACACCACAGGTACAGGAACATTATCAGGATTAACCAGAGGATCAGACAATACTACAGCAGCATCTCACTCGGACGGAGTTACAATTTATGACGCATCGGATTATACGAAATGGGGCGCATCTCAAACAGGAGACGTAGTCACGGCACCTGGATTATGGCATCTAGATAATTTTGGTAATAAACTTATTGCAACTATTGCAGATGGAGCTACTTTTGAATGGAATTCAAATGCAACAGGTGCAACATCAACTCGTGCAACTATTATAAGTGGAGCACCAACCGCTTCACAACTAACTTTAGTTTCTACACCTGACAGGCATTTAATTTGTTTTGGAACAGAAACAACCATTGGGACTACAAGCACACAAGATGACATGTACATTCGATGGTCTTCTCAAGAATCTTTAACTACTTGGACTCCAACTTCAACTAATACTGCTGGTACACAAAGAATTGCAGATGGAACAAGAATTGTTGGAGCTATAAGAGGTAGAGATGCAATCTATGTTTGGACAGATACTTCTTTATTTATTATGAGGTTTGTTGGTCCACCATTTACTTTTTCATTTCAACAGGTGGGTACTAACTGTGGACTTATTGGACAGAACGCAGCAGTCGAAGTTGATGGATCAGCCTACTGGATGTCAGAAAATGGTTTTTTTAGATATACTGGTAAACTAGAATCTTTACCGTGTCTGGTTGAAGACTATGTTTATGATGATTTAGCAACGGTACCTAAACAACATATTTATGCAGGATTAAATAACTTATTTGGTGAAGTCACATGGTTTTATCCAGGAAGTGGATCTTCATCTAATAATAGATCGGTTACTTATAATTATATGGATTCAACGGAAGATAGACCTGTATGGACTACAAGTACACTAGCAAGATCAACATGGTCAGACTCACATATATTTGGTAAACCTCATGCAACAGAATACGATGATGATGCAACAAGTGATACAACTGTCGGTAATACGGATGGTATTACTATTTACTATGAACATGAAACAGGAGTTAATCAAATTAAAGCAGGAACTGCTTCCGCTATTGCAGCAAACATTCAAACAGGCGACTTTGATTTAGACCATAAAGGACTAGATGGGGATGGTGAATTTATAATGAAAATTAGAAGAATACTTCCAGACTTTTTAAGTCAAACTGGAAATGCAATTGTTACATTAAATTTAAAAAATTACCCATCAGATTCCCAAGCAAGTTCATCTTTAGGTCCGTTTACAGCTACAACATCAACAACTAAAATAGACACACGTGCAAGAGGTCGAGCGGTAGCTTTAAAAATATCTAATGATAGTATTGGGCAACACTGGAAATTAGGTACTTTCAGATTAGATATACAACCAGATGGAAGAAGATAATGGCTAGAATTGTACAATCACTTACACAACCACTACCTAAATACGATCAACAAATACAACAATCATTTGTTAGAGATGTAGATGGTGTAATACAAAAATTAAATACTTCTTTTCAACAAGATTTAAAAGATGAGGCGGAAGCGGAAGCTTTCTTTTTAGCATAATGGCAAATAGTTTCATAAATAAAAAAGTAGATTTAACTAGCACATCAGCTACAACCTTGTATACAGTGCCTGATTTTTCTACAGCTGTTATTAAATCCATTTTAGTATCTGATGATTCAGGCAGTGGAGACACTATAACAATTACAATAACCGATACAGATGATGCCGTTTTCAGTCTTTTTAACGTTAAAGCAATATCTGCAAGCGGAACCTCAGAACTGCTATCAGCACCTTTAATCGCCAAAGAAAGCGAAGTCATTAAGGTGACTGCAGCTACTGCAAATAGACTTCATGTTGTACTTTCGGCTTTAGAAATTAAGCCTAGAGATGTAACTTGATTTACTTGTAAAAAACAAGTAATAATAAAAACTCAGGTGAAATCCCTGCCTTTAACAATTAACAAACATTATGATAAACAGATCGAAAATGCGAAGACAGTTATATATGGGCGGCGGAGTCGCAAGACAAGGTTATGGCCTTGGGAGCCTAGTCAGAAAAGCTGGTAACGTTGTAAAGCAAGTATTTAAAAGTCCCATAGGTCAGGCTGCATTATTATACGGTCTGGGTGGTGGTACTTTTTTTGGAAAAGGACTTCCTGGATTAGCTAGAGGAGCTGCAGGTACAACAGGATTTCAAATGGGAAATATCATGCCCAATGTAATGAATTATATGGTGGGTCAAAAATCCATTCCAAATATTGGAGCAAAAGCAACAAAAGGCCTTATAGGAGCTGGTGGCAAGTTTAGTTTAGGCAAAAGTGCAATCGCAGGAAGCCTGGCTCTAGCAGCAATACCTGACCCAACAGGGACTGCAGGTTTTAATATGGCTCAAAGAAAAGGAGAAGTTGAAGGTTTCTTAAGAAGATACTATAAGAATTATTATAAAAACAACTGGCAAGAAGGTTGGAACCAAGATGAGGAGGATGAATTCGTGAATAAATATACAAGTGAATATAATCAAGGTGGTAGAGTAGGATTATATGGTGGCGGAGAAGCAGGCGGGAGTCTGGACGCAGGAGCACAATCCATAGTAAAAACTGGTAACATGGAGACAGAAGATTCTGATAGAGCACAAAACATATTAACGGCGAAATATGAACCTGGTAATTTTACTAGTCAAGAAATAACAAGATTATATAGAATTTTAGGAGCACAAGGTGGAAGTAATACACTATTTAAAAGATTACACAAAATTTTAAAAAACCCAGGAATGTTTCCTGAAGCAGAAAATGAAATGAGAACGTTATTAGATAACTATGCCACTGGCGGAAGAGTTGGATTATACGCAGGAACAGATCCTGAAGATTATCTTGAAGAAGAAGATGATGTAACTCCATGGGAATTACAACAGGAAGAAGGAGTTCCGATAGGACCTATGGCTGGTATGGGTGGAATAATGAAATTATTTGAAACACCATATGGATTTGATAGAGATAGATTTGAAAGTATGATGTTAGAATGGAACGCATCTGATAAAAGTTTAGGATTACATGATTTTGCACTTCAGTTTTTAGATATGGTTAAAAGAGATACACCCGATGCACCAGTACAGACAGCAGCCCAAGGCGGAAGAATTGGAGCACTCGGCGGTGGCGTCATGGGTGGTAGAGTAGGTTTAAAAGTACTTAGAGATTTATTTGATGAAGACGATGAAGAAGAAGCAGCACAAGGCGGAAGAATTGGGTATGCAGGTGGAGGAATTACACATCTTGATGGAAGAATTGGATTCTTCACTGGAATGCGAGAACAAGAACAGCGAGCAAAAGGTCCAGCAGGTGGAGGCGGAGATCGTCAAGATAGACAAAGAGCTGCACGAGAAGCTGAACAAGCATCTCAAAGAGCAGCAGCTCAAAAAACAGCTGCTCTACAAGCATTACGTGGTCCTATCGGACAACCAGCACCTTATGTAGCACCTCTAGCAGGTGGTGGACCAGATTGGATTAATACACATGAACCAGGACCACTGGGTAATCCTGCAGTCATAAAAGAAATAGAAGACATGAGAGAATTTAGAATTGCAAATCAAGGCATAGAAGATGTTGCAGATTATAGTTTAGAATATACTAAACCAGGAAAACCACCTATGTTAGGCGATACTGGTGGAAGTATGGATTATATGTTACCTACTAAACCACCTATGTTAGGCGATACTGGTGGAAGTATGGATAGTCTATTACCACCACCAGTTATAAAAACGGTACCTGATGACGGGATACTTAAAAATATTCCAGTTGTTGCTAACCCTAACTTAAATTTTGGAGTTAATATTGGAAAAGGTTTAAATCCAAAAGACTTAGCTAGATTATTTAACAATTATTATAAATTATCTTCAGTTGATGAAGAGGACCCTGATAGATGGGACTATGGTTATGGTCCTACTACAGGAATAACAGGTATAGATGTAACCCCTGAAGAAATAGTTGAAGAAGATAAAGGACTTTTAGAAAAGATACGGAATATATATATAAAAAGATATGGAACATTAGACGAATACAAAAACAAAGGCGGAAGAGTCGGAGCATTCGGCGGAGGTGTTATGGGAATAGGAACACCAGGAATGAGACTTCCAGGAATACCACAAATGGCACCAGATGGTTTAGAATATAATATGAAGGCTGGAGGTTTCCAGAATCTTGGTGCTCAAGAAGGTAAAGATGATGTTAATGCAAAATTAGCAAAGAATGAATTCGTTATGACGGCTGATGCCGTTAGAGGCGCTGGCGGAGGAAATATAGAAGTTGGCGCACAAAGAATGTATGATACAATGAAACAATTAGAAGGAAAAGTAGCATAATGCCAGTTACAGAAACAAGAACATTACCCGCACCATTTATAGAAGGATTAGGTAAAACGTATGCAGATGTATTACCAGCTGTAGCAGGTCAACCGATTACTACAACAGCTACTACCCTAGCTCAAAAGCCAGGCGAGTCTGCAGCTGATTTTCAAGCTAGACAGGCGGCACAATCTTATGCAGCAACACAATTTGGTGAAAGAAAAGCAGGTATGGCTGCACTTGCACCGACGGTTGAAGGTTTAGATCCATTACAAACTCAAGCAATTGGAAAAGCAGGGGGACTTGGAGCTTATGCACCACATCTTGCAACGGCGGCTACGGCACTTGGTCAAGTTTCACCTTACATAGGTGCAGCGGGCGCAGGATTAACGGGAGCAGCTGGAACTTTAGGGGCTGCAGGACAAGAATTAACGGGAGCAGGTACAACACTGGGTGGAGTACCTTCATATATTAGTCAAGCTGCAGGATTAACAGGAACAGGAGCAGGAGCTGCAGGAACGGCAGGAACTATTGCTTCGTACATGTCTCCATATCAACAACAAGTTATCGATGCAACAAGAGATGAATTTGACATTCAAGCAGCAAAACAAAAACTAGCACTAGGTGCACCAACCGTTGCAGGAGCATTTGGTGGTGCTCGTCACGGTATTGCAGAAGCAGAATACGCTTCAGCAAGCGACAGGAATCGAGCAGCAATGTTGGGTGGTTTAAGACAACAGGGATATACACAAGCATCGGCTGCAAGACAGGCAGACATGATGGCTAGATTAGGAATAGGCGGAGCTCAACAACAACTTGCCGCACAACAAGCTGGCTTTGCAGGACAACGTGCAGGTTTAGGGGCGCAAGAAGCAGCAATGGCACAACAACAATTAGGATTAGGAGCAGCACAAACAGGTCTGGCACAATCATACCAACAACTTGCTGGACTTGCTCCACAATTAGCAGCACAAGAAATTTCAGGTCTAGGATCCCTTGGAGCTGTAAGACAGGCACAAGCTCAAGCAGTTCGAGATGCAGACAGACAGGCGGCACAAACAGCGGCGTACGAACCTATGCAAAGAGCTGGTTTCTTTGGATCACAAGTAACTGGATTAATGGGTGGATACCCTGCGCAATACCAGTTTACTCAAACACCTGAACCAAGTGCATTATCATCAGCACTACAAGCTGGAACGGGATTAGCGAGTATCTTTGGTAATCTTGCTTTAGGAAAGAAACTTTGGGGATAATATGGCAATTTTAAAAAGACCAATGTTTAGAAAAGGCGGATCCACTAATGAAGGAATTATGCACGGGCTTGAGCGTAGAGGTTATGCAGATAGTAACTGGAAAGATATAGCGGCGGCGTATGGTCATGGTAAGGGTACCTCTACAGATGTTAGAAATCCTCTTAATTATCTAGATCCAGACTATAGAGAACAAATGATAGAATCACATACACCGACTAAAATAGATTGGAGTTGGCTAAAACCTAGAATAAGAAAACACACATTACCATCAGGAGATGAAATTATGTTAAGAGGAGGAATACCAATAAAGCAACAAGAAACAGTTCCTCCAGAAGCTATTAGAGGATATGATATACCTATACCAGAAGGAATGCCTAAAGAGAAAATAGATACAGGCAATGGAACAGGAAATCAATTAGAAAAAATCATAGCTAAAAAAGAAAGTCTTTCTGACAGAAATAAAAGATACATGGATATGATGGCTCCTCATATGCAGAAGAGAATGATAAATGATGCACTGGCTGCAGCAAGTGAAGCCTTCGGTAAAAGCACAGGCAATACTAAACAAGATATTGCAAACGCTATATCAGCTGCTGCTAAAGGAATGAGAGGTACTACAGATCTTGCTGACAAAGTTGCAATGATGACACTTACAGGAGAAATACAAAAAGATATAGAAAAATCTAAAGAGAAACAATTAGGTAACTATCAATTTTTAGCAAAACTTAGTAAAGAAGATCCAACTACCTTTAATAAAATAATGAAACAGGAAGATAAGAATAAATATGAAGAGCTTTTAGATCAAACTGGTTCTACAGATTCAGCATCTAGATTATGGGCTAAAAGAAAATATCCAGATGTAAAAGATACTTTTTCAGCTGCGGAAGCACCAAAAATAGAAATAGAAGATCTAGCTGATGGAGTATATTATATTGGTATGGGTAAGGACGGAGATAGATTCTTCAAAGTTGAAGGTGGAAAGATAGATGATAAGTTTAGTAGATCTGGAGTCTTGTAATGACTTCTATATTAGACGCCTTAAATAAATCAGGCGAAGGCGCTGAAAGAAGTGGCGCAGAAGACTACAGCAAAATAGGCACGATGCATTCCATGCTTGCAGGCGTGGGATCAGGTCTTATTTCAATTCCAAAAGGTTTATTTTCTCTAGGTGCAACGTTAATGGATCTCGGTGCAGATACCAATAAGGCTGCGGAAGTAGAAAAATGGTTTGATGATCTGACTACTTGGGATGAAAGAGCAGAAGCAACGACTGCGGGTAAAATTACAGAAGCACTAGTTAATATTGGTGTTCCTGGAGCCATTGCATTTACCAGAGGAGCAGCTTTGGCGAATACAGCAATACGTTCTAAGAAACTTAAAAAATATTTTACAGTTACAGATCCAGATATAGTCAAAGCTGGTAAAAAAGCGGTACAATTAAATACTGCAGGAAAGACTGCAAGATTTACAGCAGCTGCAACATCTGGCGGTATAGCTGAAGGAGTCTTCGTTGGTGATGTTGAACAAATTGGAACTTTTGGGGACCTGTTAGGAGGACCAACTGAAATTGAAAGAGATGACGAGTACGATGCCGCAAGAGAATTAGTTAACAGAGTCAAGTTTGGAACTGAAGGAGCCTTGTTTACAGGTGTTCTTGGTGGCACGACACAAACACTCAAGAAACTAGCGACAAGGGGCAAGGAACTAAGATTCTCTAATAGTAAAATAGATAGGCTGTTAGATAAAATTGCTTCTGGCTTTAGAGCTAGAAGTGGAAAGACTCAAGAATTTTTTGATATAGAGAGAAGACAAATAGGAGTTAGATCAGCAGATTTAAGTTTAGCTCAACAAACTTCAAGAGAATTAGATAATAGTATAGATGCTATTTTTCCTGCATGGAAAACAGTAATTGAAAAAGGAACAGCCAAACAACGAAACAAATCTCTAGAAAATATTCATGATTTATTACTATCTGGAAAACATGAAGTTAATAAAGCAGGTAAAGTTATTTTTGGAGATATGGATTCTGGAATGATGAATTCTATTAGAAAGGAACTTAAAGGATTTGGTGGCAAGACAAAAGATATTAACAACATCTTCAAAAATCTAACAACCATTAGAAAAGGTTGGGGAGATATGTTTACTGCTCTTGGATCAAAAATGGATGAAAAAGAACTCGCACAATTCCAAAAACTATTCGGAGATAAATTTAAAGGATGGCTAGGTGGAACGTATGATGTATTTCAAAATAAATCTTTACTTCCTTTCATGGGTTATCGAGCTTCTGAAGAAGCAGTTAAAAATGGTATAAAAATGTTTAGAGACATTGCAAAACAAAACGGAAAACCTATAACAAATGAACAAGCAAAATATTACGTAGAACGACTGGTTAAGACAGCAAGACTTCCAAAAGGTTTTAGAATGGACAGACCTTCTGATCCAATATTTCAGGTGCCTGATTTTTTTGTAGGTAAAACTGTTTTAGATGATGCAGTAACTAAGAGAGGTTTCACTTCTATGTCTGCACTACCTAAAGAACATAGATTAGTTGTTGAACAATTATTAGGGAAAAGAAGAAACCCAATGCAAACTATATTAGGTGGCACTGCGAGACTGTCTTTAATTACGAGACGAAATGAATTTTTTCAAGATCTCTTTAAAGAATCTGAAAAACTAGGTGCCCTTAAAGGTGGCAGAAAAATGTTCTATGAAAACTATGACGATGCCGTAAGAAATTTAGGAGATGATATTAAACCAATAGAAATTGATCCAGGTAGAACTCTAGAAGCGGGAGTCACTAATCCTTTGGATGGTCAATATGCAATTAGTGAAATTGCAGATGCTCTAGCTGAAACTTCAAAATCAATGATGAGTTCTTCTTTTGGTGGCAAGATATATGAAAATTTAGTTTTATATCCTAAAGCCGCATCACAACTTGCAAAAACAGTATTATCACCCATCACTCACGCAAGAAACTTAATTAGTGCTGGTGCATTTGCAACAGCTAATGGAATTATTCCAACACCAAGTGCAATTAAAACTGCATACCAAGCTTTACAAACACCTCTTAAAGGGACAAGAAAACAAAATGATTTTTATAGAGAACTATTAGAACTCGGCGTAGTTAATACCAATGTAAGATTAGGAGACTTAACTCGTCTACTAGAAGACGTTAACTTTGGTGGAACTATGTCATCTGACAAGGGTTTAAGAATGCTTTTAAAACCTTTTTCTAAAGCTAAAAGATTTGCTCAGGACCTGTATGTGGCTGAAGATGATTTCTGGAAAATTGCATCTTATGCAACAGAAAAAGACCGTATGGGCAAAGCATTTGTAAGAGCTGGAATTAAAGAAGGAGATATGGTTACTAACTATTTGGGTAAACAAGTTAAATATGGAGATGATTTTTTAAAAAATGAAGCGGCAGATATAGTTAGAAATAATATACCTAACTATGATTATGTATCTGATTTTGTAAAAGGTTTACGTAAATGGCCTGTTGGTAATTTTGTATCTTTCCCTGCAGAAATTATGAGAACGAGTACCAACATTGTAAGACGTGCGTTAAGAGATATTAATTACACATTACCCAATGGTGCAACACCTTTAAAACGTCTTGGCTATCAAAGACTTGTAGGTATGGGCCTTACTACTGCAGCAGTTCCTGCTGGAGTTACCGCAGGAGCTCAAATGGTTTACGATGTTACAAAAGACGAGATGGATGCATTAAGGAGATATGTTGCAGACTGGTCTAAAAATTCAACATTAATTCCTATTAGAGATAAAGAAACAGGAGATTTAAAATACATCGACTTTAGTCATGCCAATGCATATGACACTTTAGTCAGACCTTTCCAAGCTGTATTAACTAATGTTGCAGCAGGAAACCAGGATCAGGATGGAATGATGGATGACTTTATGCTGGGTGTTATGGAAGCAGTTAAAGAAACAGCATCACCGTTTGTAGATGAAGCAATTTTTACGGAGGCAGCGTTTGATATTATAGCAAGACGGGGCAGAACTAGAGAAGGTGTTCAAGTTTGGAACCCTGAAGATACTGACGGAGACAAGGTTCAAAAAATGATAAAACATTTAATTAAGGCAGCGGCTCCTTTTTCCATACCACAATTTAAAAGAATGGGATTAGCAATCAATGAGGACTTTGACAAGTATGGTCAATCTTATGAATTAGGAAATGAACTTGCAGGATTTGTAGGAATGAGAGTTGTCGATGTAAACCCAGCAAGAGGTTTAGACTTTAAAATTGCGAGCTATCAAAGAGGTGTTCGTAATTCTAGAAGTTTATTTACAAGAGAAACGCGACTAGGAGCAGGACCAGTAACACCTAAAGAAGTTACAGACGCATATATTAATTCTAACAGAGCACTATTTGAAGTTAGAAGAAACATGATGAGAGACTATGATGCAGGACAGATACTTGGATTAACTGAAGATCAAATTTTAAATGCATCAAGACGTCTTTCAAAAAGAGATTTTAGAACTATTCGTGAGGGAATTTTTAGACCATTACCTTTATCAGATGAAGTTATAAGAGCGTTTGAAGAAAATTCTATGAAGATGGGAATAGAAAATCCACTTAATGTAGCAAGACCAGTAATAGATACCATAAGAGATATGCTTTCACTTGCACCTTTGTCTTTAGAAATGTTTCCTTCATTATATAATCCTTTTGATGGAGAAGAAATG
>Ga0208684_1001747_pt1 | contig 11146 bp, 13 predicted proteins | sample MalvireepMed_b05_FD_184245 | JGI IMG/M metagenome (GOLD analysis project Ga0208684, IMG submission 184245) | Marine viral communities from the Global Malaspina Expedition - Malaspina viral metaG DeepMed_b05 (SPAdes) (version 2) | ecosystem: Environmental > Aquatic > Marine > Oceanic | place... | reverse complement strand
GAATAATACCCAAGCTGGACAGAAATAATTATAATCTTGTTGAGAGTGTAAATTTTTATATTGATTATCTAAAGCAACAATTTTCTTCAGAGATAAGTACAGACGACATTGTTAAGAATAGAAACAGGCTGACTTTGGCTAGGGCTGAACTGTATGAAATAGAAAAGTCAAAGTTGGAAGAAGAATTAATACCAGCATCCGTAGTCAAGAAAACTTGGATGGTCTATATAACTATGCTGAAAAATAAACTATTATCCATACCTAACAAGGTAGCACCATTGATGGTAACGGTAGAAAACATTAATGAGGCGAAACAAATACTAAAGGAAAGGATTTATGATTCATTAGATGAGATCGCAACAATCAACATTACAAACAAGTCACAAGGGAATGAAGGCGATACTGCAGTCAAGCCAAAGGCTGTTGAAGCCACCACCAAAGATGACGATAAGCGAGTGGAGTGACCAATACAGGATTTTGTCACCAGAGGCTTCTAGCGAGGCTGGAAGATTTGAAACTAGCAGAGCCATCTATCAAAAGGAAATAATGGATGCCATTTCCGACCCAAGCATTGAGGAAGTTATCATTATGTCTGGCTCACAGATTGGCAAAACGGAAATGCTTTTAAATGCCATTGGCTATTACATTGCCTACGACCCAGCACCAATTTTATTAATACAGCCTACATTGGAAATGGCTAGGGGTTGGTCGCAAAACAGATTGGCTACTATGTTGCGTGACAGCCCTATTCTACAGAACAAGGTTGCCGATGTGAAAAGTAGGGATAGTGGAAACACCGTTTTAAACAAAAGTTTCGATGGTGGTCATATTGCCACTTGTGGTGCTAACTCACCAGCTTCCCTGTCATCAAGACCCATTAAAATTGTCTTGTGCGATGAAGTTGACAGATACCCACCTTCTGCTGGAACGGAAGGCGACCCTGTGTTGTTGGCAAGAAGAAGAAGTGCTACTTTTTGGGATAGAAAAATTGTTTTAACATCCACGCCTACCATCGCTGGTGCAAGTAGAATAGAATCAGCTTTTGAAAATACGGACAAAAGAAAATTTTTAGTGCCTTGCCCTAAATGCAATCACGCACAAGAATTGAAGTGGTCACAAATCGTATGGGAAAACAAAGACCCTGATACTGCAAGGTATATGTGTAAGAAGTGTGACTATAAGTGGACTGAATCTGAAAGAATAAAATCCATCAGCAAGGGAAAGTGGGTTGCAACTTCAGAGGGCAATGGTAGTAATATCGGTTTCCATTTGTCAGGACTGTATTCAGTTTGGATGACAATGGAAGAAGCAGTTAGGGAGTTCCTAGTTGCAAAGAAAATGCCAAACACTTTAAGGGTGTTTGTTAATACATATCTTGGTGAAAGCTGGGAAGATGAAGGGGAACAAATAGATGAGCAAAATATATTCAATAGGAAAGAAGATTATCTATCTGGCAAGGTACAACAGGAAATTCCAAATAGTGTTGCTGTTATTACTGCTGGTGTTGATATACAAGATGATCGCATAGAACTAGAGATAGTTGGCTGGGGAAGGGATGAGGAAAGTTGGTCTTTAAGGTATGATAGAATTTATGGCGACCCTTCAGCACCTCACATCTGGAAACAGCTTGACCTGAAATTACTTCAAAAATTCAAACATCCGTCTGGCGTTGAACTTCGCATTGCATCAACTTGTATTGATAGTGGCTACCATACAAAATCAGTTTATGAATTTTGCAAACCACGATTTGCAAGACGAGTGTTCGCAATTAAAGGTGTGGCTGGTCACGGTAAGGCAATCATCGGCAGACCGACAAGAAATAATATTGCAAAGATTCCGTTATTTCCTGTGGGTGTGGATTCTGCAAAAGAATTACTGTATTCAAGATTAAGAATAAAGGAAGAAGGTGCTGGATATTGTCATTTTCCAAAACATTATGAACAAGAGTATTTTATGCAACTGACAGCAGAAAAAATTGTCACTAAATATTTTAAGGGATTTCCAAGACGAGAGTTTGTTAAAATAAGACCACGCAATGAAGCACTTGATTGTCGTGTTTACAGCATTGCATCGTTGTCCGTACTAAACACAGACATAAACAAGTTGGCTGAAAGGCTTGAAATTAGGTCAGAAAAAAAAGATAACAATATAAATAATAAACAGAAATCTAATATGAAAAAAAACAAGCCTAATTTTGTTCATTCTTGGAATGTGTAATGGTAAATCTTTTTACAGAAATACCAGAAATAGAGCCTAAAGTATTCTATAAGGGCGATACAGTCGTCTGGAAAAGAACGGATATTGGTGCTGATTATCCACCTTCAAGTCATTCAATGGTTTGGGAAGCATCATTGGAAACAAGTGGCTCAACAAGATTTTCTGCAACTGTAACAGAATCAGGAACGGAATATACCTTCACATTAGATAACTCTGCGACATCTAGTTATACTGCTGGTAACTACAAATGGTTTTTAAAAGTTATTCAAACAAGTGATAGTGAAACATTAGTCATAGATTCAGGTGACATAAAAGTTAAGGATAATTATTTTGCAACCACAGGCGATATTAGAAGCCACGCAAAAATAATGGTTGATAAGATTGAAAGCATACTAGAGGGAAAAGCTGATTCAGATGTTTCCAGCTATTCCATTGGCAATAGAAGTTTGTCTAAAATGTCGCCAGAGGAACTAACCACTTGGCGTGACCACTACAGGGCTGAATACAATAGGGAGTTACGAGTGGAACGAATAGATAGAGGCGAAGGCACAGGCAATACTGTCAAGGTGCGTTTTGATAGCAACTAATGGGTATATTCGATAAAATTTTTAGGAAAAGAAAAAGAAGAAACTATGTTGGTGCGAACACCAATCGCTTGTTCAATGATTTTGTGACAACAACATTATCTGCTGATAGTGAAATAAAAGGAAGCATTAAGACACTACGAGCAAGGGCGAGGGATTTATCACGCAACAACTCTTTTGCTAAAAGGTTTATAAGTGCCTATGTGGACAATGTTATTGGTGCGAGTGGCGTTCACTTGCAAGTAAGAAGTCGTGACCCTAATGGAGTCATTGATACATTTGCAAACAACACCATTGAAAGGGAATTTAAGAATTGGGGAAAATCTGTTTCTGCCGATGGTCGTTTAAGCTGGATTGATGCACAACGGTTATTCGCTGAAACTTATGCAAGGGATGGCGAGGTCATTGTCAAACTCATTCAGAATTTTGACAACCCCCATAAGTTCGCCATTGAATTTATAGAATCGGATTTTTTAGACAGCGAATATAACGAACACAGCAAGAAAATAAGAATGGGTGTGGAAAGGAATGAATTTGGAAAGCCCATTAACTATCATTTTTTAAAATACCATCCTTACGATACTGCCTTTCCAACAATGGAACATTATGGAACGAATTATAATGTTGTTCCAGCAGAGCAGATTATACATTTCTACCATCAGGAACGACCACATCAAACAAGGGGAGTTCCACCACTATCAGTTTGTTTAAGGGATTTAAAAATGTTGGATGGCTACTTGGAAGCTGAACTTGTTGCAAGTCGAGTATCGGCTTGTAAGATGGGCTTCTTTAAAAGTGGTGATTCAAACAGTTATCAAGGCGAGGATATTATTGAAACCAACACACCTGTAATGTCAGCTTCACCAGCCAATTTTGAACAATTGCCTAGTGGCGTGGACTTTCAGGCATTTGACCCACAGCATCCAACAACTGCTTTCAAGGATTTCACGAAACAAGTTATCCGTAGCATCGCTAGTGGACTTGGCATTAGCTACAACACACTTGCGAATGACTTGGAAAGCGTAAACTATTCTAGTTTAAGGCAAGGTGCTTTGGAAGAAAGAGATCATTGGAAATGCGAACAGAATAAAATAATTAATCAGTTCCACAACAAGATTTTTGATAGTTGGCTGGAAATGAGTTTATTAACTGATAGGCTCGAAGGACTACCAGCTAGTAAATTTAATAAGTTTAATGTGCCTGTCTGGAAGCCTAGAGGATGGCAATGGATTGACCCTAAAAAGGAAATAGAAGCATTGCAAATAGGCGTAGCCAATGGCTTTATCACTATGCAAGATGTTCAATCAAACTATGGAAGGGATGTCGCTGATGTCTTTGAACAGATACAAGTAGAAAAAGAGATAGCCGAGCAATATGGTATTGAAATGAACTTTGAGCCATTTGGTCAAAAAAAAGAAACCGATACAGAGGTGGACAAGGGTGGAAAGACGGAAGAAAATTAGGTAGAAAAATATTATGAATAAAATAAATAAGAAACACATTGAATCTATTAAGGAAGATGATGATACAGTTACAATTAAGTTTCATAAAAATCCAAAAGATTATGAAGAAGATCAAGAAGAAAACAAATCCGATAGCGAAAATATTACGGAACAACCCACTATGGAAAATGAAAGTGATATTAAGCAAAAAGACATACTCACGAAAGAAGGAAAAGAATCTAGGGTATCCACAAGTGATGAGGAATCTGGATTAGTTCACAAGGAAATGGAAAAGCCAGAAAAATTTGAAAGGGTATTTCATTTTGATTTAGAAAAGAAACAAAAACCGTTTGATGAAAAAACAAGAACGGTTGACATAGCATTTAGTTCGGAAGTTCCTTACCAGAGAAATTTTGGTATGGAAATTCTTTCGCACAAACAAGAAGATGTGGATATGGAATTTTTTAATAGTGGCAATGCACCATTATTATTAGACCACGATTCCACAAAACAAATTGGCATCATAGAAAAAGCCGACATTAGCGAGTACGACAAGATGGGTCGTGCTAGGGTTAGGTTTGGAAAATCCAACCTTGCTAAAGAAGTTTTTAATGATGTTCTGGATGGCATACGGAAAAATATTTCCGTAGGCTACGAAGTAACCAATATGGTTAAGATGAAGAAGGAAAATCAAGGTGATGGAACACCAGACAATTTTCGAGTTTCTTGGCGACCATTAGAGGTGTCTAGCGTTTCTGTTCCAGCCGACATATCGGTTGGTGTGGGAAGGTCAAGACATAACATTAACCCTGTTCTTTCCAATAAAGGAAAGGACAATAACTATAAGGAAAAAACGATGACTGAAAAAATCGAAAATCCGAAGGTTGAGGAAACTGAAGTTGATGTTAAAGCTATAACCGAAAATGCTCGTAAAGATGAATTTGCAAGAATAAAAGAAATAACTGCAATTGGTGGTAAACATAATTGTAGGGATTTGGCTGACAAGGCTATTCAAGCTGGTGATTCTGTTGCCGAGTTTAGAGGTAAAGTTTTAGATCACATTGGTACTGCAAAACCTTTGGAACAAAAAGACATCGGACTTTCAGAAAAGGAAAGCAGAGACTATTCCATTGTCAGGGCTATTAAAGCTATGGCAAGTGGTGATTGGTCTGATGCTCAATTGGAAAAGGAAGCATCCGATGAAGTTGCACGAAAAACAGGCAGAACACCAAGAGGAGTTTTTGTACCGTCTGATGTAAGATGGACAAGAGATTTGATTCAAGGTGTAACAGCCGATGGTGGTGCTTTAGTAGCAACCAATCTTTTAAGTGGCTCATTTATTGAGGCGTTAAGAGCAAAAATGGTTGTTAAACAAGCTGGAGCACTTTTTTTGAGTGGACTAATTGGCGAAGTTTCCATACCTGCACAACTTGCAGTTAATTCTGCATCTTGGGTTGCAGAAAATGCTGCAGTAACGGAAGTTAATACAACATATCGAAATGTTACGATGTCTCCGAAAACACTTGGAACTTTTACTGATATTTCCAGACACTTAATGCATCAATCAACCCCAGCGATAGAAACCATTGTTAGAAATGATATTATTAAATCACTTTCTAATGAAGTTGATAAAAAAGCTATTCAAGGCGATGGCACATCCAATACACCAACAGGTATTTTAAGTACCTCTGGTATTGGTGCAGTTGCTATTGGCACGAATGGTGGTGCTGGAACTTGGGCTAAAGTTGTTGAAACTTGGAAAGAAGTTGCAACAGATAACGCTGATATTGGTGCTTTAGGGTGGATTGCATCCCCTCTACAAGTATCAAGATTTATGGCTGCTGCAAAAGTAAGTTCTTCTGATTCAGTAATGATTATGAACGATCAAGTGAATCTTATGGGATATAAGATGCATTCAACAACCAACTCACCAGACAACCTTACTAAAGGAACTTCAAGTGGAGATTGCTCTGCCTTGATCTTTGGTAACTACAATGATCTGCTCGTTGGTGAATGGGGGAATCTCGACATCAATTTAGACCCCTATACTAATAGTTCAAAAGGTGGAACTAGGATTATAGGATTATATGATGTTGATGTTGCTGTTCGTCACGCAGAATCTTTTGCTGCTATTAAGGACTTAAACGCTTAATAAACACAGGATAGTGAGGCGTGGAATTGACCACGCCTTTCTATTTATATAAGAAGGTAACTATGAAAATTAAAATTTTAAGAGGAACTGTTATCAAGGGTGCTGATTATGAAGCTGGTGCAATTGTTGATACAGACCAAGAAACAGGAGTTTTATTGGTTGGTATGAAAAAAGCAATGGAAGTAAAGCCAGAAGCTAAATCAGAGCCTTTAACAAAACAAAAAAAAAGATTTACACGCTAACAAAGGCGAACTGTAAAGCCCTAGTTGGAGTAAGATTAGGACTTTATGGAAATAGATTATCCAAAAGTAGAAGTTAAATGGATTGATACCGTCAGTCATTCTGAATGGCTGGACAAGGAACAAATGTTAAAATTAGTTCCATCCAATTGTAAAAATCGTGGCTACTTGTTTTCCAAAAATAAAAAGAATACTATACTGTTTGCCTCTGTTACATTTGATGACAAGGGCAAGGTTGATAATTATGGTGACATTACTGTAATACCAACGCCAAATGTGATAGAGATTATTGAGGATAAAGAAAATGGCAGTAGAAACAGACACAATAAGAAGCATATACTTAAACACAAATGATTATGGACAAGAAGCGACATACACACCGTCAGGTGGGTCTGGTAGTACGATTAATGGTATTTTGGATAAGGAGTCAGATGATATTGAATCTGGTGGCGAGGTTGGTGTCGTTTATTCTACCACTACTTTTACTTGCCTTACTTCTGATGTTTCTAGTGCTAGTTTTGGCGATTCACTTGTAACGGACAGCGTGACCTATACGGTTAGGAAAGTTGAGCCAGATAATAATGGTATGACCGTTTTAACTTTAGAAACTTAATGGTCGTTGTTGAAAAAAGATATAAAAATTCAAATGACAAATGGGAATTTGATTCAATTTATTATGATGGATTAGAAAATGGGAAGAAAAGAGAAAAAGAATATGCTAAATGTTTTAAAAATAAAAATGATGGAATTTATGAATACAAGGTAAAATTAGATGGCACACATAAGAAAAACAATTAGGGAAAATATCGGAACAGCCTTGACAGGGTTATCAACTACAGGAACTTCCGTTTTTGAAAGTAGGACTTTTCCAATTAACTTTTCAGCCCTTCCAGCCTTGCTGATCTATACAAAGGATGAGGAAGTAGTAGATTTTTCACTAAAGACACCAAGAACACAATTGAGGCAATTGCAAGTTATAATAGAAGCCCACATCAAGGGTACATCCAACATTGACGACACCATAGACACGATAGCAGAGGAAGTGGAAGAAGCGATGGTTACGGATGTCAGTAGGGGTGGACACGCAAAAGATACAAGGTTAGTTTCCACAGAAATAGAGTTTGAAGAAGCAACTTCAAAGGTTGGACTAGCTATATTCACTTATGTTATAGAATATGCAACAGTTGAAAATGCTGTTCAAACAGGAGTATAAACTTATGAGTGAAGGAACAATTGTTTTAAAGTTTCCAAAATCCGATGATACCATAAAGGTGACAAAGGAAATGGAAGAATATTATTTGAAGATGGGCTACACACATACATCAAAAGTTGATAATCCAAAAGTAATTAAACTAAACCCAAAAAAGGATAAGGAGTAAAAATGGCTAATCATACAGGCGTTTCTGGTCTTGTTAAAGTTGGCTCTAATACTGTGGCAGAGGTAAGAAGTTTCTCTTTGGACACTACTGCTGAAGTATTAGAAGATACAACAATGACCGATACTTCAAGAAGTTATCAAGTTGGTAAAAAGGGTGCTACTGCAACTGTAGATTGCTGGTGGGATGAAACAGATACGAATGGGCAAATCGCTATTGTAGAAGGCTCACAAGTAGCATTGAATCTTTATCCAGAAGGTGCAGATTCAGGTGATTATTATTATTCTGGCACTTTTATTATAGGAAGCAACTCTGTTTCTATTCCGACTGATGGTATTATTGAAGCAAGTTTTAACGCAACAATGACAGGTGCTTTGACTAGAGGTACAGTCTAATATTTATTGTTTTTTAACAATTTTAATATTATATTAGTTGGATGAGCAAAAAAGAGAGGGCAATTAATTTTGCTACTGAACATTTTTCAACGCAAACAACTAAAAAGATTACTGTTCCTGAATGGCAAGATGACAAAGGCAAACCATTAGAAATATTTTATACGCCTATGAACTTGGCTGAAAAGCGAAAGTTATTTAGGTTGATGAAGCAAGATGATGTGGGTGCGTTAGCCGACCTTCTCATTATGAAAGCGAGGGATGCCGATGGCAATAGATTATTTTCGCCAGAGGACAAGGATGACTTCTTGTTTAAGGTTGACCCTGATGTACTTTCCGATGTCGCATCAAAAATATCCATTACACCACAGCCAGACGAACTAAAAAAAAACTAAACGAGGACAAGGAACTTGAAGCCATTTGCTTTTTGTCCGAGCATCTACATCAAACAGTTGAGCAGACCTTGAAAATGAGTGAAGCAGAGTTTAATCTGTGGATTGCATATTTAAACAATAAGAATAAGAAGGATTCAAAACTGAAAAATGGCTAATAAATTACATTATGACATTACTGCCAAAGACCGAACAAAAAGGGTCTTTAGTGCATTAGGAAGTAGCCTTAAAAAAGTAGGGAAAGCAGTATTCAATATGAAAACTGCATTGGTCGGTCTGGCTGGTATCGCTGGTCTAGGCTTGTTGGTCAGGGCTTCTCTTAAATCAATTGACAATCTTGGAAAACTTTCCAGACAAATTTTCATTTCAACAGAGGACTTGGGTGCGTTCCGACTTGCTTCGGAATTAGGTGGCACATCGCTAGAGGCATTTGCCAAAGGTGCGAGAACACTTGCAGTCGGCATTAATGATTTTCTTGTCAAGGGTACAGGTGTTGCAAAGGAAGCCTTTGAGCAACTAGGAATAACAGCAGACGACTTGAAAGCAACTAATGGCGATTTGTTTTCACAATTTGAATTGGTTGCCGATGCCTTATCACAACTGAAAGATGGAACAGACAAGACTGCCATCGCCTATAAGTTATTTGGTGGAAGAAACATTGAATTATTGACTGCTATCGAAGGTGGTGCTGGTGGATTAAGAAAAATAAGAGATGAAGCTGAAAGGTTTGGATTAACATTATCATCGGTAATGGTGAAAAAAGTTGAAGATGTCAATGATTCTATTACTCGTATGAAGATGAGATTTAAGGGATTAATAGATCAAATGACTGTTGCCCTTGCACCAGCCTTATTGTCAATCACTAATAAGCTGGGAGATATGTTTGATGGATTTATTGATTCCAAAGGTGGGGTCGAAGCCTTTAGTCGAATGATGATAGATCAATTATTTGGCACAATTCAAGCAATGGTTATGATGCTTGGTAATTTAATTATTGGAATTGAAAACTTTATGCTTGGCTTAAAAAGTGCTTTAGCGTGGACAGGATTGTTTGATAATACAATAATGGGTCTTAATTATCAGATTGAACAATGGACTGATAAAATTAAAGAAAATAAGGAAATAGGCGATCTTTGGATTAATGGAATTAATACAACTGCTGAATCAACTAAAAATTTAACTAAAAAAATAGAAGAAGCACAAATCAAACTTCAAAGTATGGCTTTTGGTTTTGAAGTAACGCACGGTGAGGGATTAACTACAAAAGATGTTTTTCAACAATTAATAGATGTGATGGAAAAATGGCGTAACACATTAGATTCTGGGACTGATGCCACTAAAAAGAATATAGAAGCACAAAAAGAATGGATAGAAGTTAATGAGGGGAGTGTAAATATAGCTGAAGAAATATTTGCAAAAGAACGAGAACGAATAAAAAAATTAGAAGCTATTTATGCTAATTATTATAAGCACAGACAGATACAAGAAAGACAAGATTTAGCGTTCAGAATAAAATTAAAGGAAGATGGCAATAAGCAACTTTTTAATGATACCAAGTCAGCATTATCAGCATTATCAGGATTAAATAGAACAGCGTTTGAAGCATATAAAAGATTTCAAATTGCAGAGGCAACCATCAACGCTATTCAATCTGCCTCACAAGCATTTAAAACATACGCAAGTATTTTTCCAATGAACATCGCTATCGCTGGAATGGCTTTAGTAAAAGGTATGGCGATGGTGGCACAAATAAAGGCACAAACTTATTCTGGTAGAAGAATGGGTGGTGGTGTTCGTGAAGGTACACCCTATATGGTTGGGGAAGCTGGAAGGGAATTATTTGTTCCTAATCAAAGTGGAAACATTGTTGCAAACAATCAGTTGGGAAGAAGCGTGAATGTTAATTTTCACATTGAAACGGTGGATGCTGGTGGCTTTGACCAACTGTTATCACAAAGACGGTCTTTAATTGTCAATATGATTAATAGTGCTGTCAATGAACAAGGCAAACAGGCGATAGTATAAAATGAGTGGTGCATTACCCAATACCGATTTTCAAGTTTTTAACATTAAAAGCAATCAACCGACTTTAGTGAGTGTCAGCGATAGTGGAAAATCATTCAGGCGACAAGTATCAGGACAAAGATGGTCTATGACTTTAAGCTATCCGATAATGACCAGATCAATATTCGCACCTACGATGGCGTTTATCGTGAAACAAAGGGGTGCAAAAGAAAGTTTTACCATAACCTATCCAAGCTATATGAACGCACAAGGCAATGAAACAGGAACAGTTTTAGTCAATGGTGTTCATTCTGCTGGTGACACGACAATTGCAATGGATGGATTTGG
>Ga0208684_1001742_pt1 | contig 11201 bp, 15 predicted proteins | sample MalvireepMed_b05_FD_184245 | JGI IMG/M metagenome (GOLD analysis project Ga0208684, IMG submission 184245) | Marine viral communities from the Global Malaspina Expedition - Malaspina viral metaG DeepMed_b05 (SPAdes) (version 2) | ecosystem: Environmental > Aquatic > Marine > Oceanic | place... | reverse complement strand
TGTTATATTATATAAGTAACAAAGGAGGCAGTGTGGCCAATTCACACGAAGAAAAGAAAAAGTATGTCAAGGAGTATATTCGCTCATTGGCAGCAATTGAAGAGGCGATGGAACCCTATAAGGATCAGCGCCGAGACCTGCGGTCAGAGTACCGCGAGAATAGCTGGCTCAATACAGATGAGATTAGAGCAGCAGTGAAGGCATATCGCCTTTACAAAGGGAAGTTTAACATCGACGAGGTGGTTGAAAATTTTGAAATGATTAGCGGAGGAAAGCCTACCCCATGATTATACGATACTCAAAGGTGCGGGAAGGGGTTACGACCCCAACCCGCGCAAACCCTTCGGATGCCGGGCTCGATGTATACTTTTGTCCCGAGAATACCGAGGATAAATGTCGTCTCCAACCAGGAGACAGCCGGATTTTATCCACAGGTTTAAAGTTTGAAGTACCCCACGGGTATATGCTTGAAGTGAAGAATCGATCTGGAATGGCTGCAAAGCGCAGCCTTGTTGTAGGGGCATGCGTGGTTGATTCAGGCTACGAAGGAGAGGTGTTTATTAACCTTCACAATGTGGGGGCCAGCACTCAATATGTCGAAGTAGGCACAAAAATTGCACAACTGGTACTGACTCCTGTCGTACATTTTCGACCGCAAGAGACAGCCACCGAGGCGCTATATAACGAATATCCAATGACCATCAGCGATAGGGGTGATGGCGCGCTAGGGAGTACGGGTACATGAGCGATGAACTACAAACTAAAAAAATGAGTCGCCCTGCGCCTCCAGATGCACAAACTATTTACGAGTCTTTTACTAAATATCCGTCCTTAATAGATGCTATTCTAGAAATAGTAGATAATTCAGGCGAATACGGGCCGACTACTCGTATTGATGTTACAATAGACATTGACAAACATTTGGTTACAATTGGTGATGATGGACGCGGATTAAATGAAACGACCATGCTAGAGATGGTGCAGATAAAAAAAAGAGACCACGTTAAAGGGGCGACGGGCAAATACGGCTACGGCTTTAAAGCTGCCGAAGTTTTTATTGCAGGCATCAAGAATGAGACTTCCCTAATTATTTCAAAACAACAAAACACCTTTACATGGGGAAAGCCTCGCCCTAATGGTAAATTTGAATTTCAAATCAATAGTCCGCAGAAGGGCACAACTGACTATGAACCCAGTGTAAAGAGGTGGAAGGAATTTGCAGCGAACCCAAGGGCAAAGAGCGGTACTTTAATTCTAATGAAAGCATGCTCATCGCACATTTTAGATAAAAAGTTTATAAAAGAACTTGAAGAGCGGTTAAGCGTAACATATAAAAACTTTGATAAACAAAATATTAAGCTTTATTTAAATGACAAAGAAATTATCCACAAATCTATTGAAGGTAATGCACTTACATGTACAACTCCCTTTTATAAAAAGGCATGTATATATAAGAGTGCGGGCCCTCCTTGCAAGTTCGTTTTAAGTGTTTTAATGTTGCCGCAAGGAGATACGCGTTATCCTGGTATTAATGTTTTTCGGAATGGCCGGCTAGTTGGCAGTCAACTTAAACTTACGCTTCCCAAAATAATGGGCGCCCAAGCAAGTATGCGCGGATGCCAGATTATAATTGAAGGGGGCAGCTCCTTAGATGATTTCTTACGTATTTCAGCTACTAAAACTTTACAACAGAGTCAAGAAATTGACATTGGATTTAGAACCTATTTGTTGAAAGACACAGGCCTTAAAAAAGCTATAGATGCTATCTATGAGACTGGTCGTAGTTCCCAAAAAACTAAAACAGACGGCACACAATGGGTTCCATTTTTAAACCACATGAGCAAATTCGTTAAGCGGCACGCTCGTCCTATTTTAATGGAAGTGTCAGAAGGCCACACCAGCACCCCTTTATCATCGGGCGGCCCACCTCGCGCTCCAAAGACAAATAAAGGAAAAACTAATCCTGGGCGCCAAAAAACACGTATTAATTTAGATAAATATAAAGGCGGATGTAGCCTTAAGCTAGAGTCCCTGGGAAAAGATGGAATGCTTTTTGATTACGAAGATAAAATCTTAAAAGATGGCAACACCCAAGTTGTAATATCTTTTAATTCTGATATACCATGGGTTAATAAAATGATTGATGCAGAACTCAATGATTGTAATAAAGATTTTGTACGGCGTGCTATTGCAACTGTAATGACAATGCGAGACAGCACCTTAACATCCGAGGAACTGACTCAATATCGTATTTTGGGAAAGAAATTAAACAGCAACATAGATGAATATTATCAGAATTTTAAAGAATTAACAAACGAGAAGAAGGTAAGTAATGGATAAAACAACCAAATTAGTAATGTTTTCAAGCAAAAGTGGTGAATGGTCGACCCCCGATGATTTTTTTAAGAAACTCAATTGGAGATTTGGCCCCTTTGATCTGGATCCATGCGCCACCCCCCACAATGCCAAATGCGCTAACTTCTATACACCAATGGAAGATGGGTTAAAGAAAAGCTGGCAAGGCCACACAGTCTTTGTCAATCCTCCCTACGGGCGAGGAATCGAAGAGTGGATCAAAAAAGGATATGAAGAAGCACAAGATCCAGACACTAAGGTAGTGATGCTGATCCCCGCGCGCACCGACACAAAATATTGGCATGACTATGTAATGAAGGCAGAAATGGTTTTCTTTATCAAAGGACGATTAAAGTTTGGCGATAGTACAAATAGCGCTCCCTTTCCTTCGGCAGTTGTGATATTCTCTAAACGTCCCGCGGGCTGGCCCGTCACGCCGCACATGGCCGCGTTGAGTAGATGAATAGAAAACAGCGCAGAAAAGCCGAGAAAGTTAAAAAGAGCTTAACTCCCAGTGAGCAAAATCTTTCCGAAAAAATTTTCCTGTTTGAGCAAATACCAGTCGCATGCACAACTTGCGCAGAACCATTTGACAAGACAGATAAATCTATGGCGCTCACTTGGAAAGTAGTTGTTCGCGAAGAACAGCAGCAGGTACGATTATTCTGCCCAACTTGCATTAAAAAAACACAGGAGGCATTAGAGAAAAATGGTTGAAAGATTATCATTATCTGCATTAAAAAAAATCATAGCAGGGCAAACCACCCAACCCGCAACTTGTATCATTAAGTTTTATTCAAATAGTTGTGATTATTGTCACAATCTTCATGAATATTATAAAGATCTCGCGTTATCATATGACGATATAAACTTTTATGCTTTTAACGTAGATGACCATCCATCAATTGAACAAGAATTAAGATTTAATGGTGTCCCTACTATTTTTGCGGTAAGAATTCAAAAACCTCATAAAAAGCCTAAAATTCGCATTCTTGAAGACCCCGAAAGGCCTAATAAACATACATGGTATTATATTAATGGCATTAAGTCATTTATTGAAAAGGAAAAATAATGAAAAACAATGAAGCTATATCCTATGATGATATATTGCTTATACCCCAATACTCCGATATTAAATCTCGTACAGAGATTGATGTCACCACGGATCTCGGAAATGGCTTGATTCTCAAATCACCATTGCTTTCGTCGCCTATGGATACGGTAACAGGCGGTGCGATGGCTATGGCTATGACCCTGGTAGGTGGTGCAGGAGTGATTCATCGTTATAATACCATTATTGAACAACAACGCCATATTAAGCGCGCCATTGACAATGTATCTGAATTTGATCATGTAGGGGCAGCAATTGGCGTAACAGGAAACTATATCGATAGAGCGACGGCAGCTTTTGATGCAGGCGCAACATTTATATGCATCGATGTAGCTCATGGTCACCACATATTAGTAAAGTCTGCCCTTCATTCGCTTCGAGCAATTTTTGGAAATGATTTTCACATTATGGCTGGAAACGTAGCTACGCTCGAAGGGATTAATGATTTGTCCGATTGGGGCGCAAACTCAGTACGCTGCAACATTGGAGGAGGATCGATTTGTTCTACCCGCATACAAACAGGCCATGGACTTCCCGGCTTGCAGACTATTCTCGACTGCGCTCAAACTGATAGAGAGGTGGCTATTGTAGCAGATGGAGGCATTAAAAATTCAGGAGATATTGTAAAAGCTTTAGCATGCGGCGCAGACGCCGTGATGTGTGGCTCTTTACTGGCGGGAACTACTGAAGCCCCTGGAGAAGTACAGCGCGACACCGATGGCAGCGCATGGAAATCCTACCGAGGAATGGCCAGCAAAGAGGCCCAAACTGAATGGCGCGGAAAATATGCGTCCTTTGAGGGGGTATCTACGCGCGTTCCATATCAAGGAAAGGTTAAAAATATTTTGGAAGATCTTGACCGTGGAATCCGATCAGGGTTTTCTTATTCCGGCGCGCGCTCTTTAGAAGAACTACACGTTAAAGCTGAATATGTCCGACAAACTTCCTCTGGTTTATCCGAAAGCCATACCCATATTTTAACGAGGAAATGGTGATGCCCAATGAGATTGATTATGGTAAACTAACCAAAAAAATAGTTTTTACTGAAAACGATCATCGTCAGGCACAACTCATTATTAAACTCCGTCGCGATGGGCTGACCCAATCTGCATTTTTTCGACATATGATAACTGGCTTTCTCAATGACGATGAAAGAATAGTATCCTATGTTGATGAAGTTAAGCAGCAATCACAATCACGAAAATCTAAAACAAAAAAATTGCGAGATAAAGGAAGTCAATCTGCGCGCGACTTAGGGCTGTCAGAACAACAAGTAGTCGATATTTTTGATCTCATTGCTGAAGAGCATCCAGACCTATAAAAACTTGTTTTTTTGGGCTTTATTAAAACACATAACTATTTATTTTTGAGTTAGCATCTTATATGCTTAAGGAGAATATTAAATGGCTCGTAAAAAACTGTTGACAGAAGGCGAGGTTAGGCAATTTATGAAGCTAGCCAACCTAGGCGCCTTAAGTGAAAATTACTTCACAAACAACCCTCTTGCAGAGCAGCTTCCGCCCGAGGAAGAGGAAGTGGGCTTCGGCGCGGAAGAGGCGCCTCTAGAGGAGCTTCCTCCCGAGGGTGACGTTCCTCTAGAAGATGAGGAAGGTCTTGAGGGTGGTGATGAAAATGAAGCATTGCTTGCCCGCGTTGTGCAGGCCGTTGCCGATGAACTCGGCGTTGAGGTTGATGTAGAAGGTGCCGAAGAAGGGGGTGAGGAATTAGAAGGCCCCGATGAATTTGAAGCAGATCTTGGCGGCGAAGTAGAAGCTGATGTTGCTATGGCCCCCGAAGAAGAAGAGCCGCTTCCTGGAGGCCGCGACACGTATCAGGAAGGTTTTAGTGCTCCTAAATCTGCAACTGGTTCTGGTCCCACCAACAAAGGCGGCAACCAAGGACGCACCGATATTGCAAACAAAGCTTCTGGCCGTTGGCTCAAGGAAGAAGAAGAAGAAGAGCTTGAGGAAGCCGCACCCGCTCAAAAGAAGGCAGAAGAGGAAGAGGAAGAAGAGGCGACTCCATATGGCGCCAAGGCGCGAGAGCGCTCGCGAGCCCGACGAGAAAAATCATCGGCAAGTGCCGGATTTGCTAAGAAAGCAGAGAACCTTGATCACGATGCCATTGTAGCAGAGGTTGCGCGCCGAGTTGCTGAACGCTTGACCGCGGATAAACAGAAAGAAGAAATGGCCGAACAATTAGCCGAACGCATTTTTAAACGGTTAACAACAAAATAAACTTGACAAAGCTTTTACGAGCAGTTATATTGACCACTGAGACTTCTCGTTTCGGTGGTCAATTTATACTGGAGTAACATGTGGAGTGGACACTTTTTACATTTGCGTTTATTTTAGGGTACATAACCTGTAAAACATTTTATTTTTACAGAGCGACCCGCAGTAGTTTTATTACATTAAAGCTATCACATATAATTGCATTAGCAATTTTGGCAAAATCACTAGAAGATTTTTATTATGCTAAAGTATACCGAATGCAAAAAATGGTAGAGTCTGAAGAAACGGAACATAATATTTCGGCGTTCTCGTTTTTAATGGAAGAAGAAATATCTTACTATAAGAAAAAAGCTATTCAAAATATAATAAAAATACACCCAAAGTTTTTTAAACCTGTTTTAGAGTTTGATGATTGGGCGTCGGCAATGAACTTTCTAGAAGCCCACAAACCCATAGCAGCCGAATATCTTGCGAGGAGCAAAGATGATTGACCGTATTAAAGAAGCCATTAATATTTTTGTGGCTGCGAAAGAACCGAAAGAAGAAGAACCGAGGCTTGTGATTGTGGATCCAGCCTCACTAATGCCATCTAAAGAAAGTGAGCCTGATGCGCATCTAATTGGCCTATTCGCTGAAGTTGCAGAAGAAAAGATTGCAGAGATTATTCATGCGCTACTGTTAATATCCGAAGATACCAAAAAAAAAGAAAAAGAACAAGACAAAAAGCCCGTTGACTTTTATCTTTCGACATACGGGGGTTCTGCTGACGATATGTTTGCACTTTATGATGTAATGCGTATTGTGCGAGAAGATGTAACTATTCGTACTATTGGATTAGGTAAAGTGATGTCTGCTGGCGTTTTGCTTTTGGCGGCGGGAACAAAGGGCGAAAGAAAAATCGCAAAGAATTGTCGTGTAATGATGCATTCAGTTGTCGGGGGCAACCAAGGAGACCTTCACAATATGTTAAATGAAATGGAAGCGATTGAAGGATTACAGCAAATGTTTATGAATTGTTTGGTGGCAGAAACAAAAATGACAAAATCAAGACTGAAAAAGATGCTCGAACGAAAAGTTAATGTCTATTTATCAGCAGAAGAAGCAGTCGAACTAGGTATTGCAGACATTATTATATGAGGGAACACAATATGTCAGATTTGAAAGATATTTTAAGAGAAGAATATGAAAAGAGTCTCGCTGAGCTTATGGATCCCCACGCTTTAGTGTCGATGATTGAAGAAGCATTAGCCGCAACAGCGACATCCCCAGAGATTATACAAGAAATGGCGCGCACAGCCACAGGCGAAAATATTGAAGATTTGCTTCCGGTTCTTAAAATAACAGAAGATTGGGGAAAATTGGGTAAAAGAGATCGCAATATTATTGAAAATTTTACGGCTCAATTGGGAGGCGAAGAAACAAGCATTGCTGAAAAGATCACAAACCTTAATGAAATTATTGCTGGGAACGATCCGGCTACAACCATAGCCGAGATTCTTACAACAATGATGGTAGTCGAGGTCTTAGGTTCTATCCTTGATGAGTTCACAGAACCTGCTGGTGGGTTTATTTTTGAGGGTTTTATCGCGGGCTTATTTGGAGGTAAATCGATTCAAATTACGAAGCCCGAAGACATTGCTGCAGCCACAGGACAAGAAGTTTCGGCTGCTGGAAAACCTATCACAGATGTGATTTTAGCGGGACGCCATTATTCTCTCAAGCTATTGGGTCAAACCACTGCAGTAGCTGGTTCTTTTCAAAATATGGTTAATCATTTCGCAGCTGTAGATCATGTAACTTATTTAGATGCGCGCCGCGAAGGAGACGATTTACATTTTTCTGAATTTGATATTACGCTCCCTACTTTCTTACAAACGTTTTATGAGCCTATTGTAAGACACAAAAAGGTCAGCGACACCGGCCTCACCGTTCAGAGATTGCGCAACCGAATAAATAAATTAGGCGATAGCGTTATAGCAATTAAGACGAGCCGCAAAATCCCTGGAGCACGCGTGCTGGTACACCCCCGCGATGAAAAAGACCAATTTAAGGCCTTATTGGCTGTAGAAAATTTAGAACAATATGGTCCCTTTCGAATCACCTATTATGCAGAAAAGTTTGGCGGGAAAGTTAAACAATATTTTGGTTCTGCGGCAAAACTCCACGCTGTACAAGATGCGATTAGGGGCGGCAGAGACGAGAACATACTCGCAGCGCTGCGCACAACACCCGCTTATACGAAGCCAGAACAATTTGCGATTACACGCGATCAAACTAAAAAAATCGCCTCTTACCGAGATCTGGGTACCCTACGGCTGGGAGATTCTGCGCTGCAGCAGACATGGATGAATTATGGTCAAAGATTAATGACCACAATAGCACCTGTATATCGTGCCTTAAATTCGTTTACAAGCAATATCAATAGCTACTTTTTATCTCCACCGACTAAGACATCATCGCGCACGGAATATGGAAAACAGGCGATTGGAGATGCAGTAGAGTTGCGCGCGAACACTGATCAGGTTGTAGGCACAATGGAAAAAGAATCTACTCATAAATAAAAGACTTGACACATCCCTGTTGAGAGGTTATAATGTATTATAGAGAGGTGCAAATTGAGCAGAGCTTATAATAGCCAAAGAGAATTACAACAGAAGATCATGAACGGTGTTAACGCGCTAGCTGACAATGTAGCGTCCACGTTAGGACCCCGCGGCCGAAACGTTCTTTTACAAGAAAAAGGCCAAATGCCTTTCGTCACTAAAGACGGGGTAACTGTCGCACACTTTGTTGCGCTAGACGATCCATTTGAGAATGCGGCTGCCCAGGTTATTAAACAGGCAGCCATTCAAACAAACTCCGATGCTGGAGATGGAACAACCACGGCAACCGTGTTGGCAAGAGCAATTTTACGAGAAGCCCAACGCTATATTACAGCCGGGATTTCTCCCATTGAGCTTCAGCGAGGTATTGATTTAGCAGTCAAGTGTATGACGACCAAGCTTAAAGATACTGCTATCCCTGTCGCTAGCACAGAAGACATTGCACATATCGCAACTATTTCTGCAAATAATGATAAAGCCATCGGAGATCTTATTGCAATGGCTGTTGATAAGGTAGGGCAGGACGGCTCCATTACTATAGAAGAGTCGCGCTCGCTGGAAACATCCTTAGATATTACAGAGGGTTTCAAATTCGGCGCCGGATATTGTGCTGGTGCTTTTATTACTGATGACCGTCGCAGCGTAATGCATCACGATGAGCCCCTTATCCTGGTTACAGATCATAAAATTTCTACAGTTGAGAGTATTTTACCCATTTTAGAATTAGTGGCGCGAGAAAATCGCCCTCTTATTATTGTTGCAGAAGAAATAGAAGGCCAAGCACTTGCAGCAATGATTATGAATGCGGTCCGAGGAACATTAAAAATTGCAGCCATTAAGGCTCCTTTGTATGGCGAAGAACGCCGGAACATATTGAATGATCTAGCGGTCTCTACCGGTGCAACATTTATTACAAGAGCGGCCGCCACAAAACTTCAAGATACGAAGCTATCAGAACTTGGCAGCGCAAAGTTTATAGAGAGTACAAAATATAGCACAACAGTTGTTGGGGGCAATGCAAATTTTGAGTTAGTCGAGCAAAGAATTGAGACTTTAAAGAACGAGATTAAACACGCCGATAGCATAGCAGAGGGCACACGCACACAAGAGCGAGTTGTGCGTCTTGCCTCTGGCGTTGCAGTTATTCGTGTAGGTGGCGCCACCGAAGTAGAAATGACAGAGAAGAAACATCGTATTGAAGATGCGCTTGAAGCTGTTAATTCTGCACAAGAGGAAGGTATTATATATGGAGGGGGTGTCGCCTTGTTGGTTGCCTCTCGCCAACTTGACATCAAAACATCTAATCAAGATCAAACTTTAGGCGCACAAATTATAGTAGAAGCATGCAAGGAGCCGATTCGCCAAATGGCGTCAAATGCCGGAAATAGCCCAGATATTATTGTTGAAAAAATACTAAACGCAAAATCTAATTACGGCTGGGATTTTAGAGAAGGAAAACTAACAAATTTATATGATGCAGGAATTGTAGATCCTGTTAAGGTTACACGGACAGCACTGCAAAATGCTGCAAGTTGTGCCGGAACACTACTTACTACAAATTTTGGCATTATTCAAACGGAGTAAAGAGAATGAAAGAAGGTGATTTATGTTATATACCACAAGCGGTTCAGTTATTCAATGACCAAGAACCCCATGTTATAACCACACAGAAACCCATAGCAGCTATTTATCTTGGAGAGCAGGCCGATCACCATGCCCTTCTGTGGATATGGGGGCGACAAATGCTAGCACAGAAACGACATGTATATCCTATGGAGGAAAAATGTTAGTAAAACTAACAGAAGTGTGTGCTAATGGGGCAGTAACAACTAATCAACAGTTCACGTTGCGAGAGGTACTAGTCAATCCCGAACATGTTATTATGATTCGCGAAGAGGCACGCATGCGACAACTCAACGAGCGCCACGTTATAGCACCAGGACTCAGGCCCGACCACGCATTTTCAAAGATAACAATCAATAAGGGGCATACTGGTACAGACATTGTAGTAGTAGGTCATCCTGAAATTATTGAAGAACAGCTTAATAAATCAAGCACCCCAAAATTACTACGAGGTTAATATGACACAGAGAATAAACATTCAATATTCAATTAATATGGAATCGCTACCACAAGAAGTAAATCGTTTACTTCGGGGCACTTTTATGAAACTTGAAGAAATAACAAAAACAACAGCAATCGACAATGTTCTATCTTTAGCTGCAACCAGAGAGATTGAGAAGGTACGACTAACCTTAATAGATGTTGATCATGCCTTAAATGATATAAATAATCTTATTAATGGTTATCTTGCCTATGAGACACAAAAGAATATTTCACAGGCTACTGATACCGACGAAACAGAGAATACCGAACAATCCAATTCCGGCGAATTTGAAGAAAAAGTCGCTCGCTTACAAGAAGCAATTGCCGCGGCCAAGGAAAATGAAGTCCCCACTCCAGGATAAAATTCGTGACTCAAAAGCTCTCCGTTGTCTAAAAAAGAAAATTCCAAAAGGTGCTACCGTTCACTCTTATATGTTTTTTGCTGGAAATATAGAGTTTAAACTAGCACAAGTAAATCGATCTGTTATAGCACATACCAACAAATACGCAGTTTATGAGTTTTGGAAATGTGTTGAAAAGGATGCACATACGGTTTCTCAAATAGCACAAAGCTTTTTGCCGTTCGAAGACGAAAATATATTTCAGCTTTTTCAAAAAAGTTGGAGCACGCAAAACAACCCATTTATGAGATCGGCTCTTTTGTTTCTTTTAAACAGGCTTACAAAAAATGGAACAATTTCTTCTGGGGAAATTCAAATAGATTCATTTAATCCTTTATCATTTTCTTACCTGGAAAATTTAAAATTGGATCCTCTTCGGTTTGTTTTAGAC
>Ga0208684_1001741_pt1 | contig 11211 bp, 12 predicted proteins | sample MalvireepMed_b05_FD_184245 | JGI IMG/M metagenome (GOLD analysis project Ga0208684, IMG submission 184245) | Marine viral communities from the Global Malaspina Expedition - Malaspina viral metaG DeepMed_b05 (SPAdes) (version 2) | ecosystem: Environmental > Aquatic > Marine > Oceanic | place... | reverse complement strand
TACATCTCTATAATAGATTTTTTTATCATATTAACTTGTTCCAAAGGATCAACTCGTAATAATTCCTCAGAACCTAATTTAATTCCATTGAACTCTATGTTCATTCCAAATTTACTTAGTATATTATCATAAGGCTTTAAATCATCCATTGTGATCAAACCACTCTCCAAAGACCGTTCCAATGCAAGAGCCATTCTGTTAAAATTACCTGGAATTAAGACTCTTTTAGAACCTAGAACATCTTTAACGTTTTTAACTCTTTCCGGATGATGAAAAGCAAGTCCGGTTACTGAGCTCCTGCCCAATGTTCCGGCCCTTCCAAATCCAGGGTCTATGGCGTTTACAATATCTACAGTAGCCTCTGAAAAAGTTTTATTACCCAATTCGGGAACGGCCTGAGTTACCCATTTATAGTTTTCATCCCCTCTTGTTGTGTTCTCCAAGGCGAGTCTTTTAAACCCTGGAAATTCACTTATTGATTTTACATTTTTATTTGTATTAGATTTAACTCCTGGAACTAATTCAGAAAGAGTATAAATAGTTCCTCCATGCTCTATTTTAATTGGGTGAGGTTTCACAGTTCCTCGCCTATTTCTCCAATACAACAAATCATCAAAAGTCTTATATTCACGAGGTTGAGCTCTTTCCAATAAAGTAAGGCCCTCATATTCAGGACTAAAAGTCCTAATTTTGGTAAACACAGATCTCGCTTCTGCATCACTTAAATTAAATTTTTCATCAAGAGACTCTCTGAAATTTTTTGTAACCTGTAATCCTTTTTCTCTTATAACTGACCTTTTTATCGGAACAGACAGCCCAGGAAAATTTTTTTCAAAATACGCCATGTTCCTTTCATACGCCGTATTGGCAACTTTTTTCAGGTCTACAACTTGGGAAAAATTATTCAGTCTGCCTGGGAGGAACCTGAAATCCTTTTTCACGTCCCACGGAGTTATGGTGCTCCCCCTGAATTCATTCCTTTTTAAATATTTCATGAATCCATCTACCAAGGATGTAAGGGCCGTCTCCCTGTACTCCGCCGGAGCGTTCTCCACTAATTTAGTTTTAGTGCCGCCTTTAGGGCCTATGACGTTAAAGAACTGCACTGGATCATTTTTAGCGATCCATTCAAAATCACCTACTTTCTTATTACCAGCCTTGATGCCCGCACTTATAAGATTGCCTTTCATTGAAAATTCTTCGGGACCGATGCCGCTCACGCCTGCCGGCTGCCCTATTCTTTCGCCAAAAAGCCACCTGCTCTGCCTTATCTTATTTTTTTCATAGTCTACAAGTTTTGGTAGTATGTCACCTTTATATTCTTCATTGATGTCTATAAATTTTTTTAAACGGACGTCAACGTCAGCTCTGGCCCTCCCGATTTTAGATTTATGCCCAGACTGTATTTCCTTAAGTTTCTCCTGTTGATTCGGGTTTAATTTTGACTTAGCCCCCCTGACATAAAGGTCATTAAAATCAGTTGTCCTTCTTCCGTATCCCAGTCCGATTTCACCGAGCTTATACTTTAATCTTATTATGGTGTCATACGGCTCTTCTCCAGCGATGGTTGATTGATATAATTCATCGAAAGTTTTTTGATCTCTGGCGATCTGCTTTCCTGAAATCCCATACTTGGATTTTGTAAGTTCACCAACCGGCATTTTTCCACCAGTCTCACTCAGCAAGGTATCATAGTCATTGACAATCTTGTCAAATCTTTTTTGATCCTTGATGGGCTCCAGTGACGGTTCAAGTTTTTTGAAATAATCGAAATTAAGGGCTCTTTCCGTTCCTTTTTCCAAGGATGCAATGCCTTCTTTTTGGATTTTATTTTTTAATAACTTTTGAAATAATTTTTCTATTCCTTTCTTGGCGGCTCTTTGAGCTACTTTTCCTACAACTTGTCCTACAACCATCTTACTGCGTGTGTGGTAGAGGTACTGTTACTTCTAGTCCTGGTTCCTTGGTTCGCGCCATTCGCATGATGCGGTCTTCATAAGGTTGAGCGTATTCTGAAGCGACCGCCATGCCCCAATCATCATCTTTAAGGGCCTTGGCCCCTTCTATTGCCAGCCTGGTGCCGCCAATTCCAATTCCAAGATCCCTAACATTTTTAAATAATGCTCTTTCCGGGACACTTGTGTGAGGGTATACATCAAATTTTTTAGACCATCGTTTAGGATTGACTGCATGCCTTATTGGGCGTCCTATTGTTTGTGCTAATATCTTTCCAAAATCTTTTGTTCCTTGCCACCATTTTCCAATTCTAGTTCCTGGCAACCCCACGGCTGTCCCCGCATCCTTAGCTTGTTTTAATTTATATGCAAGATTCATTTTAGCGAGATCACTAAAATATTTCAATTGCGGAAAATATCGCTTGGCAATTTCCATTCCCTTCGGAAGCATTGTGAGTCCTTTGTAAGCCCCAAGCATCGGAATTATTCCCGCTGCATGTGATAATTTATCAAGGTGACGCAACGCGCCGAAATCGCCTTCTGTGAACCCTTCCCTGTAATCTTGCTTCCAGTCCTCATAGGCAGGAATTCCAAGTATGTCCTTTGAAATGTCATGGCCAGTCGCCCATTCAAGCGGACCTAGTGTATAATCCGCGCCGTGGCTGATTGTGCCTTTCAAAAGATTCTCTAAAATGTCAGAAGCGTCGCTCCATTCTATTTGCTTTTCTGATGGGTATTCCATTAGTAATAAACCCTCCCCGCGGTTTCTACTTTTTCATCGTCCTTAAAATCATCCCGCAGCGTCACGTGGTATCCTTGCCTGTAGCGCATCAGCGCCTGCGTGGTCGAATCCACATAATCGTCATGGTCGCCGAACGGAAATGCCGCGCATTCCTCAATCACTTCCTCGGCGAATTTTTTAGTGGGCGCCCATATAGCTCCTGATTCAAACAAAGGAGCCACGCTGTTTACCCTCGCGTGTTTATCATTACCTCTCGAGGGTGTGTAATTTATAACAGGTATTCCCATCTTTTGCAACTCATGAGTTAACGGAAGTCCACTCGCCTTCGCCTCTATGAGAACCATCTCCGGCTCCCAGTACTTGTACTCCTCCATTGCAACCTTTTTCAGCTCCGGAAAGTTCCACCTGTCCTTCTTGGCGTCAAGAAGAATGAGGGACGGCTTGCTGTCGTCGTCAGGGTGGAAAACGCCCCACGTCGTGATCGCGGAAAAGTCAGCCGTCTCCTTTTTCGAGAACGCCGTGTCATAGGACTGTATGATGAACTCCAGTTCAGGAATCTTTTCCTTCTCCCACTTCTGCCACCATTCACGCTTTATGAGCGCACCCTCCTCGGAGGTTGGCGCCTGCATCCATTGTGCCTGCCACTTGGCTAGCGGAATGGACGCCTTGACCTTCATTAGTCCAGGCAGGTCCCAAAAGTTCCCCCACATCGGCTTGTCGTTGATGATGGCGGGAAATTCGACCACTTCCCATTGATCCGTCAGTTCATCCTTGGCTTGGGCCTCGAGCAACTTGCCAGTGAGATCTTTCACTGACCAACGCGTCATGACCAACACAATCGCGCCACCCGGTTGGAGACGCTGTCTTGGCCCTGAAGTGTACCACTCGTAGTGTCCTTCTAATACAGACGGGGAAAGAGCGTCCTGCTCACTATGTGGATCATCAATGACAAGTAAGTCAGCGCCACGGCCAGTAATAGCGCCACCGACGCCAGCAGCAAAATACTCACCACCATGATTAGACTCCCAACGTCCTGCAGCTTTCGAATCAGTCGCAAGGGTAACATTAGGAAATACTTTCGCATATTCTTCAGATTCCAGCAGATTCTTTGTTTTTCGTCCAAAACGGATGGACAATTCACCCGTATGGGTCGTTTGTATCAATTTTGCCTTCGGATGTCTACCCATAAAGAATGCAGGGAACAAATGCGACGCAAATTCGGATTTTGTGTGTCTTGGAGGCATATTCACGATTAAACGCTTCAATTCGCCGTTCGCGACGCGATTCAACTTCTCAGCATAAACCTTGTGGTGATGTCCTTGGACAAAATCAGGCCAAACCATCTTAACAAAGCTTAAAAAGTCCTTTTGCCCCTTTTCTTGCTTTTCAACAAGCGCTTTTCGCAAAATAAGCTTCAAAGTATTCGTATCCAAGCTTTCTAGATTCGAAATCGTTTCCATTTTTTAAAAATTTTTTTAGAATGGGAATCATAACGTTTTTTGGGGTAATTGTCACTCTCAAACTGTCTTCGCCTATTTTTAAAGCATGCTTATCGAAAAAGGGGGGGATGGGGGTCGATATGAGGAGTATTGGGACACAGAGCTGGCGCTCCACTATGCGCGAGCGAGGATCCCGGGCGCCGCATGTAGTAGTGTTGCAAAAATACAACACAACATCTAGTATGTCCCGGGCCGCTGCATATAGTAGGTGGACCCAGGCACAACCACTACATCTAGGTCAACACATTTATTTGCATCTTATCCACATTATCCACACACTTATTTCACCTATCCACATTAATAAATGCTATAAGATAACTAGAAATAGAAAGGGTCTATTATGACAAAACAAGAATTTAAGAATACTGTTAAAGGTATATTCTCAGTTCGTTGGATTAAGAACGATGGAACTGAAGGTTATATTCATAGAGGTATTTTAGGATTAAATAAAAAGGTTGATGGTCAACCTAATGAGCATAGTGATTATGTATTAGTTTATAAAATAGGTAATGGCTATGGAACTAGGCGTAGATGGGGTAATGTTAACCCTAATACTATCATTCAAATTAATGGTGTTGCAGTATGACTAAAAAGAACGATTTAGTTACACTTAACAATGTTGATATTTCTCCACTAGTTCGTGAACTAGTGGAGTACTCTAAATCAAAAAATTCAATTGGTGATTTAGAGGATTTAGTAAGTAAAGTTCCAATGGGGAATAGTCCAGATTGGAAATTAATTAGTGGTGTATTGTGCAATTCAATAGTTGAATGGGCATCACAAAATAAAGAGGGGAAAGAATTAATACAGCACTTACAAAGTGATATTGGCTACTTGCTAAAAAGAATGGGTTTAACCCAATAATCTAATAGACCCCAAAACATTGGGTTGAATGAGAGGCGAAGGAAACTTCGCCTCTTTTTTTATGCCTAAATTCCAGCATCTCCGAAGTCCTGCTCCTGCGTCCCGGGCTGGACATCATCAATGATAAAATGGCGGAAAAGCAAGGAGTTTGGAACTGGAGTTTCCCGGGCAGCACCGGGTCAACCTGGGCTGTGGATAACTCTGTGGATAACGTGGATAAATGGAGTTTGGAGTTTGGAGTTTAACGAAGAGGACTTACAGATATGACTACCATGCCTCTTCTATTGGGTGGGATATCACTAGGTAAACCGTTTTAACACCCAAGTTCATTTGCTCGTGGGGAGATAGGACTAGCCGTCGCCCACTTTAGAAACTGAATGGTCGGCGTTGACCGATTGCTGCATTCTATTTCTAATTACCTTATAACACGAATCCAAAGCGAAATCAATGGCTAATTCAGAAACTTGGGGATAAACTTCAGGAAGAAACCCCGGGCGCGCCCGGTGCCCGCCAGCTCTGGACCAAGGCCCAAGCCACATCAGTCGTGGAGTTTCGGAGTTTGGAGTTAGTGAAACAGTACATACGCAATGTAAACCACCAAAGCCAACTTCAGGGGAACTATAATCATCAAATAATCCATCTTTTCCTTTCTAATTCTTGCGGCATGCTGCTGCCCGGTCCATGGAGGAAGCCACCTGCTTCCTGGATCCTGCATTCTTCCCAGATTTCCGGGAGTTTAGGAGGTTCACCCTGTAATATAATCCTTCACCAGGCGTCTGTCAAGAGCCCGGGCGAAATAAATGTCGCAGACTTCTGCCATTCTCCGTGCGGCGTAAACAGGATCGCGCGCCGGGCGCTGGAAGACTGACCCTGAAGCTCGACCCTCAAAAAATGGCGGAGTTACGGGAGTTTCGGAGTTTCAACTTGACAGCTCCAGCTGCCCGGATCCCGGGCGCCTGGAGAGTTATCCACAGCTTATCCCCAGCGACATTAAGTCGCTGGAGTTTGGAGTTTGTGTCTAATGCTCTTGTGGGGCAAATATGTCTTTTATCCCCTGTGCAAATCCTTTCTCTTGCTCTTCAGCCATTACTTCAGCTCGTTTCGCATTGCGTGTCATGACAGGAACAACCCCGTCATAATGGTCTGCAATCCGTTTTAATGTTTCGCCATTCTCTTCAATGGCGTCAGCCACTCTGTTGAGGGCTTGTGCGATTGTGTCGTCTACTACCATAATAACCTTTCTACTTTCTGAGTCTGTTATGAATCACTTCAAAGGGACTCAATCTACTGTCTCTTTTTATATGTGCTACAGCTACACATAATAGTATTATACCACGACCTTATCCACAAAGCAAGAACTCATTTCAACTATTTTCCATGGAGGAAGACGCCGGGATCCCGGCCACTGGAGCCGCGCTTCCAGCTGCGCCGCAGAAAGTATAGGTATTCTGGGGAGTTTGGGGAGTTTCATCACCTGCTTCCTGGCGAAGGCCGCTGCATCCTGAACCCGGGCTCACGGAGAAATGGCGGATTTGTTAGGTTTTATGGGGAGTTTGGGAGTTTGCGCGGCGCGCCGGGCGCCCGGTGCCCAGCTGGGACTTATCCACAGGTTGTTAACAAGATAATTACATATGGGGAGTTTGGGAGTTTGAAAGCACTTGACACAGGTCTAGGTCCTCGATGCGCCCCTCGTATAACCCGGGCACTTGGTCCAGGGTCTTTTGGCCTAGGTCCTCGGCCCATGAGCCGTGAAACAATTTGACCTTGTTGTCCTCGAGCCCCCCAACCAGGATATAAACTGGCGCACTTGCGTTCGCGTGACGCAAATTCCATGCCTTTTGGAAGGGTGAAATGATACACTTTTTGTTACAGTGTATTACCTTCAGCTCAAGCGTGAAGAATCCTGTAACATTGTGAAATATTAAGCAATCAGGGAATCCTGGAGTGACGTAGCTTTCAAGGCGTGAAACAATGTAGCCATCACCACTTTTCAAGCATTTCTTTAAACTTTTCCAAAGCCTGGTTTCCGGCTTTACGGTCATACTTCGTCTTGTCTTTTACTATCTTCTGCTTGTACTGGGGTGATGTCCTTAAGTCCTTCGCTATCGGATTTCTCTTCTTGAATATCAAGGACCACTCCTTCTTTTTCTTTTCTGAATTTTCCATCTAATCCTAATTCCTTTAATGATTTTAAAACCTCATCACGTGACATAGAGTCGATACTTCCTGTCCTGATTTCTTTACGGTCAATGTACAGTCCGGCCGCCTGTCCACGCAGGCGCTCAGCATTAACAGCAGCGCTAAAAGACTTTTCCACCAATGACTTCTCACGAAGCCTGGCCAATTCCTGCACGTGCTTCTGTAGTTTAACTTCATGCGTCTTCTCCAATTCAGCTCTTCGTTTAAGTACAGCATCCACCACCTTGGGGAATCTTTTACCATTCAGTAATTCAGACGCTGTAATATTAGCGCGTTCCTCCTTGTAGCCGGCCTGCCTCGCGCATTCCGTCGGAGTCAAACGCCCTTCATTCTCCGCATATATCTTAACGAATACTCGCTGCTTATCAGTGAGTCCGTCACTCCTGATTGGGTGCTTTAAAGCCCCTCCACTCTGCCTTGTTTTTGCCACAATGGTGGCACCACTAGTGGCACCTCTCAGCCTTTCATCTACCATCGAATTCCCCGCTCTATAGTTGAGTTTTTGCTCATTTGTTTTATCATGTGTAACAAAAGTTGCTTGCGTCGTTTAGAGTAGTGCCACCCTAGTGCCACCATATAAACCATTGATATATATAAGTTAATCAGGATTTGTGGCACCGTGGCACCATATCCCGGTCTTTTTAAAAATAAAAAAAACATTTTAGCAAAATCTCCACTATAGGTGCCACATTATAGGATGAAAAGTGACCGATTTGCGCCATTTCGTTTTCCCACCCAGTGGCGCCTCACCAATTGATGCACTAAAGCGTGAATATTGCTCTTGGATCGCAGTCCAATGAGCTGCTTCAGCTCCTCATACGACGGAGAGTGATTGTTCACCTTTATGAAGTCCCTTATGATTTCATACAGCTTTTGCTGTTGTGGCGTCAAGCCACTTTTAGATGACATCTTTCGTGTATTTTTCACCTGTGACTCCATCAATGTATGTCTTCGGTTTCCTGTTTGGAAATTCATTGTACCCCGTCGCGTTTGGATTAGGACCGTAATTCCTGCGCACCTTAGCATACATTTCGTTCGGACCCAACTCCTGAATTGTCTCCGGTGTTATTGAATCGTACAGCTCGCGTTGCAGCTTCTTCTCATCGGCGCTAAGTTTCTTTGGTTTGTAGTGATTCTGTGTGCGCTTGGCCCATGTTATCCTGATCCCAAGCGGTGGCCTGTTCAATGTCACGCCGTTCTTGTTCTGGTGTGATCCAGTCCAGGTTCCAGGAGCGTAGTGCTTATCCATCACGTAGTCATAGCATTCCTCATTGGAGGCAAAGTCAAGGATCTCCTTGCTAAGCAGCTCCGCATCCTTCCACACGTTAATCTCGTACTTGTCCATATTCATTCACCTTGAGGTATTCTATCTTCTTCACCCATCCTTTGGGTATCGTTATGTACCTTCCACCCTCTTTGTCCTCGTCCTTATCTTCCTGAGGGTCCAGGCACCACGACCCCATAATCGTGACTCTTTGCTCATCATTCCTTATCATCCAGCCGATGTCAACGCATGTCGCAAGCTTGGCGTCATGCATCTTGTTCAGAGGCACCCATCCAGTGTCACCATCCATCGCGTCCATCCAAGTTATGCGGACCATCGGCCAGCAGTCCGGATGTTTAGTCGAGGGTGATGTCTTCGTGTCCGTCTCGTTCGAATTTTGCATTGTCCTCATCCTCTCTGTTTCTATGTCCTTCCGTCACAACATCCATGATCTGAGCCTTGGTTTGCAACCTCACCTCATAATCCTGGAACACCACCACCCAGAAGCGAGCTTCGCCACCGGCACTTGTAGTAGCTTTTCCCGCCTTGAAGTTTTCCACCGTCTTGCGGAAACCCATGGACAGCAGTTCCAACAGCCTGGACTTAAACAGCACACGATCAGTCATATCCTCAAAACGAACATACCATGAAGGCTTCTCCGTCAACCCAGTCTTGGGGTTGATGGCGCCGTCCTCCACCTGGTGCAGATCCATGATCTTCAGTGTTGCCATTAGTTCTCCCTGGTATCCCAACTCACATTCACCCGGTCGTAAATCTCCTGGACTTGATCATCCGTGAGATTAAACTCTTTCAGCTCTCGTATCTTTTTTCTTCCTTCTTTGTTCTCTATGAATTCCTCAACGATTCCGAGAACAATTCCTATTGTAAGTGTGGTTCCATACAAACGTACATTTTGCAGCTTGCCTGCCACTTCTGCGAACGTTTCATTTTCACGCTCAGCCGTGGCTAGGATCTTATTTATTTCTTTTACTGCTTTTAATAATTGCATTTTTTATCCTTATTCCTTTCTCATCCGCCGCCTTCTTGATTATGTGCATCATCTCCTGTCCCGGTCCACGATGCATGGTCAGCCCCATGCGAACCAATGCATCGTAGTACGGTATCTTTATCGCGATACTCTTGTATCTAGTCGTGTCAACCATTCACTGCGCGTGGGTATGTTGGTTTAATGTAGGCCCCATTGCCTTGTTGCGCCACGGAGAAACTCATTCTCTCTCCACGAGCCCTGTAATTGTAGACGTAGTTGATGCGTTCCATGTACTGCGTCGCGCTGTTGCACTTGTACAGTTCACTTCGGCATTTTTCCAGTTGGCTGCGGAAATGCTCCTTGTTGAAACGGCCATCCCTCATGGCGATTATCAACGCCAACACGAAAGAACGATCGTGGTAAAACGGAGTGTAGTCCTTGAGTGAAATGAAAAAATCAGCTTTTTCCACTGCATCCGCCAGACTTCTTATCTCAATCTTGCCTTTTTTAAAAACATTCATGGATGTCTCCGCCATTGGCCTGTTGCAAAGCAGATCTATGTTGATCTGGAATGGAAAATTGTATCTTTTCTTGAACCAGTCAAACGTGTGATAGGGCCCGGTTTCATCCTCTTCCGTAGTCATGAAGGAATGAAGATAGTCATCCATCGTCCACGGCCTAACAGTTTCATTGATTGTTCTAATCTGGTCCACCGTAATGTCCGCGTCATCCTCTCCAATGATATAGTGAATGGGATAGCCACATTCCTTTGCTGCCATGACGCGGTGCTGTCCGTCCTTCACCACCAGGCATGGAAAAATAACATTTCTTTCCACAACCAGTATGGGTACGGGAATATAAACCTCCCTCATTGATCGCACGAGCTTGTCCACGTGCTTTTGGTTGATTGGCCTGTTCTCCTTGAGGAACTTGAATTGGTCGTAGTCAGTTGTTGTATGAATCTTAGTATTCATTTTATCTCCTTTATTCTAAGTACTATTTCTTCCACGAAAAGAACCTTCCTTCCGCGGCAATCCACACGCGCACTAAAGCGCGCGAGGAAATCTTTTAATAATATAATTTTTTTAACCATTTGCTTCCATTATGCTCCTGCCGATCAGATATGGTATCATCGGAATCAAACTGTTTCCTAAACATTTAAGTCTGTCCACCCTTCTGGGTATCCCATGATCCATTCGACCCACTTCGGGTTCAACTGTCCACCACCCTTCCCACGGATTTTCACCGCGGCCGGCAGCATGACCTGGAAACCCTTCTTCTTGATGTCCCTCGCGTATCGCCCGTCGTCGTTCACGTCCTGCTTCCACATCCCCTTCGACGGCGTCGGCCACATGAGATCCGGATGCTTCACCTGGTCGTTGAGCGTTATGGGAATTTTTTCCCTCAGCTTCCTTTTCATTCTCTCCTCTGATGACGGACCCCGACCGCAATTCGCGTCCGGCGTGCGCCAGAATCCATACTCTCTCCCTTTTGTGGTTGGCGCCGACGCTACTAGCTGAAACACTAAATGTCCTCGTTGAGTAGTTTTGACTCTCCAGGTCCGATAGTACGGAGTCGAGACCGAGTTTAATGTGTCCACTAACGTTCTCTCCAACAACCCAAGTGGGCCTGCATTCCTTGATAATTCTAAACATTTCAGGCCAGAGGTGTCGCGGATCTTTTTCACCCTGTTTCTTTCC
>Ga0208684_1001732_pt1 | contig 11273 bp, 28 predicted proteins | sample MalvireepMed_b05_FD_184245 | JGI IMG/M metagenome (GOLD analysis project Ga0208684, IMG submission 184245) | Marine viral communities from the Global Malaspina Expedition - Malaspina viral metaG DeepMed_b05 (SPAdes) (version 2) | ecosystem: Environmental > Aquatic > Marine > Oceanic | place... | reverse complement strand
GGAGGGGGTGTCGTGAATGATGTTTCGTTTTTTGGATTAGGGCAGGGACTCAAATGAAAACTATTGAGAGAGGAGAGAGGAGAGAGGAGAGAGAGGAGAGAGAGGAGAGAGAGAGAGAGAGAGAGAAAGACATTGACCACTACGCCCTATTCTTTTCACATGAAAAGAAAATAAAGAAATAATAGGGGTAAAAAGTTATACATGATTAATTAAAATAAATTAAATTATTATCTTGTATTATCTTTCATAATGCTTATGTTATAATTATATCAAGCTTGGTTTGGCAAATGACCGAAAACCTCGACACTCCGAAACAACAGTAGGGGACGAGATAGAAAGTATACCAAGAAAGATATATAATCCAACATAGGAGAAAGACTATGGACGAGCAACAACTTGAAAGCCTGCTTAAGAGGATCACTGATTATCTAGTAAGCGAACTAGATAAGAGAGGCGATCTTGTTAGCCGTGTTACTGATCTTGAAGATACTATCAACGATGATAATATTGAAATTATCACGGAAGATAGGGTCAAAGAGATTGCGGCAGACGAAGCGATTGAGGCTATCAATAACGCAGAGGTAAACGTGGATATCTCTGCTTAACTGTTTCATTCAATGGGGCGATTTTATCGCCCCTTTTTTAGTCTTTCTCTGAGAAAGGAAGCCTTATGATGTCAAGAAAGCATTATATTGAAATAGCGACAGTATTGCTGCTCTTTGATGAATTGGCACAGCATGGAGCTAGTGAAACTTTACTGTTTGATATGGCTAAAATTTTTGAGGCTGATATTCCTAGATTTGAAGTATCAAGATTTTTTGCTAAAGTCATTGAAGTTAAGGACGAGCTAAGACTATTAAAGTTGAAGCAAAATGATCCCGTTATTGGGGGTTTAAATGCAAATTGATAAAGACACCACAGTTGTGGGATTTGCTAAAGCAACCGAAAAGACTATACGAACTATGTCGCAAAAACTCGAAGAACTATTTCGGGAGATAGGATCACTCAAGGGCGATATCTATCTACAAGGCATAGAAATAGAAAGACTACGAAAAAACTTACCCAACAAATTAGAAAAATAGTTTCTTAATGTTGGGTTGAGAAATAAGGGGCGATTTATCGCCCCTTAACTTTAACCAACAATAGGAGAAAATATGTCCGAAGAAAGTAAAGCATTGACGATTGATAAAAGATTAATTGTCAAGAAAAAAACTGTTTGGGGTACAGAAAGAATTTACCCTATATGTGAAAGATCAATTATATTTGCTAGGTTGTGTGGTCAAAAAACTTTAGACAAATCGTCTATCGTTTTAATTAGACAGCTTGGCTACGATTTTAAGCATGAAGAGATATCTATATGAACCAAACCAGGAAAGATATAGTCGATCTTTATAAATCAATAAAAGATAAAGACTTTTTGCAGCAAATTGTAAAAGCAACAAGGAAAATTATTGAGATTGAAAGTAGAGGTCTTAAAGCTGATGAAAAAGTTGTTGTTAATATTGATACTGACAATCCTTTAGGTTGCTCGATAAGAGCAAGGAAAGTAAAAAAATAATAATAAGGGGGCATCCTGCCCCCTTTATAATTCAACCAACAGAAAGATATAAAAATGAAAGATGAATACAAATTTTTAATAGAGTTATGCAACTCTCATAAACCAGAGAAAGATTTTGAATGGGAGTTTACCAGAACTACGACGGGTAACGGCTATGGAACTGACAAGTCTGAATTTGTTGAAACACTTCTTATGTTAGTAACTGAACTTGATAAAAATTTTCCTCGAAGAGATTTTTTAAAACAAGTTAAATGTCATTATAGAAGCGGAACATTAATTGATGGGGAATATTCTAAATGGCGTGACAAAGAATATAAGAAAGAAGAAAAAGAAAAACACGATCTTTCGGAAGAATCCCGTAAGACTCTTTTAAGATTCCATGATGATTATATAGATTAAGGGGCTTAGCCCCTTATTTCTTCAGACTTTCTAAAGCGTCATTCCAGCCATCATTATAGCCTTCCCGTTCATCCCATGTATCAATTAACCTGCTATAAGCCCTCAGCAAGTGGGGCAAGTGCATATCAACTAATTTTATTTCTTTCCCCGTTGATTGTGACTTGTGTAAGTTTAGTGTATCCATATCGCAGGGAATTTTGCGGTCGCCTATTATACTTTCTATTTCTAATAATTTTTTTATTTGCATATGTTTAGTGTACTTTCTGTGTTTGTTTTGTGTAAGTTTTGTGTTTTTGTTTAGCGGGCCAGGATCCCCGGGCCCGCTTGCGCTGCTCACTTTCCAAAATGTTTTAGCATTCCTTCATATATATCCTGGGCGTATCGATGCTCAACATATTTTATATTGGTTCCCGATTCTGTATAACCTAGTCCTGGTTCAACATTATCATTCCACCAATTAACGGCGTCACCGGTATGTAATTTAAAGTGAACCAGTGACCCCTCATTCATGATTGCAACGTGATGCTTAAGCTTCATATAAAATGTCTTTAGCGTAGACGCTGCCTGCCTCATCGTAAAAACCAATTGATGAGCCGTAAACATACATTAGGACCGCCGTCTTCCATCCGCGGCCTTGCTTAGGTGATTCCAGCAGCTGCGCCTTCACCGGGGCCCCAAGCCCGTTATCTATTATATAAAATTTGTCTTTCTTTAACTTTTCCTTATTAATCATATTATCCTTCTTTCTCTGTTGATTAATTTAAATAACAGATTATATAAGATATATAATAAGTCAACAGAAAGATATAAAAATGTTAACTTTAAAGAAAGCTAAACGTTTGACGGGCGGCGGTATATCAAACCTTAATAAAAAGATGCCCGGTTACACTTACGGCTTGAGCGCGCATCGGTGCAGGACCGGCGCCAAGCTTGTTAAAATTCCAGGCAGCACCTGCAGCGGGTGCTATGCACTGAAGGCTAATTATTTTTGGCCATCCGTAAAGCTGGGCCACCGGCGCCGCTTAAGATCCATCAATAATAAAACCTGGGTCCCCGCAATGATCATGTTAATAAATCATTATGAAAAAGATTATTTTAGGTGGCACGATAGCGGCGACATACAAACCGTTGATCACCTGGCCAAAATATGCGCCGTTGCTGAAGGGACGCCATCAATTAAGCATTGGTTGCCAACACGTGAGACCGGCCTGCTAAAAGAATTTAAAGAAGCGGGCGGGGCCATCCCTTCAAACCTGGTTGTAAGACTCAGCGCAACCATGGTAAACGGGGCCCCGGGCAAGAGTCATGAACACAGCAGCACTGTACACACTAAAGACGCGGCGCCAATTGGTGAAGCTTGCAACGCGTCGAAGCAAGGCGGGCGGTGCCTGGCTTGTAGATCCTGCTGGAATTCTGATATAAGAAATATATCCTATGAAAAACATTAAGATTTTTTTGTTTGAATGCATTCTAATATTTTTATTTTATCACTTAATAATCAAACCCATTTATTGGCTGATCAATAGAGCCCGAGAGCGACGGTCCGAGTAGCCGTCGTTTTTTTTTATTTTTTTTTAATTATTTTTTTGGCCCCCGAAGGGGGCCCTTGTGTACGTTTAGTGTCGGAAGCTGAAATTTGCGTGAACAAGGAATCGCGTGGCGTGGATCGTGGATCGTTGCGTATGTTTAGTGGGGGAGGGGAGGGAATACTTGCGTATGTTTAGTGTGCCTTTGCGAATGTTTAGTGTTGCCCTACCCACCCCTCTTGACCAAAAAATTTGAAACACCTTTCCAATCGAAAGGCTTATGGAACGAGATCAACGGCTCTTGGACATTTAGTGACGGCTCTTGGACATTTAGTGCCATATCCCTAGCTTGTATCCCCCCATAGATATTCAGGGTGGTCTGTTCGAGGGGGGTGGCTATGATAAAACATCTACCACCTTTTAATGCGTGGCTGTAGTTCCACGCAATCTGATAGGGGGAGAGTTTAATTTTGCCACTTTTAGATACCTTTAATTCCACACTAAATAAGCCACAATCTTTATGACAGCCGATAAGATCAGGAAAACCCATAATTGTAGTAGTTTCAATCCTATTCCACAATATATCAGGGGTATTTTTCTTTATTAATTGCCACAATTTACTTTCAGGTCTGCGTATCAATTTAATCCTTTAAATAGTAGCATTTTAAAGGGTAAAAAATTATAACTTAATGGCTTGTATAATCTTTTAAATTCCTTTATGAGCTATCTTAATATGTATTCGTAGATTTTATATTGGCAGGACTTCATAATGTCTGTTGACCGATACTAAAGTGAAAGTATTCTGATTATGGAGTGTTACCTGAAAGTTGGTCGTTCAGGTGGTGTGTGGAGAGCATAATGAGATACCTTATAGGGTCGGTTGCGTGAGAGGGATTATTCCAGAACATATATAATTTAATCTGAATCGAGGAGTAACTATGAAATGTAAAACTTGTGGCAGAAATATGTCTTATGGCTATGGTAATAATTACTATAATCATTTTGAACAAAGAGTAGGCAAGAGCAGTAGAGATAGCTGGACTAAAGCTATTGAACAAAACTGTACTATTACAAATCCTTATAGTCAGGGTAATGTTATTGAATATGAAGTCAGTAACTTATCTACCAATAACTATCAGCGAGAGCGTGGTACAGATTTATTTTGCAGACTTAATTGTTTAAATGTTTTTTTAGGAGTTCATTACGATCTCATAAGCAATTTGCCTAATATTATAGAGAAGTAAAGGCGAAATGATTTCGCCTTTATATAACTTTAATCGTGAAAGGAAAATTATGGCTACTGAAATGCGATTAAATAATGACTACCGAAAGGGATTAACCAAAGACTTTCGGAAACACGCAGAACAAGAGGATACTCCACAAAAAGAGGAGTACAAGCAATCTATATCTGATTATGATACAGCAGTTGCTAATGCTTTTGGAACTGTAACGCAAGTTATAGAGAGAGCATTTCCCCCTGAAGATGTGGTACAGTTAAGACAACTCCAAGACAAGTATTCAACAGTTGATAGTGTTGCCAAAGACAGTTGCTTTTATTTAAAAGTAGTTGATGAACATGGAAGCACTAATTGGTTGGAAACTGATGAAAGGAGAGATCGTTATGGTTACAATAGTAATGATGATGATGAAGATACTCGTTTCCCTGAAAAACATTTTAGTTTTGAATTGTTTGGAAACTATCAAAGGGAGGGTAATTATTATCGGAACAATGAGGGTAATAAGTTTGCTTATGCTTATTACCGAGATGATCTATTAGGTCAGGGTTTAAATCCTGATATTGAAATAGAGCATAAGGATAATAATAGTAATCCTCACTTGTCCATAGCTAGAGAAAACTTGGACAAGTATCTTAAACAAAACCATATTGAAGCTGCGTGGACAGATAAATATGCCTTATGGATTATTGGTTCAGGGGGTTGTAGGAGTAGAGCAATCAAATGTACTAGATCAGAATTTGATTCAGTACAAACTATGTTACACTCCAAACAAGCTGTTGTACAATGCCACGAGAAATGGATTGAAAGTGTATTAAGACAGACAGAAGTTGTTAAAACTGCTATTCAGTCTTATAAACATTTATCGTCTGTCAAGGAATTAGCAGACACATTGGGGTGGTCTGTTAATGAGCATATGTTATTACAAAAAGGAACTGATTTAGTTATATCTAATCCTGATAGTATCAAGTCTATGCTTGATAACATTAAGGGTATACAACAAACTAGAGAAGAAAAAATCCTAGCTGTGATGAAATATAACAAAGAAGAAGCATTGGCTAACTAGGAGGATTTATGAAAAATCAAAATGCTTTTGATTACTTTACGATTGAGCCGAGCAGATATTGTGATGATGAATATATCGTCTATGGTTGGGGGGTATATTCCCCAACTTCTGTATTAGCTGGACAGCAACGCAAGGTAATGTTGGAGGAGTTTGAAACTTTGGAAGAAGCACGAAAAAAATATCCTAAAGCAGAACAAACTTCTTTTATTAATCCTGTCCTTACTACCAATCATTTGCCTGATTATGAAATGAACGCATATGAAGAAGAAAATTATTGGTATGATTTAGATAACCCTAACGATTATTAATTAAAAGTTAGGGGGTAACTGTTTGGCGATAGTAGTCTGAGATATCCGATTGGTCTGAGCCAGTTTAAAAAGCTCGTGTTGATTACAATGTTCGGAGTAGCCAAAAAGATAAAGGGGGAAAATTAATTCCCCCTTTTTTTATATCTAAAGGAGGAGTTATGAGAGATAACCCAGACGAAAAAATAATTGAAGATTGGGAGTGCAGTACACAATCAAATCCAGTAATAGATAAAGATAAATTAATAAGTCATATTATTGGTTGGCTAAATAGTAATATTGATAAAAACAACTTTGAGGACTATCCAGAATTTCAAGAAATGTTGGCACAAGATAGTGCTGATCTAAAAGAAAAAATAGAATTATTTATGGAAGGAGTTGATGAATTTTAGTTTAGCTTGGAAGTTTAGTTTAGCTTGGAAGTTTAGTTTAGCTTGGAAGTTTAGTTTAGTGAGAAAGGACTAAGAATGACAGAAATTAGCAAAGATAAGGTCGTACAGAAATTAGCTGAAATGTTTGAGGAAGAATGGTACACAAACAAAAGCGAATATCAAGATGAAGATGGGAACGAAACCAAAGAGTTCAAGGAACTTACAAGAATAGAACTTGTGGTCAATAAAATGATAATTAAGTATTACGGAGGTAAACAATGAATAAAATGAAATTAAACAAAGACATTACTGATAGTGGCTTGTCCAATGCATTTAAAATGAGAGTGGCAACCTCTAATTTAAAATTAGCAAAATTTATTGGAAGAAAGGTTCACTACAAGAAGGAACTACTAACGAAGGAATTTGTCCGAGAAAATGGAACCATAACCCAGAGTGAAATATTTCACATAGGAATGGTTCAAAAAGATTATCAAGGCAATGACTGTCTAAGGGGTTTTGCGACATCATATGATGATGACTTTGGTCGTTGCATTAACCCAGATCATATTGAACTTGAGGAGGAAGTATGAAAAAGTACAGAGTTACACAGACATATACTGCACAAGACATTTGGTATGAAGTTGAAGCTGAATCCAAAGAGAAAGCAATACTCAAGATAGGTGAGTTGCCCGTTGATGAGCAAAATAGTGAAGATACTGAAACAGAAGTGGAGGAAGTATGATTAAAAAACTATTAAGATTATTTAAGAAAAAAAGAAAGCCAAGTTTAGTGTGGCTTCACATAATGAATAACCAATACAGAGGAGTGATTGGCACGGGAAGAACACGCAAACATTTAATTAAGGGGGAGGACACATGGAAAAGATGAGGAGGTTGCACAATGATTGATAGAATAATGGATAATAGAGATAGTATTTTTGGTGATGAGAAAGTGCAAAACTATTGTATGGACTGCCATAATGTATCTTATTTGTATGGCGAACGAGAACCAGATAATCCAAATTATGATAGTGATGGAATTGCAGATGATGAATCACAAGTGGTTTGCCCTAAATGTGAAAGTACCTATTATTATTTTGCCACCGATGAAGAAATAAAGAAATATGGAGAGGGTTAATAGCCCTCTTTTTTTTGCTCAATTTCAGGAACTTCAACAAAGTCAGCGTCTATAATATCCCCATATAATTTGCGTATATCTTTTAATCTTGATTGAACCTGATCCAAACTCATGGTGTCTATGGAGTTTATCGTGTGGATATTTTGTGTATGGTTATAGTATCCCGCAGCCTGACCCCTATTCTTTTCTGCCTGAACAGAGGCAGACCAAGCCTTGTCTTCTTGGGCAGCCCTAGATAAATCATCTAATCTTTTTACATGGCGATTAAAAGTAACTTCAGTTTTGCGTACCATTTCTTTTTTTAATTCGTCTACATATCTAACAATTTCAGGGTGTTTGTGGACATTTAGTAATTCAGAGGCAGTTGTTCTTGCTCTATTAACAGCATATCCAGCCCGTCTTGCCGCTTCTGTGGGAGTGATAGCACCATCTTCCCTTACCAATTCATTGACAAACTTAATTTGTTTTATAGTTAATCTTTTATTCATACATTTAGTTTAGTGCAGTTTAGCTTGCTTTATTTATTTTATATAGTTGTTTAAAAAGTTAAATACAAATAGTTTTTGCGGTTACTTAATGACAAGGCAGGTAACCGTAAGTAACTGTATAAGTAACCTATATTATTGTTATATTTCATTGAGTTAAGTGTTTCGGTTACTTGGTTACTTCAAATTGAAAAGTTTTTATAAAAAATAATTAACTAAAAACTTTTAAAACATCTTACTATTCTAAAAAAAACTTTGGATCTTCCGTCAGTGGTTGCATAATTTTACGCAAAACATCAACCCCCTGGGCGCGAACCGTGTTCCATTCTTCCCGTGTAAAGCTACGATCATGCTTGTCATTCCAAAATTTTACAGAAATCATGCCACATTTAAGACACTCGTGAATTTTTCGAACAGGACTATCGGGCAATCGAATGCTCATAGGTCTCCTTTGTTAAGTTCGTGTGGGATTTTAAGTTATTTTACAGGAAAAGTAAATAAAAAAGGGCCGGAGAGGCTAAAAACCGGCCCTTTCTGCACACAGTGGTTTAACGGGTATATACCGTGTAAAGGGAATTGAGACCCCGAACCACCATCGTTTTCATTTCACAACTAAACATGACTGTGCAACCATCGATCTATGATCTCTATCCCGTCTCTTCAACTACTTCTCCCTGTGATTCACAGGTTCCGCATTGTTCTATTACTTCTTCCGCCTCAAATTTAAGTTTAATGTACCCGTTACCGTGACAGTCGGGACATATTTGGGTCGGTTGGGTGGTATAAAGCGCTCTTTTCATTCTTCCTCCTGTTGTAGCATCGGATGCAAAACACCTTATGGTTTGCCTCCCTCGATCTTTCCTCTTTAAGGTTCTCCCTGAGGTATTCCCTTTCACAATCCTCGCACGGTTGTATTCTATCCTCATCAAACATTGATGTCATATCTCCTCCATATGATATTATTTAACCTGTCCCACTTGTGACGGTTAATAATATCCTGTTTAGTCCGGGGTTCACGAAGCGCGGACAGGGCCGCCTTGGCCTTGGCCTTCCGCAACCGGTCCTCTAAAGACAGTTTCTTCATTCATCCCGCGCCCTGTTCTCAGGATCCCTGTACCATTCTTTCATGTTCTCCGTTTGTTCGGCAAACATTTTGCCAAATTTTTCTCGGGCGTATATATACCCGGCGGTCCCGCTTAGGACAGCCACGCATATAATGGCGATCAAATGCCAAAAATGAAACATCATGCGTCCCCCTCTGTTTTACAGAAAGCTAAGTATTGCTCATCAATATTATCTTTCCCCAGTCTCCATTGAACCATCGACCAAACCTCGATGTGCCGTGGACCGTGCTTCTCTATAAATTCCTGAGCGGTAAGGACTTCGGCGTCCTCTTCCATGCTCATCATCCATGCCTTGACTTTACCCATTGGCTTTCTCCTCCAGTCTAACAGATTTAAAATATTCTTCAGGGGTAAGGGAGAGTTCCCCGTCCACATATTTTTTCTCAAAATATTTGTGCTCATGCACCAGATATTCAATCGTTCGGCTGACCGAACGCATCTCTTTGTGAGCCAGTTGATTTAATTTTTTCCATGTCCCGATACCTATCGTGACGGATTTGTATTTACTTGTGTCCATTATCGTCCTTTGTTAATTGCATTATTTTTTCATTAGTTGAATCATCAATGTAATATGTGAAACCATTAAGATTTATGTAGACAACATCTTCTGCAACTACATCAATCCTCATTTTTCCAATACCTATTTCAGTTCTTTCCATTTTTATTCCTTTCTTTTAAGTTATTATATAAGCATATAAAAGATTATGTCAACCACTGTTTAAAGTCTTCTCCCAATACCGTACTTGCTATGTTAATTTTATTGCGCAAAGCCTTGACAATTCTCTCATCGACAGTCTTCTCGGCAATCAAATCAATGTATGTAACGTTGTTCTTTTGGCCGATCCGGTGCGCGCGGTCCTCGGATTGTATGCGCTTTTCCAGATCATAGTTATTGGAGTAATAAACAACGGTACTGGCAGCCGTCAGTGTGAGCCCATAGCCCGCCGTTTGTTGGTTGCCTACAAAGAAACGCAAGGATGACTTGGGATCCTGAAACTTAAGGACAATGTCCTGGCGCTCGCTATCGGGTGTATCACCGTAGTAGGTGGCCACTGTTTCACTGCCGTACTTTGTTTTAATTGTATCATAGATTGTGCGTATGTCCTGGCGGTAGTTGGCCCAGATAATAACCTTGCCGGATATGAATCCCGTACCGCCCACCGCTTCTTCCAAAATATCCATCAACTCAGTGATCCGGTTGTTTTTAAATATTTTCGTTTCACCGCTTTCCATAATCAAATGACCACAGCTTATCTGGTGCAGCCTTAATAACTGCGTCATGACAGTGGAGGCGGTAAGCACTTCCCCGTTATCAAACATGGTCAGGGCATAGGCCTTCATTTCAGCGTATGCTTTTTTTTGTTCGTCCGTTAGATCAACCTGTCTTTTTGTATAAATCTTTTCCGGCAAATCTAAACACTCAGTCTTTAGGACACGGTACGAATGGGGCTTAAGCAGTCCTGATAACTCCTCAAGATTTTTATATCCCACAACTTTATTAAAAATATGCGTACCCACGTTTGTTTTTACTTGGATGGCATACCTGTTCTTGAAACTATAATAAGAGGAGTGGCCCAAGATCGCAGGATCAAGAAACTCACACTGTGAAAACAAATCAATAGGATCTTTGGTAACGGGCGAGCCCGTTAGTATTCTTCTGTACTTTGCAAGCGTGCTTAACTTCAGGGCGTTCTTTGTTCTAATGGCTTTAGGATTTTTAATGGTAGTGCTTTCATCGATGGCGAGCAGAGCTCTGTGCCCGTTAAGAAACCGTTCAGCGATCCGCGCGCCCTTGGTCGTATGCAACGCTTCCACGTTCATTAAAAAAATGTCAAGCGTCAGGTCCTTTGGATCCTTAATAATGCTTTCCAACAGTTCTTTTTCCAGTTTGTTGGGGGTAGGCGTCCAGGCAACCGTGAAGTCTTCAATGTGATTGGGTAAATGAATGGGGATCTCCTGGCGCTGCCAGTTACGGTATACTCCCTTTGGAGCGATGATCAAGGCGCCGTTAATTTTTCCCCTATCATATAACATGGACATATTATCGATAAGAACTTTTGATTTTCC
>Ga0208684_1001729_pt1 | contig 11287 bp, 12 predicted proteins | sample MalvireepMed_b05_FD_184245 | JGI IMG/M metagenome (GOLD analysis project Ga0208684, IMG submission 184245) | Marine viral communities from the Global Malaspina Expedition - Malaspina viral metaG DeepMed_b05 (SPAdes) (version 2) | ecosystem: Environmental > Aquatic > Marine > Oceanic | place... | reverse complement strand
TATTCTATTCATAATGATTCCTCAAATAAATTTGCATTTAATTTTTGCTCGTTGGCATCTGATTGTTAAAGATCGCTACTGTCACTGTTCTAGCTACCCTTATATTATACCACGACACCCCTAAGTTATTGATTTACAAAAGGATTTAGGAACATTCTAATTTGGAAAAATGGGTAAAAACGATACAAAAACCATGCTTTTTTGCTTGTTTTTAAGAGCAAAGGATATGCAAGTGTTTGATTTTTAAAAGGAATTTTGTTGTTGCGCAACCACAGATGGGTTTGGAAAGGCAATCTCTAGGAAAAACATTGTAGGATAAAATATGAAAAATTAACCTAAAGATTGCCAACCATTTATCTAACCATATAAATATTAGATTGGAGGATAACCATTATGAAATGATTAACTAGAAATATAGGTTAGTTGATTGCATATTGCAAGAGAAATACCACTAGATGTTGTATCTCATAAAAGAACCAACCACTATATGTTGTGTTTACGGCTAAAAAACTATCTCAATATAAATATTTTATTAAACCAGTTAATAAGGACAATCAAACGAAAGCCAACAAATATAATATACCAGTAAATATTTATTGTTTACCCAACAGGGTGTTGCGCTCACCTGTAGTATTTGCACCACCATAAAGACACAGGCAAAAAAAAGCACACCCCACCTGATCTTTACGACCAAACAGGATGTGCTATTTATTATTTTCCGCTACAGTTCTTCTTCCCACCTCTTGATTTGATTGAGTAATCCAACCGCACACTCATGCCTACCAACAATAATATCGTCAGAACCATCGGTGCATTTGTTAATGATTGCACCACTATCAGTTGCCTCATCTTGCAACCAATCTCTTATACGTTCAATTAGTCGTTCTTGAGTCCGTAAGTAAGCAATAGCGGTATCAACCTTTTCAGTTCTCATCAGACACCTCCAACAAGACTTGCTTGCCCTTACGTTTCATTTTGACAGTATCCCCAACCTCAGCTTGAGCCTTGATTCCCTTAATAGAGATTCTTCTATCGCCTCTCGCATTGTTGGTTCGATACAGGTTTATTTTGGTTTCAGTGCCATCAATAAATTTAGCTTCAATGGTATGCCTTTGACCGCATTCCATGTCAGCAAAATCTACACCGCATGACAAGGCGAAATCTCTGACACTGGTATTGGCATCAATGATCGCTTTGTTAAGCATTGTAGAAGTAAGCTTAATGACTCCTTCTTTGTTTTTACTCATAATGTTCCTCCATTTAAGTAAATTATTTAATTAACTGATTTCGAGCATTTTTGCTCTCGTCAGAGGAAAACACACATTTTCCTTATCAGTTGGCTTCAGCATTTAAGCTTAGAAGCAATTCTAAGAGTAGGGTAAGGGCATAACATACCCCAAAATACCCTACCCTTAGAAAGCAAGCTATGAATACAAGCTTGAGGTGTCAACATAAATAACCTCTCCAAAAGGAAGACTTTCAGAGTATCGGCTTTTATCAGTGACACACCATATTACAGGAACATCAGGCTCGACATCAGCTTTGACTCTACCCCACCCATCGGTGAAATAAATGAATGCTTTTACATTCTCTAGGTCATCGGTGTAATCATTGTAGAGATTGAAAGGAGGAGTAAAGTCAGTTCCACCTCCACCTCTTGCTATGAGTTTCACTTCATCACCTTGATCCAAGTCAAAGACATCCCACCATTCACCATGTCTATTCTTGCGAACAGTGGTGTCACAATAGCAGACCCGAACCCTCTCAAGCCCACAATCCTCAGCCATAGCTTGCACCTCAGTTGCATAGATGTTGAGTTCAGATTGAGAAACCGATCCCGAAGTATCCACAGCCATAACCAGTTCACCACCATAAGGTGATCTAGCTTTGCTCGGTAGACAGACTCCCCTCCATGAGTGCCTTTTGTTCAACCTTGACCATGTATTCACATTGGCAACAGTTGACTCTAAAAGGTCGCAGAGTTCATCCCTCCAGTTGATCTTGGCATCCTTCAGTTCTTTAATGCTGTTACTGAAAGAATAAGACCCAGTCGTTCCCATAGCCTTCTGAAGTTTATCGGACATTGATACCGCCCTCTGAATTTCAGTTCTGAGTTCTGAGAGTTCGGTTGCAGTCAGTGGTTTCCCTGATTCTGATTTTGCATCCCATACCTCTCCTACAGTGTTGGGAATAGAATCTAAATCAATGTCTCCTACCTTCTGACCTCCCTTACCCTCAGTCGGATTTCCTGAGCCTTCGCCTTCACCTTGACCCTCTCCCATCTGATCTAAGGCATCTTGCAATGCCTCCTCATCATTGATTAAGTCTCGGTATATTTGCTCGGCAGTAAGCTTATGGTATTTCCTGTTCATCAAACCACCTTCAGGCAGTTCCATTCTCAGGTCATAAACCAAGTAGGTATTGATGGCATAGTCACAGGCAATGTTCCAAACTTTAGGATGTCTAGTGGCTCTCCTCAGCATGTGTTCATAAACACAATGCAAAGCTTCGTGAACCAAGACACCTTTAAGTTCTTCCTCTGAAATCTCAGCCACGAAAGAAGGATTATAAAAGATATTCCTCCCATCAGTGGCTAGGGTTTCACACTTACTGGCTTCCACTTCAACAAGGTTAAGATGCAGAAGCATACTTGCCATACCTACATGACCCTTCATTAACTTGGCTCTAGCCTTAATGATTTTATCTAGCTCAGTCATCCTTAGACCCTCCAAAGGCTTTATCTAAGAAGCCTCCTTTAAGTCCACCTACTGCACCCGATAAATCCTTAGCCACTTTCTTTCGCTTGGATGTATCACCCCTAAGAGTGTCTACAGAATCTATGGTAGAAAATACCGACACTAGCTTTTGGTGAGCCTTGTTTATTGTAGGATCATTTCCCAAGATATCAGAGTTGATAGAGGGCAATACTTCTACTGCCTGTCTCAGCTTGTCAAAACTGCTCTTATTGAAAAAGCCTTTTTGCTTGTCATCAGGATCATACTCATCTAACTTTCCTGAAACATGATCTACTTGCTCTACTAGAGCCTCCACAGTCGTCTTAAAGACACTCTTAATATTGTTGTTAGCCCTATTAACAGCATCGTTCTCTATCTTCTCTCTCAGTTCACTAGAAACATTGAGTCGGATATCTTTTGACATCTGAGGCACTAGACCCAATTCAAAATCAAATTTGAATTTTCTCTCTAGGTCTTCAGTGTGAGGATAGTCATTTTCATTATAAGTATCCCCTAAGTTGGTCTTCGCACTTTCGACCATTTTAGGGTAATTCTTCATAAAGCTTCTGACCTCTGTATCCCATTCGATCTTAGCCCTATCCACCTGTTCCTGAAGACGAGGCAAATTACTGTTGGGGCAAAGTCTCCACCCCGATACAGTATGACCCTCATCATCAGTTGAGTTGTCAGACCATGCCACAGTCAAAGGATAATAAGAGTTGTTTCTAAACTGATTTAGAATACGTCTAAAATACTTATTAACATTCGTTCCGTAGATATGCTTTGACACATTGAGGAGTCTTGGGTCAACGACATCATTGTCATTGGCTAATCCCTCCCTTAAATACTTATCCACTTTCAATCCGCTTGGATGCTTCGCAGTGAGGCGAACCAAAGTCGTATTTTCAGCTAAAGTATTATTTATTGCTTTCTTATCATAATTTTTTCCTCCAAAATATTAGATAAATTACTGTTTCAAACTTTCGTTATCTTCAGGTGAGATACACATCTCACTACAGTAAAATGAGCAGAGGGTAGAAAACATATACCAGTAAATAATATTGTATTCTACCCCCGCCCAAGAACGGATTAAACCTCCAAGTCCTGATTGTCTACTTTAAATTTAGAGAAGGTCGCAGTATCCATCAATTCAGGTCTAGCCCCAATGACTGATCTGACAAAGAAAATCCCATACTCAGGAGTCGGAAATTTCTCGACATACTTCAGACTATTTTTAAAGAAAGAACCAACCTGTTTCTTGTTGGCTTCTTTGAGAATAGTGACCAATGCAACACAGGTCGCATACATCAATCCATTGTCATCTACCACCTCAACATCTTTACCACCCACAATTGCATCTAGGTCAGGCACTTTATCTTTAAGAGATAAGAAAGACGTAAATTCAATTGAAGCTTCCTCTCCCACATCTGTCTCTGAGATCATTTGAAGCAAATCTCTAGGTGGATCAGTTTTCAAAGTATCCGATAACCGAGTCCACGATCTAGGTGAGGGCTGAGGGGTAATAACTTTTGGATCAAAGACATTCAAATAATTTGGCATGGCTTGTATGAAAGCCATCACATCTAAGTGAACATCATTCTCCATAGCCCAGTTGATCCAGTCGTTAGTGTCATGCTCAAAGTTAATTAAGCTTGTCCTACCGATAACATGAGAAGGCAGTTTATTAGAGCCAGCCCTGTCGGTTGCCCTGTTAGAGGCACAGACTATCTTCCAACCTTCGGGAAGCTGATACTCTCCTAATCTTCTTTCATAGATCAATTGCCCCACCACAGCCTGAACCGAGGGGGAGCTTTGACCATATTCATCAAAGAACAATAAGCCTTCACCACTAATGGGAAGATTGCCTAAAAATGCTCTCCTTTGAACAAAAGAATCATCTACCTCTACAGGCACAGGAACACCACCTAAGTCAACACTCTCATACAGAGCCAACCTAAACGATATGCTTCCATACTCATTCTTTTTTGGGTTAATACAATCAGCAACAATCTTTCTATCACTGGCTAGATACTCAGTCAGTACATCAACCACTGCTGATTTACCGATTCCAGTTCCTCCAATTAAGAAAGGTGAGTTGCCACCTTTTATTACGGATTTCATAATCCGTAGTGCATCACTTGGTTTCATAATTTTCCTCCAATTATTTACAAGTTAGTTTGGGTTAATTCCCATTAATCACACTCGTTATAAATATGATTAAGGGGAGTTGAGCAGTTTAAAATCTTGCTCAGGATTAGAGGCTATTTAGACCCTCGCTCAAGGCATAGCTTTTGTACCTTGTTATGCAATGATTTATAAAGCCTAATTTCATCTACACATCTTGCAATATACTCTGATCCTGTTGCTTTACTGCTTTCGCTTATAAAGGAATCTAGGCTCTCTCTGATGACTGTTTCAAGAAGTGTTATCTCTTCATCAGTTAAAGAAGTATCTAGGCTCTCTCCCATATTTGAAAAAAAGGTCATCATTTGTTTATCAGTTAATTTATTCATGGTTATTAATCCTCCGTATTTGTTTTAATTACCAATACCCAACCTTGCGATTGGGTTTCATAGCATCTCAGCTAATCATCAGTTGGCTTAATGGCTTTAAGTTTATCCAGTAATGGCTCGAAGAATTTTAAGTCCTCAGCCCATCCCTCAGCCACCTGATAGTCCATATAGCTATTTTTTCTGATTGAACCATCTTTATTTTTGGTCACTAGTTTTTCTATGTTTGATACATAATATCTGCCATTTCTGACAGAACCCTCAACATAGTCTATTAGGTATTCCAGTTCTGCTTTATTTAGTCTCATCTTGCACCTCCTAACTGAATGGTCATTCCATCAGCGAAGGGAATAGAAGCATTAGAAACAATACCATCAACAAACCACTGATAATTATCTTGATAGATACTTAAATCGGTGAATTCGTTCATCCTTGCCTTTGTTGTGACTGTTAGCCATCCTCCGCTATCTAATACCACTCGATCAGGGTAATGAATCACCACCTCAGTTTTATGAAGCTTGATCCCAAAACCGCCATCTTCTCTGACTGTTAGATAGGTGTTATTGGCTAGTTTTCTCTTTCTAGTTTTAGCTAGTTCTTTTAGTTGTAAATAATTATTCATAATTTTAATCCTATATATTTGGCTTAATTACCAAGACCCAATCGTAAGACTGGGTTTCGCCTGAATCTCACAGGCTCATCAGTTGGTTTATTCATATATGAAAAGATGGCTTAGTTGTACTCGGTCAATTAGTTGTTCCAAATGCCTTAGTTCTAAATGCTCATCAACTAAATCAAGTGTTTGCTCACCTTTTGCTGATTCTATGAGAGTCATTAGATTCATTCTTTGGTCTAATAAAGCCTGTTCTACTTGCTCTATCTCATCACGATCTAATGTGATCGTGTAAGTCTCCTCAAGAACATCTTTCTCGTTTACCTTTACGTTTATTTGCATTGTTTTTCTCCTACAAAAAAAGGGTAGAGCCTAAGCACTACCCAAGTTGAACATTGATGAACATATAATTTCAGTGACATCATCTTCAGAAATACCATTCTCTTTGTGTATCTCTTGAACATAATCATCACTAAAACTCCAAGTTGTATTATAAAAGCCCGATTCACCTCTCACTATTAACGATGTCCTATCCTGATCCTCTTGGTTATATAGACACCAGTTATTGATTCCATATCGGCTATTAAATTGCTTGGTTAATATTGATTCTTTTTTCATATTTTTCTCCTAAAAATTAATTTATATAGCCCAATATAGACTACTGCAAGCATATTGCAAGCATAGTAATGGTTATCTTTAACTGGTAAATTATTATTTATGAACAAGCCACCCAAGAAGCCCGACCTAAAAGTCGTAAAGAAAGACCCCGAATTAACCATCAAACAACGATCCTTTGTGAATGAAATAGTCAGGGGTAAGTTAGGCAGTTACAAAGAAGCCTATGCAAAGGTCTACGATGTCCAATTAACCAAGACAGGAAAGATACCCAAGTGGGTCGAAGTAGAAGCCTCCAAGCTTGTTGCAAACCCTAAGATAGCAATAAGCATACAAAAGGCTATAGAGCGTAAAGAGAGCAGTTTGATAGCCTCTAGCCTACGAACGAAGAACTATGTTATAGATCAGCTATACAAAGAGAGCCAAAGCAGTGAGAGTGATGCAAGCAGAGTCAGAGCATTAGAGTTACTAGGCAAATCGGTAGCACTATTCTCAGACGTTGTAGAGACTAAGGAAGCTAGAGACACTAGCGACATAGAGCAAGACATAGAGGAACGTCTTACAAGGCTTCTAGATCAGTCTGAAGGGCAGAGCTAGGACCAAGCCTAGACCCGCATTACCCTACCCCCTTTTATATAGAGAACCCCCAACCACTCCAGACCCCCCACCCCCCTAAATATATTACAGTTACCTGACGATCATATATACATAGTGATTTGCACAGGATATGAGTAGTTTTTATGACCCCCCCCTATGTTTATTGCATTTTGCTAGCTTTGGTTGTATGGTATATGTAATTTCTATAGGAAAAGGCGTAGAGACTATATACCCCCCATAGGATTATTTCTAAATTTATGTTGATTTTTTTGTGAAGTCATGCAAAATGATATAATCCAGAGGTAGATATACCCTAATACTAGTAAGTATACACTTATTAAGTTTATACCTAATGGTCTTAGTAAGTTTTTATTTTAGTAAGTTATCTACTTATTGGGTATATACTTACTAAGTATGAATAAAAGTTTATTAAAACAGATTCAAAGTTTACCCAGTTCACAGCAACAAGAGTTCATTGGTTTGATTGATGAGTATGAGAAGTCAATCAACCGAGATAAGTGTAAAGATAGCTTTATGCACTTTGTTGGAGAGATGTGGGCTGCGTTTATTCACGGAAAACACCACGAGATAATGGCTGAGGCGTTTGAAAGAGTCGCTAAAGGCGAACTAAAGCGTTTGATTATCAATATGCCCCCTCGTCATACCAAGAGTGAGTTTGCTTCTTATCTATTGCCTGCATGGTTTTTAGGTAAATACCCCGACAAGAAGATTATTCAGACTGCACACACTGCCGAGTTAGCGGTTGGTTTTGGTAGGAAGGTTAGAAACCTAGTCAATAGCAAAGATTTTAAAGAGATATTTCCTGATGTTAGCTTGCAATCAGATAGCAAGGCAGCAGGAAGATGGAACACCAACAAAGGTGGAGAGTATTTTGCCATAGGGGTGGGTGGTGCGGTTACTGGTAAAGGTGCTGATCTGTTGGTGATTGATGATCCTCATTCAGAACAAGAGGGTGCAAGTGCCGACATCAATGTCTTTAATCGTACTTACGAATGGTACACTTCTGGTCCACGACAGCGTTTACAACCGAATGGTTCTATCGTTGTGGTTATGACAAGATGGCACAATAAAGACCTAACGGGTCAAGTGGTAGATGCCAGCATAAAGCGTGGCGGTGCAGATGAGTGGGAAGTTATTGAATTACCTGCCATTATGCCTTCAGGCAATCCTTTATGGGCAGAGTTTTGGAGCATGAAAGAACTCAATGCACTGAGATCAGAACTTCCGAATAGTAAATGGATGGCTCAGTATCAACAAGACCCTACTTCAGAAGAAGGGGCGTTGGTTAAAAGAGAATGGTGGCAGATATGGGAAGGCAGAGAGCCTCCTCAATGTGAGTTTGTTATCCAGTCATGGGACACAGCCTTTATGAAGAATCAAAGGGCTGACTATTCTGCTTGCACAACATGGGGTGTTTTTTACCAAGAAGATAAAGATGAGGGTAAGTTTGCACCGAATATTATCCTTTTAGATGCATACAAAGAAAGATTAGAGTTTCCAGAGCTAAAAGTAAAAGCAATGGAAAAATACACAGATTATAAGCCCGATGCTTTTATTGTAGAGGCAAAGGCTGCGGGTATGCCGTTGATCTTTGAATTGAGAGCAATGGGCATTCCAGTACAAGAGTACACACCTAGTAGAGGTAACGATAAGATATCAAGAGTCAATGCAGTGTCTGACTTGTTTGCTTCAGGGGTTGTGTGGTGTCCAGAGACTAGATGGGCTGAAGAAGTCGTAGAAGAGTTTGCTGGATTTCCAAATATGGAACACGATGATTTAGTTGATAGCAGTACGCAAGCTCTGTTAAGATACAGACAAGGTGGGTTTATCTCTTTGCAATCAGATGAAGAAGATGAGCCGTTAGAACATAATCGTATTGCAAATTATTATTAGGAGTTACTTTGGCTATTGAGAGACAACCTGCTACGCCTATTGAAGGTACAGTTGAGCAGGAACCACAAGATTTAGACATTATCATTGAGAACCCAGAGTCGGTAGAAATTGCTACTGATGATGGGGGCATGATTATTGATTTTGATCCCAATGCTCAAAGCGTTGGAGATGAGGACTTTAATTCTAATCTAGCAGAGTACATTGATGAAGATGAATTACAGAAACTGGGCAATGAGCTTATCAATGCTTACAGTGGAGACAAAGACTCAAGATCAGAGTGGGAAGAAACTTACACAAAAGGTCTTGATCAACTTGGATTAAAGATAGAAGAACGAACTGAGCCGTGGGCTGGTGCTTGCGGTGTGTTTCACCCGATGTTAAGTGAAGCAGTGATTCGTTTTCAATCACAATCTATTTCTGAAATGTTTCCAGCACAGGGTCCAGTAAGGACTAAGATTGTTGGCAAGATTACTGAAGATAAAGAAAAACAAGCGGAAAGAGTACAAGATTACTTAAATTATCTTCTTACTTATGAAATGACAGAGTATAGAACTGAAACAGAGAAGATGTTATTTTCTTTGCCTTTAGCAGGTTCTGCGTTTCGTAAAGTTTATTATGATCCTAGCTTAGGCAGACCCAGCTCTATATTTGTGCCAGCAGAAGAAGTTGTTGTTAATTATGGTGCAAGTGATTTAGAAACGTGCCAAAGAGCAACTCACTTAATGCGTAAGTCAACAAACGAAGTACGCAAAATGCAAGTCAGTGGTTTCTATAGAGACATAGAGTTGCCTGAATCAAATAGTAATTACTCAGATGTTGCCAAGAAATATGATGACATCACAGGTGAATCTCCTACATTCAATTACGATGATAGGCAAACAATCCTTGAGATGCAGGTTGATTTAGACCTAATTGGTTACGAAGACACAAATGATAGCGGAGAGCAAACAGGTATTGCTTTGCCTTATGTAGTCACAATGGACTACCCAAGCGGTATTGTTCTAAGCATTAGAAGAAATTATTACGAAGACGATCCAGCCAAACTAAGAAGAATGCACTTTGTTCACTATCAATACCTGCCTGGAATAGGATTCTATGGTTTTGGTTTGATACACATGGTAGGTGGATTGGCTAAATCTGCAACATCAATACTTAGACAATTGGTTGATGCAGGTACTTTATCTAATTTGCCTGGTGGATTAAAGGCTAGAGGGCTTAGAATTAAAGGAGATGATACTCCAATAATGCCTGGAGAGTTTAGAGATGTAGATGTTCCTGGTGGTGCAATACGAGACAATATTACCTTTTTACCCTACAAGGAGCCTTCAGGAACACTCTACCAACTTTTGCAGAACATTGTAGAAGAGGGTAGGCGTTTTGCTAGCATTTCAGATATGAAAATATCCGATATGAATAATCAAGCACCAGTTGGTACAACACTTGCTTTGCTTGAGCGAAACATGAAAGTAATGAGTGCAGTACAAGCAAGGCTCCATGCTTCTATGAGAAGAGAGTTTGAAATACTTGTAAACATCATTACAGACTTTACTGATCCAGCATATCCTTATGAAATGGATGAAGAAGAGTTTATTAAGGCAGAAGATTTTGATAAGAGAATAGATGTTCTTCCAGTCTCTGATCCCAATGCTTCTACAATGGCACAAAGGATTATGCAGTATCAAGCTGCAATGCAGTTGGCACAATCAGCCCCAGATATGTATAACCTAAAAGAACTACACAGACAGATGTTAGAAGTATTAGGAATAAGGAATGTAGAAGACATTGTTCCTATGGAAGAAGAAGTGCCACCTGTTGATCCAGTGACTGCGGTTCAGAACTTAATTAATGGCATTCCTGTTCAAGCGCATATGTCTCAAGATCACGAAGCGCATATACAAACAATTGTTTCTGCACAACAAAATCCAGAGATTATGGGATTGGTTGAGCAATCACCATCTGCCCCAGCTATTATGGCAGCAGCTTCTGCTTATATTAATGAGCATTTAACAATGCAATTTAGAAAAGAAGTTGAAATGGAAATGGGTGTTGAGTTGCCACCAGAGGGTGAACCATTGCCAGCAGATGTAGAAAAACGAATTTCTAGTCTTGTTGCGGAAGCAGCCAGACGAGTATCAGCAACCTCTCAAGCTCAAGCTGAACAAGAACGAATACAAGAGCAACAGCAAGACCCATTGATTCAAATGAAAGAAAGAGAGCTTGCAATTAAAGAAGGTGAGTTGCAACGTAAGGCTCAAAACGATCAAGGTAGGCTAGAACTCGATGCAATGAAGGCTAGTGCTAAT
>Ga0208684_1001725_pt1 | contig 11301 bp, 15 predicted proteins | sample MalvireepMed_b05_FD_184245 | JGI IMG/M metagenome (GOLD analysis project Ga0208684, IMG submission 184245) | Marine viral communities from the Global Malaspina Expedition - Malaspina viral metaG DeepMed_b05 (SPAdes) (version 2) | ecosystem: Environmental > Aquatic > Marine > Oceanic | place... | reverse complement strand
CGCTTATGTAATTTGGTGGTTCTAGAGTGAAGTACAAGCGTGGCGTTCATGTCATCAAATACCCTTATTTTTTTTGTATAGACTTTGTTAGTTGTCATTCTTCACCTCCAGACGGAAATCGGTTGCTGTAATAATCACATTCTCAAATTCATCGCTCACCTGGGAGCTCCATATCCTGGAAGCGAGCCGATGCCCGTATTTGGAGACCATGCTTTCATAATCCAGATTAGTCGCAACAAGCAATCTCCCTCCATACTGGAGCCGGTTTTCAACAAGCCTTGTAATGACCTCGTTGGCATAACTGGTCTGCCTTTCCATCCCTATGTCGTCAAGTAGGATCACAGGGCAGTCCCTGTAGCTTTCCAACAACTGATGGTATTCAATCTCGGAGCTTTCGGAATAGGTTTCCCGGAATTCGTCAACCAGGTCCCCACAGAGTATGTATCGGACTCCGATACCCCTGTCCAGAAGTTCCCGCCCTGCCGATTCAAGCAGGTGGCTTTTCCCCGTTCCGGTGGCTCCCACAAGAACAAGAATCCTGGCCCCGTGGCCCTGGGAGAACTTCCAGACGGTATCAACCGCCTCGGAGGTTCCCTCCCTCTGCGTAAAAGTGTCGAATACCCTGGGGGAATCATTATGTGGCAGGTTGGCCCATTTACGGCGTTTCTCCTCTCTTGCGAGCTTTTCCTCCTCCCTGCTCGGACAACGGCATTTTGCGTCGGACAGGAGCCTTCCCGCCTCTTCCACCAGTTGTTGGACAATCGGTTGTGAGGTATCAAAAAAACCACATTCGGAACACTGTGTTGATTCAGGAAACACAACCTTTGCCCTGGAATATTTCCGGAGATCTATTTTTTTAAAGTTTCCGGTCATCTTCTCTGATCCCTGAGCCTTTTAAAAACCTTGGACGGATCGGTGCCGTGTTTTTGAAGGTAGTTTACAGGGGCATCTCTCATCCTGGTGCCGACCCATGCCCGAAATACGCCGTCCAGGGTCTTGTAATAGCCACTTTTACGGCCCCCGTCACTCTTACGGTATGTCCACGATTTAGAACCGTCTTTTGCGTGGTGCAGGGACAGGTTCATATACATGGCGTTTGCAGATTCCTCTGCTATTTCAATCGAACACTTTTTTGAATCAAGCCAACCGAGGAGACCCTGTTCCTTTTCATAAGTCAGGTTATATCCCTCGATTCCTCTAAGGATTGAAATAGCCGGAAAAAATAAATGCTCTGTATCCTTAGTATCAATAGAATCAATAGATCCTTTAATAACAGGGATAGGGATATGGGACTCTGATTCGGTCATAATTCGGTCGGAGTTTTCGGGTTGTGCCTGAACACTACCAATTTTGGGAGTACCAATTTTGGTAGGGGTACCAATTTTGGTAGGGTTAAAGCGGCCAACACTACCAATTTTGGTAGGGTTAATTCTGGCAAGGCTACCAATATTGGTAGGGTTCATCCTGATAATGTAGCGTGGTTTCCGTCCACCCATGTTTCCACCAGGGCGTTCTATCAACCCCAGGTCAAGCAGACGGCGAATCGATTTTCTAACGGTATTTTCGGCAAGTGATGTGGAAGACCGGATATCCCAGACGGATGCCTCCACCTCGGAATCTCCGCAACCGACAGATCGGCACAGTGCAAACAGTACCAACCTGTCAGACGCGGAAACATCCAGACTGAAAATCCACTCGGTTATGCGCCTCACAGGGTCTCTTCCCAGACAGTGTCAGGGAATCGGGGTTTGATCATGTCCTCCCAGTATTCGCGGAATATGGCATTGGTTAATTTCAAAACTGCCTTTCGGATATCGTTTGGATGCCTTTTATCCTTGGTTAGGTATGAGTCGGGAAAGGTACATATAAGCGGGATAGCATCATGCCGTGCTGCCTGGTACATGATCTGGGCCTGACGGTAATCTGCGGTTGGTTGTCGGCCGTAGGGATTCGGGGATTTCTCTTCCTCCAGGACATCCTCCACCAAATCCCCTTCGATAGCCTGAACCACCGGATCAATACTCGATTCCGCTGGATATCCCTGCGATTCCTGGACGCAGAAAATGTCCTTGTACCAGTTCGTTGTCTGGCTCAGTGGTGCGTCATCGGAAAGCGGGAATTCGAGTAATTTATAGCGGTAGTTCCAGACAAGATCCCCGCTCTTGGATTCTCCGGTGTCCTTGTCTTTCAACAGATCACCCCGTCCCACCAGGGCTTTATATTTGGCCGGAAAGTCCCAGGGTGAATCCCTTTCGCCCTCCTCCCGTTTCAAATACAGTTTCGGGCTTATGGGATGCTTGCTCCACGGAACCATAGCAGTCAGTTCCCACTCAGGAGCCCCTTTGTAGTCAACCACGGGCCTGATGTCACTGACATCGATCTCAATGCTTGCGGTAATCATTTCTCCTCCTTCAACTCGATTAGTTTCACTTGGGGATCAGGGTCTTCTTCAATCATGCGGAACAGTTCATTGATGGTTTCAACGGCCCTCGCGGCACCGAGGGAGAGAGCGTGTACCGCATCAACTGCCTCGATATCCTGGACGACTTCTTTGTGCAGGGTGTAGGTGATTCGATATTTATTCACGGCCCAGCCTGTTCATCTCATTAAGCTCCATAGCAATCGAAATAATCCCCTCCGCAAGTACGCAGAGGGGAGCCTGGACATTATTTGTGGCGGGTGAAATAGTCTTTAATATTTTCAGCATTCCGACATAGGCTTCTAACCTGAGATTGGCCTTGTCTATCACTTCTTCATTTGTCAGCATTTTTTTCTCCTTAAAATTCCGATTCATGTACTGGTTCATAAGCGTCCGGATGTACAAACAGAACGTCAATCCCCAGGTCTTTTCGGCGTTTATTGGCCAGATTCATACAGTTCTGACAGAAAACAACCTGTCTTCCACCGGATGAGACCTGTTCACCCTGATCGTTGATTCTCATCGAGGGAACCCTGGTCGGATTGGCACTGAATATTTGTTTGCACCCGTGACAGGTGCTGTGCATCATTGCATACATTTTCTCCTCCTTTTCTCCTTTTTCCGGTATGCGGCGTACCTCCTTCTCACGCCTGTTAATAATACATAGAGGGTTAGTTATCATATAGGTTTGACGGAGAAAATTCCATAGAAATATGGTACTGATATTCTATGGTGTAATATAAGGGGAATGCTCACAAATGACCCCGCCGGAACGTCCGGAGGGGCCATGAATCCAGGTACGCACATGGAGGTGAGCATTGGTAATCAGGGACAGGATCAAAGAACTGCGGCGTGTCAAAGCGTCGGATATCATCCCCAATCCCAAGAACTGGAGAACCCATCCTCCCGCACAGCAGCAGGCAATAGCGGGTATGCTGGCTGAAGTTGGCTATGCCGATGCCCTGATTGCATACGAGGGCTCCCTGGGCCTTACATTGATAGACGGCCACCTCCGCGCCGAAACAACCCCGGATGAGGAAGTTCCCGTCCTGGTCCTTGATGTCTCCGATGATGAGGCCGACAAGATTCTCGCAACCCTCGACCCCCTGGCCTCGATGGCGGGACGGGACAATGAGAAACTGGGCTTCCTCCTGGACGGCATAACTTCAGAGTCAGACCATGTGAGCGAGATGCTGAGAGCTCTGGCAAAAGGTAATTACGAGCCGTTGACGTTGCTGGAGCCTGACCCGCCGGACGAGGGGTTCGACGCGGACGAGGCGATGGACGATGTCGAGGCCGACGATTACGAGCCGACAGTACAGCGGGGCGAGGTCTGGAGTCTGGGGCAGCACCGTCTCATGTGCGGGGATGCCACCTCAGAGGAGGATGTACTTGTTCTTTTGGATGGGAACATTCCTAACCTTATGATTACTGACCCGCCTTATGGCGTGAACTACGACCCCAACTGGAGGAACGAAGCGTATGAAGCGGGGCAGTTAGCTTACGCGGCGAGCCGCGTGGGATTAGTTACCGCCGACACCCGCACCGACTGGTCGGATGCGTGGCGACTGTTTCCCGGCGACGTGGCGTACTGCTGGAGCGCACCCGGTGCAGATTGTATTGTTTCGGGGCTGGCTCTCCAGTCGGCGGGGTTTGAGATTCGGGCGTCGGTGATGTGGCGCAAGCCTCACTTCCCAATCTCACGCGGACATTACACGTTCCAGCATGAGGCGTGTTGGTACGCGATCAGGAAGGGCCGTCAGGCCGCGTGGATTGGCCCAGCGAACGCCTCGACGGTCTGGGATATATCATTAGACAAGAACGTCTCGCCCGACGCCCCTGACGGCGGTCACAGTACGCAGAAGCCGCTGGAGTGTATGGAGCGGCCCATCTCCTACCATGACGGGGACGTCTACGACCCCTTCGTCGGCTCTGGCACGACCATTATCGCCGCCGAGCGGTTGGGTCGTCGGTGCTATGCTATGGAGATTGAGCCGCGATATTGTGACGTAGTGATTCAGCGATGGGAGGATTACACCGGTGGGAAGGCCTGCCTTTTATCTCAGTGAATAGATGCGAGCAATCGTTGCCTGTATAGCATGGGAGCGTCCTTCCCTTGTATCTGGCTCTACGGGCCTAACAGGGGCATTAAATGGCAGCTCTCTGCACAGACCCGGAGGCTAAGAGGAGTGATTAACTGATGGCATTACAGAACGGTCAGAGGATCGCGGCCCAACTGCGGAGATACCGTATGCTGAACCTGAAGATCGCCGGAGCCTCTGAGAGGCAGATAGCGGAACAGGAGGGGATTTCCCACGGCCTGGTCAACAAGGACATCAAAAAGGTTCTTGAGGATCTTGCCAGGGAGAACACGGGAAACGCAGACAAGATCAGGGCTCTCCAGATGGAACGGTATAACGCCCTTCTTCTCCGCATGTGGGAATCTGCCATGCAGTCCGATGAGGGAGCGGTAGATCGGGTGATAAAGATAATGGACAGGATCAATGCAATCAATGGAGTGATCCCAGACAAGCCGCTGATAAATATGGCGATAGAACAGACAAGTATCCAGATGACCCAGGCACCGTTCACATTCAGGATAGAGAATGCAGGGGATAACGCCGACCAGGACATACCGGAGACCGAGTCTCTACCTCAAACAATCGGAGGCGATATTCTCCAGGGATAGGTACGCCGTAATCGAGGGCTCCACCAAGTGCGGCAAAACCGTTGCGTGTCTTGCGTGGATTCTGGAGAAGGCTATGGGTGGAAACCCAGGACAGGCTTACTGGTGGGTCGCTCCCGTTTATCCCCAGGCGAAGATTGCATACAGGAGACTCAAACGGGGATTAGACCCGTCTGTTTTCACCTCCAACGAATCAGAGCTAACCATCACTCTCCTGAACGGGTCGGTCATAGGATTCAAGTCTGCCGAGAAACCCGACAATCTGTACGGGGAGGATGTTTATGCCTGTGTGGTTGATGAGGCCACCAGGGCAAGGGAGGAATCCTGGCACGCGATCCGGTCAACCCTGACGGCAACCAGAGGGCCGATTCGCATAATCGGAAACGTGAAGGGACGGCGCAATTGGGCATACAGGTTGGCGAGGAGAGCCGAATCCGGGGAAAGGGATTGGCACTATGCAAAGTTAACGGCATACGATGCGGTGGACGCAGGGGTTTTACAGCTCCAGGAAGTGGAGGATGCGAAGGCCCAACTGCCGGATAATGTTTTCAAGGAGTTATATCTCGCCGAGCCATCTGATGACGGGGGGAATCCTTTCGGCATTAGCTCCATCCAACAGTGTATCGCCCCGCTATCGGGCTCCCAGGCGGCTGTGTTCGGGATTGACCTGGCAAAGTCAGTTGACTTCACGGTGATCATCGGACTCGATGGGGATAACCAGGTCTGCTTCTTTGATCGATTTCAACTGCCCTGGGAGGAAACCCTGGGGAGGATCATTCCCGTGATCGGCAGTGTTTCGGCTTTCGTGGATTCAACCGGAGTGGGAGATCCCATCGTGGAAAGACTTCAGCGATCCCTGTCCAATGTCCAGGGTTACAACTTCTCCTCCCCAAGCAAGCAGAAGTTAATGGAGGGCCTCGCCCTTGGTATACAGTCCCAATCTATCGGTTACCCGGACGGGACGATAGTGGCAGAGCTTGACACCTTCAGTTATGAGTACACCAGGACCGGAGTAAAATACTCGGCTCCTCCAGGTTTACATGATGACTGTGTAATGGCCCTTGCTCTTGCCGTTTACGGATCGAGTAACAGCCCTGGGATGGGCGTATGGTAAATTCCACAGTGAGGGAGTTCCGGTGTTCAAACTGCGGGAAACTCCTGGCGGAGAAGGTAGGGAAGGGAACCGTTATTGTCTGTAATAGATGCAAGACACGGAATGAGAAATAATAATCTCAGAATCCTCAAAAAAAGGGAGTTCGTTTATGAAAATTGATCTGAGCCCGGATGAGATGTTGATTGCCATAACGGCAATTAAACGCTACTTCATAACGGAGAATTCGGCAGAAGTAACAATGAAGAAACTGGACGAGGGCCTTCGCTCCATGCACCGCCTATGTCCAGGAGACCCTGTCACTGATTGTGGCAACTGGGTTTATGATGACCCTTCCAGGAACGGGGAACAGTACTGCGGGTTGTGGCGGTGCGCGAAGGAAGGCAGAACCGTTCAGAGGGATTTCAAACTCCCAGAGAGATATAAGCAATCAAGCAGTGCAAGGAATGAGGTGAACCAATGACTGAAAAATGCGGCACTTGCAATCATTCCAGAGCATCCCACAGGAAATTCTATTCTGCATTCAAGTTCAGTTTTGGATCAGGGGATCGTCCATTGTACGAGCGATGTAATACCTGTCAGGGAAATCCCTGGCGGGAGAAGCGGAACTACCATATACACGATTTCACAACTGAGAGGATTGGGCTCCATGAGGGAGCCCGCCACACTACCGAGAAGTTGTCCGGTTATGGTCTCCGTCTGCAAGATGGCATTCTCCGCGTTGAAGAAATAAAGGCCGTTGCCGTTTAGTAAGGTTGGGTCATCACCGCATCAATCGAAGTGAAGGGGCCAGCAATAATGCTTCCTGTCTCAGCATCCATGAACTCAAAGCCCTTTGCACAGGTTTCACTCTCCCCGCCGCCATGCTCCAGATGATAGGGAGGCCACTTGTCTTCATATCCTCGTTTGGTGACAAATTCATATGAATCGAAAAGAAAGGTACTAACCTCTCCGCTGTCTCCTTCTTCCACCCATTGAACATCGTGCCAGTGGCCAGCAATACATACCCTGGTGATCTTATCTATATCAATTAACAGTGACATGGCTCCTCCTTTTGAGAACGTATAGTAGCCTATTGCGGAGGCGGGCATTGATGGTGTCCTTGCTATTTACTGTGCTATGCTGTATCGGATCAATGGTTCTGAGCATTTTCCATTGATCAAAAGTTATAGTGGGCTTCCTGGATTTCTCCTCCGGGGAAGCCCGCCCTCCAACCAGATCGTGGTCAAGGCAAGTGCCCTCAAGCCAGGGATAACGCTTGGGCATATTTGGGTTCTCGCGAAAGCAGTATGACGGGGACATAGCCGCCACAGTCCCGCTTATCAGCGATCCGTCACGGGTTGTATATCCTAGTGACAACTACGCCAATTTCTCATCCCAGGGTTACGGACGGTCAGAGATCGTCCATGCCTGTATCAGGGAGCTTTCCACCGGAACGGCAACGGCAAGATGGTTTGTCGGGATTCCCGCTGATGGCGGGATATCGGAAATCGAAAACTCCCCTTTCTCGTTACTCCTCAAGTATCCCAACCCTGAACACGATTGGTACACCTGGTTGGAACGGGCGGTCACATATCTACAGGTCGCCGGAAACGTGTATGTCTACAAGGAGCGGGTCAGAACCAACCGGATCTCCGCCCTCTGGCTCCTGAGACCTGACAGGGTCTCGATTGTTTCCCAGGATCGGGGGGCAAGCTCATACAGCTATGAGATCAACGGTAAGGAGTATGAGATCCCTGCCTCGGATATTGCCCACCTGTCATTGCCCAATCCTTCGGGCGACGTCTACGGGCTATCCCCTCTTCATGTCCTGGCAAAGACCGTTAACCTGGACACCCTTATGACCGATTTCGCCAAGACCTATTTCAATAACGCCGGAGTTCCCAGTGGACTGCTCAAGATCAAGAGAAGGCTGACATCCCAGGAGGAGGCAAGCCGTATCCGCTCCAGGTGGAGGTCTACGTTCGGAGGCCCAAGTAATATGCACCAGGTGGCAGTCCTGGATGACGATGCCGAATATCAACAAATGGCATCAAGCCCGAAAGACATGGCACTCACAGAGTTACACAACCTGACAGAGTCAAGGATATGCAGTGTCTTTGGGGTTCCTCCCATCCTCATATCGGCCAATGTGGGATTGCAGAGATCGACATTCTCCAACTATCGGGAGGCTCGATTCAGCTTTCATTCAGAAACCCTGGAACCGTTGATCAACAGGTTTCTCCGGTTTTTTAATTACTGCCTCGTCCCTGAGTTTCCCAACAGCGGGGAGGTCATGGTTGATCTGTCCGAAATGCGATCCTTCCTGGACGATAAGGACTCCGTCACAACCAGGGCAACAAACCTTTTCACAGCGGGAATCATCACCCTGAACGAGGCGAGGTCACTGGTTGGACAGGACGCTATTGATGACGGGGATGTTCGCAGGGTTCCGGTAAACATCATCGAGGATAACGCCCTTGAGGATGGCCCCGCCGCTCCCCTCGCTATCGAGGAGGGCATGGGCATCGACCAGATAAAGAGAGAGAGCCCCGTGGCCCCTGGGGCTGTACGGCTCCGGAGATCCCTCCTGAAAGACAGGGATGCGCTGGTAGAGGATCTTGATAGAAGGATGCAGTCATATCTGCGCCGGATAAAGAACCGGGCTGACGGTGTTATGGGCCGTTATATGGAACGGGACATAGAGCTTGAGGAGAAAGAGTTTCCCTTTGAGTGGGGTCAACTGGTTCCTGATGCAGAACTGGATGGGTTATCCAGTGCCTTGCACGATTCATTTGTCAGGGTAACAAAATCGACATTCGGGCATATCAATGACTCAGGTGTCGCGGGGGTTATTGAATGGGCCGAGAATCTTCCGGCAGTCCAGATGGTTGTCTCCCAGGCCACCGCCAGGGCTACGATCATACACAGAACCACAAAGAAGGTTGTTCGTGAAACAGTGGAGACTGCCCTGACCAGGGGTTACTCGGTGGATATGTTGGCCAGGGGAGTTCCCAGGGATAAGTTCCCAGGATTGAAAAGCATCCTGAATGAAACCAGGGTACGGGCCAAGCTGATTGCCAGAACCGAGGTGATGAGAGCCCAGAACCAGACCTCCGTCAATTTCTTCAGGGAGCAGGGATTCCAGTTTGTCAGAGCTACTGATCCCGACGGTGATGAGGGCGATAACTATGTCGATCCGGGAGACCCGTATGGGAGAACCTGTATCGAAAGGGATGGCCAGGTTTACCACGTCGGGGATGCTATGGACATCCAGGATCACCCGAACGGAACCCTGTCCTGGCAGCCGATGGACAGGAACTACAGACCCGCAACCCAGGAGGTATGACTTGAATCATAAGGAATCCATAACAGATATAAAGGTTCTTGATGCCACGGAGGGGATCGTGGAGGCGTTTGTGAACACTATGGGAGTGATAGATGCTGACGGGGATGTTATAGATCCGTCTGCCTTTGACAACTCTATTGAGAACAATCTGCCCTTGCCCGTTCTCCAGGGCCATGATCAGTCCAAGGTCATCGGAAAGGTTATAGACGCGAAACCAGTGAGGATGCTTGGTGATGAGTACAAGCTACACGCAACCATGCAGATAAACATGGAAAAGGAGATCGGGCGCGATGCCTTCTCCGACATCCAGGGGGAGTATGTACAGCGTTGGTCGGTGGGTTTCAACCTTACACCGGACAATGTTGAGATGGAGAGAACGGTAGAGGGAGACACCATCAGAAGGATCAAGGAACTTGATCTGGTTGAGGTCTCCACTGTTATACGAGGGGCATCGCCGGATACGCTGACGATTGCCGCCAAATCAATCGAACCTGTAGAGCAAGAAGAAACCGCCTCGGACACGGAAGAACCCGTCTTTGACACGGATCTTGCCAGGGCTCGGCTGTCGCTTATCAAAACGCAGTTGAGGTTAAAAGATGCCGAAACGAAAAAAACCTAAGAAGTACTAGATCCGAGGAGGGTTTAGAAATTGAATACTAAAGAGATGAGGAAACACGCCGAGGTGGTTGCCGAACAGGCTTATGCCGCCCTCGCAATTGGCAACACAGATGAGTTCAAGAAACTCGCAGATGCCGCCGAGAAAGAAATGGAAAAAGCCGAGGAGATTGACAAGGCATCGGTGAAAGCGATGGAGCTTAAATCCGATTTCGAGCAGACGACAAACACCATTCCTGTGACGAGCAAGGATGTTGAGGTTTATGACGCGAATGACACAACCCGAAAGATGAAGGCTGATTACAGGCCCGCGTCCTGGGTGAAGGGTCTTCCCGCCGCCGCACAGCCGCTCTGGGTTCAGGAGCAGATGGGAGATAACCAGAAAGACCAGGTCCGCGTCTACATGGATGCGTTCACCAAGTGGGCAACGGCTCCCAGGGAAGAGATGTTCTGGAAGAGTGCAACGCCTGACGAAATCAAGGCAATGCAAGAGGACACAGATGCCGAAGGTAAAGAAATCTGCCTCGCTAGCTAGTGATAGTTAGATGATTATCGGGTGAACTGCTGGAACGCTAAGTCGAAAGATAAGCCAATCAGCATCCAAGCCTAACGAACGGATAAGAGTAGTTAGGAAGGTTCAGAGACTAGGGGATGAGTACCGAAACAATAAGCCCCAAAAGTGCCCGACAACTCAATGAGTTGAAGATATAGTCCGACCTCATGGGAAACCATGAGAGGCTAACAGAAATGATTAGCCCGCTAAAAAGAAATTTTTAGTAGTAACAAAAAAGGGATTTTTTGTTCCGGAAGCTTTCATAAACCAGGTTGTGCATGATCCAGGAGTTCCCGGATCTACCCTGCGTCCTCTTTGCACCGTTATCAATGTCGCGTCCAAGGATGGATATGTCCCAACGATGGGAAGTGCGACCTGGGCGGCGGTAGCAGAGGAAGCCGCCTACAGCGACCAGACTCCAACCGTTGGGCAGGTGAATTTTAATATCGAAAAGTCTGGAGGATTGGTCAAGGTTACCAGGGAACTCCTGGATGACTCGGCCATCAACCTTCCAAGCCTGTTAAGCCAGTTGTTCACGGAGTCATCCGGTAGGTTTGAGGATGTGGGTATCATCAGCGGAAACGGCACG
>Ga0208684_1001721_pt1 | contig 11328 bp, 14 predicted proteins | sample MalvireepMed_b05_FD_184245 | JGI IMG/M metagenome (GOLD analysis project Ga0208684, IMG submission 184245) | Marine viral communities from the Global Malaspina Expedition - Malaspina viral metaG DeepMed_b05 (SPAdes) (version 2) | ecosystem: Environmental > Aquatic > Marine > Oceanic | place... | reverse complement strand
GAGTGCGACAGGTTAGAGTTTACCAACAACTATGTCGACAGCCCTGATGCGGCGAATGACTGCATCGTCCAGATTGGTGGCGACCTCGATGGTTTGGTCTTCAACAACAACTACATCCAGCTTGGCACTGCGAACAACGAAAGCGTGATCCAAGTCGCGACAGGGAAAGACGTAACGAGTTGTCAGATTGTTGGCAATTACATCTACCGTCTAAACACTGCGGGCGACCTCTTGATTGACAGCGACACGTCTGATAACACGGGCATCATCGCTCACAATCGCATCGGTCACGCTGACACCGCTTCGGAGATTCTGATTGACGCCGATGGCGTTCGTCAGTTCGATAATCTCGGTGTCGCAACCGATACGGCCTCTGGATACGTTCTACCCGCCATCGATAGTTAGGAGGGTTAGATGTACGGTTATTCATCCGTTTCAATTAACTCTGGTGATACTACAGGTGGCTCTGGGGCGTCTACGAATAACAACACGTCCAGCCATGTAGTCGTAGGACAGATTTGCTCGATTGGGGTGACCTATAATGGGTCGCCCCCATCCAGCACTGATTTGGTCATAGCTACGGCAGGGAACAACGGGCCTGCGCTGACGATCCTGACGCTGACCAATGCGAACACGAGCGGTTGGTTTCACCCACGTCACGTCGTTGATAACAACGCCGGGGCGGACATCGAATACGCAGACGGCTATTCGGTCTATGACAAAGTTTGCGTCGCTGACAATATCAAAATCACCGTGAGTCAGGCCAACGACGACGACTCCGTCGACGTGGTCGTTGTCTACTACGCGGGTTCTTAATGGCTATCGAGAAGCACACCGTCAAAGTATCCACGACGGGATCTGACGCTTCGGCCACTGGTTCTCTTGTGACGGCTCTGCCCTACTGCGAACTGCTGGCGGTGCGCGTAGACTTCCATGCCTCTGCCCCAGCATCTACGGACACGACGCTGTCGTCCCCAGGCGGGCCAGTTGCCGTGACGTTGCTGACGATAACGAACTCGGCGACTGATGCTTGGTACTATCCAACGCACCAACTCGACGACAGTTCTGGATCAGCAATCACGGGCGCATATATCCCCGCCATCATTCATGGGAATCTACTCACTGAACTGGCAGGCTCTGATGCGCTAACAGATGCGCTTGTCATGACCATATTTGTGAGGGTCTAATGGCGTTCACTTATACAGCGGGAAGCTCTGCGGATCGGGATCGGGTGCGATTAGAAATCGGGGACACTGATTCGGATCGGGCTTTGTTTCAAGATGCAGAGCTTGATGATTTTCTCAGTCAAGAAGGCAACAGTATCTATGGCGCGTCAGCGCGAGCATGTGAGACGTTAGCGGTTAAGTTCGCGCGGGACTTTACGTTCTCCGCTGACGGTGCTTCGTTTCAGAAAGGATCAGTGACCCAGATGTTCATGGCGCAGGCAAAGCGTCTACGTCGTCGAGCGAGTGCAACGACTGTCGTGATGCCCCGTCGTGTGGATGGATACAGCGTCTATACCGACTCCGATGAAGTCACGGGACTGAACATCCTCGACTCAGGCACTGGCCTGTTCGGACGTTATTCAGATGGTTAATCGCTTATTACAAAATAATGACTTGTCATATATTCGTAATGAATCGATAAAAGCTATGCCTGACACAGTCAGCATCCAGAGGCAGACTAGGGTCGCAGACGGGCAAGGAGGCTTCACGACAAGCTGGTCGAACGCCTATCAGAACGTCGCGGCGCGGGTGATACCGAGCGGCGGATCAGAGTCTATCGACGCTGGGCGTCAAGACTTACAAGCTGACGCGATGCTGACAGTTGCCTATGACCAGTCTGTCGAACAAACGGATCGCGTGATTCATTCAAGCGGTACTTATGAGATCCGCTTCGTTGAAGACGGTAAATCATGGTCGACAGCAAAGCGATGTCAGATGCGCCGATTGTAGGTCTGCAAGAGTCACGATGTCAGACCAAGAATTGCCATATGCTGTTAGCGAGAACTCGATTGAGCGTCGACAGCGTAGTGGAAATTAAATGCCGAAGATGCAATACTATCAACGTGATCCGTCCTCAAAGATTAGACGATCCAGACGATGTCTCAATCAATCTAGTTTCTGACGGACAAGGTGGCTTCGTACCACCGACGACAACTGAATAGCATCCAGTCATAGAGGCTCTGTGAAGCCCATTAAGCGGCACGAACGCTGGCGGAAAGGGAATCCATTGCTGAGACAATCTGGAGTCCTTGTTGCCTGCGTAAGGCGCAAGGACTTTTTTCATGCCTAATGAATTTGGAGTCGACGCAACAATCACCTTCCGACTCGATCCCCGATGGCGGGAATTAGAAAGTCGCTTTCAGAAAGTTGTCGAGATTGCCGCGCGTCACGTCGAGACGAAAGCGAAAGACGATGTCCCCGTCAAAACAGGGGCGACAAAGAACTCGATAAACGCAAGCTCCGAAGGTGAGCTTTCTTGGCGGGTCGGGCCGACGACTGAATACGCTCCGTTCCTAGAGTATGGGACGCGACACATGATTGCCCGTCCGTTCCTGATCCCGGCTGTGGAGCTAGAAGCTCCCCGGCTTGAACGCGCCTTGATTCAAGTGACACAGGAGTTGTCGTAATGGCGAATCTTCGCGTCAACTTAGACACTGCAATCTATAGCGTCTTGAACGTCTCCTCAGTGACGAACGAAGCACTCGGCGGCGTCTTCAATAGTCTTGCTCCTCAAGAGACAGAGCCACCGTTCGTCGTCTTTCAAGCGATGTCGAAGGTGGACGACTACTTCTCATATACGGGCAGAGGCGGATCAGCGGTCTACATGATAAAAGCGATTGACCGCAGTCCGTGGCCCAAGACAGCAGGCGACATCGACACGCAGATTGATTCAGTCATGCAAGATGCGTCGTTAAGCATCACAGGACACGCATTGCTGTCGTGTCGACGTGAGTCGGACTTCTATCTTGCAGAGGATCAGAACGGCGTAATCTATCAACACATAGGAGGGCTGTATCGCATCCTTGCAGACCAAAGCTAAGAAGTGCATCCATCACTGGAATATTGAAATTGCCAACGGCCCAGTCAGTGATGGTGTTTGTGAGAATTGTGGAATGAAGAAAGAGTTCCAGAACTCTATCTTCTCCGAAGCACGTCACATCACACTGGAGAAAGAACATGCCCCCGAAACGCAAGCAATCGACAGGAAGTGGAACCGCTGGTTCGGAGACTGAAATCTGGTATCTTGCGCTTCGCAAATTACATATCGCGCAGGGGCCAGGAGTCACCCCGTCCAGCATACGATTTCATCCCGGTCAACGGTTTGCCTTGGACGGAGATGAGCCTGTGGATGTTGACGCTTTGCTTCGAATCGGAGCAATCAAATTCTATGAAGACTCAGACGCAGAGTGGGCGCAAGCGCGGTTAGCAGAAGCACCGCAACAGCCCAGAAGGAGAAGGAACCGTGGCTAGAATCTCAGCAAAAGGCGCGGCATTGCTTGTCGACGAGTTCGACTTCAGCGGTGTCAGTAATTCCATGACGCTGAACTTCACCGAAGCTCCCGCTGACGTGACAGCGTTTGCTGATACTGACATGACTTATATCCAGGGCAAGCCGACATTCACTTTTGATGTCAGCGGTCTTTGGTCGACAGCTTCCCCGAACTACGACGGGGAGATGTTCACCGACTTAACCGCTACGAATCGACGTGTAGGGATTTACCCTGGTGGATTATCTGATGGCAACGTGGGTTATGAGGGCGCAACAAATATCAGCGCGTCACCGCGAATCAGCACTATCGGCGATGCGATTGCTTGCAACGTCACATGGCAGGGCGCAAGTGCGCCTTTCCGTTCTACGATTCTTCGCTATGCTACCGATAGTTCTTCTGCCAACGGAACTCAATACACACTTGGCGCAATCGCCAACACGAACACCATCATCGGAGTTCTAAGGTTGATTGAGATTGGCGGATCAGGCAACAACACGCTGGACGTGAAGATTCAGTCTGACACTTCGGGCTATAGTAGCCCGTCAGACCGACTGACGTTTACGCAGTTGAATCAGGGTAGTGGAGCAACATCAGAAGTGCAGACCGCCACAGGGCCAGCAGGGTCGGATAACATCTGGCGCGTCGTTGTAACTATCGGCGGTGCTGGCAGTCGTTCATTCAAATTTGTGGTTGGCTTCGGCTACTACGTCACATAGGAGAAGACTATGGCACGAACTCACGGAAAGGATACAAACTTCTCGTTCAATGGGGTGGCTATCGAGGACGAGCTTAGTTCGGTCACGATGGATATCGCTGTCGGCGAAAGCGACATCACCGCTTTCAATGACACATACCAGAACTTCCTTGCTGGTAAGAAAGATGTCTCGTTCGATGTAAGCGGCGCGCTTGACGCTGACTTCTCTGGTGACGGTGACGCGACAATCTTCGACCATATCACTTTGACATCGGGGCCAAAGACTTTGATTTTTGATCCTGACGGCGCAGGGCCAGACACTAACAGCCCTGAATACACTTGCACCTCAAGCGGACTGACGGGAGCGTTGTGTAGCAGTTACACCATCAATCTGCCAGTTGGTGATGCGGCAACATACAGCGCGACATTCCAATGTTCAGGCTCTACAACTAGAGCAGTTTCATAAGGAGGAACCACTATGGCTCGCACACATGGAAAGGACGCCGACTTCTCATTCGACTCCGTGGCCCTGGAGGATGAGCTTAATAGCGCGACCCTAAACTTCACTGTCCCAGAGGCAGACATCACCGCCTTTAGCGACACCTACCAGAACTTCCTGGCAGGCAAGCCGACGGCGACTTATGACATCGCAGGCTTCGCGGATCTCGCATCCTCGCAGGGCGACGCGACCATCTTCGGAGAGCTTGGCTTAGAGGGTGAAGAAATCGATTTTGAACCTGATGGATCGACGGGCTACAACGGGTTCGCCATCGTCACTTCTTACTCGATTACCAGCACTGTCGGCGGGCCGATTACCTACTCAGCATCCTTCCGTCACAACGGTGGATCAGCCGCCGCTGACGCCGCGGCACCGACCCGCGGATAAGGGTCTGAATCGGGCTAAAATCTTGGTGGTGGTTCCTTGATGGTTAGTATCAAACTATGACCCTACGGTTCCTGACAGGGTGTCATACAATGAGTTGCCTACGGCAGGCCACCACCAAGAAAACGGCTCTCAGAGCCGGGAATCGGGTGGTCGAAAAACCCGATTTACTGTCATATTGATAATGGACAACATCTATTATCCGAAACAATAATACGCGTCCAATCAAAACATAGAAAAAATGTTCTAGTAGGAGAGGCTCAATGAAGCCCAAAATACCGGCAACAAAGGTCAATTCTGACGAGTGCTTTATCAGCGTTGGACAGGTGATTGAGGACGGCGAAATCAAGGACGCAGGGACTCCTCATTACGTCCATAAAGGGGAGTGGGTTGAGGTGCTTCCTGTCATGACAGTGAAGGAGGTAATGCAACTCAGTCGGCTCCAAGCGGGGGCTGACGACCCTGGTTCGTTGGGGGAGAATCTGACGCAACTTTGTCAGGAATTATCGCGACGCATAATCTCTTGGAACTGGACGGATCTGATGGGGGAGTCGATGGAGCAACCCTACAAACGGCCCGACATCTTGGAGGGGCTGTCGTCAGAAGAATTGATGTGGCTGGTCAGTGCTACTGGCGGGAGTGAGACAACTGATGAAAGAAAAAAAGACTCCGTGAAGTTGGAGAACATATCCTCGGAGATGGAACCCAACCAGGCTACGCTACCATCGGCATAATCTGTGAAGCGTTCGGATGTCTGCCTAGTCAGGTAATGCAAGAAGATTGGGCGACGATCCGCAACATCATGGAGTTCCGATTACTGACAGGTGCAAAGGATCAGCACAATCAGGACGCGAGTCAGATGCAACCAGCACAAGTGAAAATCTGGACAGAGATGGCAGAGGCAGTAGAGGACGATGGCTGACGCGACAACAATCTCGGTACTGATAAAAGCGCGAGACGAAGCCTCGGCGCAACTGAAGAAAGTCGAAGGCAACATGGGTCGACTTTCTGAGAGTTTCAGCAAGCATCGTCGAGGCATAGGAATGGCCGCGACTGGTATCGGTGCGGCCATCACGGGTATCGCGACCATCTCGCTGAAGTCTTCACTGGATCAGCAAATTGGCATCGACCAGTTAGACGTAGCGTTGAAGAATGTCGGGACAAGCTATGAAGCGAACAAGAAACAGATTGAAGACTTAGCCTCAGCGCAACAAGCCAAGACGAATTTTGGGGACGAAGAACAAAGAAAGGCATTACAGAAGCTGGTGCAAGTGACAGGCGACTACGACTTGTCCATGCAAGCGATGATCCCGTTGATGGACATGTCAGCCGCAACAGGGATGAAGTTAGAAGGTGCGTCAGTGCTTGTCGCTCGTGCGATAAGTGGTGAAGAATCAGCGTTGAAGCGATACGGCATCGCACTAGAAACGGGCGCAGGCCCACAAGCTGTCATGACTGCATTGATGGAGAAGTTCGCAGGCCAAGCAGAAGCCGCCGCTGATCCTACGACGCAGTTGAAGAATCGGGTGGGAGACTTGATGCAAGTCTTTGGTGATATGTTGCTCCCGATAATGACAGAGATGCTTCCGAAGATTGAATTGTTCATCCGTAAAGTTATTGAATGGGCAGAGGAGCATCCCACTCTAACAAAAGTCATTGGATTGAGCGCGGCGGCTCTGGGGGGTGTACTGCTTATTGTCGGCCCGTTGTTGCTGATACTGCCAACACTAGCGACGGCTTTTGGATTGCTCAGTGTGGCGATGGGGCCAATCACTCTTATCACTGTGGGCATCGCGGCGGCTATAGCGGCGGCGATTATCATCTACAAGAAATGGGACGATTGGAACAGAGAGGTGAAAGTGGGTGTCGTGCTTCTTAGTGTTGCAATCGCGGCAATATTCGGCCCCATTGGTTTGCTGACGGCGGCAGTCGCCGCCGCGATTCTTGTTTGGAAGAACTGGGATAAAGTGGTCGGCTTCATGCGCAAGGCTGTGGCTGATTTTGCTGTCCAAACCATTAGCTGGATACGCAAGCTCACAGAGGGCGTGAAGACTCTGGCGGGTTGGGTTCCCGGTCTGGGCAGAGTCGAAGACGCTCTGCAAGATGGGATCAACAAGTTAGAGGATATGGAGAGTTCTATCGACCAATGGTCTGTCAGTTCCGAAGATAGGTTGCGCGACCAGGCTCAAGCCTGGGGTGCGATGGAAGATAGCCATCACTCTACCGCTGGTGCTGTGGCGGACAACGTTCAACTAATGGCGAGAGAGCATGAAAAGATGGCTGACAAGGTAGCCGATTCCGTGAAAGATATTGACATGTCTTACGGCTCATTTGAAGATTCTGTGGCGAGGGCGCAAGGGATCGTCATAGAGTCACTTGATTCGATTATCGCGAAGCAAGAAGCATTGGAGATGTCCCAGGATGATTCGTATGCGCGGATCAGGAGCAATCTTGATGAGACAAACATCAAGTGGAAAGAGTCGCATCTGGGGATGGAGGATGTTGTCAGTCGATGGGCTGAAAGCACAAACCAAAGCACGGATGATGTTCTTGACCATTGGGACGACATCGACCTCGACCTCAAGGATTTGAAAAAAGTGTTCGCCCTATTCACTGAAGCGACGGGTCAAGACATATTCACTTGGGAAGGCAAAGTAAAAAGTGCCACAGATACCGTCTCAAGTAATTTCCGAAGCGTCGAAAGCAACATGACATTGATTGCTTCTGGCATCCATCAGACACTGATTGGGACTGCATCTGAAACGCTTCGCATCGCTAAAGGCATCCATGACACAATCGCAGGGATACATCGAGACGCATCAAGGTCAGTGCCTGCCCCTAGGGTTGGGGGATATACCGCGCCACCAAGATTTGCACCCGCGGCAACGGCTGGCCCGGCTGGAGCGATAACAACTGCGCCTCGGACAACGTCTGCCGCATTCGCGGCGGCAAGTCCAACAATCCAGGCGGCGGTTGCCGCTGGCTTCGGCAACCTCGCCGCCTATCAAGCGTCTTTGAAAATGGCTAATGGTGGGATCGTGCGACAGCCTACATTGGCGATGATTGGAGAAAGTGGCCCAGAAGCAGTCGTCCCATTAGGCAAGGGTGGGGGAATGGGAACCGTCAACAACTTCAACTTCCACGGTGCAGTCTACGGAGTAGAACAACTGAAAGAGGTCGTCGTCGAAGCAGTTCGCGACCATGCAATCTCAGGTGGATTCAGCGGCGTCTTTGCGGAGGCATAATGTTTGATTATCAGTGCAAACTACTTAGGGTCGTGGACGGCGACACCATCGATGTCAATCTGGATCTCGGCTTCAACGTCTGGCATCGGGCACGAGTTCGGATGCTGGGGATCGACACACCAGAATCACGCACACGAAATTTAGAGGAGAAAGCTCTAGGACTCGCGTCGAAAGCGCGACTGAAAGAGCTTCTCAAAGGAAGCAAACTTGAAATTCAATGTACTAAGGAAAAAGGTAAATTTGGCAGAGTTTTGGGTATTGTCTGGGCGACTGATAAAGCGGGCAATCGCATTGACTGTAATACTCAGCTTTGTATTGAAGGGCATGCTCGCCCTTATCACGGCGGCAAAAAACAGGCGTGGGTCTGATGCCGCTGAAGAAAGGATCGGGGAAGAAGACAGTGAGCAAGAACATCAAGACTCTAAGGAGTGAGGGATACAAGTCGAAGCAAGCAATCGCGATAGCTCTGGCAACATCAAGGCGCAAGCGCAAGAAGTAGGAGAATAGAAGTTGGCTCGTGGGACTTACGTCCTCGCGGTGGATTGGAACAACGACGGGGACTTCAGCGACAGCGGTGAAGACATCACAGCGCGCACTCTGAATGTCGAGTGGAGACGCGGGAACGATTACGCGTCTCAGCTAGTCGGGAAAGTCGTCGCTGGAACTCTTGTCGCAGAACTCAACAACGAGTCAGGTGATTATTCAACGTTCAACACGTCGTCAGCACTGACGGGCAATCTATTGCCGGGACGCAAGGTCAAGCTCACAGGCAACGACGGATCGACGACGCGAACTCTCTGGACGGGGTTTCTCGACAGCATCGAACCACAGCCGTCAGCGACAGGTGCAAATACTGCAAGACTGCGAGCAATCGGCCCGCTCGGTTATCTGAACAAGTTCGAAGTCTCGACGACGATGTTTGCGAGTAAGAAAGCAGGCGAGCTTATCGGTGAAATCTTAGACGTTGCTGGATGGTCTGACGACGACAGAGACATCGATGATGGGATCGTCGAATTTCCCCGCTTCTGGTGCGAACGGACAAAGACGTTGAAAGCACTGCGACTTGTCGAAGAAACAGAGACAGGCTTGCTTGAAGAAAGCGCGGCAGGGAAAATCGTCTATCGCGACAGACACGCTCGCAGTACGGATACCCTCTCTACGACCTCACAAGCGACGTACAGCGACGCAGGCGGGGCTTCCCTAGCTTACAGTGCTGTGACCCAAGTCGACCCCCTTAAATTCATTTACAACGAGCTTAGAGCGAAAATTCAACTTCATTCGGGAGCGTGGATTCTCGACAGTGCATCGCTTGGAGTCCAGACAGAACTCGCTGAAGATCCGTCAGTGTTGTGGACGCATCCAGAGGTGGGAAGCAATTCGCCCTCAATCGCGGCGGGCGAGACAAAGACGTTTACTGCGCAGTACCCGCAGAGCGGATCAGCGAATACGGCCCGTGCCGTAGACTTCTGGCAGAATCTCACAGCGTCGACAGACTATCTCGCGAACGACAGCGCAGATGGCACAGGCACGAATCGAACGTCAAGCATCACTGTCACTCTTACGAAGCGGGCGCAGTCGATGGACATCGCTCTGGCTAACGGTCATTCTGGTGCGGTCTACATCACGAAACTACAAGCGCAGGGCAATGCAGTCAGTGCGAAGAACGACTTCGAAGTCAGCGCGACAGACAGCACAAGTCAGACGACATTCGGGAAAAGGACTTACCCGCATCCAGGCAAGTTCGTGCCTGATGCAAACGAAGCGCAGAACTGGGCGGATTTTCACGTTGCCGCTTGGAAAGATCCCGTTCCTTTATTAAAATTAACGCTGGTAGGCAATCGCTCGACGGGAACGCTTACTGACGTTATGAGTCGCGAGATAAGCGACTTGGTCACAGTGACCGCAACAGGAGACGCAGGATTGGGGATCGACGAAGACTTCTTCGTTGAAGCAGTACATCATCAGGTGGACAGCCGATTGAATCATCGAGCGACATTCACGCTGTCGCAGGCGAGCGGATATGCGGGGTTCTTCGTCGTGGGAACTTCGTCACTAGGCAACAGCACACGATTGGCATACTAGGAGGAACGAATGGCTTGGACGACACCACGGACTTGGGTCACTGGCGAGGTGGTCACGGCGGCTTTATTAAACGCGCAGATTAAGGCCAATATGGATCTAAGCGCACCAGCCAAGTTGACCACGGCTGGGGACATGCTCTACGCGACTGGTGCAAACGCTACGGCGAGACTGGCAAAAGGCACCAACGGCAACATCTTGCATCAGGCCAGTTGTGCGCCAGCCTGGACTGCTACACCCAGCATTACAGACCTGACCCTCAGTGGAGCGTTAGACGTTAACGGCACGATTGATTACGACGGGACTGATGTTGATATGCTCTCCAGCGGTGATATCGACTTAGTGTCCAGTGCCAACGCCGCCGCCGCCATCTACATCGCGCAGTCCACAGGTACAAGTGGCACGATTAAGATTCACGCCGACACTGGAACGTCCGTCACAGAGGGTGCGGAGTCCATCAATATCTTGTCGGATGTTGGGGGCGTTGGGATTCGCAGTACAGCCAACCTAGCCAATGCCATCAATCTAACCGCTGACGGCGGCACGACTAGCACGATCCAGATTTACAACGACACTGGAACTGCGGTCAATGAAGGCGTGGCATCCGTCCAGTTGCTATCAGATGTCGGCGGCATTGGCATCAAGTCGGGCTTGGACGCCGCTGGCGCAATCCGCTTGACCGCCGATGCTGGCACTTCTGAAACCATCATCATCCATTCCGACCTGGGAAGTGGTGCCGCCTCAATCTGCCTGACTAGCGATGCTGGGGGCATTACGCTGACCCCTAGTTCTGCGGTCACTGTAAGTGGTGCGCTCACAGTGGGTGTCGATGATACAGGCCATGATGTGACCTTCTTCGGTGCTGCCGCTGGTGCATATATGCTCTACGACCAGTCATGCAATCTCCTAGATATACGAGGCGCAACTGCGG
>Ga0208684_1001714_pt1 | contig 11344 bp, 19 predicted proteins | sample MalvireepMed_b05_FD_184245 | JGI IMG/M metagenome (GOLD analysis project Ga0208684, IMG submission 184245) | Marine viral communities from the Global Malaspina Expedition - Malaspina viral metaG DeepMed_b05 (SPAdes) (version 2) | ecosystem: Environmental > Aquatic > Marine > Oceanic | place... | reverse complement strand
CGATAATATCATAATAGTGATCATACGTTATCTTTATATCTTTATGATTCATCCATTTGGATACTTTCGCTAGGCGCACACCGCTGCGGACTAATAGGGCACCGGCGGCACGACGTATATCGTGACAGGTAAAGTAGATACCGCTTAATTCTCTTAATTCTACAATACGCTTATCCACATAACTGGCACCAAAAGGTATAGGATGCGATCTATGCTTATAATCAGCCAGGATATTCATCACTATATCATTTACTATAATGGCATGCCTTTCATTATTCTTACGCAGTATAGTGATCTCTTTCTTTTCCCAATCTACATCATCCCAAGTGAAATTATCTTTCAATAACTCTATTTTACGGGCACCAGTGCTAAGATAAAGCATGAACAGATTCTTGGTGTCCTTATCTACCTCAGTCTGCATGATAGTCTTAATTTCTTCATCAGTAAGTATATGCACCTTTTTCTTTTTTACTACTTCCAGGACCGCTACCGGTGCTGTAGATATAATCCTGTTCTTCTTTGCCCATCTGAAGGCCGCTGTGATGCCCTGTAGGTTATTATTAATGCCAGATGGACTGTGGTGGTCATAATGGTCATTAAACCTCTGCATGGGGTTATAAACAATACCATCAACTACGGCCACAATTAGATTAGATACCGGTGTATTGCCTGGAAATACTTCAAGGAACTTTTTCAATGAGAATTCATGTCGCTTGAAGGACTTGTGACTGCGTTTGTTTTGGTTGCAGAGATTTAAATAATGATGCAGAAAAGCATCAAATACATATTGGACTGTTACACTGTCAGGATTATTAATATCCACTGGTATGCCGGTTTCACGGCACATTTCCAGGCTTTCCAGTTTGGATCTTTTTTCTTCAGCGTCACCTTCAGCCATTGTAAATGTCTTGCGGTGGCGTTTGCCAGTATGGTAGTCATTCCAGTCAAATAACCAGCGCGGTACACCAAATTTGTCTTTGCCTTTGTATGTCTTCTTAGCCATAATACCTCCTATATTGTAGTAGAATATAGTTGTAATAAAATCATTTACATAACTATTTGTAAAATAAATGTTGACAAATATTCCCGTTAAATATTACCTTCATTTCAACATATCAAAGGATTTATATGACTTTAATAAAATTTGAACCATTAATTACTTGGCTTAAAGATAATGAGCGATCAAAATCCTGGTTAGCACGACATATCCAGGTTAGTCCATCGCTCATGAATCTTATGCTATCTGGAAAAAGAACCATGTCTGAGTATCATAAAAACAATATATGTCTCGTTATAGAAATGAAGCCAGATGAAATTTTTCCAGAATAAATTCCACATACCAAAAACTTCGGAAATCAGACTTGATGGGCAGTGATCGTAACCTAACCCAAACACCCTCCCTTTCCAATTCGATTACTGCCCGTTCCCTTTATATAAAAACAACATGAGAAGCATCCTAGCTCAAATAGGATGGTATATAGATAAATATGGTGTTCCATCCACGTTTGTGTGTATGGCCATAGTTTTATTAGTTACATATTTTAGTAATTGCTAAAGGGAGGTAGGAAAGGATAAACAATGAGTGATGACCTAAAACTCAAAATAGGCGATAAAGTCCCTGTGAGAACAACCATGAGGGGACCGGAAAAGTCAGGTACCAATCAATATGGAAATTGGTACTTGTATCGCTTTAACCATAATGGCGAAAAAACTGCTTTCTTCGCCAGTGATCAAATGCATGCCAAACTCAAGGATCTGGATACCGATACTAAGGTAACATTGGTTGGTAAAAATAACCCCCAAGGCAAAGGTATGCATGTAGACATGGTATTGGCCAATGGCCATACTACGCCCACACCAACTTCCACACCCACAGCATCGATTACAGATACTATAGTAATCGCGGCTGCCAGTTCACTTGTAGGGACAAATTTCACTGAAGAAGTGTATTTGGACCGTTGCAAGATCATAGCAGAAACCTTCGATACGGTTACTGGCTATACCACTGGCAGTAAAGTGAAGGAAGTCGAAGAAACCTTGGTTAGTACATTTGAGGCTAAACCAATAGACCCTAGTGGTCCGTTACCTTGGGAAAATGACTAATAAATCAAAAAGAAAAGGCACCGGCTATGAACGAGAGTGTGTAGACCTATTCAAACAGAATGGTTTCAAAAACGTACAGCGAGCCTGGGGTAGCGATGGGCGATCCCTATCACCGCCTAGACCCCCCGATGTGGATTTGGTCGCTGACGATATACTCGTTCAGTGCAAACGACGGAAGTCGGTGCCGAAATGGTTGAGATTAGGAAATTGTGAGGTGGTGATGTTTAGGGCCGATCGCGATGAAAGTTATGTGATAATGAAATTTGATGATTATATGGAAAGAACAAAACATGATAGACTGGATACTGAAACGGCTCGAAGAGGGACTTAATAATGAATATTATAAAAGATATTATAAAAAGAAAAATACTATCGAGTCTATATACTTGTGCGAAGACTGTAATACAGTGTGGTCGATTGGCAAAGAAAGCTACTTCCGCACTGTTCATTATTACAGAGACTTTCCCAAGTATGGGCAAAATAAAAAGAAATGTCCTCACTGCGTAGAGAGAAGTGGTGTAAGCAAGTGATTGGCGAGTCAGCAGGGTGGTACCAGCCGTCTCTACGCAAAAGGACAGAGTTATGATTACAATCGCTAATTGTATAGCCAATCTATTTGTTTTTGGATTGGGTTTATTATTCCTTGGTGGCGGCTTAATTATCATTATAGGGATAATATTCAGAATCAAGGATATATATGATAACAGATGAACTTATACCGGTAAAAGACTGCGAACACCTGGAAGAAGACCGGGAACATTGGGACAATGGCGATCCATTTTGTTTATTGTGCGGATATGAGTTTACCGAAGATGACTATTGGGACAAGTTTTTATGAGTGACATAGTAAAACAAATGGAAAAGGAATGGCCGGAGATGACTGCCGAGTTCAAAAGACTACAAGAAGAGCAGTATATACTATTCTGTCACAAGCAGCACGATTACGGGTCCGGTAATATTAGCGTAGGTACGCAGTTAGAAACTGAAGAGGAAGTATTACTGTCACTAACCGGACTTTGGTTCCGCATGAATGACAAGATCCAGAGATTAAAGAATTTATTAATGAACAGGCGAGAAAATGCAGTTGAGGGTGAGCCAATGGAAGATGCGTTCCTGGATGTAAGCAATTACGGGATCATGGCCACTATAGTTAAAAATGGGAAGTGGGCCAAGTGAGAAAGAAGAAACTCACCAGGAAGATGAAGATAGAGCGCAATAAATCCGGGAAGATGTCGGATAACAGTACCTACGCACAAAAGAAAAGGAAGCAAAGACGCGATATTTATGGGCCCAACTCACCGTTTGAGAGGACATGATGGACAAAGAACATGTGGATAACATTAGAAAATTATTAAGGCTTACTTGGAAAAAGAATAATCCAGACAACGCATTTACGCAATTGATTGAGCATGCCATGTTAGAAGGACTGATACTGGGTATAGAGATAAGGGAAGAACTGGAAAATTGGGATGAAATATCAGAAAGTATAAATGATATAAAAAGAAGGGTAGGTCTAACATGAAAATAAGCAAGAAAAGACAGGTAATTATTATCGAAGCTCTGCGAGTCTACCGCGACATGCAAGTATCCATGAAGATTGACCCAGCGGAGACAACTGAACTTTTAAATGATGTACGCAAGGAAAAAGAGCGTTTAGAAATATTAGAGAAACAGGAAGAGCCAATAGGCGATCAACGTAATCCACAGACTGGTGCGGTAGTTGAAGATTTATAAGCCGAGGGCGGCTAAAAAAGAAAGGAAATGTTCTGTGAAAAGGGATAAATCATTTCTGGCCGTCCTCGTCTAATTATGAAGAAGCTAGTATTAAAGAAAGAGTATCAACGCTGGGTAACAGTAGGGACTCAGCATACAAATTATTCTCTAGAGAACGCTATGCGAGAAGTTTACCAGGCATCGGGGAATAGAAGGTTCGAGATCCATGATGATAAAGTGTATCAGATTGATAAAGCATAAGTTATCAATCTTTTATTTTGAATGAATAAAAAAGAACTAGAAGAAAGAATTGAAATACTGGAACAGAGATTAGTGAATCTTGATGCAAAACTAATGGGTCAGATCGCAGGATTGAAAGATAAGCACTTGCTTACAAACGACAGAATTGATGATGCTTTTTTTATTATAAGAGAGTTGGATAGAAAACAGATTAAAGATGCCGAATAGAAAATGCAAGCACTGACAATAATAAAAGAAGACGGTATGTATCATGTGGTCAACTTGATCAATATGAAAACAGTTAAAATATTTGAGACTAAAGAACAAGCAAAGAAATTCAAACAGAAAATAGCTAACTGGAAACATGTAAGGAAGTTCAAATGAAAGCAAATACCAAACAACATACCGTCTATAAGACCAGTGACGGCGAAAGACTGCCGGGGGTGACTACGGTAATTAATGAATTAGGATGGAATAAAAATATGCTTATCGCCTGGTCACGGCGCGAAGCACTGGCCGGTAACGACCCGGACAAGATCAAGAATGAAGCTGCCAGACCTGGCACCTTAATGCACAGTTTTATCGAAGGACATATAAAAGGTGAAAAGGTGGATACAGTAGATTTCACTGAAAACCAGATAGAACTGGCCAAGAATTCCTACTTTGCCTTTGTAGAGTGGGAAAGAGCAATGAAACCCAAATATTTGGGCACTGAAATACAATTAGTCTCTGAGAAATACAGATTCGGCGGTACTGCGGACATGATTGGTGAGATCGGTGGCGAGCTGGTACTCTGTGACTGGAAAAGCTCGAAGGGCATATATCCTGAGATGACTATTCAAATTGCTGCCTACAAAGTAGCCTATGAAGAGATGAATCCGGGAAAAAAGGTCCACCATGGCGGCATTTTGCGCCTGGATCGTGAAACCAGTGCCTATGACTACCATGATATTAGTTCCAAGAAGATGGAATGGGGTTGGGAAGTGTTTCAGCACTGTCTGGCTTTGTATGCTTTAAAGAAAAAGAAGTGACTTGCAAGGCTACCTCGAAATTTACCGGTCTTATGTTAAAAACATAAAGACCAACGGCACCCAGGCCAATGGACTGTGCCCATTCCACGAAGATAAAAACCCTTCCTTCTCATTTAATATAGAAAATGGCAACTGGAAATGCTTCGCCGGGTGCGGTGAAGGCGGTTTTAAGGCGTTTCAAAGTAGGGTTCGCGGTGATAATCGGCCTTTAAAGGCCCCTTCAGAGCCGAAAGTGAAGAAAAACGGCTCTATAATACCCAAAAGATACAAGGATATGGCCACAAATGCGGTGCAGCACATGCTTGATAACACCAAAAAAGACATAGGAAGCATGCCCTGGGACAAAAAAATAGTGAAAAAGCTGAATGTAGGTTACGATCCCGACCATGAACGGTTCGTATTCCCGATTATGCGTAATAACAAGTATAATCACGTCAAATTCCACAAGGATCTGGATGGAAAAGTGTTCCAGGTGGGTGCTTCGGGAAATAAAATCTACCCAGAAGAGATATTTAGCAGAATACCAGGGGATCAAACCCTATATATAGTCGAAGGGGAAAAAGATGTGGTCACAATGCTCTCCAACGGCCTGCATGCGATCTGCTTCACAGCCGGTAGCGGCTCGATACCGGCAGACATCAGCAAATTAAAGGACTTCAGCAAGATAAACATAGTCTTTGATAACGATGATGCCGGTCGCGAAGGAGCGATGAAACTTGCGCGGGCCGTTGTAGGCCAGGACGGTGGGGTGAAACTCAATGTTTATACCTTTGGTGAAGACTTCCCGGAAGGTTTTGACATCACTGACTACTTCCAGGGTGGTGGTACTGCGGAAGATTTTGTTGGTTTTGTTGAAAGAGGTAGGGTCTTTGGTGAAGATCCCAGTGACTTTGGTGGGTTTAATGTGCTTACTACTGCCGAATTTATAGATGCGCAATGGAAAGAACCTGGATTCGTAGTACGAGAGATATTAGAGGAGCAAGGTACTGGATGTATAGCCGGTACCGACAATATTGGAAAGTCCTTCCTGGCAACACAGTTTGCTATATGTGTGGCCTTGGGGATACCTTTTCTTAATTACGCGGTGCCTAATCCGAGAAATGTCTTATTATTACAATTTGAGATGCAAAATGGTGAGGTGAGCAAGCGCGTGAGCAATATGTCGCGCTATTTTAATGAAATTGGTGTGCCTGGGGATATGAATAACCTATCGATAGTACCCTTTCAGCCAGATACGGGCATATTTGAGGATAACTGGGAAAAGATAGATATTACACTGGAATATGCGAAACAGAAGTTTGATGTGCTGGTAGTAGATAATATGTATACGTCCACTGGCGTTGATGTTTCTGATAATAAGCATTTGATGCCTTTATTAGGCACTATTAGCCGTATTAAGAACAAATATGAGTTATCGGTGATGCTGGTTAATCATCACAATAAGACCCATGGGCAGTTTATATCGTTAAATAAAGAAATGATTAGGGGCGGTAAGACCTTTACCGACTGGTTGAGTAATGTGGTGCAAATAGCCGATAGCGAGCTAGTGGATGATATGCGCGTATTTAAAGTGACTAAGGTCCGTAGTGGAAATAGTGATACCAGAATGGTGGCCCAGGGGATTATGTGGGATAATGATAATCTGATATTTAAGGATCGAACGGTGCTGCCAAATAAAGAAGAAGTGTATTATGCAGATCCAAAAGAGAGTTTGGAAATTAAATTGTGGAAGCAGATTTGTTCGTATGCCGGTGTAGGCAAGGATGTTAAGTCAAATGAATTTAGTAGGGGTCAATTTGCTGTAATAATGGAAGAATTAGGCTTTGAAGGACCGGCTTCAGTAACTAGATATTTAACCCGTCTTGTAAACCTTAATTTGATTGAAAGGGGCAAAACAGGGCAGTTTTTTGTGGTAAATAATGCTATTTTGGCCAAAGAACTCTAGGGTGCGTATAGTTGATCATATTGATCATTTGTTAAAGGTATTATTACAAATGATTAAAATGATCATACCTAGGGACCCTATAAGGGGCAAAAACAGCGTTTTTTGCCCCCCCTCTAAAGATATTATGTATAATTGATTTGAGCGAATTTAAGCCATTTTTCAACCGCTGCAAATTATCACCGGAGGGTGACAAGATGTGCCCCTGGGCCATAGCTCGCGATGATGGCGATACCTGGTGCAGTATGGTTGAAGGTTGGTACCATGATCTTAGTATAAAACACCATAATAAGTGCTTTTTAAGACTTCAAGCTCGCGACAAACTTTCATTTAGAAATAGAATGTTACGCTTGGAAGAAGAAAAAGAAAATTCAAAATCCAATTCAAAATCCTAAAAAACCCAAAATGGTATGAACAAAAATATTAGAAAATAGGTCCTCAATTTTCCAATTTTGCCAAATTGGACCTATGGCCAATTAAATTTCGGGATTTAGCAGTCTATGAAATATAGTGCCCTTGCCAGGTATCACCATCTACTATATCTATATTATATTCATCTACGATCTTTTGAGGTATCGACTTTTCGCAACAAATACTTATAAATCCATAATCGTCTTCTACGTTAATAGATATTTCCCCATATTTGCTTAATACTTCATGCATTTTTTCAAAGTATTTCTTTTTATTCTCTATTCTTTCAAATATATCTTTAAAGCTAGTGCAGCCATCATAACCCCATTTACCTCTAAAGATTATTTCATAGTTGTATTTCATTATCTTATCCTTTCTAGTTTAATATTATATTGTCATATAAGCCGGGTGGTAGATAGGCATCATCCCATAATATGGATCTTGTCGAATGTGCCATTTAACTACCATGCTGCCCCGGCTTTTCGTTCATTTAGAACTCATCAGTACGACTATTTACTTTCCTTCCTTTTTTAGTTGATTTTAAATGGAATAAACTCTATTTCGCCGTCTTTTAGATCGTCGGGGGTCATTTCATGGAGTTTCATTCCTTCCGTTAATTCCTTTAATATTTGTTTCATTTCCGGGTTACTTCTAAGTACAAAGCAGTCTAAGAAACAAATTTGATTGCATTTCGGATACTTGCTCCATAGGTAAAGTAGCAACCAGGGGTTGTTATCTTTGACTTCACGCATTGTTAGCATCTTAGTACCGGTTTTGTTGCCGAGAATACTAAACTCTAACTCTCCGCTGTCTTTTTCGAGTTTTTGTATGTATATCATTCTCTTTTCCTTTCTTTTTTTTATTTTTCATTTTCATTTTCAATTTTTCAAAAAAGTCAAAATGGTATGGGGCAAAATATTAGAGAGATAGACCCCAAATCCTTCATTTTCCTTAATTTTTCAAATATCCTGGCCAGTCATACACAAAACCTACACCGGCCCAAACCAGCACCGGCCCACCGGCCCCGGGCCCAAAATACCGGCCATTATACCAGCATATAAGCACGGCCACCGGACCCCGGCCATAGATCCGGGCCTAACGCATGGCCACCGGCCCCGGATCTACACCGGCCCAATGTCCACCCAGGCCCAAAAACCGCGCTGTAAGGCCAAAAAAAAGGCCCCAGGCCCCTAGTATAAAACTAGGAACCCAGGGCCGCGCGGCATGCTTTCAAAAACTATTTAATATCAAATCCTATCGTTTAAAATACTTATTAATATGCTTACCCGCTCATTCAATCTATTAATTTCATTTAGGATTTTTATTTTTGAATATTTTTTATGGTTAAATTCATATAATCTAAGTTTATCGCATTTCTTGCAATAGCCGCACCAATAGCCGCCTTTTCGTTTAAAAGCATTTTCTTTAGTAAGTAAAACTTTGCATTTTGGGCATATTTTCATTTATACACCCTAACTATAGCCAGTACTAAATGACAGGACCAGTACACAGCGGCCAAAAATAGCAATACAAAGCCGGATTTGCTTATTTTGTGCATATATCCATCCCTTGCCAACATTTGTTCTAAATAACCTCGTCCCAGTCGATAGACTCGGCAAAATAATCCTTTACCCACTGGGCCCAGTCTAGATTGGTAATTTCTTTTACCGCTCCATCGTACCAGTCAATAAATGAGTATTCAATCTTTCCATCCTGATAAAATCGTATTTCATCGCTAGGACCTCCCCAGCTCAACTGATACCTATAATATCCGGTTTTTTGATCACCGAACGTATTCGGCTCTACATAGCTAAAATCCAATCCATAATCGTAAAAGTTGCCAATGTCTTCGTTTACGTTTTCCAGGTCCCTAGCTTCCATTGCAGCGCGAAAGTCTTCGGCCCTACCTTCGAGATGGCCACTTATACGCTCTTCACAAGTTTTATTTTGATCATTCATAATACTATTCCTTTCATTATTTAATGCAGCTTATAATTCACATTTTTTACTTTACCATTCCAACATGCCCTGCAATCAACACATTTGTTATCCTGCTTACTGGCTGGACATTGAAAACTTTTGCTATAACCTACTGTTGAGCTGTTTAAGTCTGTTCTTGGTGCCTTGGTGCCCACCATATGCGCTGAAAGTCTAACTACCAGGTTAACAGGAAATTCCCCGTATTTAGCGCAGTAATCATTTACAATTTTATATTCCCTTGTAGGTAACCAATGTTTAATGGTTGGTGTAAGTTTGCAAACTTCGACAATTTGTTTTAGGTGGTCTATACTTTGTAGGTCCCCGGAGTCATGCCAGCGGAAAAAGTTAGGATCAATTCCCGGCCCGGTTTGATTATTGACTAGGTGGGCCATAGCTTCAATCCATTGATTATTGCTTAGACTATCCAGGGCCCTATACATTTTAGGTAATGTAGTTTTAGCGAAACGATGATAGTTACCCTTTAATGCATAGCAGCCAAAACAAACACTATTCGGTATATCGCGTAATTTTGCGCCGGTGATGCATTCAGCAGCCGGTAGGTTATAGCCTAGGCATGGCATTTTAGAAGGTCTAGACAAACCGGCTGTAATTTTATTGGCTTGTGTTTTATTCATTCTCTAACTCCATGGCAAATTGCTCCGCCTCCTTTTTAGTCTTAAACAGATCTCGGTGAATGTCTCTATCCTTTAGCTCCTCGAACGGTTTGATATTTGTGTTTGATGATACTTTTATAATATTGACATGAGACCTCGGTAACTTATTCCAACGATCTATTATTGTATTTTCTACTATGTACATATTTAATATCCTTTCCATTGTGTAACATAAAGTAATACTAATATATAGTATGTGTCAAGAGTTGTTACAAATAGTTGATTCATAACGAATTTGCGGTATCCGAACGGGCCAAAAAATATCCAGCGGATGGATGTTAGTTGATTCTTGTCAATATCTGGCAATAGTTTACGGCATGCCGTCGGTAGAATGTTGATTAACTCATTCAAATTTTGTGTATGTTCCGTGTATGGTCCCCGGTACACCAAGGACGAAAAACCCCGTCGTGGGATAGCGTCTCTAAAAATTTCCTATAAGAAGTAACAAATCATGTTACAAACCAAGTAACATATCATGGACTGGTACAACATAACCGACCTGGAGAATGATCGACTCTTATCTGCCATAGATCACGCCGAAGATGCAGCAATGAAACTGCATGTCTTCCGCACCGGCCTAATCCCCGACCACCTACGCAAATACCAGCAAGCTGGCAATATGGCCTTCGACATTCTATCGGAACGCGAGATGCAAGTGTTCTCATGTCGATTGATCGGCCAGACATTCCCACAAATAGCGGAAGCTCTGGAAATCAGTGTAAGCAGCGTAAAAACCTACTGGAGAAGGGCCATTGCTAAGTGTCGGTGTAATCTTGACAAGTATATGTGATGGCAGACCTTGCGAAGTTCACAAGTCCTGACCCTGACAAAATACAGATGTTGGCATCCTTCGGCTGCTCGATTATTGAGATAGCCAAGTATTTCAAAATGGACGAAAGTACAGTCCGTAAGAATTACAAGGATGAATTAGAAACTGGCCGCGAATCACTGAAGGTGAAAATAAGAACGCTACAGCTAAAATTTGCCGAGAGAGGAAATACAGCCTTGCTTATATGGCTGGGAAAACAGTACCTGGGGCAGACAGACCGAAAGGAAATAGACCTTATTGGTAATCTGGAGTCGGTGTTGAAAGAGTGTGGTTTTGAGGACAGTCCGATAGACGCGGAGTATAGTGTTGAAGAGAAAGATACTGAACAAGCAGAAGCTGTGGGATCTAGTAGGCTACCGGCCCACAAAGATTCAGCGTGACGTACATGACAGTCACTGTCGTTTCCGCGTAAATATTTCTG
>Ga0208684_1001698_pt1 | contig 11413 bp, 8 predicted proteins | sample MalvireepMed_b05_FD_184245 | JGI IMG/M metagenome (GOLD analysis project Ga0208684, IMG submission 184245) | Marine viral communities from the Global Malaspina Expedition - Malaspina viral metaG DeepMed_b05 (SPAdes) (version 2) | ecosystem: Environmental > Aquatic > Marine > Oceanic | place... | reverse complement strand
CGCATCAACAGCCCACTCAATACACGGCAATTCGTGCTCGCCACCGATCTCGACGGCACCTTCCTCGGCGGCAGCGAGGAAGACCGGCAGCGGCTTTATGGCTGGATCGAAGACAACCGCGAAACTGTGGGCCTGATCTTCGTGACCGGCCGCGATCCCGAATTCATTGGCGCGCTTTGCCGCGAGCGGGGCGTGCCCTGGCCCGATTATGCGGTCGGCGATGTCGGCACCACCATCGCCACGGTGTCGTCCGAGACCGGCGTTGCGCCGATCGTGCATCTGGAAGAAGAGATCGCGGCCCGCTGGGGCAGTGCGGGCGACACGGTGCGGGCGCGGCTTGAAGGTCATCCGGGGCTCACGCTGCAGCCGACCGAATTCCGCTACCGGGTCAGCTATGACCTCGATGCCGAGGCTTTTGATCACTCGGCCTGCAGCATTGTCGAGGAGATGGGGCACCAGTGGCTGATCTCCGACAACCGCTATTTCGATGTGCTGCCCGACGGCGTAAGCAAGGGTCCGTCGCTGCGCCGGCTGGTGGAGCATCTGGCGATCGAGCCGGCCCGCGTGCTGTGCGCCGGTGACACGCTCAACGATCTTTCCATGCTCGAATGCGGGTTGCCCGCAGTCGCGGTTGGAAACTCGGAACCTTCCCTGGTCGAGCGCGTTGCTCATCTGGAGCACCTTCATATGGCGCAAGCGCACGGCGCGGCGGGCATATTGGAGGCTATTCGTGCTTTCGACATGCACGAGCTACCGAAAGGATACTGATTATATGGCCAGCGATCTTGTCATCGTTTATCACCGCCAACCCTACGAGGAAGTCGAAGAAAACGGAAAGATCGTTTTCAAGGAAAACAAGAGCCCGAACGGGATCGTGCCGACGCTGAAAGGCTTCTTCGGCCGGGTCGACAAGGGCGCCTGGATTGCCTGGAAACTTGCTGACGATGCCGCCAATCCGGATTTCGAGCGAGTCATCGAGATCGAGGACAGCTACGGCAAGTATTCGGTTACACGGCTGCCGCTGACCCCTGACCAGGTGTCGAGCTTCTATCACATCACCTCGAAAGAGGCATTCTGGCCGATCCTGCATTCGTTCAAGGAACGCTACAATTACGACCCGGTCGACTGGCCGACATTCCGCGAAGTGAACTGGGCCTTTGCCGAGGCTGCTGCCGCCGAGGCGGCACCCGGGGCCGTGGTCTGGGTGCATGACTACAATCTGTGGCTGGTTCCCGGCTACCTGCGCAAACTGCGCCCCGACGTGAAGATCTCGTTCTTCCATCACACGCCGTTTCCGGCCGCCGACATGTTCAACGTGCTGCCCTGGCGGCGCGAGATCGTCGACAGCCTGCTGGCCTGCGATGTCGTCGGGTTCCACATTCCCCGTTACGCCGTGAACTTCGTGCATGTGGCGCAAAGTCTTCTGGAAGTCGGCAATGTGGTGCGCAAGGACGTCAATCCGGACTTCATCTGGGAAGGCACGGCACTGTCGGACCGGCGGGTGCCGGAATCGGTTCAGTACCAGGGCCGCACGATCCGGATCTCGAGCGCGCCGGTGGGCATTGACTGGGACTATATCCAGGAACGCGCCGAGGCCGAGGAAACCCGCGAAGCAGCGGTCGCGATCCGCTCGGAACTGGGCGACTGCAAGCTGATCCTGTCGGTGGGGCGTACCGATTATACCAAGGGTGGCGTGCAACAGCTCGAAAGCTACGAACGGCTGCTGCAGGCAAATCCCGAGCTGCACGGCAATGTGCGGCTGATGCATGTCTCGGTCGGTGCCAACCGCAATATGGCCGCCTATGAGGAAATCCAGGGCGAGATCGAACAGGTGGCGGGACGGATCAACGGCACGTTCGGATCCTTCGAGTGGCAGCCGGTGGCGCTGATTTCCACCGCGATTCCGTTCAAGGATCTGATTGCCTATTACCAGCTTGCCGATGTCTGCTGGATCACGCCGCTGGCCGATGGCATGAACCTGGTGTGCAAGGAATACGCCGCGGCGCGCACCGATGGCGACGGCGTGCTGGTGCTGTCGGAATTTGCCGGGGCTGCGGTGGAGCTGTCATCGGCCGTCATCACCAACCCGTTCTCGCACCGGTCGATGGACATGGGCATCGAGCAGGCGCTGGCCATGCCCGAGGATGAGCGCCGCCAGCGGATGGCGATGATGCGCAAGACAGTCGAGAAATACGGCATCAAGGCCTGGGCCGAGGACCAGATGAGCTATTTCGGTGACGGAGATACGCTGTCCCAGGCCAGCTGAACGCCAGTTTTCAGAGCAACACGAGATGTACGGCGGTCACCACGTGGTGGCCGCCGTTTTCGTTGCGGGTTGCTGTAGCACTTTGAAATGATGCATCTACGTTATCGTTCAAATGAATTCATTTGAACGTGACACGCATTAGCGCCCTTCGCGGAACCAGGTGGCGCCGAGCGCCAGGATCATCAGGGCAAGACCGAGGAAGCCGCCGAACAGCGGGATCGAGCGCACGCCCTTGAGCACGCTTTCATTGCTGGCGCGCAAGCCCATGCGCTCGCCGGCATCGATGCGGGCGGAACGGGTCGGCAGGATCTGCGGCAAGTCGCTCGCCGTTGCATTGACGCGTGTTGTCAGGCCGCCGCTTTCCTCGGAGAGGGGTCAGGCCGGTGGTTGACACGGTGGCGCGGAATTCCGGTGCATTGACCGCGCCGACATGGGCCAGCGCGCGTAGATCGCCGGATGTGACCTCGACGAGGCCCGGCTGATCCAGCACCAGTTCGGAACGGAACAGACCTTCATCGGCGGGGGCGAGAATGATCTCGCGGGTCTCGCCACTTGGTAACGTGACGGTGGCGGGTTCCGTGGTGTCGGCCATGGTCTGACGCTCGACCACAAGGGTGCGGCCGTTGGCGGTGGCGCGCAGGGCTTCTTCTTCCAGCGACGGTTCCTTCATCAGCCAATGGGCAATGCGTCGGTAAAGCGCGACATGCGGGCCGCCGCCTTCAAAACCGCGCGCCCAGAGCCAGCCGTGATCGGACAGCAGCATGGCCACCCGGCCTTCGCCGTAGCGGTTGAGCACCAGCAACGGCTCGTTGTCGGCGCCGTTCATCACCACGTCGCCGATGGTGTCGCCGACGCCGACGGTGCGGAACCAGCGACCCCAGCCGGGCGGCTCATTGGCGCCGCCGGGCAATGACCGGGTCACGGGGTGGCGTTTGCCATTGTCCGACAGGCGCGGATAGTAGCCGGCATCGGTCACCGAACCCGTCGGCACCGCGGGCAGGGCCGGCGCCAGCGGGGTGTCGGCGATGGTTTCGATGCCGGAAAACTCAGGTCCGGCGGCAACCAGCATGGCGCCGCCATCTTCGACATAGCGGGCGATGTAATCGTAGTAGAGCACCGGCAGCACGCCGCGGTTCTGGTAGCGGTCGAAGATGATCAGGTCGAATTCGTCGACCTTCTCGACAAACAGCTCCCGGGTCGGAAAGGCGATCAGCGACAGTTCCGAGATCGGCGTGCCGTCCTGCTTTTCCGGAGGGCGCAGAATGGTGAAATGCACCAGGTCGACGGAGGCATCGGATTTCAGCAGGTTGCGCCAGGCGCGTTCGCCCGAATGCGGGGCGCCGGAAACCAGAAGCACGCGCAGGTTTTCGCGGATGCCTTCAATCAGGGTGACGGTGTGATTGTTGGCGGTGGTGACTTCGCCGTCGAGTTCGTCGACGGCAAATTCGACGATGTTCTCGCCACCGCGCGGCAGATTGAGATAGAACGAATTTTCCTCGCCAGCGGGCACGGTTTCGGTGGCAATATCTTCGCCATTGACGCGAACCGTCACATTGACCGGGTTCCCCGCGGAAGCGGCCCCGTCCTCGCTGACGCGGTAGACGATCTCCTGGTCTTCGCCGACAATGCCGAAACGCGGGCTGCGGACCACGTCGACGCGCCGGTCGATCTCGTCCTCGTCGCCGACAATGAGCCCGTGCAAGGGCGCGTCCAGGCCCAATGCCGAGAGCGAGCCGGGAAGGTCATGGATCTGGCCGTCGGTGATCATCACAGCGCCCGCAAGCCGTGAGCTGGGGACATCGCGGATGCCGGAAGACAGCGCCTCGAACAGGCGGGTGGACGGGGATTGCGCATCGGGATCGGTCACGGCCTCGATGATGCGGGTTTCAAAGGCGGGATAGCGGGCGATGCGCTCGGTCAGCGCCTTCAAGGCGGCATCGGTTCGCGCGGTGCGGTCCGCACTTGCCTGGCTGGGGCTGCGATCGACGACAATGGCGACGACGCTGGTGACCGGTTCCCGGTCCTCGAAATTGGCGACGGGATTGGTCAGCGCCAGCACCAGAGCCGACAGTGCCAGCGCGCGAAGGGCAGCACCTCGCATGCGCTTGGCAATGGCCCAGCCGACCAGCAGCAGGGCGACAAGGGCAATCGCCAGAAGCACCGGCAGCGGCAGGAAAGGATCAAAGGCCAGGCTCATCTCATTGCCCCAATCGTTCGAGAAGCGCGGGGATGTGGACCTGGTCGGCCTTGTAGTTGCCGGTCAGCATGTACATGACGATGTTGACGCCGGCGCGGAACGCATATTCGCGCTGCCAGGGATCGGCGGGCACCGTGGAGAACATCGGAAAGCCCTGCTCGTCCATGGCCCAGGCCGCGGCCATGTCGTTGCCGGTGATCAGGATCGAGGAGACCCCGTCGCCGGCACGGGCCGGGCGTTCGGCCGGGTTGTCCGACTGAGGGATTGCTTCCACCCAAAGCGGGCCGTCGGAATAGCGGCCCGGGAAGGTGTCGAGCAGGAAGAAGGATTTTGTCAGCACGTGATCAGCGGGAACCGGCTCGAGCGGCGGAATATCGAGACTGGCAAGAATCTGCTGCAGCCGCAAGGTCAAGGCGCTGGAACCGCCGCCGAGATCGACAATGCGGTCCCTTGTGTCAAACAGCACCGTGCCGCCGCTCTTCATGTAGGCATCGATCCGGCTGATGGCGCCGGGTGAGGGGATGTCGGCATCCTCGCTCATCGGCCAGTAGATCATCGGATAGAGCGCCAGCGGCGCGGTTTCGATGTCGAGACCGATTGCCGTACCGGGTTCGAGGGCCGTCCGGGTGAACAGGTAGCGCGAAAGGCTGTCGAGTCCGAGCCTGGAGATGTTATCGGTCTCGTCGTCCCCGGTGATGACATAGGCCAGGCGGGTGCGGTCCATGCTTTCGAGCAGTTCGGCATCGCCGGGCTGGGCATCCTGGGCGCGGGGCGTGCCCGGGGCTGCGAACATCGACAGCGTCAAGGTCGTGGCGAAGACCAGGGCCGCGGCCGCGGAGGCCGGTTTCATGCCGCGGCGGCGGAAGGCGCCGTTGAGAATGAGCACGATCAGCGTGTCGGCAAGCAGCGCGATCAGGGCTGCGCCGAACAGCCAGGGCCGGAAATCGACGGCGCTGTCGGCCGAGAGCGTGGAGCGGGTGACCGGCACTTCGAACTCCGGGATGGTGATGGGGGCGAGCGTATCGCCGGGGCGGAAAAGGTTGAGGGCGACGAAACCGTCCTCGCTGCCATACAGCCCCGGAGGATTGTCGCGGCCCGCCTGTATCGCGGTGCCGGCGGTCAGATCGAGCGGCTTGGCGTCTCCGCTGGCAGGCACCAGGGCGGCATTGGCATCGAGCAGGCGCCAGGGAGGCAGGATGCCGGAACCGGCCTCGCCGCCGCCCGAGACCGCGCGGGACAGTTGCACCACCCGGCGCAGCATGTCGACGAAATGGCCGGAGATCGGAAGGTTCGACCAGCTTGCTTCGGCGGTGACGTGGAACAGCACGACCCGGCCGGCACCCCGGTCGGCGGCGGTGACCAGCGGCGTGCCATCGGCGAGGCTGGCCCAGGTGCGCGCTGCAAGATCGGAAGACGGCTCGGCCAGCACCTGGCGCCGTACGGTGATGTCACGCGGCGTCGGCAAACCGGCGAATGGCCCGGTGGCCGGGTAGTCCGCCAGCGGTTGCGGCTCGATCCAGGACAGCGCGCCGCCGAGTTCACGCTCGCCCTTGCGCAACAGCACCGGCAACAGCCGGTCATCGGCAGGAGCGGCAGCCAGGCGCGGGCCGGCAAAGCGGATCAGGGTGCCGCCACGCTCGACCCATTCATTCAGGCCTGTGCTGACATCCTCGGGCAGGGTGCCGATGTCCGACAGCACCACCACGGCAGGCGATTGCTCGAGCAGCCTGGGGACGGAGGCGGACAGTTGCTCCGTGTCGGCCTGGATCAGGTCGGCATAGGGGGAGAGCGCGCGGTTGATGTAATAGAGCGGCGAGAGCAGCGGCTGGGCAATGTCGGCGGCTTCGCCCGAGACCAGCGCCACCCGGCGGCGGCGGAAACTGTCGTCGAGCAGGCGCGCCGTCGCGGCGGTATCGACCCCGCGGACATCAAGCCGGGAGATGTCATTGCGGATTTCAAAGGGCGCCAGGATGGTGCCGGTGGCCTCGGCTGCACCGGCTTCGAAGCGGATTTCACCTGCGGCGATGTTGCGGCCCTTGCTGTCACTTGCGGTGAGGTCGAAGCGCTCGGCGCCGGCGGAAGTCAGGCGGCTCATGGTGACGGTGAGGGCTTCGGCGCCGTTATCGGCATTGGTCAGGGCCAGCGCCTCGGCATCTTCCGCACCGATGATGCGGATGGCGCCTGGCTCGAGCGCCGACAGGCGGCTGAAGGCCTCGGCGGCGTCGGTGGTGTCGATGCCATCGGTGATATAGGCGATGGTTCCGGGCCGGGTCTGGCCGAGCGCTGCGATCAGCGCCGTCACCGAGGCGCTGCGCTCGGGACGCAGCGGTTGCGGCTTGGCGGCGCGCAGCTGCTCGCGGGCGCGCTCGAAGCTGGTCGGCGTGGCGTCATGGCGGCGGTTGGCGGTAAACACGATCGACACCGGGATATCGAGATCCTCGGCCTCGCCGATCAGGGCTTCGGCGGCCTCGGTGCGGGTCTGCCAGTCCGGCGACGTGGCCCAGCCATTGTCGATGATCAGCGCCAGCGGCCCGTTCGACGACAATGCCCGGTCACGCGGATTGAGCACCGGCTCGGCAAGGGCAAGGATCACCAGCGCTGCGATGAGCAGGCGCAGGGCGGTGAGCCACCAGGGACTGCGCGAAGGGGTTTCCTCTGCCTTGAGAACACGGGCAAGAATGGCCAGCGGGGCAAAGGGTTCGGCTTGCGGGCGCGGCGGGGTCAGACGCAGCAGCCACCAGATCACCGGCAGGGCCAGCAGTCCGAACAGGATTGCCGGGGCGCCGAATGCGAAAGGCAGGCCAGCGATCATGATTGCGCTACCTTTCCGGCTGCCGGGATGCCTGACAGGTGGCCATGGGCTGCGGCAAGGGCTTCCGACGCCAGCCGGTCGGTGCGGTGGGAGAGAAAACTCCAGCCTATGCGGCGGACGCCCTGAGACAGCGCGTCACGGCGGGCGAGCCAGGCCTGGCGGTAATCTGCGGCCACGGTTTCAGCACGTCCTGCCACCAGTTTCTGACCGCTCTCCGGGTCACGGAATTCGGTGCGTCCCGAATATGGGAAATTTTCCTCGGATGGGTCGGAGACCTCGATGATGTGGCCGTGGATGCCGCGCCTTGCGGCCGGGCCGATGCAGGTCTCGAGGGTTTCATCGGCGTCAAGAAAATCGCCGATCAGCACGACGTCGCTCATCCGGCCGATGCGTCCGAGATCGGGCAGGGTGGTCTGCGCCGGTGCATGGGCCAACGCCAGCGCCAGCCGTTCGGCGGCGTTTCGCGACGAGACCGGTTCCATGACGCCGGGACAGCCGACGCGTTCGCCGGAGCGGGCCAGGATCTCGGCCAGTGCCAGCATCAGCACCAGGCCGCGGCTTTCCTTGCTGACCAGCGCGATATCGGACTTGTAGAGCATGGATGGCGACTGATCGGCCCAGAGCCAGATCGTGTGGGCGGCTTCCCACTCCCGGTCGCGGACATAGAGCTGGTCATCGCGGGCCGAGCGGCGCCAGTCGATGCGCGACAGCGATTCCCCATCAACATAGGGCCGGAACTGCCAGAAGGTCTCGCCGATGCCGCGCTTGCGGCGTCCGTGCCAGCCGGCGATCACGGTGTTGGCAACGCGGCGGGCCTCGGCCAGGCAATCGGGCAGCAGGGCCGCGCGCTGGCGGGCGCGGGCAAGCGCGTCAAGCCGTTCCGTGGGCTGGGTCAGCTGGCCGATCGGCGCCATCGGCTCACCCGGCTTTCGGGGTGACGAGGTCGGCGATCACGTCGCGGATGCCGATGCCCTCGGCGCGGGCCGAGAAAGTCAGCGCCATGCGGTGCTGCAGGATCGGTTCGGCCAGGGCGCGGACATCATCAATGGAGGGGGCGAGCCTGCCGTCGTAAAGTGCGCGGGCGCGGGCGCAGAGCATCATGGCCTGGCCGGCGCGGGGGCCTGGACCCCAGGAGACGGTCTGGTCGACCCGGGCGTTGTCGTGGCCGGGACGGGCGGCGCGGACGAGCTCAAGAATGGCGTCGACCACCGATTCCGGCACCGGCATTTGCCGTATCAGCGCCTGGATGGCGATCAGCCGCTCCATGGTGATGGCCGGCCGGGCAACAGCTTCCTGTCCGCCGGTGGTTTCGAGAAGGATGCGCCGTTCGGCGGCCATTTCGGGATAGGGCACGTCGACCTGCATCAGGAAACGGTCGAGCTGGGCTTCTGGCAGCGGGTAGGTGCCTTCCTGCTCGAGCGGGTTCTGCGTGGCCAGAACATGGAAGGGCCGTGGCAGATCGTGCGGCGCGCCGGCAACGGTGACATGGTATTCCTGCATCGCCTGCAGCAGCGCCGACTGGGTGCGCGGCGAGGCGCGGTTGATTTCGTCAGCCATCAGCAATTGCGTGAACACCGGGCCGGGGACAAAGCGGAACGAGCGGCGTCCGCCCTCGCCCTGGTCCATGACTTCGGAGCCGAGAATGTCGGACGGCATCAGGTCGGGGGTGAACTGGATGCGGTTGGCCGTAAGCCCCAGAACCGAGCCGAGCGTGGTGACAAGCTTGGTCTTGGCGAGGCCCGGGACGCCGACCAGCAGCGCGTGACCGCCGGAGAGAACCGCCAGCAGGGTCTGCTCGACAACGCTTTCCTGACCGAAAATAACATCCGAGACCGCTGTCTTGATGGCGGAGATATCGGTCAGCGCCTGTTCGGCCGCAGCGATCACTGCCTTTTCGTCAATCGGCTTGGCGCCAGTGTCGATGCGTCCCATGGGTTTCTCCGCGCGTTCTGGTTCTACAGCGCCGCGCATCCAATCGATGCGCAAAGGTTGCTGCAACACTTTAACATGATGCATGTGCGCTATCGTTCAATGGATCCATTTGGACGCGACATGCATTAGGCTCGCAAACAGCTTATTCTACGCTGAAAGGCTGACAAGAGCCGTAGAGATGACTATCTGGTTACCTCTAACCATAGCTGGACAGGACAATGGCAAAAACAAGGACCGACATGAAATCAGATCCGGCAGATCTTGCCGCGATGATTTCGCGCGCCCAGGCCGACCGAAATGCCGGCAAAGACGGATTACCGCCGGTTGAGCGCTGGAATCCGGACTATTGTGGCGATATCGACATGGAAATCCGGGCAGATGGCACCTGGTTCTACATGGGCACGCCGATCGGACGCCCGGCCCTGGTGCGGCTTTTTTCCACCGTTTTGCGCCGGGACGAGGATGAAAAGACCTACCTTGTCACACCTGTGGAAAAGATCGGAATTCGTGTCGTCGACGCACCGTTCCTGGCGGTTGAGATGAGTGTGAGCGAGGAAGACGGCGAACAGGTGCTGACTTTCCGCACCAATGTCGGCGACGTGGTGCGTGCCGGACCGGACAATCCGCTGCGATTCGTCGTCACCGGCGAGACCGATCAGCTCAAGCCCTACATTCTGGTGCGCGGCCGGCTGGAAGCGCTCGTCAACCGGGCGGTGACCTATGACCTTCTGGCGCTGGGCGAGGAGGTCGAAATCGATGGCGAGGCGATCTATGCGGTCCGCTCTGCCGGTTCGGTGTTTCCGATCATGCCCATGGCCCGGCTGGAGGCGGAGGCTTGACGGATACGGTCTCGGCAATGCCGCCGGTGTTTGATGCCAGCGATTTCCGGGTGCGGGCGCAACAGCACAACCCCGAGCATGCCTTCGGCGCAGAGCCGGCGCATCTGGGCCACGGCGATCACGTGCTCAATCCGGATCTGGTGTCCGGGCTGGTTGGCGTGAAGCTGCGCGAGGCGGCGGTGCTGGTGCCGGTGACCGATACCGGGCCGGAGGCGCAGGTGATCCTGACGCGCCGGGCCACCGCCATGCGCAAGCATTCGGGCCAGGTGGCGTTTCCGGGCGGGGCCGTCGATCCGGAAGACGACAGCGTGGAGACCGCTGCGATGCGCGAGGCCGAGGAAGAGATCGGGCTCGACCGCCGCTTTGTGGAGCCGGTCGGCCGTCTGCCGGTCTACATGACCACCACCGGGTTCCGCATCACGCCGGTGCTGGCGGTGGTGCATCCGGGCTTCACGCTCACTGCCAATCCCGACGAGGTGGATGCGGTGTTCGAGACCCCGCTCTCCTTTCTGATGACCCAGGCCAACCACAGGCGTGAAAGCCGGGTCTGGGAAGGCATCGAGCGGCATTACTACGTCATGCCCTATGGCGAGCATTACATCTGGGGTGTGACCGCCGGCATTATCCGCACCATGTATGAAAGGCTCTATGCATGAGCACTGAAGCGAACGTGGCCGATGAGGGCTGGTTCAAGGACGCAGCGCTTGGCCGGATCTTTGCGCTGCTCAATGATGAGGGCGAAGAGGTCCGGGTGGTGGGCGGTGCGGTGCGCAACTCGCTGATGGGCGAGCCGGTGACCGATACCGATCTGGCCACCACATGGGAGCCGGAGCAGGTGGTGGCGCGGGCGGAAGCCGCCGGCATTCGCGCGGTGCCAACCGGAATTGATCACGGCACGGTGACGCTGGTGATTGACGGGCGCGGCTTCGAGATCACCACGCTCAGGCATGACGCGGAGACCGATGGCCGGCGGGCCAAGGTGAATTTTGGCCAGGACTGGCAGGTCGATGCCGAACGGCGGGATTTCACCATCAACGCGCTTTATGCCAACAGCGACGGGGCGGTGATCGATCTTGTCGGCGGGCTTGAAGACATTGCCACGCGCACGGTGCGGTTCATCGGCGATGCCGATGCCCGCATTGCCGAGGACTATCTGCGGGTCTTACGCTATTTCCGTTTCTTTGCCCATTACGGCGCCGGACGGCCTGATGCGAGCGCGCTGAAGGCCTGCGCCCGGGCGCGCGGAAGCCTTGGAAAACTGTCTTCGGAACGGGTGTGGAAAGAGCTCAAGACCCTGCTCAAGGCGCGCGATCCCGGACGGGCCTTGCTGTGGATGCGGCAATCGGGCGTGCTGGCGGCGGTGCTGC